>Ga0302155_10000996_pt1 | contig 20932 bp, 15 predicted proteins | sample I_Bog_N3_1_FD_193508 | JGI IMG/M metagenome (GOLD analysis project Ga0302155, IMG submission 193508) | Peat permafrost microbial communities from Stordalen Mire near Abisko, Sweden - I_Bog_N3_1 | ecosystem: Environmental > Terrestrial > Soil > Wetlands > Peat | place: Sweden: Abisko, Stordalen...
CATCCGCCATAAACGTATTACCTCTTAAGGCGCAAGTCAAGCACAGAGTAACTGGTTCGCCAACCCCTCACTACCCTCTCGAATTCGAAATTACCTTTTGTGTAAGGGGAGTGAGCTCGCCGCCTTGGGGCGTTCCATTGTCTGTGCGGAGGAACTGATCCTCTGCCAGTACGCCGGCCTTCAAAAACAGCCCTACCAGCCGCGTCACCCGGTGATCTCCTATGCGTGCGCGTAGACGATTCATCAGGTGGTGGTGCGAAATATGGTCGAAGGCCGCCTTGATGTCAAACTCCACTACCCAGTCGTATCGCCAGCACCGCTTTCTGGTGACGGCAATCGCCTGTTTCGCCGAGCGTCCCGGCCGGTATCCATACGAGTCTGGATGGAAGATCGGTTCGAGAATCGGCTCGATGGCGTGCTTGACCGGGGTCCCCAGCGAATGATTTGTATTCGCTGGGGTGGTTGACCACGGTCTGCGCAATGCGGTCCGATACGGCCGGAATACCCAGCTTTCTGGTGCCGCCCTTTGCCTTCGGAATCTCCACCTGCTTGACCGGAGGAGGGAAATACGACCCCGACGACATCCGGTTCCACAGCTTGTAAAGATTCCTCGGCAGGTTCTGGTCGAACATCGCAATGGTTTCCTCGTCGATGCCCGCAGAGCCACGGTTGGCCTTGACCTGCTGGTATGCCTCCCATACCGCCCGCTTCGCAATGACATAAGATTTTGTCGATGTCATGTCACTCATCCCCGCACAACGGGTTGGCGACACTTGCCGACCGGATAACTCTGCCCCTTCGCTCCACTCCCATTACAGGAGCTTCGTCGCTACTACGAGCAGCCCCGCCCCTCGCTCTGGCATCGGTATTCTTCCTCGTGGTGTCTGCCACTTGTCATTTCCCTTCTCATCCAGAGCCAAGTTCTCACGTTCCATACCGAAGCCTGTACCGAGGTCATGCCGCCTATACACCGGCTGCCGCCGGGACCGTAAACAGGTTCCTTCCCGGCTTATCCTGGAGCAACTGCACGACCCCAGTTTCGACAGCACTTTAAGAAATTAACGATGCGTCATCGAACGGTTTGCTTTCGCTCATCTCCTCGATACTTACCTGACATCTTTCCGATGCCTTTTCCCCGGTCGTTCACCACCACGCCCTTTCAAACGCAGCAGCACCGGGCGGTTTGAAGCCAACTCCTGCAAGCCGGCTCCGGGAGGCCCTCTCCCATCTTCGATACAGCATCAAAAGCTTTCGCTTTTGTTCGTGACACAATGCAATCCATTTCCCCTCTTCGGCGCACAATGGGTTTTGAGAGGGTCAGATATGGAGATCGCCTGCATCTATTCCGAAGCCAAAGATCGGAACTGCTCCCCAGCCCCGGTCCAATCTGTCCCAAATTCATTCAGGATGTGCCCGGTCCGTACCCTCCTACATAGCCCGCACCCCTCCCCATTTTCGCCCCATGCATATGAAAACACGCATGTTATTGGCAAAACGCCCCGTTTCACCTCTCGAAATAGAGGACTTACGTGTTCCCAGATTTTTGGAATTTTCCAAAACAAAGAACTTACGGTCCTATCGCGAAACCGGAGCAACCGTACCCCGAAAGCACAGCGTTTCAGACGACGCGGCCACCAGGGAGTGGCGACCTTGCACCGAACTCATAAGGGCACACCAACTCTGGTTTCGCTCCAGGCATCTATGGCCTTCGGCGGGGCTCGCTCCAGACGAACGCAATTCAAGCCTAGCTCAATACGGAGCGAATGGCCTCCAGTATCGCTGCGGGATTCGGCGGACAACCTGTAACCGTGCGATGGACGGGAATGACGTTCGCGACGGCCCCCCTGCTGGCGTAGTTGCTGCCAAACACTCCACCGCAGGCCCCGCAGTCTCCCACCGCAACCACAAGTTTAGGATCCGGTACGGCATCCAGAGCGCGCTTCAAAGCCTCTTCCATGTTGGCCGAAACGGGGCCCGTTACCAACAGAAGGTCAGCGTGGCGCGGGCTGGCTACAAACTTGATCCCAATGCCTTCGAGGTTATAGTACGGATTGTTGAGTGCCTGAATCTCAAGTTCGCAGCCATTGCAGGAACCGGCATCGACATGGCGAATGCACAGAGCACGGCCCAGGATCTTCCGCAGATCCATCTGAAGTCCTTCGACTTGGGGCGAGACGGTGTCTGGTGGGGGAAAAGTCTCAGTCAGTATCCCCGTGCGTATCATGCGCGATAGAGTGTTCAGCATACTCACCTCACCCGTCGTGTCCGCTGTAGGACAAGTTGAAGGACTTATTGATCAAGGGAAAATCCGCCACAATGTTGCCGGGGATCAGGTGTTCGAGCAGCGGCCAGTTCTGCCACGAAGGATCGTGTGCATGGCAACGGCGAATGGTTTCGCCGGGGCCACTCTCAAGTGCGATCGCTACTGGACCACGCCAACCTTCTATCAATCCGAGTCCAAGGCGGCCAGGCGCAGCGAAGGGGACTTCGGTGTGAATCGTACCCGGAGCGGAATCTTCAAGAATCATGCGGCAGAGGCGAACAGATTCAAAGATCTCGTCGAACCTGACCTGCACGCGTGCGGCAACATCGCCAGTGGATTGGGTGACCAACTTCGGTTTCAAGCGGTCGTAGGGCGGATAGGGGTAATCCACCCGCAGGTCCATGGAAACACCGGATGCGCGTCCGGCTAATCCTATTGCTCCGAGTTTCTCGGCCAATTCCTGCTCCAGAACTCCCGCGTCGCGAAAGCGATCCTGTAGCCCGGCATGGTTATCGTATATGGCGCGCAAGGAGGAAACTGCCATCTCCAGCACCAGATAATGATCGAGAAGCAGACGAGGTGCGTCTTCAGGCAAATCGACCGCAACTCCACCGGGCTGGACGAAATCGAATAAGTAACGCGCCCCGAAAGCGGACGCATTGACCCGTAGAAGGTCCTCTTTCATGCGTGAGAACTGTGTAAGTCCAAAGGCAAAGCCTGCATCGTTGCCCAGCGCACCCAAATCGCCCAGGTGATTGGCAAGCCGTTCATGCTCGAGCGCGAGCGCACGCAGGTTGGCGGCTCGTGGAGGACAAGTCGTTTGGGCGATCGCCTCCAATGCCGCGCAGTAAGCCCACGAAAACGCTACTGCGGAATCGCCTGACAGACGCGCCGCCAGCCGGTGACCCTCCTCTTGCGACATTTCCTCGAATCGCTTCGATACTCCCTTGTGTGAATAGCCAAGTCGTTCTTCAAGACGCAGAACCTTTTCTCCGACTACCGAGAACCGAAAGTGGCCTGGCTCGATGGTTCCGGCGTGGACCGGGCCAACTGCGATCTCATGGACGCCATCGCCTTCCACCTGGACAAACTCATAGGGCTTGGAGTCGATAGGAAATTGCGTGTTCCCATCGAAGTCGCGCCGCAGCGGGAATACCGTATTTGGCCAGCCGCCATGGCGCAACCAGCCACGGTGATCGGGTTCCATGCTCAAAATCCCGAACAGATCGTGGACCGCGCGCTCCATATGCAATGCACACGGAAATATTTCCGCAAGGCTTGGATAGGTTGGCTTCGCGCCTTGTTCCATCGCATGTTCGAATACCGCTACTCCTTCCTTGAGGAGATAGGCGGCATAGATGCGAAAGCGTCCGTCGCGATCCCGATCGTCCGCACCCCACAGTGTGAGGAGCCGGCCGCCCGCAGCCTGCAACGCTTCCGCGTCCCGGTGCCAGCGCAGAGCTCCGACCTTGGTATGAATGCAAGGGAGATTTGACCAAAGGTCTTGAATTGCCTGTCCGGATAAATCCAGCGTCATATTCATCACCCAATTAATCGCGCTGCAGCGCGGTACCATTCGGCCAGCGCTGCCGGCATGTAGACACCCAACGTCAGCACCATCGCCAGATGAACGAAGACCGGCACGAGGGCTGGAGAATGCGGTAGTGGAGGCGCGTCGCTCTCGCCAAAGACCATTGTCTGCACGCGGCTGAAAATCCCGGCGAATGCGACCGCAAGTGCAATCAGGAGGAATGGAGTTGTCCACGGATGTTCTCGCATTGCCGTAGTGAGGATAAGGAATTCGCTTGCAAAGACCCCAAATGGGGGCATACCGAGAATCGCGAGTGACCCCAGCATGAGCCCCCAGCCGATGGTTGGGCTGATCCCCGCCAGACCGCGTATGCCATCCATTTGTTGCGTACCGGCAGCCTGCGAGGCGTGGCCAGCGGTGAAGAAGATGGCCGATTTCGTAAGCGAGTGCACGGTCATGTGAAGCAGGGCTGCGAAATTGGCGATGGGTCCACCGAGACCGAACGCGAAAGTGATGATGCCCATATGTTCAATCGAGGAATAACCGAAGAGCCGCTTGATATCGCGCTGCCTCCAGATGAAGAAGGCGCCTAGCACAGCGGACAACAGCCCGAAGGTCATCAGCATGCGCCCCGGTAGAAGATGACCGATGGAGCCCTCGACCAGCACTTTGCAACGAATCACCGCATAGAGTGCGACATTCAGAAGAAGCCCAGAGAGTACCGCGGATACTGGGGTTGGGCCTTCGGCATGAGCATCGGGGAGCCAGTTGTGCAGAGGCGCAAGCCCGACCTTCGTCCCATATCCAACCAGAAGAAAGACAAACGCGAGCCCCAGGACTCTGGGCTCAAGTTGACCCTTCACAGCATTCAAGTGGGTCCACAACAGCGCAGTCATTCCTTCGCGCCCAAGCGTCTTCTCCGCGGCGAAGTAGAGAAGAATCGTGCCAAACAAAGCCTGAGCAATGCCGACGCCGCACAGGATGAAGTATTTCCATGCTGCTTCCAGGCTGGCCCGCGTGCGATAGAGCGAAACCAGCAGGACTGTCGAAAGCGTGGCCGCTTCCATCGCTACCCAGAGTAGACCCATATTGTTGGTCAGCAGCGCCAGCAGCATGGCGAACATGAAGAGCTGATAAATGCTGTGATAGAGACGGAGACGTCTGGGATTCAAGCGTCCATGAGCCTCTTCGATGCGCATATAGTGGCGGGAGAACAGCGCGGTGGTAAAGCCGACGAAGGCCGTCAACGCGACCAGGAAGACATTGAACGGATCGACGAAGAATTGCTCACGTCCGTACAGCATCGGGCCGAATCGAATGACACGCACGACAAGCAACGACGCGGCGATCAGCGTTGCCAGGCTCATCCCGGCGTTGAGTTCGGGTGCGAATCGGCGTGCCCCGAACAGTGCCAGCAGAGCGGCTCCCAGCAGGGGCAAGCCTAGAACAATCGGGATTTCCAATCAGTCCTCCTTGAGCGATTCCAGGTTATGCAGGTCGAGACTGTCGAATTGCTCCCGAATCTGAAAGAAAAAGATGCCGAGGATGAATACGCCCACTAACAGATCGAGCGCAATGCCCAACTCAATGACCATGGGCATCCCATACGTTGCGCTGGTCGCAGCGAGGAACAGGCCGTTCTCCATGGCGAGGAATCCGATAACCTGATTCACTGCCTTGCGGCGGGTGATCATCATTAGGAATGCAAGCAGAATTACCGCGAGCGCGATTCCCAGCGTATGGCGGGTGATAGTCGTTGCCATTGAGGCGATGGGCTGGGCCAAGCCAAAGGCGAAGATGACGAGAACCAATCCCGCCAGCATCGTCGTAGGCACATTGACCAGCTGCTCGCTGTCCCATTGCGCTCCGAGCCGCTTAATCAGTCGATTGAGTATCCATGGTAGTGCGATGACCTTGAGGAGCAACGTGAGCGCCGCGGAATAATACATCTCAGTCAGGCCGGAGCTATATGCCACAAGACAGGTCGAAACAAAGAGCAGGACACCTTGCCATGCAAACAGTGTGATCAATTGCTGCGTACGTCGCCCCGAGAGCATCGCGAATGAGATCAGCAGCAGTCCGGCAGCGAGAACTCTCAGCACCTCGGCGATCAATTGAGAAGTATGCATCTTGTCTAGGCCCCCAGCAGAAGATGAACAAGCAAGCCGAGCACAGCGAGCAGAAATGCCATCGCGAGGTACTCCGGTGCGCGAAAAATGCGCAGTTTGGCCGACAGCGATTCGATGAGCGCGAGCGCCGCTCCGGCGATCACGAGCTTTCCGATCAACGCGGCAATGGCGATCAGGAGCGCCCCGGCCCCATCCGATCCCTGGGTAGCGATGCCCCAAGGCAGAAACAATGCAAAACCAATGCAGGCATAGTTGAAAAGCTTCAAGCTCGATGCCCACTCTACCAGCGCGAGGTGGCGCGCCGAATATTCGAGTAGCATCGCCTCGTGGATCATCGTCAATTCGAGATGGGTCGATGGATTGTCGATCGGGATTCGGGCGTTCTCGGCCAACGCCACCATCGCAAAAGCGACTGCGGCGAAAATTACGCTCGGATCGATGATGGACGGATGCGTGCGGTAGCCGTCCACAAGGCTTGGAAGCGACGTGCTGCCATAGAGCAGAAAGGCGTTGAACAGCACCATGAGCAACGCCGGTTCGGCCAGGAAACCTACCATCATTTCGCGACGTGCCCCGAGGGTGCCGAAAGCGGTGCCAATATCCATTGCGGCAAGCGATAAGAAAACACGCGCAGTAGCAAAAAGTCCAACGAGAGCAATTGAATCGGCCACCCGCGCCATGGGCAGATCCGTAACAAGAGAGGGGATGATTGCCGCCGCAAGCACCATCGTTCCGAACAGCACATACGGCGTCGCCCGGAATAGCGCCGATGCATCCGTTGCCAGCGCAACATCCTTGAAGAAGAGCTTGCGCAGCATCCGGTACGGCAGCAGCAGCGGCGGGGCGGAACGGTTCTGCAGCCACGCCCGGCATTGCGCGATCCAGCCTGCAAACAGCGGCGCGATGGCGATGGCGAGCACCACCTCGACGAATTGCCGAAAAAAACTGATCGCTCTCATAAGACAAACACCAGCAGAGCAAGCAGGGTCAGAAAGCTGTAGAGCAGGTAAATGGAAAGCCGTCCGCCTTGCAGGAAGCCGATCGCATCCGAGAGCTTTTGAACTCCGCGTGCAATCGGCAAATAGACTGAACGCCACAGGCGATCTTCGATATAGATTCTGTAGCGCGGAGCGGTGTCGGATGCCGACGGCATATCGCGCTCCATGCGAAAGAACGTTCCGAACAAGTGACGGATCGGTTGACCAAAACCCTCCGCGGTGTCCTGCATACGGGACGTCTGCCACGGATAACCGCAATCCCAGGCATCCGTGCGCCGAATGCGTCCATGGGCCAGGAGGCGAACGCAAACGAAGGTGACTGCCACCACTGAGAGGATCCCGGCCAGCAGAATCAGGCCACTATAGGAAGCCTGCTCCTGAGCAATCGGAGCTATCGACCAGAAAGTGGAACTGGACTTGACGGTGTCCCCGAGCAGTTTTGCGGTGACCGGAGCGATCGCCCTCAGTACCAGTTGGGGCAGTGCGCCGACCAAGATGCAACCGGCCGCGAGCCAGATCAGCCCCAGCCGTTCCAGCCAATTGGCATCGCGTGCGCTGACCAGTGAGGGTTCTCGCGGCTGGCCCAGAAAAATCACGCCATAAAACTTCACCATCACATAGGCCGACAGAGCAACTGCCAGCGCCAGTGCCGCAGCCCCGAGCGGGATCAGCATGTTGAGAAAGGCATGGGGAAGTTGCGGGGTAAAAAGAAACGACTGCAATAGCAGCCACTCGGAAACAAAGCCGTTGAGTGGCGGGAGGCCCGCAATGGACAGCGTGCCGATCAGGGCAAGACTTGCCACCCAAGGCATACGACGAATCAGGCCGCCCAGCTTACCAAGGCTCCGCTGCTTTGTGGCGTGGAGCACCGAGCCCGTTGTGAGAAAGAGCAGGCTCTTGAAGAGCGCGTGATTGAAAGAGTGGAGCAATGCGGCAGTCAGGGCCAGGGCGGCGAACAGATGCATGTTGCTTGTCTCGAACAGGATTGAGAGACCGATGCCAGCAAAGATCAAGCCGATATTTTCAATGGAAGAGTAAGCCAGCAGCCGCTTCATGTCGGTTTGGACTGCGGCGAAAATCGCTCCGAACAATGCGGAGAAGAGACCGAGTACGAGTAATAGAACTCCCCACTGCCAGAAGCGGATGCTTAGCAAATCGAAGCTGACCCGCAACATCCCATAAATTGCCGTCTTGAGCATGAGCCCGCTCATCATGGCCGAGACCGGCGATGGCGCAGCTGGGTGCGCTTCCGGCAGCCACACATGCATCGGAACAAGGCCTGCCTTGGCGCCAAAGCCCAACAGGGCAAGCAGGAATGCGGTGGTTGCCCAGAAAGGCGCGAAGTGAGCGCTGCGCATCGCATCGAACGTGAATTGCCAACTGCCACCCTGCAGAACCCCAAAGCTGAGCAGAATGCAAACGGCGCCGACATGAGCCATGATCAGGTACAAAAAGCCAGCCCGGCGAATCTCAGGAATGCGATGGTGGGAGGTTACGAGAAAATATGAACTGAGCGCCATCGTTTCCCACGCCACCATGAACAAATAGGCATCGTCGGCAAGGATGACAACTGCCATGCTCGCAAGGAAGAGATGATATTCCAGACCAAGCAGAGCAGGAGCTGTGCCTTCGCCCGATCGGAAGTAGCCTGCGGCGAAGGTCGAAATGCCAGCGCCTCCCACTCCTAGCAACAAGAGAAAGAAGCCGGACAACACGTCCAGTCGAATGTGAAAAGGTAGATCCGGGAGGCCTAGAGGAAGCACTACGAATTGTGGGGCCTGGCCTGAGGCAAGGAAAAGCCCCGCGAGGAATGCAATGCCGAGACATAGGATGGCTCCGGCGGGAAAAAGCAGACGCGCTACGAATCGTATGCTGTGAGGCCGCAGGAACCCTGCAAATCCCAGCATCGTCCATGCGCCTACAATGACCAGCATGAAATGGAGATCGTTGATCGCCAACGTCTCCGACAGTCCAGAGATCCAATGATTTGCACTCAATAACAAGTCGGTGTTGCCTCCGGCGGATGATGATCAACATATGACCTGCCCGTCGAGCAAGTCGTCTTGAAAAAGGGCGTTTCCTTTGTGGCCATGCAACTGCATCGAAGCCGTCTTGCCTGATTCGTTAATGCCCCGGCACAACGGGACTATCATCCATTTCGCTGAGTAGCTCCAATGCCTCCTTAAGATGCTTTTGAAAATAACGGCGCATGAGAGCGAGAACCTTGATGATAATCGGGTCTCGAACGGCGTAGAACACCTGATTCCCCGCTTTGCGGTTTACCACCAACTGCTTTGCTCGGAGCACGGCCAAATGCTGCGAGATATTCGCCTGTTCCATTCCGAGTTTTTCCATTAGCTCGCCCGCTGAAAGCTCTCCGCCTTCCAGCAGCTCAATGATTGCAATTCGTGTTGGATGTGCAAGCGCCTGGAAGATATCGGCCTTAAATCGGCGCAGCGAGTCTTGCATAGCGCTCTCCAATCAGTTGGAATATTCAAAGATTCGAATATAGTATTACATAGATACTGGCTGGCGTAGCCGTTTTCATGGTGCTGGAACGCGTTTTGAGCGGGAAGGAATAGCGCGGCTGTCCTTGCAGTCCATTGTAGAACTGCCCTGAAGAGTCTGTGGTCTACTGAGCTGAATTGCTCATGTCGTAAGGCCTTTTTAACGGGAAAATGCCGGGTTCCTAAAAACGTGGCATTGAAAACATTGCCCATTCCCGTGACACTTATTGAGCCAGTGTGCATCAATGGATAGCAGGAGGTGTTATACATGTCGGACAACGAGCGGGCTCTAAACAGGGAAGTGCAAGAGCTGAGGAAGGTGCTTTATGCAGGTTTCGTGCTGATCGCCGCGGAACTGGACATGACACGAAACGCAGAGAGGCGTACGGGCTCCGTGGAGGAATCCGAAAAGGATGTTATGAGTCTAATGAGCGAGATAATGCAGCATCTTCCGCCGCATGTTTAGCCCCGCATCTACCTCTGCTGCCTGAGAAACTACGAATGCAGTTTGAGCGTGAGGATTGCCGTTTCGGCTATGCATGATAGAAAGGCCCTCGTAGCGAGACTTTCGGCTCGAATTGCCCGGGCAAACCCATGGGACGTATTTCGACCGCTTTGTTCAGACTCTGGGAATCTGGTCTGCCTTCATCGCGACGATGCTCGAAAGTCCTGCGGGCTGAAAAGCAGGGGCAGAATTCCTCTTGATAATCCCGGAGGCTCTCTGAATTAGAAGTTTTCCGCCCTCGGAGACTCAGCAGGATGGATTTGAACCAGCAAACTTCATCGCACAATCGATCTCAATTGACCGGACGGGGAACGGAGCCTGATGGGATAGTCAATTATGCCGTAAGTCTCTCATTGCTCAGAGCGGCAAGCAATCCAGGTAAGGCGGGGCGGTGTGAAGAGATTGGAGATTCCCATCCACGACCAATTGATAGAAAATGCAACTCCGTCAGAGGTGGAGACCGTTGCCACCGTCCTCGAAGACAACACGCAAGCGACCATAGACGACTGGTTCCAGCGCCTTGGTGCGGAAAAGCTCCTCAAAGGTCCTATCACAACCAAGAGCGCTCGTGCCTCCCACTTGCCCGCACTGTTTCACGAACTCATTGATCGTCTCCGAAATCCCGTCGCATTGGGCTCGACCACGCTCGTATCCAAGGGCGCCGCGGCTCATGGCCTCCTGCGCCTGAAACAGGGCTACGCCGCTTCCGTGCTCATCGAGGAATCGCGGTGCCTGCAGGTCAGCATCTTCAACACGTTGAATGCTAACGCCCACCGGATCGACTTTAATCGGCTGTTACCGGATGTGATGGTTATTGCAGATGAGGTGGACGCGCAACTAGCAATGGCGATGGCCAGCTACTCCTCCGCCGGGGCCGTAACTTCTGTATTGCCTGTCGCTCCTGTCCAATTTTGAATGCGCCGGGCGACGAGGCGCATTGGCGGGAGTTGCTCTGCATGTACCCGGGCGAGTAGGCTCAAGTTAGTAGACACTGCCCAAGCGATTCGACCATGTCTCCGACCCCAATGGAGATTGATGGAGCGGAGCAGGCCTGAATTCAAGCGCCGCTATCGTCGCATGCTCTTCTTATCGTCTCCAGCCTTGGCCTCCCGTGAAAGTCCGGAACAGCGTGCATAACTGAGCCACGCCATCAGATGCCTTGCAGTTTCCGCGTCCCTCTATCTCTGCAACGCAGCTTGGTTTTTGTTGTCCGCGGTGAGGTTTGACACATGGAAAAGAGGAAATTCGATGGTCTTCTTCGCGTAGCGGTAGGATTCCCGGTTATTGCATTGGCCCTTTGTGCGGCGCTGCTTCTGTGGGAAATTCAGTCTCTGAAGACCTCGCTGGTTTGGCTCGACCACACGGACCAGGTGATCGGCGCCGACCATGAACTGATCAATCTCACCTTGGACATGGAAACCGGTGTGCGCGGTTACCAGAATACCGGGAGAGTCGAGTTTCTTCAGCCATACAAAGAGGCGGCGCCGATCATTGATTCGAAATTCGCCGCTCTCACTCAGCTTGTTTCTGACAACCGTGACCAACTGGCTCAGCTTGCGTCCATTCAGAGCAGCTTTGATGAATGGAGGCTGTTAGCGGAACGAGCGATTGAGTTACATCGCACTGGAACGGAAAACGGTGAGTACCAGCCGAGCAGCGACGCTGACAGTCTGCAACTCAAGCATTTGATGGATTCCATTCGTCTGCGGCATCGGGCCTTCACCGCGGCCGAAATAAGGATGCGGGTTCTATCCGCGAAACGAGCCAGCAGAATGTCAAGGCTGGCAACCATCACCTGCATCTTGCTGGCATTGGTTGGAGGAGGCGCATTGGCGCTGTTCATACGGCGCCAGATTCGGTTTCTGGGCAGGGACTTCAAAGGATCGCTGGATATTGCTGAGGCGCAATCAGAAGTACTGCGGGAACAGGCTGAACTCCTTGACCTTGCCTACGACACAATCATTGTGCGCGCCCTTGATGGTACGATCCGGTTCTGGAATCGCGGAGCCGAAGAGATGTACGGCTATTCCAGCAAACAGGCCATCGGACAAACCTCACAGGACCTGCTTCATACTATTCTTCCCGAGCCGCGGGACGAGATAGAAGAGAAACTTCTGCGCGACGGGCGTTGGGAGGGAGAGCTCATACGCACTGTTCGAGATGGTAAACGGGTTATTGCGTCCGCCCGCTGGATATCGCAGCGAGATAAGAACGGGTGGGCCTACGGCGTGATGGAGATCGGCAGTGACATTACCGAGCGCAGGCGAAATGAGGAGGGTTTGCGCGAGCGCGAGTTGCTCCTCCAAACAGTAGCTGAACGCACTGAAATCGGCCTGGTCGTGCTGGGCGAGGGGCGCCGCTACCTTTATTGCAACCCAGCCCATGCCGAAACGATGGGTCTCACCTCCGCGGAAATAATCGGTAAGCGTGTGTCGGATGTGATGGGAGATTTATACAACCAGGTCAACCCACAGCTCGATGCCGCCTTTGCGGGTGAGCAGGTTGATTTTGAGTTAACAGTTCCAGCGCGCCCTGGCTCTGCGGATCGAAACAGTAATAGGCTCTATGCCATCACTTACAAACCTCTCAAGAGTCCAGGCGAAGGGGCCCGCGTCATGGTGGTCGTTATTGACATCACCGAGCGCAAGCGGGCTGAAGAAGCGCTTCGCGTCAGCGAGGAACGCTACTCCGCGATTGTAAGCATGGCCATGGATGGAGTGATCTCATTCGACGCGAACCGGCTCATCGTACTATTCAATGCTGCCGCTGAAAAGATATTCGGCTGTCCCGCAACAGAGGCGATAGGCCGGTCACTCGATGACTTCATCCCACCGCGACTTCGGGAGGATGAGCGCGAACACGGTCAAGACTCTGCGCACACTGGAACAAACGGCCGGTCGACACTTTCCGCTGGATTGTTCAGCAGCCTTCGGACAAATTACGGCCTTCGAGCCAATGGGATGAAATTTCCGTTGGAAGCAACGATCTCCGAGGTCAACTTGGCCGCAGAAAGGCTTTACACGGTCATCTTGCGAGACACAACCCAGCGCAAGGAAGTGGAAGAGGCGTTGAGAGAGAAAGAAGAGCGCTTTCATTCCATGTATGAACACGCCGCTGTTGGTTTTGCGCAGGTGGGCATGGATGGTGTCTATCTCATGGTCAACCCTGCGTTTTGCGAAATGCTGGGTTATAGCGAGGCTGAATTGCTGAATAGGACATCGGAGAGCGTCAGTCATCTCGAAGACCGGGAACGGGAGAGGATTCTTCTCAAGTCGCTTTTATCGGGTGACAGCGACTTCTACGAGATTGAGAAACGCTATGTCCACCGCAGTGGTGCGACGGTGTGGGTGAGCGTAACCTCGTCCGCGGTGAGGGACAGTCATGAGCGCATTGTCTATAGAATTGCAGTCATCCAGAACATCACTCGACGGAAGCAAGCAGAAGATCAGCTGCAGCAGGCGCAGAAGATGGAAGCAATCGGCCGGCTGGCGGGGGGCGTCGCTCACGATTTCAATAACTTGTTGACGGTTATCCTTGGCTACTCTCAGCTGGCTATTGCAGAGCTTCCAGTCAATGATCCCAGCCGCGCTCGGTTTGAGGCGATCGAATCTTCCGGGGAGACGGCCGCCGCCCTCACCAAGCAGCTTCTGGCATTCAGCCGAAAGCAAGTAATTGCCAAGCAAGTCGTCGACCTCAGGGAGATCGTCGTGGGTATGGAGCCGATCCTGCGCCGGCTGCTGCCGTCAGACATCGAGATCGTGATTCATACCGCTCATGAAGCCTGCCCGGTGGATGCCGACCCCAGCCAGCTCAAGCAGGTTCTGATTAATCTCGTGGTCAATGCCGGGGATGCGATGCCGCACGGCGGGAGTCTGGCGATTGACGTCAGAACTGTAGAGCTAGCAGACGGAGTGCAGCAAGACGCGTCGATTAAGCCAGGGCCATACGACTTGCTGACGGTGAGCGATACCGGGAGCGGCATGGACGCCGCGACAGTTGCACATATCTTCGAGCCGTTCTTCACCACCAAACCTGTCGGCCAAGGCACAGGCCTTGGATTGGCGACCATTTATGGGATTGTGCATCAGTGCGGCGGAACTGTTTTGGTTTCCAGCAAACCTGGCGCAGGATCGACGTTCGAGGTTTATCTGCCTCGCGCGTCAGATGGGGTAGTGGAAAAGGGGAACGACGGCCACAGCCTTCATAAACTCACCGGGACCGAGACAATATTGCTGGTGGATGACTCCGCACCTTTGCGGAAGATGATGCTTGGAGTCTTGTCTCAGAAGGGCTACTCCGTTCTCGAAGCTGCGGACGGAGTCACGGCTTTGGAACTTTCCAGAAACTACGCCGGCACGATACACCTCTTGATCACGGATATCGTGATGCCCCGCATGGGAGGCGTCGAGTTGGCGGAACACGTCGTGCGAGAGCGCCCAGAGATCGGCGTAATCTTTGTTACCGGTTATGCCACGGATAAGTATGTGCTACCACTCCAATCGCGGGAACGGATCACGACGATCCAGAAGCCATACGGGACTGACGCCCTTCTGCACATCGTCAGAGGAATGCTGGACGAGATCAAGTCGCTCGAGACGGCAGACAGATAAGCGCGACGCCGGGTAACTGCTTCTGCAATGGCGAATCGTGACAGGCTTGGCCGTATCGAAGTCTTGCCGGAGGACGATCCAGGAGCAGGCAAGGGATTCTTCTCGGGTTCAGCGAATTTCAGAAGAATCGGCAGCGCTTTCTCGCGATGCTTTTGGCGATTCTTTGTACCGGACTTTCCAGCTATTTACTGCAACGTAATGCGAGTTACTCATGGCTCGCAATTTAGGTCGAAGAGTCGTTGATTTCTCGAATTAGCTGCGGTGGAATGAATCACAAGTGTTCGCCATGGCAGCGCCACTCTGGCCTTGAAACGCCTGCGAGATTGTATTCGGCTCGATGGCGTACGCATGCGGGCCAAGAATGCGATCCCACGCCCGATTCGCGACGACAAATCGCCGGCGCCGATTGATGTAAGTGGTTGAATCATGGAATCACCGGTCCGAAGCCGGGTTCAAAAATCAGTTGCCAGACGTAGTGCAAAACTCCTGGATGGCCCGATTGCATTCCCTGAAAACAGGCCGCCGAAATCAATCACGCTCAGGACGTTATTCAGGTTCTGGCCGTCGGCTTGGAACCGTATCTTCACGCGATCGGATTTGTAGATGTCTGCGCCGACGGATGCGTTCGCCTCAAATGCTGGATAGATTCGGCCGCGAGCGAAATTGATTCGATTCAATACCTGTTGGCCGTACTCGGCCAGCACCGCGGCTGGATCTCCGTCAAGGTCGAACGGCAAGCCGCTATCGAATTGCACGCCGAACGCGGTCCAAAAGCGTGGTGTCAGTTGGTAACGGACTCGCCCTCTCACGGTGTTGCGCTGGTCTTGCGAATCCGGGGCGTGCCCCGTTAGCTGAGATGCAGCTTGACTGGCATCGGAACCGAAGAAGAGCCCCCCAGTGACTGGAAACCAGGCATTGCCGACGATGTAGGAGTAACTCCCAAAGCCCGAGAAATGATGCCAGTCGGGGACCTCAACCTTCCCTTCGACACCGTAAAGGACTGCTTTTCGAAAAGAGATGGGAAAGCTGATCGTTGTATTAAGGATCTGACTGTCATCGGCGTAATTATCGATTACTCTTCCGAAGTAGTTGCTTCCAAGCTTGACGTGGTCAAGGAAAACCTTGGTCAAGCCCGCTTCGTAATAGTCGCCTCGCGAGGGTTGAACGGGCAGGTTCAGAAAGCCGGTAGGATCAATGGAAGCAACGCTCGGGGAACTCGACAGAAGGACGTTTTCAAATGAGGGCGTTTGAAAGATCCGGTCATAGGAAAAATGGATGACCGCGTCATGCTTTTGGAAATAGTGTGAGATAGCAAGGCGCGGCTGCAAAGACTGTTGGTTGAGGAGCAACTGATAGTGGTCCCAGCGCAGACCTGCGTTGATTGTCCAGGTGTGTAACTTGATCAGGTCCTGCGCGAAGCCCGATTGCTCCAGGTCGGGACGATTTGCCTGGTATGCAAATGCAGTTGGTGAGCCGGGATCGAATTGTGTGGGGTCGGTAATGTTGTAGTTCAACATCTCATTCAGGAATATGCTGTCCGACTCAACACCTGCCTTCCACTCGTTTCGACCGCGATCGACGGTGGCGCTGGCTTTGAAGTAGCCCTCACGAAACCAGTTGTGCTGGAGGACGATGATTGGCGTCGACTCCGCGTTTGAGTAAAAGTCATTCGAGTTGTCGCGAACCATCCCGCGCATTTCGCCTGTGGCGGTGGGAGAAAATATGTGCTCGTAGGAGGCGGTGCCGATGGTTTCGAAGTTGTCTGCATTCTGATGTTGCCCGGCCGCCTGCTGAACCATCTCATTCGGAATATCGTAGCGGGCGAGTTCGTGGCGCACCATGAATCTGAGCCGGTCGTTTGGTGTCAAGTCACGTGCATAGGCCAGGGAGAAATCGCCCACCGTTCCCGTATTCGAAAAGTTCTGGGGAACCACGGGGTTCAAATAGCGTTCCGTCGTACTCCCGCTTGCGCTCCCGCTCAGCGCGTTCTTGCCCCAGACGTACTGTCCCTTGCCGAATGCCCCACCCGAGCGGAAGCTTCCTCCCGAAAGGACGACTTGGCCATGAAAGCCCTGTTGACTATCCTGTAGCGTGTTTAATTCGACGACGCCTCCCATTTTTCTGCCATATTCGGCAGGAATGCCCGCGGTAAAAATACTCATCGATACGACGTCATCCGCTTCAATCTCCGGCCCGAAGCTGGGCGACCGGTTGTCAGTGAGAGGTATGCCATCGACAACAAACTGCGTCTGCGATTCCGAGCCGCGAGGATGCATGACGGCATTGCCCTCGTAGAGCCAACCCGGCTGCGAATTCACCAGATCCTGCAAGTCGCGACCGGGAACAGAACTGAGCCTGTCCTGAATAAAGTCCGCTCCTATCTGACTTACAGAGCCTGCCTGGTCGGGGTCAATCAACGTATTGGCGGAGGTCACGGTCACGGATTGCTTCACCGTGACCAACTGGAGTTGGATCTTCAATGAAGTAGGCAGCAACGAGCGAATCTCGACTGGTTCGGATTGCACTCCGAAGCCCGGTTGTTCAACCTCGAGTTGATAAATGCCAAATGGAAGACGCTGCACATCCAGGTCTCCCTGGTCGTTTGTCGCGAGGGCATTTCGATATTGATTTCCAATGCTGACGATCTGGACCGTTGTTTTCACGCCGCGACCTGAGGGGTCGGTCACTTTCAAGCGCAATTCGCCGCTATTGCTTTGGTTATAGAGCGGTATAGATATCAGGAAAATAAGAGCCGCAAATCGCTTCATACAGGGTCGGTCTCCTTGAATTAAATATGAATCGCTCGACAACGGTCGTCGAACGTCTACCAATGGGATGCTCTCCACAGCATGAGAGTCCGTTGTTCTACCTTGTCATCTTGAATATTCCGCTGCCTGCCGATTTGTTCAGCCTTTCTTGATCTGAGCGTCGGAGGGGGCTTCAGGATCACAATAGAGAAATCTTGAACAGATTCGTGGAGAATGTAACATATGGATCTTACATCCCGCAGTTTGCAGGCAAGGTTCTTCGGAGCTTTGTCGGGATTCGTTCAATCATAGAGTCTCGGGGATATTGAGAAGAGGCTGAGAATTTGCTTCTGGATGGGAATGAGCGGGAGGGGGAAGGTCTGGACGAGCTCGCCATTTTCGGTGAAGAGTAGGTGGCGAGTGCATGGGCGAAAGACTCGCGTCATCTGCTCGGTTGCGGCTGCGCCAAGGATGGCCTTCAATTCCCGGCGAGTTTCTCCCGATTGGCTTGAATGGGCTTCGTCCACGATGACGGCATACCGCCGCTTTGCGATTTCCTCTTGCCACTCACGCGCTTTCTTCTTCTCGCCTTCCGTTGCGCGTTCCAGGCTCTCTGCGCCAGCTGTACGCAGCAGGCCGCGCAACACGAAAGGGAATTTTTGCAAGGTCGTTATGACGATCTTTGTCCCATCGATCAATGCGGCGGCGAGTTGCTGCGAGTTCTCGTCAAGCGCCTTGACTACAACAATTATCAACAGGCCATCAATCAGCCCCGCGATAGAACCCGTGATTAGGCCCCACATCTGTTGAAATCCTGCCTGGTTGTATTGCGTTTGGAGATCTTTCGCCCAGTTCTGGAGGACGTTTCCCCCAGATGCGTTACTCACCCAGTTGCCGCCGTTCACGAATCCCTGGTTGATCGTCGTAAACACCGAACCGTAGTTCATCACAACGACAGCGGTGACCACATATTTGATTAGTCCCGTGCCCAGTCCTCGGACATCTCCACCGTGGAGTAACGATTGATAGACCTGCCACAGGAAACCCACCAGCAGCACGACATATGCCACGTTCTTCATCCCGGAAGTAATACCGGTCGAGTCGATACCGGATACGGCTTGCGTTAAGAAGCGCTCGAACAGGTTCAGCTGCGTCCCTTGAAAGAACGCGAGCGTCAGTTCGGGATGTAAGCTCAAGTGCAGCATGCCGGTCACCTGTTGGTCAGCGATCCGCTGATAAGGCCGTTGTTGTTTGTGTTGTCTTGAGTTGCAAGCTTTGAGATCTTGCTCTGGTTGGCCAAATCGATCCCGCGCGTCCTCATCAACTCCGCCAACGCTGCCTGCGTGTAAGCATTGGCCCGCACCACCCACACGTCGGCTTCCGCTTCGAGAATCGGTGCGCTGCCAGGAGCGGCCTGCGAGATTTGCTGTCCCATCTGGTTGGCCTCGTTCAGCTCCGCGTCCGCGAGCGCGTCGATCTCAATTGCTCGCTTCATTGCGTCCTGTGCCTGTGCGTCGGTCATGTCAGTCATCGTCCTCATCTGCGGGGACGCGGCATTCTGCGGCATGACGATCCCATACACGTTCTGAAACTGGCCGGAGACGTTCGGGACGTTCGAGGCATTGCGCGAGAGCAGAAGGGTTTCGAGATTCTGCGACTGCGGCAAAGTGGCGCTTGACACGCTGACGTGAAACAGATTGCTGATCTGATTGAATTGCCCTTCGAACTGCATTACAGAGGTCTTCGCCTGGTTGATTGCGGCGAGCGGGTACATCACCTCCTGCTCATACTTCGCTACACTCTGTTCGTACTGATTGATAGTCTTGAGAGGCGCGGCGATGTAAGTGGACATCAGCGACTGCATCTTGTCGAGCGCTGCGAGTATCGCTGCAAGGTCAACGCCGAATTGCCCGTTTGCGCGTGTCGGGAGAATCGCCAGCACGCCGAGCACAACCATTGCCACTTTGAGCAATGTCGGGCGATACCACGGTTGCGCGTCGCGCTGAGCCTCTTCATACCCGTTCACGGGTTTGGCAGGCTCGTTCATTTGGAGGGGCTTGCGCCGCCAGAAGAATGACCTGCGCTGTTTGTTTGGGTTCTTCGTCGGGTCCGTCATGGGAATCTCCTTATCGCGCAGTCAGCGCTCCGGTGATCAGGCTGTTGATCCCGCCTGTAGCGGCCGTCCGGCGCTTGACGAGAACGTTGTCGTGAGCAATACGGCCGGCCTCCTGCCGCAATTCCGCGGCAAGCATTTTTTGCATGAATGCCTGGCAGCGCAGGTTGGCGACTTGAGCCTGCGCTGTTAGGAATGGGTTGGAGCCGGGCGTGCTGACGGCGACCTGATTTTCCATCTGGCTGGCGGTGTGAAGAATTGCATCGCCCCCTTGGTCAGCAATGAGAGTTGTTTTGAGGTTCTCCTGCCCCAGAGCGTCATCGACATCCATCATGACCCGGTCCTGCGGCAAGGCTGCATTGACCTGAGGGATCGCCCCGTAGTTCGCCGTGAAGCTGGTTTGCAAGGCCGGGATTTGCGCCGACAGCCGACTGTGCAGAATGCTCTCGAATTGTTTGGGCCCTGGCGTGACCGCGCTCGTAAATTGAGTGTTGAATATCTGATTCATCTGCCCGCGAAAACTGCTGGCAGAGTTCGCGACAAAGCCCCGGGCCTGGTTAAGTGCCGCGAGAGGTGCAATTGTTGTCTGGTAGAGCTTCTGCACTTGCTGGACAACCTGGTTGATTTGGCTCAGCGAACTACCGATGTCGTTCTGAATCGTGCCGAAAATCTCTTTGAATACATCGAAAATCCCAGCGTGCGCGCGCACGGGTAGAATCATTGCGATGCCGAGGACGAACGCGGCAGCCAGCCATTTCGAGCGACGGCGCCGATCCTCGGTTGCGCCTGGAGCAGCCGCCTCTTCTGCGTATGGAACGCCGTTGAGCAACGATGCTTCCTCCGGTTTGAGATCGTTCCGTTTCATTGCACAATTACCTCCTGAACCTCGCCGGAGAGTTCAACCGGCAGCGGGGACAGTTCCGCCAGCCCGCGCGGATATTGAGTGGCAAGCTCTTCGTAAGCCTGGATCAGAGGCAGTTGCCTGTGCCGACGCAGCCACCACTTTCGGAAATTTCTCTCCCGTGCATAGGTGGTCGTGATCCAGTAGTCCACTGCGCTAGGAACAATCCGGATGGCATGCGTCGATTCAGCCTTCTCCCCAATTGCGATCAGGAACTCGGCACTGTGTCCCTTTTTCGGGTGGGCGAAGGTCTTGATCTGATTGAGAGCGGTTTCGTTCAGGTGAACGTGCTCCCGGAGCGCGGTCATATCGCCCGGCTGCTTGCCGATGATCTTCGTCGTCGCGTTCTTGACGATGCCGGCGCCATGCTCGTTGGGTCGATCAGGCGTGCCTACAAAATCTTCCGGTGTCTGGCTGATGCCCCAAACGCTGGCGTTGCGTTTGCGCGCGGTCCGGAAGAGTTGGACAACGACACTCGCGAGAATCGGCGACTCGAGAAGAGCCCAGCACTCGTCGAGCAGAACAATGCTCGGTTGCCCCGTGAACCCCGATGCCCGATAGGTGGCCGTATGCGCGATCAGCAGGCTCATGGCCCGCTCCAGCCTGGGATCGTCCTTCAGCTTCTCGA
>Ga0302155_10001000_pt1 | contig 20854 bp, 15 predicted proteins | sample I_Bog_N3_1_FD_193508 | JGI IMG/M metagenome (GOLD analysis project Ga0302155, IMG submission 193508) | Peat permafrost microbial communities from Stordalen Mire near Abisko, Sweden - I_Bog_N3_1 | ecosystem: Environmental > Terrestrial > Soil > Wetlands > Peat | place: Sweden: Abisko, Stordalen...
TCACCAGACCCTTTCCGGCGGTGCCGGTGAAGGATTGGCTTTCCAGTTCCTTTTGAAACTGTCCCATTTTTTCTTTCATCATCTGGGCTTGTCGAAGCATGTTGAGCATATCGGCCATTTTTGACTCCTGACTTTGGGGCGGGTTTATTTTAAGGTTTGGGATTACTTCTTTTAACTTCAACCACCTTGGCGCCAAATAACTTCATGGCGGCAGCTACGACTGGCTCTTCTTTTTCCATTTCTTTGACGTCCATTTTGGGTGAAGACAGGGGTTTGGGAGCGCGCACAGCCGGTTTTTCCGAGGAAGCGTTTTTAACCGCCCCTTCCGGCAATACAGGAATGAGATTAATTTTACGGCCTACAAGCTCTTCAATAAAACCTTCGACCAAAACTTTGTTTTCGGTAACGGAAAGCTTTTCATAGTGGAAAGGGCCTTTGCATAGCAAAACCAAAGTTCCACTGTCGAGGGTTTTGGGTCTGGTATCCGCCAACACCGCTTTTAAAGATGCGTTTTTAAACCCGACTTTTTCGAGCAGTTCGTGCCATTGAGATTTTAATTTGGCGATTTCGGGACTGCCGTCCGCCTCTACCGGCTCTTCAATTTCATCGACCGCCAAAACCGCTTCTCCTTCAGTGACGGTTGCGGGTTTCGGGGTGGGAATATATGTCGGCGCTGGAGCGGGGGTCGCAACAGGAGTAGTGGGGCGAGGGGCGGAAACGATGGGTTTGGGATTGTTGATGACCGGTGTTGAGCCGCTTTCAACCTGTTTTAAAAGATCACCGACTGACGTGAGTTGTTTTAAATGGGAAAGTTCGATGACAAGGGTTTCCAAAACAATTTGGGGGTTGGCCGAATGACGCAAGGCCCATTCTTGTTCTATCAGAAGCCGCAGAGATGAGAGAATTTGAGCTTCGTCCATCTGGGCCGAAAATTTGACGATTTTTTCAGTGTCTTCAGCGGAGAGAGAAATAAACTGGGCCGCCGCAGAGGGATAAGCTTTGGCCACCGCTAAATGTCGAAAGGTTTCTAAAAGGCCCCCATAAAAATGCTCCAGGTCTTTTCCGCCTTCAATGATAGTTTTGATAACGGTCAAGGCCGCTGGCGCGTCCTGTTTGACTGCCGATTCAACCAGTTTGAGATAAATATCTTCTTCAATGGTTCCCAGAGCCACTCGAATATCTTCGAGAGTCACTTTTTTACCGGCAAAGGCGACCACTTGATCCAGAGTTCTTTGACTGTCGCGCATGGAACCGCTTGCGGACCGGGCGATTTGGTAAAGGCCTTTGTCCTCAATCTCAATTTTTTCAGCGTCCGTAATGCGGCGCAATTGTTTGATTAGGGTATCCATACCCATGGCCCTGAATTCAAACCTTTGACAACGGGATTGAACGGTAGCGGGGAACTGATGAATTTCGGTGGAGGCTAAAATAAAAATAACGTGAGCGGGGGGTTCTTCCAGGGTTTTCAAAAAGGCGTCAAAGGCTTGTTTGGTAATGCGGTGCGCTTCGTCAAAGATGTAGATCTTATATTTTCCCTTGGCGGGGTAGGTGCCGACCTGCTCCTGCAGACTGCGGATGTCATCCACGCCGTTGAAAGAAGCGGAGTCGATTTCAATGACGTCCATGGCCGACCCCTGGTTCACTTCCACGCACATATCGCAGGCGTTGCAAGGTTCGCTGTCCTTCAGGTTTCGGCAATTGAGGGCTTTGGCGAAAATGCGGGCGGTGGTGGTTTTACCCACGCCGCGGGGTCCGGCGAAGATATAAGCGTGAGCCACGCGTTCTGCTTTCATGGCGTTCTGAAGAGAACGGGTTATATGTTCCTGGCCGACCATGTCAGCAAATACCTGGGGACGCCATTTAAGGGCTGTAACTTGAGGCATAGAATTCCTTTGAAAGTTAGAAGTTGGGAATGAGTAGTTAGAAGTGAAAGTCCTAACTCACAACTTCCAACTGAAAACTCGCCGCTTTTGAAGGTGCACTCTGCTGTGGGAGTCAGGCGACCTACAACACCCGAACAAAGACCTGACCGTTGCTTCCTTCCGGACCTGGCGGAGTTGGGGCCAGTCCGCCGTATAGGACCCGACCCCCACATCAGAGTGCGTTTTACACCCGCATCCTAAACCAGTGGAGATTGAATTGCCATTGGCGGGATGGGGAATGAATTATAAGGGAAAAGCTTTAAAAGGCATGTGTTAAAAGAAGCTCGGCGGGGGCATTTTCCTTGCGATAAAATTACGATTTTGGGTAATATACTCGTCCTTTAGCTAAGCTTTTGGCTTAAGGAATGACATCGATGCGCCTGTAGCTCAACTGGATAGAGTATCTGACTACGGAACTGTATTTAGCGGTTTTGAGTTTTTTCAGGCGTAAAATTTAAAAATTTAATTGTCCCCAGCACACTAATAAAGGCCTTTGTTTGCAATGGTTTTCTCGACCAAAGCAAGCGGAGGCCTTTTTTGTTGGTGATGGTAAGTGATGGTTGCCGGGGGAAAAAGTCGGAAAAAAATGAGTTTGATAGACACGTATAAGACACGGAAAGAGTATCTGACTTTGAAATCGGCTCTTACTTGCTTTTGTCTTATACGTGTCTTTCAAGAGAACTTTCTCTTGGAATGGTTTCTTATTCGTGTCCTATTTATGACGCCATTTCAGTAACATGTTTTTTGTACACTAAGATCGTCAATGTTAGCGTGTCTTATCAAAGGATTTTTGGTCATATTTGTGAAAGTTTCAAGGCTAACTGTTTCGTCATTTTCAAATCCAGTTTACCCGTGCCGGTTAGAGGGATCGTTTCGATAAAATAAAAATTGTCTTTTTTGGGAATCCAGAGGTTGGGCAAATTGAATTTGGACAAACCCGCCCAAATTTCCTCTGGCTTGAGGGTGGGGTGGGTATGCAAAACCACCAGCTTTTCACCCTTTTGTTCGTCCGGAAGGGAGATTATCGCGCAGGTATGCTCGCCCAACATTTGGTTGATGGCTTCCTCAATTTTGATATGCGGCACCATCTCGCCGCCGATTTTTGAAAAACGGGAAAGACGGTCGGTGATGCGGATAAAGCCGTCTTCATCCACTAACGCGATATCGCCGGTCACATACCAGCTGTCCCTCAGAGCTTCCTTGGTTTTTTCCGACTGGTTTAAATATCCCATCATGCGGTTGGGGCCTTTTAGCAAAAGCAATCCTTCCTGATTCGAGAGCAGAATTTCTCCGGTTTCGGGGTTCACTACCTTCACTGCTACACCGGGTACCGGATGGCCAACCGTACCGGGCTTCGCGCCCTTTTGTTTGTCACGTCCCTCCGAAAAGTCGGGAACGTTCACAGATACCACCGGCGACATTTCGGTGCAGCCGTAGCCTTCCATCAGGTCCAGCCCAAATTTCTCCTTAAAGTCACGGGCCACCGATTCCCGAAGTTTTTCCGCCCCCACCACCGCGAAACGAAGGGAACTGAACTCTTCTTTGGAACATTTACGGATATAAGCGGCGTAGAAGGTGGGTGTGCTGATTAGGATCGTGGCTTTGTACTTCGCGGTTAATTCCCCGATGGTTTTGGCGTCCAGCGGATTGGGATGGTAAACCGCCCCAAAGCCCGCCACCAAGGGCAACCATAGGGTTCCGGTGAAACCAAAAGAATGAAAAAAGGGAAGCACTCCCATAATCCGGTCTTTTTTTGTCACCCAGAAAATTTGTTCGAGGGATTCCAGATTACTCAGGATGTTGGCATGGGAAAGCATGACCCCTTTAGGAACCCCCGTGCTTCCAGAAGAAAAAATCACGGTGGCCAAGTCGTTGGGTTTGGTTCGTCCCATACCCAAAATGAGTTTGAGTATCCATGAGGGCAGAAGAAAGGCTTGAAGAGCCGCCATTGTTTTTTCAAACACCCCCAATTCCCGCATTACATCCTCCAAAAAAACCATGCCTTCCGTGGGTTCCAGGCCTATCTTGTGCAAAAAGATTTTGGAAGTGAGGATAGTTTTAATGCCGCATTCTTTGACCGCAGCGGCCGTGGCTTCCTTGCCCGAAGTGAAATTAAGGTTCACCGGAACTTTACCCGACAATGAAACGCCCAGGTTCGCCAGGGCGCCTCCGACCGACGAGGGAAGCAGCAAGCCCACCATGACATCCGACGCACAACTTTTTTTAACCCAGCTGGACAGAAGCGTTCCCGCGATGAGGGTTTTCCCAAAGGTTAATTCCTTACCAGAGGAATCCGCCATGGCGAAAGAGGACCAGTTGCGCTTTGCGGTTTTCAAAAAACGGTAAGGCAGGATGTCATCCTTACTTTGACGGTGCTGAACCGCGTCGCTGGCCAATTCCAGAACCACCCGGCGAACCTCATCGGCCTTGGAATGGGGCGGTAAAGTTTTGCCGAAAGAAACCGTGACGGGGAAGGGCAATTGTTTGGGCCACTTGGTGACAAATTTGCCGTCCTTGTAGCTGAAAATGCTTCCCCATAGGCGGTCCAAGTGGACGGGAATTATCGGAACTTCCAGACTTTCCATGATCCGCTCGAAACCCCGTTTAAAGGGAAGCATATTGCCCGTGCGGCTAATTGCCCCCTCGGCAAAAATACAAACCACATGGCCTGCTTTCAATTCGGTCCTGGCCCTGTCCAGGCATTCCATCACTTCCGCTTTACTGCGGTTGGAAACGGGGATGGCGTTCATCAATTTAAAAAGCCAATGAAAAGCCGGATGGTCGTAATAGGGTTTATAAACCATAAATCGCACGAAGCGTTGCTGGCAGGCCGCTACCAGAAGGCCATCCACCAGAGACACATGGTTGCAAACCAAAAGGGCCGGTCCTCTAAAGGGCACGTTTTCCTGGCCAACAATTTTGATGCGGTAGATGGTGTGGGTAAAAAGCCAAAGGGAAAAGCGAATCAAAAAGTCAGGCAGGATGGTCAGAAGATATACGGTGACTCCAAATGTCATGAATCCCATGATCAAAATGGATTTATCCGCGGGAAGGTGAAAGTAACCGCCAAAAAGGCTCAGCAGGCCGAAAGCCAAAATCATACCCAGGGCATTCATGAAATTGTTGGTCGCGAGAATGCGACCTTTTTCACCCCTTTCGGCTTTTTGCTGGAGCAGGGCGTTCAAGGGAACCGCAAAGAATCCGCCAAAAAAGCCCAGAAACACCAATGCTTCCGCCGCCTGGGCGTAAGTCTGATGCCTCAAGGCCAGACAAAGAGCGCCAATGCCCATGCCAATCGACCCGATGGGTACCAGACCCAGTTCTACCTTGTCGCCCGAAAGTTTTCCCGCCAAAAGGCTGCCCACGCCGATGCCAATCGCCAAAAAAGTTTCCAGCATAGACGTCTGGCTATCGTTGAGGCCCATCACTTCTTTACCCAAAGGCCCGATGGCAGTGAGAAGAAAAGCGCCCAAGAGCCAGAAGTAAGTAATGCCCAAGGCCGTCTGCCAAAGGTTGGAGCTTTGACGCAATTCGGACAGGCCTTTTCCGATTTCATTCAGGGGATTCCAATGAAAGATCGGTTTGGCGCCCGAGGGCGCGACTTTGGTGACGCCGAAACTAAAAAGGGTTCCCAGCACGGCTACCGCTACTAGCATCAGATTCAAATGGCCCGGCTGACCTTTCCAATGTTCGTAAAGAACTCCGCCGAGCGAAGTTCCCAAAACAATGGCCATGAAGGTGGTCATTTCCAAAATGCCGTTGGCTCGGGACAAACTTTTTTCTGGAAGAATTTCGGGAAGGATTCCGTATTTGGCTGGTGAGAAAAAGGTGGAATGCAAACCCATGAGAAAGGGAATCAGCAGCATGAAGTAAAGGTTCCCGGACGAAATGGCAAAGAAACCCAGGCTCATGGAAAGTATCTCAAAAAATTTCACAGTGATGATGACGCTTCGCTTGGAATAAACGTCCGCCAGATATCCTGAATAACTCGAGAACAGTAGGAAGGGGATTACGAAGATGCCCCCTACCGCTGCGGCGTAAAGAGTGCCTTTGCCCGCCGCCATATCGATCAGGTAGAGGGTGATGATCCATTTGCTGACGTTGTCGTTGAAAGCGCCAAGAAACTGGGTCCAAAGAAATCCTTGGAAACCCCAGGATTTTAACAAGTCAAAATATTTTCCATTAGCCACATGAGCCTCCTTAAAGAAAGTTAAGCCGCGATCATTTTAAAACAGGTATTAGTTACTTCTTCCACCTTTCCCCGTAAGTCTCCAGTAATATGTCCTGCATGTTTGAAAACCGGTACACGTATAATGGCCCCGAAAATTAAAGCCGCCGCCAATGACGGATCCATGGCCCTTATTTCTCCTTTTTTTTGTCCTTCCTCGATTACCGCAAGGATCAAGTTGATTGGAGTCTTGTAATCTTCAGGCATCCGACGAGCGGCGCTATGTTCAGTAAGTAATAAGAAGGTACAAAGGACAGGATTGGTTTCGTAAAGACTGTAACCGGCTTCTACCATGGCTCGGATTTTTCCTTTTGCCGTACTCAGGCCAGCCACACTCCCCTCTAAATGTTTCATAAAGATCTCGAGGTTTTCATGGAAGAGATGCCAAGCCAATTCTTCCTTACTTTTAAAATGACGGAACATGGTACCTTCCCCAGCCTTGGCGAGTTCGGCGATATCTCTTGTGGTGGTTTCCTCGATGCCCTTTTCAACGAAAAGCTTAAGGGCAGCATCCATAACATCCTGGCGTTTTGCGATTGGTCTTGACATATGCTTTATTCCTGGTAATCTTTAGTTAATGAGCGCTTACTCACTCATTATATTTAAAGCATCCAAACTGTCAAGTTGAAAAGGAGCAATTATGGGGACTGTTTTACGAGAGGTAAAAGAGATCAATGAGTTTCAGTTATTGACCGAAGACCAAGTAATGATTGCGGCCAATTTTTTCCAATCCAAACGCGGTCGGAAGTCGAATCTGATTATCGTGGCACCGGGTTTCGCAAAATATAAAGATGCATATCCCATGACCGAACTCTGTCAGGAACTAACTCTTTATGGGGATGTGCTTTGCATAGATTTTCGCGGAGTAGGCAAAAGCGGTGGCCGTTACTCCTTTGGAGCGAAAGAATACCAGGATTTAAAACCTTTCCTCGAATGGGGAAGGAAGCGTTATAAAAAAAACATTCTCCTGGGCTTATCGCTGGGTTCGTACCATTCCTTCAGGGCTGCCCATGCTTGGCCGAAGTTAGTGGACAAAATCCTTCTCGTTTCCTGTCCCTCGCAATTGGAGGACGTCTTAAAAACATTTGGACCTATTCGTCAAGGATTCGCCATAGCGACTGATTGGAAGGCCCTAAAAAAGCGTCTCACCATCCAGGCCAATCCGTTTTTCCGGTGGGGTAATCCCCTATCCGCAAAACCAAACGCCGAATGGTTGGCTCCAGGTCTGCAGGTTCCATCTGCTTTTCTTGTTGGAGGTAAAGATCAGTTGGTCCTCAAAAGCCTAAGTCGAAAAATTTTTGAGAGCGTTAATAGCGCTACCAGTTGGACAGAAATCGAAGAAGGAAATCACGCTGAATTTATTTATTTAGAGCAGTCCGAAAAATTTCGGAAATGGTTCTCAAAAGAATTAAAAAAATCTAATTTAAGAAATTAGGAAAAATGGTTTCGAAAACGAGAAGTGAAGTTATTAAAAAAGCAAATTCCCCCAAGCCGCAATTGTTGCGATGGTTTAAATGGGGCGGATTAATGTTTTTGATTTTTTTGACTGGTTTCAGGAAAAGCGATTATATGGTTTCAAAGTTTTACTATATCCCTTGGCCTATTTATACAGATTACGTATATCCGGTGGGTGTTAAAAAAATATCTTTCCAGAGTTTAGACGGAACTCAGTTGACTGGATGGTATTTTCACGGGAATTCCTCTTCGGCTCAAACCAGGCCCGTTCTTCTCTACTTACACGGCAACGCTGGAAATCTTGCGGCCCAATATAGTCAATTTGAGTTCTTGCCTAAATGGGGTTATGACGTCTTCGCGGTTGATTACAGGGGTTACGGATTGTCGCAGGGGCATCCTAGCCGAGGGGGACTGTGGAAAGACACTCAGGCGGCGTTTCAAGAGATGACAGTTTTGCAACCGGGGCGTAAATACGGAGTTGTGGGTTTCTCTATGGGGGCCGCTTACGCAACAATGTTAATTGCCCATGAACCGCGTGTATCAGCGGCTGTGATCATTGCGCCTTTCACCACTTTCCGAGAAATCGGTATTGATGATTTAGAAAAAATTGGTTTTCCCAATTGGTTGGCTGCATTTATCGGATGGATTTTAGTGCCCGATGGCCTTGAACCAAGGAAAGCAGAAACATCGAAACATCTACCACCCGCTCTTTTTGTACACGGCACAGCGGACGGAAGTATTCCTTATTGGATGGGAGAACAATTGGCCCACAATTATTCTGGACCTGTGATGTTCCTGACAATGCCAGGTTATAACCATGGCGACTTTCATTTAGGCCAAATGGGTAATACTTTTCATCAAGCTTTAGACCAATTGTTTTTTAAAGAAGGAAATAACCGAAGCTTTGCTCATTTAAAGTCAGATGCTTCTACAAATCTGGTTCGGTAAAAATTTTTTCTGCTAAAGTCTAAAACGAACGGAGCAGCTATATGAAAAAACTTTCTTGGATTTTGCTTTCGGTTTTACTTGTTCTTACTATTTCCACCATTGTTTACTTTGAAATAAACGGTCCAGAAGAATGGACTTATCAAACGCCTTATTCCTCTTCAATAACTCTTACACCCATTTCAGGTTTTGTTCCGGCTCCGTCATCTACCGAAAATATGACATTAATATCAACCCCTACGCCAACATCCATTACCCCATATCCATCCAATGGCAGTACAAACGGAGGCCGATAATGGAATCAGTTATTTTTTTTGCGGTATTAGGTCTAATTATTGTATTTGTAATTCCGATTTGGGCTTTAATTCGAACCTTTCTACTTGATGATGAAAACAAAATCAGACTCGCGGTTTTGGAAGCCAAAATCCGAAGGTTAGAAGAATCCATCGAGGGGGGGAAAGTCAAAAGACCTTTATCAAAAGTTGAACAGGAAATAGAAAAACCTGTCGTATTTGAAAAGAAAATAGCGGTCCCGCCTCCAGTTCCAAAAGTTGTTTCTAAAGAAGAAATCCCTGTGGTTAAGGCCAAGTCCATATCCAAAGAAATGCCCGTTTTCGAAAAAAAGATCGAACGAAAAGTGGAACGTCCAGTCGGACCCTCTATGACGGATGAATGGATCAAGAAATGGGAACTATTCGTCAAGACCGTGGATTGGGAACAATTCACGGGTGTTAAGCTTTTCGCATGGATGGGAGGAGTCGCTTTATTTTGCGGGGCGGCATTCTTTGTCAAATACTCCATCGACCGAAATCTTATACCTCCAACTTTGAGACTTGCTGTTGGAGCCCTAACAGGTTTAGGGCTTATCATCTGGTCTCTTCGCATCGACCGGAAAAAATATGAGACAACCGGCCATATCTTGGCGGCCGGCGGAATCGGCGTCCTCTACACCGTAGTCTATGCCACTTCCCACATCTACCATTTTCTTCCTAATCTAGTGGGGTTGGTATTGTTGGCTGTCATTTCGGCATGCGCTTTTGTTTTAGCAGTTTTTATGGAAGGTATTGCCATTTCCACTCTCGGTGCTCTGGGGGCCTATGCCGCTCCGCTCCTTTTAAGCACAGGTGAATCAAACTTAGAGGCTCTTTTTATTTATTTGGCTGTAGTCAATGCGGGAATTTTTGAAGTGGTACGCCGTTTGAAATCCTCAGGATTATTTTTTTTATCCGTAGTAGGTACCCTTTTCCTGCTTTCATTGGGGACTTGGGGGGCGACACTCATGCCAGAACCTTCCATCATCACCGGGGTGGCTCTGGCAAACTTGATGCTATTCAGTCTTTTCCTTTACCGGATGCCATCCATCCTTTCGAAAAATCAATCAACTCTCGCGGGAGGATATGTTCTATTTTTGGGTATTTCCGCTTTGGCATTAGTTCTTTTATCCCAGCCGGGTTTTTATCCCCTGGTGTTGGTAACAGCCGGAGTATTGCTGGCGGTTTTCTTGGCTTACCAGCGGGCGGAATGGGCCGGAGCAGTCATTCCCTATAACGTAATGACTTTTGTGGTGGCATTGCTTTGGGTTCTTATCAGCTTCAAAGCCAAAGACGCTTCCTTTGATTTTTTGGCGTTTTTCATTTACGGGGTTGCCGGTGGACTTGGGCCACTGGTATTGGTTAGAAAATACGGACTCAAAGATATTACTTTAAACTGGTTTAAAGTTTTTCCAGCCGTTTCACTTTTATTAACTCTTTTTGTTTTGATACGGAATCCTGAAACCTCCTTCTGGTTCTGGCCCATGTTGTTGGGTCTCCATCTTATCGGGATGTTCATTTGTTTCCTCATCGGGAGTGTTTTAGAGCTGTCCGCTCTGGTGTTGCTGACCCTCTTTAGCGGGCTCCTATGGATTACCCGTTCACCCTTATTGGTAATAGGTGTTGAGTTCTATGTTTTCCTTCTAGTGGCGGGAGTACTGCTTTGTGTAACTGCCCTTGTACTTTTCAAATACCTCCCAGAATGGTTGTCGTCGCCAACTTTGAAATCATTCAAAGATGAATTCAAGAAGATGGATCGGGTTGCGGCGGAATGGATGGCGGCTTTTCCAGCTTTGGGGGCTTTTCTTCTTTTGGGAACAGCCTTTCTTATTCAAACACCTCTTCAACCAACTCCTGGTATGGTGACAGGTTTGTGTTTTCTCGCACTAGCCCTCTTTTTGGGCAAAAGAATTTCTTCTGCACCTCTAATCATGACGGCTCTGGGGGCATATGTTCTCGCTCAAAGTTGTTGGATGTTAAGAGTTCTGCCCCAACAGCCTTTAAACCAGGAAATGCTTTATTGGTGCGGTTTTATGTGGCTGGGAAGCCTTTTAGTTCCCTTTCTCTTTTTTGGCCCACCGGAAAAGCAAAAACAGGTTTGGCAGGCCTGGGCTTTTTTTGAATCAGCGCAGGCGCTTTATTTTTTAAAGGCAGCCGACAATCTTTGGTCTATGAACATCATGGGTTGGTTCCCACTGGCGCTATTTATCCTCAAGTTACCAGGTGTAAAGATCCTTTTAAATCGACTTGAAGGAAAGGCAGATCGAAACAGCATTCTTGCCTTCCACGGCGGGGTACTCCTCTTTTACATTTCTTGCATGCCTGTGCTTCTTTTGGACAACAGTTGGATGGGGTTGACGCTAATATTCGAGTCCATGGCACTTCTGTGGTTGAACCGCCGCATCGAACATCCCGGCTTGCCCTGGGTGTCAAGTCTGATGGCTCCTACGGGGATGGCGTTCTTGGTCACAAACCTTGACCATCTAAAGGTTCCTGGAAGTTTGCCGATCCTCAATTGGGCCGTAGGTAGCGTTGCCTTGGCGGTCTTGGCTTTAGGGTTAGCCGCTCGTCTTGCGCCGGAAACGAAATCTAAAACAGCCTTTCTTCCTTTTTCGTCATACTTTCTTTGGCTCGCTATCGGCTCGGGTTTTTTCCTCACGAACCTCATAGTGGCAGATTGGTTTGGCGATGAAGGAACGTCCAACGGTCTTGGTTTCCAATACTTCTCTAATCAAAACTTGGTCCAATTCATTAGTTACAGCGTGCTGTGGGCCATATTTGGATCAGTATTATGGCGCATAGGCGCACTCCCCAAAAGCCTGCGATTTATCGGATTACTTCTTCTTTCGGCGGGTTGGTTGAGGGTAATTATCTTTCCCTACATGTTCCAACCCGCCTTGGCCTTGATGCGTCCCTTCTTTAATGTAGGGATGCTGGCTACCTTATCCATTTTGGCAATCTTGATTTTCCTGATCGTCCAACACGAGAAAGAAAAAGAATGGGGTAGCATGAAACCCTTCTTCATCGGTCTCTTGGCAGTATTAGGTTTGTTGGGTTTATCGCATCAGGGCGCTATCTTCTTTCAGCCTGGTCATCCCTACAGCTTTGTATTCCATCATAATTTCTCAATGGCTTTGGCTTCGGCCTTCGGATGGACGGCCTATGGCATCGCCATTTTCCTTTGGGGTAAAAACCTGGAAAAACCCTTCCGTATCGCAGGTATTCTTTTGACAGTCATTGGTTTATTAAAAACAGTGGTTCTTCCATTCCACCATGCCGAAGAATTTGGGAATCTGCCTCCTTTATTGAACATGCCTAACCTTCTTTTTGTACTTTTTATTGGAATACTGATTTTTCTCACCTTGAAAGACCACGGGGACCGTTGGCCTTTTGGAGGAGGGGTCACTTCTCGACGTTTTTGGGGAGTGACTTTGGGACTCTTTGCCTACTTCGTAGTGAACGTCGAAGTGGTTCAGCTTTTCGGGGCAACGGGACAACCTTTCACCCTTTTAACTTCCGGACGTTTCTCCCAACAACTGGCCTACAGCCTGAGTTGGCTTCTGTACGCTATGATTCTCCTATGGGTTGGAATTAAGTGGGTTTCGGTAAGAACCCGATGGGCCGCCTTGAGCCTTTTCTTTTTGACGACCCTAAAGATATTTTTCATGGACCTTTGGCGTTTGGGGCAGTTGTACCGGGTGGCGTCTTTCATCGGACTGGCGGTAGTGCTAATTCTGGTTTCGTTCCTTTACCAGCGATTCTTGACGACCGGGAGGAAAAAGTGATTAAAACCCAGATTCAAATGAAAGTCAAAAAATGGAAATCGGGAAGACAAATATTTTGTTTGAGCGCAGCTATCGCTTTTTCATTTTGGACATGGTCAGGAATTGAAGGATGTTGGGCAGGGGATGCTTCCTATCAGATCGGGGCTCCCTTAACAGTGCGCCAGCCGGGTTTGGTGGAAGTACCCCTTCCACCTACCCTTCATATCCATTCGACAAATGGTTTGGATTTACGCGTGTTGGGACCCGAAGGTCAAAATCGTCCATTCGAACTTTACTGGCGGGAGGAAAAAATCGAAGAGACGCACACACTCCAAGAAAAATCCGCCCAAATTCTGGAAAAGGGAAAGTTTCGGTGGCAAGGCAGTCTTGAAAAACCTTTTAGAGTCCGAAAAATTCAGGCCTATTTATCCGCAGGAGATTACGTGGGTAAATTGGATGTCTTTGGGCTCCAGGGAAATTCCTGGAAGTTATTGGCCCAAAACGCGGCCCTTTACCAGGTCAATGGAAAGAGCTGGGCTGAAGTCAACATTCCGGAAGGCCTTTATCAGACTTTCCGTTTGGAATTCGTTTCTTACGACCAGAAATATAAACAAAAGTTGGTCCCCTTAGAGCAAGTGGATGCTACGAGTGAGACAGCGGGCACAAAATATATTGAGGAGTCCCTTTCAATTATTCCTAGTAGGGTAGATGCGAAGGACGAAATACAACTTGTTGTTTCCTTGCCAGGATCAGGTCTTTGGGTGAAAGCGGTGGACTTGACCACTGAGGAACCTTTTGTTGGGGACTGGACACTTGGCCGGGAAGAAATTGCCGGAGGAAAAAGGGATTTTGTGGTTTGGCGCCAGGGTCAGGTGGAATCCCTTGGCAAGGGATCCAATACCCTGAAGTTGGAAATCAACGACGTTTTGAATGGCAAAGCTCTGCTCTTAAAACTGCACCCCAAGAATTATTTGGGAGCCGTAAAAAAATGCAATGTGACATTTCAGCTTCCAAGGTTTGTTTTTAAGGCGGATAAAGAAGGTGTTTATCAGGTTGAGGCGGGGGCAGGGGAATCGGTTTCAATTTTGGAAGTCCCCAGCTCGGAAAACCGTGGAAGTGTCGAAACCGCGACATGGGGTATTGTTAAAACTAACCCCAATTGGAAGCCCGCGAACTTATTGGAAAAATATCATTTAGGTGGTGGGCCTTTTGATGGCAGTGGATATTCATGGCAGGCCCCAATTTCCATTACAACTCCCGGTTATTACCGCGTGCTCCTGAACCAGAAGGCTAGTTTAGAAGGCAATATCCAAAGCTTACGGGTGGTCAGGCAAGGGCAACAGGTGCCGTATTTTCTTTCCTCTGGGGAAAAGATGGAGATTCCCATTTCGATTGCAGAAGACTACGACCGGGACAAAAACAAGAGTATTTGGATTGTTGAATTACCCCAGGCCTCACAAAACTGGGACGATCTTCTTCTGCAATCCCAAGGTATATTCAGTCGAACAGTTATTTTAGAAAAACAAGATCCCGGTTCCCTGGCCTGGGAGCCTTGGATGAAAGAGATTTGGGACAACCGCGAAGCCAAAATTACGAATTTTCAGGTCTCACTGGGAAGTCTTCCGCAAGGTGCCACGAAGGTACGAATCACAATTGAACATGGCGACAATCGACCTATAACTATAAAAAAGATTTCCCTGTTCTATTACGCACCAGCTTTCTGCTTTTTGGCTGATACCGGGGATGGGTATGAATTAATGGGCGGAAATCCTGTTGTGTCCGCACCCCAATATGACTTGAGTTTGGTTGAGGATGACTTATTGAGCCAAGAGCCCCTACCCGCCAATTTGGGAGATTTTCAATCCTATTCCGGACAAGGGTTAAAGTTCCGACTTTTCAGAGTTTTTGGTGATACCAATTGGGGCCTCTATGGAGCTTTAGGACTTGTAACGTTAGCCATGATTTTTTTAATAGTCCGACTTTTCCCCGCCATATCGGATAAAGGGCCTAAAAAAAGGTAGTCATTATGAAATTTTTTCAGGCCAACAAAAAGCGACTGTTGTGGGTTTTTATCCTATTGGTTATTGGAGCCAATTTTTGCTCCTACATGCAAGTCTATAAGATGATCCACTTTTCCAGTGGCGGTGTTAGAACTTCCAAGTCCGAGGACCTCTCCAAACTCGATAAGGTTTTTCTTTTGTTCACGGGCATCAACGTTCCACGGCCTGAAAACGTGAATACCCCGGATTCGATTGGCTGTAGTTACAGGACTTTCCAGATAGTCTCCGAGAATGGGGTTGTCAACGAGGTTTGGGAGATTCCCGCCGTTAGGTCTCAAAGCCTGGCCATCTTATTCCATGGGTATGCAGGTAAAAAATCCGATCTATTGGCCGAGGCGAAGGAATTTCATGATCGGGGTTATGGGGTATGGCTAGTGGATTTCAGCGGAAGCGGAGGATCCACCGGAAACGAAACAACAATAGGTTACAAAGAGGCAGCAGAGGTGGCCTCGGTTTTCAAGGAAGCGAAGAAAAATAACCCTCAGATGCGAATCATTCTTTTCTCCCACTCAATGGGTTCGGCGGCGATCCTAAGGTCGCTTAAAGAATATTTCCTTGATCCTTCAGCGGTCATTTTAGAGTGTCCTTTCGATAGTCTGCTAACTACGGTGCAAAATCGTTTCCACCTAATGGGATACCCCTCTTTTCCTTTCGCCCAATTGATGGTCTTTTGGGGCGGAGTTCAAATGGGTTTCAATGGCTTCTCTTACAAGCCCGTAGACGACTCTGGGGCAGTACGGGTTCCTGTCTTGCTTTTGATAGGCGAAAAAGACGACCGGGTGACTGTTTCCCAAGCACGATCAATCTTCGATCGGCTCCAAGGTCCTAAAAAATTTGTGATAGTCCCAGGAATCGGCCATCGGTCTTACCTGGCAGTTGATCCCGCTCTATGGAAAACTTCCGTCTTCCAGTTTTTAGAGAATAGGAATTAGTCACCTGAGCCTGTTAATCGCAGGGTTGTTGGTTCGAGTCCAACTCGAGGAGCTATTAAATAATGAGGTATAAATGCTAAAAGATATTCATAAACTGATTTTAGGAGTTTTTGAATCTACTATTCGCACTAGAATATTTTGCATTCTCGGAGTAGTTATTTTTTCGGGATTGGATTTACCGAATTTATTAAATTTAATTTTTGACACTAAAGAATTTTTTAAAGATTTATTTTCCCTAAAGGACTTAATTCCTATTTTTTGGATTTCTTATTCCGTTTTCTGTTTACCCGCATATTTGCTTTGTGTCTTTGGAACAATTAGACCCATTTTCTTAAAGAATCGATTAATAATTGATTGGTATTTGTTTTTGAGCTTACTGTCATTTCCCCCGGTTTTACTTATTTATGCCGTTTCTGCATTATTTAAATATGGTGTTTAGAAGTTGGCTGAATTACCTCGAATCTGATAGTTCGCAAAAGGCAGGGTCTAGAATTGGACAGGTTACAATTTCTGTAAAATGGGGTGATATTTGAAACAGTTCAAATCGAAAAACACTTTTCTGGCCGCGTAAAATTTAAGGGTGTAAAAATAAGCGGGCGTAACATGGTGTTTGTCTAGAACGCCATAATCCTTTTTGTGAAAGGTAGTTACGCCCATGAAGAATATACACCTAGCATTACAGGCCTTGGCAAGGGAGAAAACTCAAGCCATGGTCAAGTCGGCAGTAGGAAGCCGACAAATCGGCCAATGGATTGGGGAGACTCTCAACCAACAGCTTTCAGAAGCTTTCAATGCTCAATTGGAGAAGGAACGGGACGAGTTTCTGGGTAGCCAACCCTACGAAAGACAGGAAAAACCCCGTTACCGTAATGGTTTCAAACAGGTTTTCGTACCGGGATTTCTAGGCCGGTTGGAATTGAGAAAGCCGGTTTTGAGGAAGGGCAAAGGATTCGTTTCTGAGACTTTGAAAGCCTTGAGGGACGGCAGCCAAGCCCTGATGAGTTATCTGGGAATGAATTTTTGGTTGAAAGGGGCTTCTACCCGGTCGGTAGCGGCAGGGATGAACGAAGCTTTTGGAACGAAATGGACGGCCAGCCACATCAGTGAGATGACCAACGCCTTGGAACCCACGTTGCGGGAATGGGAGAAGCGGCCCTTACCGGCGGGAATCCGATACCTGTACCTGGATGCGCTTTACCTGACAGTCCGGCGTCAGGAGACGGGGGTAAAACAAGCCTTACTGGTGGCTATCGGGGTTGACGGGAACCTGAAACGGCATTTTCTCGGGTACTTAGTGGGAGACAGGGAGAGCGAGGCTTCATGGGAAGCCATGCTGGAAGACCTGCTGAATCGAGGTTTGGACAGAAAAAATTTGAGGATGGTGGTGTCCGACGCCCATGGTGGGATCATCGCGGCGGTCGAAAAACGATTAGGGATCACCCACCAACTTTGCGTAGTACACAAGATGCGCAACGTCCGTATCCGGGTGGCTTGGAAGGATCAAAAGACATTCATGGCGGATTTCAAGGCGGTGTACTGGGCCAAGAACCGTGAAGAAGCCTTGGTAGCTTTGGGAAGTCTCAAGGCCAAATGGTCCAGGACGTATCCTAAAGCGGTGGAGATGACGGAGAATAAATTTGAGTCCTACACCCTATTTTTTCGGGAAGACCCAAAATTCTGGATGCTTACCCGTTCCAGCAACATCATCGAAAGATTCAATCTGGAACTCAGGAGAAGACTGAGGCCAGCGGGAATGATGCAGAATGAATTGGAACTGACTAAATTGGTCTGGGCAGTGGCCGAGGCCCAACAAGAAAGATGGGATAGGCTTAAAGTCCACACCTCGAGGAAGGAGGCAGAAGCTCAAGCCGCTTGATTAAGACGCCCGTGAAAATTTACACCCAAATTCTTGACGCGGGGACTTTTCTCGATAATTATTTTTCGACGGTCTATGCACAGTTCTTTTATCCGAATAATCTTTATTTTTTGCTGGCCGTGTTTTTGTATGGGTTCTTCGACCACTATCGGAATCTTCAAGTTGGTGGCCTGGCATTAACCCTCGATGTGGCCGGGGATTTGTGCATGCTTGTCGCTTTTGTGGTTGTTGCTTGTTTCTTTGTGATCGGGGTCATGCAATTGGTTGGTTTTTATAAAAAAAATAAAGTGGATGTGATTACTTTTGAGGAAGATTTTTACACGGTCGCAAACTCTTCCCGGGAATTAAAGTGGTTTTGGAAAGATGTGGCCGTTTGTCGAGTTTCGGATTATCAAATCATCATCAGCAACCCGAACAATATCCATTTCCAGCTTTCCCATGTAGGTTTTACTGAAGAAGAGTGGAAAGAAATTAACGAAATAGTCAGGTCAAAGGTAAAGACGAGTTCTTTGTGGATTTACACCAATCTCATCATTCTCACCGCATTTATTGGTTGTATCCGATGGGGCAAATTATTAATTAATATGTTTATAAACCATTCCTAAACCGGCGAGGTTAAATGCCAAAAATATCAGATAAAAATTACAGATTATTTTCTTTGTTTGGTGGAATTTTGTTTTTAGGTGTTGCCGTATACTTTTGGATACAGCGCCAAGAGCCTATACAGCCGAACTATTATTACTTCAGAGCAATTGGTGGTAATACTGTAATTAGTATTATTTTCTTTGCTGCCGCTATTAGGGGGCAAAAAGGTTTAAATAATAAAAAAGAATAAAGAATAACTTTCAATTGCAAAGAGCTTTTAACGAATTACCTCGAATTTGATGGTTCGCAAATCGTAAGGGATGGGGAGCGATTATATTGAAAAAAATAAAAAAGATATTCGTGGGTTTATTTATTTTTTTGTTATTAACGGTTATTGGTATTTATCTGTATGGCGAATATAGAAAATCTTTGATTGCTTCGGTTGAAAGATCAATGGCAACTTCTTTCGGAGTGGATTTAGATACCAATCTAAAATTGGGCTTTACTCTTCAAGTTTTTCAAGTAGTGAATTCAAGATGGCCAAACAATATTGACGAGTTTAAATCATTTTCTAATGAGTATTATATGAATTTTGATTTTGAATCTTTTCAAGATTGGTCTTTTGAAGAAACCTCTAATTCTCGATTGAAAGTGAGATTCTTTAATAAGTCGAAGAATGTTCATGAAATGGTAGAGGTTCAGCCGTACCCCAAAGTTGAGATCCCGGCTTTAAAACACGCAATTTTTCCTAAAGAAAGATTTTTTGGGCCTAAAATTTAATCTTTTATCGAATTACCTCGAATTTAATGGTTCGCAAATCGTAAGGAATGGGGAGTCATTTAAATAGCTAAGGGCTGTCCACGACGAGGACCCGCATTGGACATGAAATAGACCTTTTAAAACTATTTCTGTAACACTTCGAACGAAATATAACACCCTTCCTTCAAATAAGAGGCTTGCAAATTACCTAATGGTTGAGTAAAAATACTCAATGACTGAGTATTTGGGGTATTCAAAGAAACTTAAAAACCATCGAGGAATTCATGGCAAAAGAAGCTTATTACCAACATCCTGTCGTTAAGGAAATCCTGGCGGGGTTGGATAAATATACCAAGGTGCTACATGTCCTGGTTGGTCCCCGACAGACGGGAAAGACTACCGCTTCAAGGCAAATCGCAGACCAATGGAAGGGTGAAACGGTTTTTGCGGCAGCGGACGCCCCTCTCCCTCCAGGGCCGGAGTGGATACATGCCCAATGGGACTTAGCTCTGACTAAATGCGCTCCACGCAAAAAAGTCCTACTTATCTTAGACGAAATCCAAAAAGTCCGTGGTTGGAGTGAAACCGTCAAACTCCTTTGGGATAGGGAATTGCATGAAAAAAAGGGTCTTCAAGTTTTGTTGCTTGGGTCATCGGCATTACTGGTTCAGAAAGGGCTGACGGAAAGTCTCGCCGGGCGATTCTTCCAGTACCGTTGTGGTCATTGGGGTTATGCGGAAATGAAGGCGGCTTTCGGTTGGAGTCTGGAGGAATGGATTTTTTTTGGAGGATATCCAGGTTCCGCGCAATTCCGAAAAAAAGAGCAGGATTGGAAACGCTTTGTAACAGATTCATTGGTAGAAACGGTTTTGTCCAGGGACGTGCTTCAACTTCAAACGGTGGCAAAGCCTGCTTTGTTGCGACACCTATTCGGATTGGCCGTGGGCTATCCCGCCCAAATACTTTCCTACAACAAGATGCTCGGACAACTACAGGAAGCAGGAAACACCACCACTCTGGCTCATTATTTGAAGCTGTTGGAGAGCGCGTTTATCGTCAGTGGACTGGAATCATATCGAAGCGGACGTCTTGCCAAAAGAGGAAGCAGTCCTAAGCTTATTCTCTGGAATAACGCCCTGATTTCGGCCTATCGGGTTTTGTCTTTTGACCAAGCCAAACGAGACGGATCGGTATGGGGTCGATTGGTAGAAAACGCAGTGGGAGCTCATCTTTTAAACCACTTGAACCGTTCTTTTGGGGAAGTACTTTATTGGCGTGACCATGACAAGGAAGTTGATTTTGTGGTTAAGACCGAAGCGAAAACTTGGGCGTTAGAAGTAAAATCCGGCAGAAGCGCTTCTGTTGGCGGGTTGGAAGCGTTCCTTAAGAAAAATCAGAAGGCAAAAGTCTTAATGATCGGAACCGGGGGAATGGATTTAGAGGAATTTTTCCAGTCCAACCCAACCCAATTATTTGAATAGAGACCAATCGACGCTTTTACGAAAAGTTTTAGAACTATAAACCCTTAAAACGACGTTTGCAAAATATACCTCCTAGTGGTCATATTTGCAAAAGTCACTTTTAGGAGAATGTGTTGAAATCATGAAAAAGAAAAAACCTTTTGTATCTGGGGAATCGACTATTCAAAGGTTGCTGAAGAATCCTCCAGTCCAGTTTTATTACGAACAAAATAAAGCCAAGACAAAAATCGATCATAAAGTTAAAACCAATCTCAAAGGCTGGAAGTTTAGCAGCCCTTCTGCCAAAGAAGCGGCGGAGATTCGTCGGGGTGTTTCTGATATGAAGAGCGGTAAGGTCAAAACAATATCTTCTCAAAATCTTATAAAGCATTTGAAAAATAGTTAATTCGTTTCTTTTCTTGGGGGTAAAGCCTTCCCCCTGGCCTCGGCTGGCCGCGTAAAATTCAAGGGTGTAAATTGAAGCGGGCGTAACATGGTGTTTGTTCACGACACCATATCCCTTTTGTGAAAGGTTGTTACGCCCATGAAGAATATAC
>Ga0302155_10001002_pt1 | contig 20821 bp, 9 predicted proteins | sample I_Bog_N3_1_FD_193508 | JGI IMG/M metagenome (GOLD analysis project Ga0302155, IMG submission 193508) | Peat permafrost microbial communities from Stordalen Mire near Abisko, Sweden - I_Bog_N3_1 | ecosystem: Environmental > Terrestrial > Soil > Wetlands > Peat | place: Sweden: Abisko, Stordalen...
ACGCTCCCTTCAGCGCGCCGTCTCGTCATGCAGACGGCTTTTCAGTGCCTCTCCAAGGCGTTCAACTTCCTCCGACGTCAGCGACTTCACTCGCTGAGCATCAATTACAACTTCGCACCAGGGTTCGAGTTCAACATGCAACCTGCTGCTCATACCGACCGTTCGTTGGGTCGCCTGGCTTGCCGGAGCCGGGGCTGCACGCGCTGTTCTGTTGAGCAGTATTGTTCCCGTTGCCTTTGACTGGGGCTTCTTAGTGGCCTTGAATTGCTCAATTAGCAACTGGGCCGGGTTCAGCTGCGGAGTTTGGACGGAGTCAGAAGGAACTTGAGTCTGGCTTCGTGGCACGCCCGCGGCATCACGGTACTCTTTTTCAATCAGCGGCTGTACCGGAGCGAGCAGCCTGTTCAGCAGGTCAACAGCGTCTGAGCGATCGAGAGTTGGGCGCATCTCGTCAAAAGCTGGGCCCCAGCGCCCACTCCAGCCGGTGTGCCGAAACTGAATCTTTACTGCTCCGAGCTGCGCTGAAATGTGATCAATGATTGCACTGTCGTACTCCGCCTGCCGCTCGTCTCCACCCACAACGGTAATCCAGACCGGAATCGCATTCAGGTCTTCTGAGATCAATGTTACGGCGGACTGACGTCGTGCGTTTACCAATCGCGTCTCAAGTGCGGACATCTCGGTCTCGTCCGCTCCAAGCTCGCGACTTTTCGCAAGAATGTCATCTGCTTGTTCCAGGAAACCATGTTGCTTGTCGCTGAGTGTATGGTGAAATTCCCGTTCAAGAATTAGCTTTGCCTCAACGAGCCTTCCATTGCGTTCATACAACCAAACAGCCGACGACGCAGCGTCCGACTTCGTCCATGCTGGATGGTAATGAACGTCGTCCTCGAGAAGCGTCAAAAACTCATCAGTGCATACGCCTTCCCTAGCTAGCTGTTCCATGCCGTCGAGGGCGTCAGCGGCAATCTTGTTGTAGTTCCCGCTGATGGCATGCTTCAATATCCGCTGAAGATCGTGAAAACGCTTCTTCCCTGAACGTTTGTCGTCGAGCGCACACTCAAGCAGCCGGGAAAGGATCTGCTCAGATTGTGAGGCAACTTCAGTGTCGAGGATGGAGTCGAGCACACGAGAAGCTCCAAGCTTGCTGAGCGCCGTTTCCGCAGCGCGTTTAGCTTGGTCAGCGCTCACAACTGAAAGCCCAACAATATAACGGGCCAGAAGATGGTCCGGCGGCACGAAGCCGGAGTGTATGGCGTCGTGGAACAGTGCTCCTGCCTTCTCCACAAGACTGGCATCCAGAGCTTCGGCCTTGGCCAGGCCCATATAGAATCTGGAACGGCTCAACAGTCCCTCCAGATCGTATTCAGGGCTGTGCCGAAGGATGCTTGTGACTGATTGCTCAAGCCACTCTGCAGCCTTGCCCGGCTCGAGTTGCTTTGCTATTGCAAGCACTCCCAGGCAATAGGTCGCATGAGCAGTATCTCCGCCAAGCGACGATGCAATCTCCAATGCCGGGCGAATCTGCTCCAGCCTGTTAATGAACTGGGTTATATCCTTGCCAGGGACAACAACATCCAATAAGCCGCGGAACCCGGCTCCCATCAATGCAATGTCGACGGTCATTGCTGATTGTTCGGGTGCAGAAGGATCTTTGAGCAGGTCACGGAGAATCTTCGTTGCATCCCCAAAGTGCCTTTGAAAACGAAGACAGTGTGCCTGTCTCCGCTTGAGGTCAAAATACTGTTTTCCCAGGGATGCACATTGCTCGGGATGCAGCTGTTGGACAGCGGAGTCCAGAAGCTGGAAAAGTCGAAGCGCGGACTCGATTTCCTGCGCTCTAAGCAGTCTTGTACCGAATTCTAGCGCCCACTCGAAGAGGCCCACATAGAAGACGGCTTGAGGCGCCAGAAAATCAACAGCGGCCGCGACTCGTCCTTCTGCGCATAGCGCTCTGAATATCGGCCCCGCGGCCAGTGCCGAGCGATGCCTTTGCTCTCGCCCAAGGTCTTTGACATCAGCATTCGCAAATAGATCGAGGATGGTTTTGCGGTTACCACGATCTTCCAAGGCGCGGATGGCACCGGCCAAATACCACAGTCTCCGATCCTGGTTTTCTTCTCTAAAATGCGGCTGCACCGGGTGGTCCAAGCAAACATCCAGATAGCCTTTGTGGTAGTAAGTCTTGGCTCTATGAGGGTTATTCTGTAGTACCTCTTCAATGACATCCGTGAGTTGAGCGCTATCCAGCGCTCCAGGGCTCCCCGCAACCGTCGCCGTGACTGCCCGATTCAGCAATTCGTCAAGGTTTGTTAACCAGTCGTCTTCGGTTGCAACGTGTTCGACGTTGATCGGATCATTGGGATAAGAGGATGAGCTTTCGGTGGTTATGGATCGAAGAATTGTCTTTCCAACTTCACCCCACGCTCCGCTTTGTACCGCGGTGTACTTGAAATACAGTTCTGTTGCCGGTGCTCCGAAGTGTTCTGTCAGGCGAAGTGCTGCTAGTGTGAGTTGCTGCGCCGACAGCGTACTCGGGTCGAACTCCTCGAAAATAACTGCCCCGGAATGGGGAATCTCGAGATCGTCGAGAAATGCTACGACCATCTGCCGCTGCTCATGTATCAAGTAGAGTCTCATTAAACTGTCGGCAACATCTTCGGGAATGTGCTGAGTCCCGGAAGTCCACTTAGAAAGCTGCCGTTGCGAAGCTCCCCGAACACTGATCTCACGCGAACCGCGCGCTCTGGCGATCGCAGTGATCGTGCCACTTCTTAGGGCATGGTTAACCTCTGAGGTCCGTGCCCAAAAATGTTCTGCTGCTTTCAGTCGTTGCTCTGGGGACATCTGCCCCCAAAGCTTTCGGCAGCTCATTCCCAATGTGTTCAAAGCAGCCTCCATCCACTGCAAAGAATAGCGCAGCCCACCTCACTTCAGAGGGGCCCCTTCTACCGCTTCCGATCAGGCTTGAACAGCCTAGGAAGTAATGTGGAAGGTGCGGCGTTCGGTTCGAATCGCGGGCCGTTGTCAGCGAACGGCAGCCCAAGGAGATCGGTCTTTCGCGGGAAGCGCCAAGGGTAAGGGAGCGCCTACCGCTTTGGAGGAACGACATGAAATAGCTGTCATCTGCATGATAATACATACCTTAAGCAGCTACACGGATTCGCTTGCTCGTCGGAAGTTTCACCATGCTCCCGCAACTGGAGGCTTTCTCCAGGAATGAGCCTTGCGCACTGGCAGGTTGCCCCAGTAGACTTAGATGTGTCACACTCCTTCACAACACCGTCTCTGCAATTCTCCGGTCATGAGACATTCCCGCTTCGGCAGCTATGGCTGCGAAAGGCGTTCGATAGCATAGTGGACGTCACTCCTTTTGCCCCCCGCTCCATATTCTCCGATGAAGAATCGATCGCAAGGTTTGGAGTTGGTCGGAATATGGTGACATCGATTCGCCATTGGTCTCTGGCGTGTGGCTTCATGCATGAGGCGGAAGGCGGCTATGCTCCAACAGATCTAGCAACGAAACTGCTTTCAAAAGACGGCTTTGATCCGTACCTTGAGCAGCCGGCTACAGTTTGGTTAATTCACTGGAAGCTGGCCGGGATCGGGCTTAAGTCGACCACATGGTGGTATCTATTCAATTGCATTGTGCAGCAGACGTTCGATAGGGAATCACTATTCAGAGCATTAAAATCCTATACAGCTAGCATTTCTTACAAGGTGAGCGATAGCACGCTGGCCCGTGACATCGACGTTTGTCTTGCAAGCTATCTTCCGAAGACCGCAAAGGGCGCAAGTGTGGAAGACGCTGCGGAGCCTGTCTTAGCTGAATTGCCACTCCTTCAGCAACATATGGGAATGAAGGGCACGTTCAGTTTTCGCCGTGGAGCAAAACCCACGCTTCCCGATGCATTATTCACATATGCGCTGGTGGAATTCTGGGAACGGTACAATCACTCATCTGTCCTTTCCTTCGAAAGAATCGCCCACGATTACGGTTCCCCTGGGCGAGTTTTCAAGCTCGATGAGTACACTGTTGGGGAAAAGGTGGTAGCTCTCGAACACAGCACCAAAGGAATGTTACGCTGGACCGATACTGCCGGAGTCCGCCAAGTGAGCAAAGCAGCTGGATTTGATCGGGATATTCTTAAGAGCCGTCTTGTGGAGGCGATGTATGGCTAGGCTTCTCAGCGGAATTGTCCAACTGAGACAGCAATTCCTGCGCTCAGTACGTCTGGATGCAGACTACGGCCGGGGTGACGCGCTTGACGGTTTCGTTTTTCAGCCCTCTGCACGAATAGCAATAGAAACTCTAGCCCGGCATATCAACGAGACGCAACAGAGAGCGTTTACGTGGACTGGACCATACGGGGGTGGTAAGTCTTCCTTGGCTCTCGCTCTCTGTTCTCTTGTTAGCCCTGAAAAGCGCATTCACGACGCAGCCCGGCGTGTTCTGGGGCTTCGCCGCCATGATCCGATTCTCCGTGCTTTCTCCGCCGCACCCGATGATGGGTGGATTGTGCTACCAATCGTTGGCAAGCGCGCATTGATTAACGACGAGATTGCAGTTGCAATTGATAGGCTACCGAATCGCCGAAGGAAAACGGTCAAAAGCCGTGATCCCGACGTCATTGCGGAACTTGTCTCGATGGCAGAGAGCCCTGGCCGGCGTGGTGTGCTGCTTGTGCTCGATGAACTTGGCAAGTTTTTAGAAGCCTCAGCTTTAGCTAGCGGTGATATTTACTTTTATCAACAGCTCGCTGAAGCCGCTTGCAGATCCCGTGGCAAATTGGTGGTCGTAGGTATTCTCCATCAAGCTTTTGAGCAGTATGCAAGTAGACTTGGCCGAGAAAGTAGAGATGAGTGGTCGAAGGTGCAGGGCCGCTATGTTGACATATCTTTGACAGCTGGTTCAGACGAAATCATAGATCTCATTGGGAAAGCGATCGATTCGAAATCTGCTCCTCATCCCGAAACCAAAGATCTCTCGGATGCTGTCGCGCAGGCGATTGGCGATAGACGACCGTCATTTTGTAAGGACCTCGGTCGACGGTTGGATCGGTGCTGGCCATTACACCCGATCACAGCTGTGCTGCTCGGACCGAGCTCTCGACGAAAATTTGGACAGAACGAAAGAAGCATCTTCGGATTCCTCAATTCTGTGGAACCAATGGGATTTCGTGAATTCCTGGAAAGTCACACAGTCAATAGCTTTAGCTATTACTGGCCGTGGCAGTTCTGGGACTACATGCGCGCGAATCTCGAACCTGCGATTTTGGCCTCTTCTGACGGTCATCGCTGGGCGCTTGGTGTTGAGGCAGTCGAACGTACAGAAGCAAAGGGCGAGCTCAAGCATGTGTGCATTGTTAAGACGATCGCATTGATCGAATTATTTAGAAATGGCTCAGGATTGGCAGCTGACGAGAGTGTTTTGGCGTCCTGTTTCCCGCAGTCTCCAAGAGGCGAGATTGATCTGGCGATGAACGAGCTTGCGAAGTGGTCGATCATCGTTTACAGGAAACATCTCTCGGCTTGGGGGATTTACGCAGGAAGTGACTTCGACATCGAAGCGGCCACAGCTCGAGCGCGCGCAGAGATCGATGTCGAGGGACTGCAGGTAGTAGATGGAATTGGCGAACTGGCCCCCGTCCTGGCCAAGCGTACCTATCAGGAGACAGGCGCGATGCGCTTCCTTCAACGCAGCATTGTTCGCTCTGACGCGCTTGAGGACTATTTGAGCGGACGCCTCAGTCCCACTGGAAGCTGTGGAGAGTTCGTCCTGATCGTTCCTGGGCGAGACAGTACGGTCAAGTCGTCGCAGAGTCTCGCTCGAAGACTTGCCGGAACCTACTCGGAATCTGGGGTGGTACTCGGCGTGCCGAGAGACGCAGCTCGCATTGCCGAGACAGCCAGAGAATTGTTCGCTTTGGAACGCGTCTATTCAACAAGCACCGAATTGGAGAGCGACAAGGTCGCTGCGCGCGAAATCGACGCGCGGATCGCGGCGCTTAAGACTGAGATCGGCGATATGCTCAGAGATTCCTTTGCAACAGCGAAATGGTATTGGGATTCGCAAGACAAAGAACCCATTCAATCTAAGAGCCTCTCTATGATCGCGTCCGCTGTTGCCGATAATCGCTACCATCAGGCGCCAATTCTGCAAAGTGAGTTAATCAATCGTGATGCACCGTCTTCGAATTCCGTCAAAGCCCGACGTGACCTGATGCATAGAATGCTCGCGCGTGCCAAGGAACCAAATCTTGGATACGACGGATACCCTGCAGATGCAGGAATGTACTTCTCAATCCTTAAGGGAACGGGACTTCACTCGACGACAGAAACTGGGTGGAACTTCAGCGCGCCACCAACCAGCGGGCCTGGTCGCCGCCTCAAAGGGATGTGGAGGGCCGCGGATCGGATGCTGCTCCATAAAGGAGGTGCATGCCTGCTTAGTGAGCTTTACACTCTTTGGAGCGCTCCTCCATACGGAGTCAAAGCGGGCCTTCTCCCTCTCCTGGCGCTCGCATATTTCTTGGCGAATCAACGTGTAATCGCTCTCTATCACGAGGGTGCGTTTATCCCAATTCTCACTGAGGTTCATGTGGACGAATGGCTGCAGGAGCCATCTCGAATCACATGGAAGTATTTTCAGATAGATTCCGTCCAACAGGAAATGCTTGCTGGACTCGGCAAGTCGATCTCGAAGTTCGTTGGTCGAAAGGTACTGGAAGACCCATTGGATCTCGCGAGAGCTCTGGTATCACTGGTGCTGAATCTTCCAGAGTGGACAAAAAGAACTTCGCAACTATCCTCTGATGCAAAACAAGTTCGTCAGGCGCTTATTCGAGCTTCGGATCCACACAGGGTCTTGTTCATGGATCTTCCTGCTCTTCTTGGCGGAACATCTCCCGGTTCCATTACAGATTCGATTGCGCGTTGCATCGCCGAGCTACATGACGCATATCCCAACATGCTCCGCTCGGTCGAATCACAAGTCCTGAGGATGCTTGATCACCGGGGCTCAGTGGCCGACCTAGCGAACCGAGGCAAGACAGTGAGCGGAATCTCGGGGGATTTCCGCCTCGATGCCTTCGCGCTGCGCCTGTCTAGCTATTCAGAAGCGCTTGAAGATATTGAAGCCATGATTTCACTATCGGTTAATAAGCCTCCAAGAGACTGGACGGATCGCGATATTGAACAGGCCTTCGTGCAGCTCGGAACATGGGCGTTCGAATTTAGAAAGGTTGAAACATTGGCGCCCCTACGCGATAGGCCGGCAACCCGACATGCCTTCGCCGTTGTGTTCGGAGTTGGCGACGGAACCGCAACAACCTCACGGTCTTTCGATATTTCTACCTCGGACATTCAAACGGTCAGACAATTAGCCAAGCAGATCCAAGCCAGTGCTTCAGGTGTAGAACTGGATGTTTTCTTGGCGGCTCTGGCGGAAGCCGGATCCCACGCGGCGCAACAGAACGGAGGCAGGTGATAGAGATGGGTCAACGTCACATCCTCGGTCTCTCAGGAGGCAAAGACAGCGCAGCTCTTGCGATCTTCATGCGGGAGCGTTATCCAGAGATTGAAGTCGAGTACTTCTTTACCGACACAGGAAAGGAATTGCCTGAAGTCTATGAGTTCCTAGGGAAACTTGAGGGCTTTCTGGGCCGCCGAATCCATCAGCTCAATCCGCAGCGCACTTTCGACTTTTGGCTTCGCGAATACAATAATTTCCTTCCTTCGGCGCGCACCCGTTGGTGCACTCGGCAACTCAAATTGCTTCCATTGCGCCAATGGATCAAACCATGGCTCGATGCGGGCGATGAAGTCATGAGTTATGTGGCGATTCGAAGCGACGAAGACCACAGAGAAGGATACACATCGACGAACGATAAGATGTTCGTCAAAATGCCGTTCCGAGATCACTCCGTTGACAAGCAGGGCGTATTCGACATCCTGGAATCATCTGGAATAGGTTTACCGGCCTACTACAGCTGGCGGTCGCGCAGCGGATGCACTTTCTGCTTTTTCCAGCAGAAGATCGAGTGGGTACGACTGAAACGCGTGCATCCAGAGGCCTATGAAGAGGCTAAAGAATATGAGAAGACGGCTCTAAAGCATGGATCGCCCTTTACCTGGAGTCAAGGCGAATCGCTTATCGACCTCGAACAACCTGATCGAGTTGCGGAAATTGAATCCGACTTTGAAGTCAGGCGCCAGCGTGAACTATCTGCAAGACGCGCGAATCCACTGCGCGTTTTGAAGTCTGATGCGACACCCCAGGATATCGACGAACTTTACATGTCGGACGAAGGTAACGGCGCCTGTCTTGTGTGCCATAAATAAATGTTTCAGGTTGTCTGAGAATACGGTTTAACTGTCGTTCACGACAAGGAAATCAAGCGACAAATGGCGACACCGTAAGAATGGCAGAGAAGCTAATTGAGGGAGGAGCTCGTAGGCCGCAATTCGGCCACAGTCCTGCGCAATGCCTGCCGCCAGAAACCTGAGTTCAACGAGCAATTGAGGCCGGGTGCCGACCTCCGGAGCCCTGGCAGGGAACAAGCCTCTGCTTCGGACACAGCTTTTGCGAACATAAATCTCAGGAAGCCCTCAACATGCGGGCGAATTGCAGATTGCGTCTATTTGGGCATTCGGTTGGTATACACTTAACGCTTTGAACAATTTGCGGTCTGCCGAGGTTTCTTTCCATGCCAAAGAGCCTTGTACCCCGGTTTGGGACTGCCGGGCCTTCACAGTTCTGCCATTCCGCGTCAAATTGCGCGGCAAACCTCCTGGGTAAGGAGGAAACACTCGCTTGGCCAGTTTCAATTTCTGTTTGCGCGAATGACCGTCGAGTGAACCGCTCAATCGTATTCCAGAGAAGGGATAGTGGTACCTACTTTGCTGCGTCGTATTGCTCCCCCAACGGGATCGATATACCGACGCTGGAGTGTTCCTACCACATTCCAAGTACGTTACCAGCCATTACCGTTTGGGGTACAACAAGCCCAAATCTCAATTATGCTTGGGACAAATCTCCCGGAGACTGCCGTCGTGCCTAGAGAGCGGATTGACACCACATTCCACGAGACGTTTGCGCTGAGTATTCCGGCCGTCGCCTCTATCCTTTCTCTCTGCGATGAACATGAAGGTGAGCTGACCGCAGATCTGATCAGTAGTTCAACCACACTCGGGCCAAACTACGTTAAGGCAATGCCTAGATATGCTCGCGGTTGTGGACTACTCGAAATGGATAGCTTTGCACTTACACCTTTTGGGCAAGCTGCGATCTCCCATGACCGAAATCTGATGCGTCCGGAAACCTTGTGGCTTATGCACTATCACTTGAGCGCCCCTAGTGGTCCGGGGCCGGCTTTCTGGAATCATCTAATCACCAAGACCCTTAGAATTGGTCAACCTATAGAGAGATCCGAAGCTTCGAGGGTAGTCGGTGAGTATGTTGCGACAACCACAGGGAAGAGTCTGAGTGACAGAACCGTGGAAGGCGCCGCGACCGCGTTCCTCGGAACATATGCCAAATCAGACGCGCTAGGCAAGCTTGGGATACTCGCAATAACAGAAGAGGGGAGGGGGAAATACCAAGTCACGCAACCAGACCTCCCCCCCGTTTGGGTGCTCGGCTATGCACTCGCCGACTACTGGGAAGGGTGCGATCCCGATTCGTCTGAGATGCTTTTTAAGGACCTGGGCCGAGCAGATGGGCTTGCAGGCTTATTCTTCATGGGCTCCGGCATGCTCGGGAGCATGTTATCTGAATTGCAATCAGCTGGTATCGTAGGCATAAAACGCGATGCCCCACCTTTCGTAGTCATGAAACACTGGCGAAATCGTGAACAGCTAATGGATCGCGTCTATGGGTGAAGCAACTCCGAAATCGTTGGCAACCCTTCTAGCAGGCCAAGACCTCAGCCGTCGCACGGGGATCCTGGAGCTTCCCGTCAAATCCCTTGGTCTCGAAGGCGACTTTGCAGTCGGACTAAACGTCGGGCACGGCGACATTTGCAGATGGAAGGTGGATAGAGTTCAGGCCGGCCGCACGCGGATTGGGCTCCGCTGGGATGGTATCGTGTCCGACCTGGAGTCGATTACCGCCGATTTATCAATTCCTGGGTATTGTATTTGGATTTCGAATGTCGACGTGCTGCTTGCAGGAATTCCGCATTCTGACAGATCACGCTTCTGGGAATTTATGAGGATTGCCTTCCGTCCACCTAGAGGTCTTCTACTGTCCATGCCGGAAAAGGCCACGCACATTCTTTCGAGTGAAGAAAGAGCACTTTGGTTGGAATATGGGCGCTTGTCGATTTGGAAATCTGATGAGCGGGGGAGCGGTAATGGCGGAAAACAATGACCTTAGAGGAGTAACTAGCCAAATGACTCCGATGATCCAAGACTTCGTTGGCACAAGTTCTGGTGCTGAGTTTCGCAATGACGTCCAGTTGGCGCAGTATCGGAGCAATCACAATCTTGAATTAGCGAGAGATTTCATTTTCACGCGAAAGGCGGCCCCTGGACGCAAGTCCTCTATCGACCTCCTAAAGTATCTAAACGAAGCATTTATGCCAGGATCACCGCCTAATCGTTTCGTGTTCATCGCAACCTATGGACATGGTAAAAGTCATTTCGCTGTGGCTCTTGCCAACTACTTTGGCAAGGCCGAAGAGACTCCTGAGTTCAAAGGGGTTCTAGAGCGGGTTAATCATGCAGCCGAGTCCGCTCCTCTGATCGGCTTTTTTGAAGCATTCAAACGAAACCACAAACCCTTCCTCATTATCATCCTGCGAGGCGATGAACCGAGCGATCTCCAGACGAAGTTCTTTCGAGCCGTAGAGGAGGCGCTCCAATTCGACTCGCTGACGACCCCAGTTCATGCCCCGTTCTGGTATTCGGATGCTCAGCGCTTTGTTGAATCCATACTTAGCGACTCACGAGAGAGGCAAGATAAAGCAAATGCCTTCCTCGGAAAGTTTGATCTCGATCTCGCCCTGCTACTCGAACGTGTCGCTAAACAAGACGCTTCTACATACGAGATCACGAGAGAGCTATATTTGCACCTAAATCTTTTTTTACCTGATTTCGGCACAGGAGTCGGTCTCAAAGAAGGAGTCGAGTGGCTCGGCAATAATCTAGTTGGTGAAAACAAACCGTATGGAGGAGTCTTAATCCTCTTTGACGAGTTCAGTTCTTTTGTGTGGGACTATTCGCTGCAGATAAGACATCGTCCCGGCGCGCCTCTTCAAGATCTGCTGAACGGGGTCGAATCCGCAAGAGGCAAAGTCGCATTCGCTGCACTTGCACAACGAGATCCTGAACTGGTGGCGAAGAGTCTCCTCGGTGGAGATTCATTACAGAGTGTGCTTACGCAGCTAAATCGGCTGCCGATGCCTCAACACTACCAGCTCCATTCTTCACTTGAAGAGGTTTTGGATGCTTACCTGACTCAAGATTGCGATACTTGGGATGCCCTTATGACGCACCCACAGTTTCGGAATGCAATTGGTCGAGCTAATGATCTGACCTTCGACATTTTCACAAGTCGATATCAAGACGTTCTTGAATGGGACATCGAGCACTTTCAGGAAATCGTGACAGAAGGCTGTTTTCCCCTCCATCCATCAACGACTGCGTTGCTGTCGAGCGTAGAGCTGGAGGCAACCAATAATCCTCGTTCTGTACTCGGATTCGTACACGGACAGCTTGAGCTAGTTTCTAAGAAGGAAGCGCACTATGAGGGCCGACCGACTTGGATACTGCCGATTTCACTCGTGGACTATTTCAGAGAGATGCTGGGAGAGAAGCCTTGGGGCGACTTCTGCGATGCGCTATCGCAAGCTGGCGGACCCGACACATCACAAGGTCAAGCAAGCGTGTTGAAGGCAATGTTGCTGCAGGTATCCGGACGGGTGCCAACGAGGGGCGCCTATGTTCAAGTCATTGCAAATTTTGCGGGTCTGGATATTGAACGGACAAAGGAAGAGCTCCAAGCCCTTGCAACAAGCGGAGTGATTAGATTCGACTCGGTGAACCGTCTTTATACCTTCTGGCCTGCCGGCAAGGGAGCAAACAAAGTCGACCAACTTCTGTCCGAAAAGCTTCGCAATAAGAACTTGAACGATCAGATTATCGATTCGGCGATGAAGTCCCTACGTCAGGAATCTCTTTTAAACAACATCTCCGTTGCAGTCCCGTGGGGCCATCCGGAAGACTGGCAGGCTGAACAACTGCTTATGTCGCGGCAAGTGTTCACAGAAGAGAGCCTGCAGGCCAAGGCCGTCAGCAAAATGACCTGGGGAACAGATGGCATCGAACGCTCTCGCGGCTTACTTGTTTGGCTGCTCGCCGAGACACCCGAGGACGCAGCATGGTTCAGAGAAAATGCTGACATTGTCTTGTCAGGCGCCTTTCCGTCTCAGAAAGTGCCGATCATTCTGATGAGACCAGAAGCTGCTGAGCCCGAATTTGCAAGACAATTGCTTCGTCTGTGGGGATTAGACCAATTCACGAACAGTGATCGAGCTGAAGTCGGGGACCAGCAGTATGAAGCTGTTCGACAGCTGACAATTGAGTCGTTGAGGTCTGGACAACGACATCTTAAAGAAAACGCTGAGCTAAGTGTCGCAGCTCCGTTCAAGGCTCGTGTCCATGCTCTTCACCTGAGCGATCCGGAAGCGGCGATGTCCGAAGTCTTCAAAATGGCGTATAGCGACGGACCGATGCGATGGTTTACACAATACAAACTATCGTCTACGAGATTTAGGAATTCAACTGCCCGTGTCGCCGGGTACCTTCTGACCAACACGCTCGACACGCCAGGCATATTCGCACAGGACACTGTAGGAAAAGAAATTGCTCAGCAGCTAAAGTCGGAATGGGCGATTTTGACAGGCGAGCTGAAAATCAAGAAACCTCAACCGCATTCGAAGAGCTCTGAGGGATGGGAACTATTAGAGAGCAGCTTTCCATCTGGGGGTGCTTCGCGAACCGCCAACGAAGCCTTAAGGCAACTTCTCAATATCCCGTACGGCTATGATTACAACACTCTGAGCCTACTCTTGGCGGCATGGCTCGGATATTACCGCCACGACCTGATCGTGAGTAAAAATGGTCAATTGCAATCGATAAAGATAATCGCTAAGGATTGTAAGCCAAAAGAGTTTATAGAGCTAGCGTCCACATTGTCCATTAAGCGGGCGAACCCGGACGTCGTGCGCAACAAAGTTAATGAATTACTCAAAAAGGTCGACCGCGGTCCATTTTCGAAGGAAGAGGCCAAGGAGGCCTTGCAGATCATTAGTGAGGCTAGCGATCGGGACGACATAGATCAGAAGGCTAGCCTCGCGACTGCCTTTACCAAACTCCAGCAAGCAATTACTGCGGCGGACGCCTACGATGATTCGGCGACGCGACTCCTTAATGGCGTATCTACTTCGACCAATCTTGCCGATCTCGTGCGGCTGGTACACGCGGTCACGAAGATGCAAATGCCCGAGATTGTAAGACCGGAACAGGTAGCTCCGGCTGAGTTGCGCAAACGAGTGCTCGAACGAATCACGGCCGTAACGAAGCAATTGTGTGAGAAGTATCAGCAACTTAAATCCGTCGCTGATTATCGTCTGAATGAGCAGCAGCTAAAAACGACAAGGAGAGCAGTCGTAGACTTGCAACTCCCCGAATTGACGTCGATGGTTGACATAGCGTTGTCTGCTCTGGAGGAAGCAAGAACATCAATTGAAAACAAGCAGCAGGACGAGAGCTCCCTTGCAGTATTACGCTCATTAGAAACAACGGGTAAACTGACTAAGCTCAATGAGGGGATTGCTCAAATCAAAGCGTTGAGCTTCAACAGTGATCCCGCCAAGAAGCTGGCTCAAGACAAAATTGACACCCTAAGATTGGAGGCCCAACGACTAGAGGAACTCGCACGTTCCTTCTCGAGCCGACTGTCGGCGGTCCTGAACTTACGGTCGCTGGACGAGATTCATTCGGATGTTTTGCGCCACGTGAATCTGTACGAAGGTTCTGCTTTTGCTCCTGAGATTGAGAACGCCCTTGAGCGCTGCAAGCTGCTAAAGTCATTTTTCGAAACCCTTGAGCGGAAGGGACACGACGCGGTTGCTACTCCCGTGGCTGCGAAAGAGAGAATTGAGGAACTGAAAAGATTAAACGAGGACCGTGGTCCTCAACTGAGTGAAGTTCAAGCGTCCTCGATCCAAGCCGCGATCTCAGGAATCGAGACACAAGTCAGCAAGAATGAGCAAGCGGCTACGCGGTGGCTGGAGGAATGTGAGAAATCTCTGGACGGTGGTCAGCAGCTTGAGGGCCTCGCCAAACGTTTGCAGGCTCCGCCGCCATTCCTGCCCGAGGATCAACGTCCCCGGTTGGAAGCGCTCGCAAACACGGTGCGATCGCAGACGGAACAGCGACAGCAGGAGGCCACGGTCATTGGGACTCTCAAGTCGGTGTCCGCCAAAGGCAGTGTTGAGGAGCTGGGCAAACAACTTGCGTTGGTCGAATCTGCTTCAGTGGTCACAGACCCGGCAAAGGAGTTGGTGCAACAAAAGCTATCCGCAATACAAAGCGAATTGCATCGCCTGGAGGTTTACCGTCTCGACATTCCAACCCGATTATCAGCAGTCCTGAACTTGCGGTCGCTGGACGAGATACAGTCGGATATTTTGCGCCACGTAAATCTGTATGAAGGCTCTGCTTTTGCTCCTGAAATTGAGAACGCCCTTGAGCGCTGCAAACAACTAAGGTCGTTTTTTCAGTCCCTGGATCGCTTGCGGAATGGATCGATCGTCACTCCATTGGATGCACAGGAGCTCGTTTCTGGATTAAGGCGCGTGGCTCATGACTATGGCCCCCAATTGACGAATGCGCAGGAATCATTGATCTCTGAAGCGGTTGCCGATATTGAAGAACAAGTCGGCAGGCAAATGGCCTCAGCCGCGCGCTGGATTGCAGAATGCGAGGTCGATCTTGCAAGCGGGGAACGCCTGGACGCACTCTTGAAGCGGTTACAAGCAACCCCAGCATTTCTCTCAGACAATGAAAAACCGCGACTTGCACAATTACTCAAAGAAACAACCTTAAGAATTGATGATGATCAAGTATTGCGAGTGCTCGTGAGCTTCGAACAGATCTCAAATCCGATCAAGCGGGTTGAATGTCTTGATCGAATCAAGGCCCTTTTGGAGCAGGATTCAACAACATGATCGATAGAGTCACACTTGATCCGCACGGCGAATTTGCACCCATTCCCGGGTTTGCACGGGTCGGAGATGAAGTCGCGTTCCTCAGAAGTTTCCGCGACTCCGCACCGCTTTTAGTACAGGGCGAGGCACTTTGCAATTGGGCAGTCGATGTGGCGCTTGCCCGTGGCTGGACATATCGTTGGCACACAGCGCCATCTGTCGAAGTCGTACGCTCTTGCCCGGGACTAACACAGGACCAAGCGAAGAAATTCATTCTTCGAATCTGCAGCGTTGATAGCTTTAAGCGACCGCTTTCGATTATCGATTTGACGGTGGCTCGGTGGCCAGAGCTCGATAGCCTTGGCAAGACGGAGGCGGAGCAGGTTTGGACCTGGCTCATGTGGAGAGCGTTTGCGAATCTTGATTCCGATGAAGAGGCGGTTGTACGAGCATTTGGTGCGTCGAGCGCCAACGGTGAAGTACCGGAGCTGCGCCAGGCATTCGCAGTCTCTAATGCGGAGGAAGCGTGGCAATTAATAAGGATTTGGTTACGCTGTGCCGACTCCGGGTCTGACTTGCCAATTTGTCCCGCCAGAAGTTTGCCTTCTAAAGCAGTTGACCGTTTGGAAAAAGAATGGAAAATTCGTGCTGTTCAGACGAATGGAGATTTCTTTCGCGAACTCCTAGAATCTGGTTCGCCGCAATTCGTACTAAAGCTCGCCGCGTCTGTTGCAAGCTTGTTCTATCGGAGCAATTCAGACAAGCTCACTTCCGAGCGTATCGCCTTAATTAGGCCTTTCCTTAGATTTCAGGAGTGGGAGGCGCTGTTGGCTCTCTTGCCAGCAAAGGACCCTGGTGCCGCCCCAACAAATATTCCCGAGCTGTTTGACTGGTATACCAACCAATATCTCCCTTTTCGACTCAGAGGCACCCGTACCCCAGAGCACTTCGAACAGGTACGAAAAATCGGTCGCGAGTTTGGCTTGTGGTATTTGCGATTCTACTCGAACGCCAGAACCGGGGCCGTGGGCGGAAACCTACTCAGTTGGAGTAAGACTGCAGATCTGGAAGGCTCATCTTCTTCGATTAATCTGCTCCTTGTACTCGATGGGCTGGGATATGCGGACGCACAGCAGATACAGCAACTGATCACCGACGAAACATCGAGGCTTTCCGTCGATGAGGTTGAGATTTTGCTGGCGCCACTTCCGACTATCACAAGGTTTGCCAAGCCTTCGCTGATGGCTGGCGTAAACCCAGCCCAGGCATTTGATGAAGGGGAGATCGGTACTGTTCGGACCCGTGATCCTGATGTGATAAGAGCGCTTAACGAAGCAGCTGCGGGCACAATCGTGATCTGGAGTCTGCTTGAACCTGATAAGACCTACCATACGGGCCTAGATGAAGAGACAATTCGATCCGAAGTGTCTGGGCGTCTACGGAGCGTGGCCCAGCGAGTCTCTCGCATCGTAAATGAAGTCACCGATAGCCAGCACTTGCGCATCTTTGTAACAACTGATCACGGAAGGCTATTGTCAAAGTCTCGAAGAGTTCATGAGGTCCCCGCAAATATGAAGGCACATGGCCGCGCTGCTTGGGGTCAGCTTTCTGTGCCCTTCGACACCGACGGAATCTACATCCAGGAAGATTTGGCCTATATTGAGGCGCAGCGGTTCGGACTCCCGGAGCCCTCCGCAATAATTCTTTCAGACGATGCCTTCCTCACGTCCGATGGTCGAACTGGAACGGAAACGTTCCCCCATGGCGGAGTCTTCCCTGAAGAAGTCCTGATACCTTGGATTCGCTTCACTAGGGACCGGGGTCCCATCACTCTTTCCATCAACATTACGGGCAAGGGTGTTGCGGGAGCTTCTGGGAAGCTTCTTTTAGACGTAACGAATGCAAGCGATGTCCCGATTGAGATCGTCCAACTGAACATTCTGACTGTCAATATTCATATCGATATGAACCTGAGGCTGAAGCCCTTCAAGAGGGCCTCTGCTGAATGGTCGCTTTCGACCTGGCCAGAAAAGAAGGACTTGCCAGATCTGAAGGCAAATGTGACTTACGTCCTGCCCGCGGGCGAACGGCAAACTGTGCAAGCAACTCCAGTCTTGACGGTGGAGGAAATGTACAGCCGCGACACGATTCTAGATGATCTTTTGTAAGGACGAATCATGACTCTTGAAGAATTTGATGTCCCCGAGACTACCGCACAGAAGATCGACCGAGTCTTCGGCCGCCTGGCGATCGATAAGCGGCGGCTGCCATTGAGCCAGCTACAAAAGCGAGGCGTACCCGCGTTTGTGGCGGAGTGGGTTCTTGACTCAATCGTTCCAGGCACAGGTCCGCTCAGCCAAGATGAGGCAAAAAAGGTTCAGGATTGGGCTTCCAAGCGAATTCCAAGCTCGTCAGAACAAGAGGTCATTAAGTACCGCCTGATCCAGGGCGAGACGGAGAAGCTCCTTACTCCCGTTCAAACTGAGGTCCGTCTTCGTCGCGGAAACAGCGAAATTGTCGCGGAACTGAGCCTTATTGGGCTTGAGGATGTTTCAATCGGGAATGATTTGTTGGAGCAGTACCCAGACCTTCTCAGGCAAGGAATGTGGGGTGTTACGGAACTTGTGAATACCTCAAATGGTGTCGCCATAACCTCATTTCGCCCAATGCAGGCAACTGTAAGCCTAGACCTATACAAACAGGCACGCAAGGAATTTACCTTATGCGAATGGCGAGACCTCATGCTCACATCCATGGGCTATAACCCAGATTCGTTCACCGAGGAAGAGCAACTTATTTTACTCAGCCGCCTTCTTCCTTTGGTTCAAAAGAACCTGCACCTGATGGAGCTTGCTCCGAAGGGTACAGGGAAGAGTTATCTTTACGAGAATATTAGCCCCCGAGTTAGGTTGATCAGTGGTGGAAACATCTCCCCTGCGGTGCTATTTGTGAATAATGCGACCGGTCAATGGGGACTTCTTGCAAGATTTGCGGTAGTCGTTCTAGATGAAGTCCAAACATTAAAGTTCTTGCAGCCTGAGGAGATAGTTGGAGGACTGAAGGGGTACCTTGCGAATGGGGTGCTCACACGAGGTGGCCTCCACCAAACAGCAAGTGACTGCAGCTTTATGTTATTAGCTAACATCTCATTGGATGACCAACAGCGGCCCATCAATGATATCTTAGTCGAGGAGCTCCCACCGTTTCTCCGGGAAACTGCTTTTTTGGATAGGATTAAGGGAATTATCCCCGGATGGGAGACACAGAAGCTTACTAGCCGGTCGTTCGCAAATTCATCGGGTCTAAAAGCAGACTTCTTTGGAGACGCATTGCTCGCGCTCCGAAACGACCTTGTAGCTGATCAGTACGCGGCGCGGCGAATCCAACTACTAGGTGAGCGGCCATACAAGCGAAACCACGAATCGATAAGCTCTCTAGCGAGTGGCATGATGAAGATACTATTCCCAGATGGGGAGATCTCAGATGACGAGTACTGCCGCTACTGCCTAAGACCCGCGATCAAAATGCGACAGTTAATTTGGGATCAGCTATATACGCTTGATGCCGAATACCGACAATACGAAAAGACTATTAGGTGCTCACTGAGGTGATCCTTTAATGAACGTCACGAAGTAGGCTCGACTGTGACTGAAGCCTTGACCGGCATCACAGTGCCTGATGTAACAAAGACAATCAGACCATTCTCAATCCCCATTGTCCCGAGATAGTTCCGAACCTGTGCGCGATAGTGCTCGATGGCCTGCGGCGCGGGATCGACATCGCTCTTCCAGTCGATGACGACCTGGGGCTTTCCGTTTGCCGCGAAGCTTGTCGCATCCGTGATACCTACGGTGGCCTGCTCCACGTCACACACCAGAGCAGACGTATATACCGGAAACTCCGGCACTAGCGTCGGCCTCAGGGCGGCGATCTCGGGCAGAGCCAGAGTGCGCACGACACAGCCGGCGATTTCTGCCGAAGACAAACCTTTGGCCGGGTCTTCGACAATCGGCTGACCAAGCGCACCGACGAGTACGCCTGCACGCCCAGTAAGAACCGACAGATCACCCTCAGTCTCTCCTGTCAGTACTTCTTCGAGGAGTTTATGAATTATCTGCCCGCGTTCGCGACCGCCTTGCACGTCTGCAGAAGTGCCATCCCCGGCTGGCTCGTCATCCTCCTCAGGCACAATAGTCCCAGGCGTCTCGGGCTGCATGACAGGGCTGCCATTGCTTTCATCACGGCTCGGTGCCATCCAGATTAGACGACGATGTCTGTCAGCGATGGCCGCAGCCTCTCGTGCGAAGGCCTCCCGCGTCTGGCTGTTTGCCGGCGATGCATCCACGGGGCCGGTTTCGGCCGGGAGATGAGAGAGATTGAGTGCAGGAAGATCGTCCAGCGACAGGTCAACCAAGGAGATCCATGCCGACTTCGATGCGGAAGCATCAAGACGCGGGATAAGCAGGAGTTCGCGGGCCCTGGTAGCGGCAACATACCAGAGCCTTATGCGTTCCCTGTCGAGTTCTGCTTTCTCGGCATCACGGACTAGGTCATAGCCGACCGGCCGAACGCCGAATATGGGACAGTAAAAATGATCACTTTCCCGGTCGGTGACGGCAGTATCAGGCGCGATGATGGCCGTCATGGTGTTGACCGGGACGACGATCGGCCATTCCAGGCCCTTGGCTGCGTGTATCGTATACAGTGCGACTGCCTCCTCCTGCGCGTCCGGGCGCCCTTCGACCGCACGTGACTCGTCGGTCCAAGCCGCAGTCATGGCCTCGGCGAACGCGCGCAGGCCGCGCACCGCATAGGCCATGGTCAGATTTAGATAGAGATCGACATTGGCCAGTGCGCGCTCAGCCTGCCCGCGATGGCGCTGCAAGAGTATCGGACGGACACGCAGCACATCGACGGCCTGCGACAGAAGATCGTGCGGCGTTGTGCTGTTCGCCCGACGGCGAAGTCCCTGCAGCTTCTCAAGAATCTCCCGGGCCAAGGGATGCCGGATGGACTCCAGGTCGACGCCCAAATCAAGGCGTGGCAAAGACTTGGGATCCTCTTCGGAGCGCGGGAGAGCCCAAACAATGTCGAGCAACTCTTCTTCCGTCAGGCCGACGAGCGGCCCCCTGAGCAAAGCGCCTAGCGCGAGCGTGTCGCGACTGTCGGAGAGAACGCGGGTTAGCGCGATCAGGTCCTGGATTTCCTGCCGGCGGAACAGGCCCTTGCCTGCCTGGGTGGCAACAGGGATGCGGTGACGCTCGAGCGCTTCCTCGTAACGCCACAAATCACTTCCGGTGGGCGCAAGGAGCGCAATGTCGCCGGGCCTACACAGGCGGATCTTACCCAATTTTCGATCTATGATCCGTTCACGGCCGATCAGGCGTGCGCACACATTGGCAACTGCCTCGGCTTCCCCATCACGTTGCTGCTCGGCCGAAGCTTTTCCGTTTTCGTCGGCGACGGCAACGTCGAGAGCGGCCACGCAGAGGGCCTCACCTCGATCGCCATGAAAGGGGTCAAGGCGTGTGAAGCCAGGCTGACCATCGCTCGACAATGGCGTCTCAAAGCGTTCATTCACGTAGGTGAGGATGGGTGCACAAGAG
>Ga0302155_10001004_pt1 | contig 20793 bp, 17 predicted proteins | sample I_Bog_N3_1_FD_193508 | JGI IMG/M metagenome (GOLD analysis project Ga0302155, IMG submission 193508) | Peat permafrost microbial communities from Stordalen Mire near Abisko, Sweden - I_Bog_N3_1 | ecosystem: Environmental > Terrestrial > Soil > Wetlands > Peat | place: Sweden: Abisko, Stordalen...
TGAGACGGCCATCGAAAGGCAAATGAGTCATAGAGAGCGCAATAGCGTTAGAGCCGCCTACATTCACAAGGCAGAGTTTATTGAGGAGCGTCGGTTGATCATGAACTGGTGGAGCCGGTACCTTACGGCGAATCTTCAGGAGTATGTCACGCCTCATGAGTTTGCGAATCTGGCCGGCGAGAATGTCACTCGATTGGCGACAAAAAGATCGTTCGCCAATTGATGCCCTCACTTCGGATAATTTCGACGTGATCAAGCGGATCGTGTGTAGTGCCCTGGGCTCAAGGCACCTGATTGGGGCGCCTTGAGGGTGATTACGCTAGCTGATGCTTGAACATTATTGCTCAACTCGGCTCATGCGACGCTCAGAGGTTCTCGCGCCGTCTGCCGATCTACGTGAGTGGACACCAATGTTCAGAGGGCCGGCAACACTCTCCAACGCGCTTCGTCCCCCTCTTGTTGCTACGAGGGCGACACCTTCGCCCCAGAACTGATCTTGGTTTACGTCCTGAGGGGCACCATCACGCCACCAGATAAGTCGTGCGACGCAGACACCGTTCCTGTCGAGGTAGTGCATCCAATTGCCCGGATCATGCTGCCATCCCAGGTGGTGCAGCCATTCAGGGCACAATACCAGCACATTATCGGGGTAAGTTGGGATGCCGCTGATGGAGATGCGGCGGACAATGCTCTCTGATGGTTCATCTAGAGCGCATACGCCATCAATCCACAGTGCCGGGGGAAGGGCGTACCTACATGCCTGAATCAGAGAAGCCCTGCCTGAGTCTGAAAGAAGGTATGCGTCCGGCCAAGTCATCTACCCAACCCTGCAAAGCCAGGACATGGTGTGCACTTAAATTTAAGTGGGCGGCGTTGTTTGGTCATCTGACACCTCGATCTGGCGGGTATTCTCGCCTAAATGGGTGTCCAGTTTCATTAGACCACTACAGGTGGTGGTCAAAGCGAATGCAATCGGGTGGTCAGCAACAATGCAATCCAGTGGTCAGATCGATGCAATTAGGCACCACGCAGGCTGATGCTTGGTGAAATGTTGAGGGGAATGGACTACCGACGTGATATCAGCTTCATTGCCCGATAGATAGCTCAGTTACCATGGGGTTAAAAAGCTTGAGATTGGTGCCTATCAGGAGACGGCCTATTGACCGCCCCCTAATAAATTGCAGAAGCATCAAATTTTAAGAACAAGCTTTCGCAAACAATGAGACCTCAATCTTCAATATTGCCCATAGCTGTAGTATTGAAGCCTCCATCGACGTACAGAATTTCGCCGCTAATTCCGGACGCCAGCTCCGAACACAAAAATGCGCCAGCATTGCCAACTTCTTCGATAGTGACGTTACGGCGCAGTGGAGTTTGCGCCTCGTTAGCTGCGAGCATCTTGCGGAAGTTCTTGATACCTGATGCGGCCAGCGTGCGTATCGGGCCAGCCGAGACGGCATTGACGCGAGTGCCTTGCGGGCCTAGTGAGCCGGCAAGATAACGTACACTGGCTTCGAGAGAGGCTTTTGCCATGCCCATGACGTTATAGTTAGGCATAGTGCGTTCCGCGCCTAGGTAGGACAGTGTCAAAAGGCTGCCATTACGACCTGCCATCATTTGGCGTCCTGCCTTGGCCAGCGCGACGAAGCTATAAGCGCTGATATCGTGGGCAATCCGAAAACCCTCACGGGTGGTCGATTCGGTAAAGTCGCCCTCAAGTTGGTCGCTGGGGGCGAAGCCGACAGAGTGCACAATGCAGTCCAGGCCGTCCCAGTGAGTACCCAAGGCCTGAAACACCTGCGCAATTTCCTCGTCGCTTGCAACATCACAAGGAAAGCACAACTCCGGCTTTGAACCCCAACTGGCTGCAAAGTCTTCCACTCGAGCCTTAAGTTTTTCGTTCTGGTAGGTAAACGCAAGCTCTGCACCTTCCCGATGCATGGCTGCTGCGATGCCGGAGGCAATAGACAATTTGCTGGCTACACCTACGATCAATACGCGCTTACCGGTGAGGAAACCCATGTGTTACTCCTTTCAAGCTGATAGTCAGTGCCCGTGGCAATTATGCCGGACGGTCACTGTTTCCTTAGAAGGGGAGCCAATGCCTTTTTCTCCCCTGCTGATCCTGTCGATATCCGTCAATCAGCGGCTAGCGAACTCGAATTCTACACCGAACTATAAGCAGGGTGCTTGTTTGGAGGAATAAATTGAGGAACTTCGCTTCGATACTGAGGCTTGTAATATTTTGTAACGATCTGGTCTGGAATTGCAAGTGATCGGAGCCCGCCGAGGTAGTAAGCATGGGACGGCTAGTGCGGTATGTATTTTTGAGGGAGGGCTTGTTTTTAAAATTTCACTTTGCTAAGGTGCGCCCCGAGTTTTGCCTGCAAGAGGAAAGCTCTCAAGGAAGAAAAAAGTAAAGCATGGAGTAGCTGATGAGCAGTATAAAAGAACCCTCTTATTCAAAATCGTTTGAGCCTTGTGGCTTTAGCTTTTTGCTTTATCCCCCCTCTCCCGTTTAACTATTTATTGATTTTCTGTTGATTTCAGATCTCCTGAGCCTTTCTTGACGGGCGCGTGGTTTCGTCAAAGAATTGGTCGCGATTTTACATAAATCATCCTTTTGTACATTAGGATAGGCAAAAAGCAGGGGTGCTCATAGGGTGCCTGCATGCATCATTTATACGCTCTGAATTTTTAATATAATGACGTTGGAATGTCTATCGTTATGGAATAGCTCCGCGTCTGTGTATCAGCTGCCTGCTATAGGTAGCTGCTTTGCGCGTGTAATTCCGCGCCACGCTGGTCTGTTATCAAGAAACTAAAAAATAAGGATGTTACTGCGATGTCAATTCATGAAGTGCTGCGCTCTGGTGTAGATCAGGCAAACTATTTTCTGGAGCTAACAGAGGGTAGGTCACTGCTCGAGTTGGAGCAGCTGTCACCGCAAGAAGTTAAAGGCCTGCTCTCCAAAACTAAGCTTCCCGCTCTGATTATTCCGAAAGCGTATGGTGGGCTCCAGCTGCCGCTCAAAGAAGCGCTTGAAGCGGTTGGGTTAGTTGCTGTGGTATGTCCTTCGGCGGCCCTGATGCTTTGTATGCACTATCATGTTGTGTCGACCATCGCAATGTATCCTGCCGCGTTTCCATTTGCGGATATATTGCTCAACGATATTTCGCTGAACGGTAAACTGATGGCATCCGCGTTTGCCGAAAGCTCGGGGAATCAAGATATTTTCCACACCAGCGTTGCCGCGAGTGTAAGCGAAGAGGGCGTTATTAAAATTACAGGCAGTAAAAAGCCTTGTACGATGAGTAACGTGGCTGACTATTATGCAGTGTCAATCGTTACTGCAGAGGGCTTGCCCGGCATTGCAATTTTATCCAATGGCGATGCGGGGCTAACGCGTAAAGCCTTTTGGCTAGGCGATATCCTGCTTGCAACAGACAGCCATGAAATAATATTTGATGACGTAACGGTTAAGAATAATTGGGTCGTTTGGGCGGAAAACGAATCGTTCGAGCTCTATCTCAATACCGGTTTGGTTAGCTTTAATCTATTCATATGTGCCGCTTACACTGGAGCCTGTCAAGCGCTTTCCGAGCGCCTCAGCCCTGGCGCAATGGCGAGTCCAGCGATTTTCATTCCTATCAAAGGCGGGCTTGCTCAGTGCCGTTATAGCGTACTGGGAATCGCAGAAAACGTGATGCCGGATAATATTGCATGGCTCGTGCCTGAGGTGCTGGCGTTGCGTTATCAAATCCAGCGTGCACTAAAAGAAATCAAAATATGCATATTTGAAAATTTCGGTGCACAACGCTATCTCTCCGATAGCCAGGCACATTATCTTGCCAAGGCGGTCGACTTACTTGCATTCCATCCTGTGACGCGCTTTGGATTCGAACAGCAGATGAGCCAAGGTTGTGAACTGTGAATCTCCAGCCTTACCGTCAGTCGATACTCAAAAAATTCAAGCTTGATCTGGATATCGTACGAAGCAAAGGCTGCTATCACTACGATGCTCAGGGAAAAAAAATATTAGATGGTGTCGCGCAATATGGCGCTTTGCCGTTTGGGCATAACTCCAGCGAGTTGAACGCGATCGCGATTGACTATTTGCAAAGTGAGCGGCCGAATTTTATTCAGCCCTTTGTCGCTGCGAGCACCCAGCAATTGGCTGATCGCTTGATCCAGGTCGCAGGCGCTAACTATGAGCAGGTCGTATTCACTAACACGGGTACAGAAACAGTTGAGGCTGCCCTGAAGTTAAGTCGCCTGAAAACTGGCAGAAGGGCGGTGCTGTCTGCAAAAAACTCGTTCCACGGTAAAACTTATGCTGCCTTGTCCGCGACGGGCAGCAAGCGCTACAGCAACCCCGATATCGTCGATGGCGAAAACTACAGTAAAGTGCAGTTCAACGATTTGGTAGAGCTGCAGGCTGCTCTAGAAACCAGACGATTTTCTGCTTTTATTGTAGAGCCCATTCAAGGTGAGGGGGGCATGACCCCTGCCGAGAGCAACTACCTCGTAGAGGCACAGAGATTGTGCCGTGCTTATGGAACGCTATTGGTATTGGATGAAATTCAGACCGGTCTTGGGCGTTCTGGGGCCGTTCTCGCCGCCCACCGCTTTGGGGTTGAACCTGACCTCATTCTGCTCTCTAAAGCCTTGGGGGGAGGCATTATCCCCATTGGCTCCATGATCATTAAGCGTGGTGTCTATAGTGCAGAATTCGACAGCAAGCACAGCTCTACATTCGCCAACGGTGGTTTGGCATGTGCTGTTGGGCTCGCTGTCATCGATTCATTGATGTGCAAGCAAAGCGCGCTGTTAGAGCATGTTAGGGAATGCGAGACGATCATCAGCCAGCGATTCGCGTTATTGGCGAATAAATACACCAGCTTTACTTACAGTGGCCTTGGGCTTATGTACGCATTGCATTTCAGCGATCCGGCGACCCAAGGTAACTACATCGTCAGTTATGCGCAGAAAAGCGATTTAATGTCGCTGCTGATCTGTGGCTATCTGGTGCACGTTAAAGGCATCTTTTGCATGCCGCTGTTGAACGACGCTGAGCGTGGGAGTATCCGTTTTCAGCCAGCGCTCACTATCAGCAAATCAGAGTTGAACCGGTTCCTCGGCGCCTTCGAGGAGGTGTGCGAGATTCTGCAGAACAAGCGTTACGACAAGCTAATGGGTTATCTGGTGGGGTATGTGCCCGCCGCCAGCGATGCGCCAGTGAAAGGTAATACCAAGAAAAAACCTCGGCCCCGGCCACTGTCGCCACAGCCGGTGGAGGGTGACCATGTGCAGTTCGCATTTCTCCTGCACTCCACGAGTGCCGAGGATATCTGCAGAGGCTTGCCGGAAGCTGTCATTGAATACTTCACTGAAGCGCAGAAGCTTGCGTTGGCGCATTGGTTCTTCTCGTTCGGGCAGATTGAAAACAGTCCGGAAGTTGTATTTGAATTCTCAATGGCTAGCCCTCACGGCCGGGTAGTCAATGGCGCAATGATTTACAGCCCCATCAGTCCGCAGGCGATGCTTAAGCTGAGTCGTGCCGATAAGGCCGATTTGCTGAAAAAGTATCTGCAGAAAGCCCAAGATGTCGGCGCGGTTGTGGTGGGGTTAGGCGCATATACCTCGGTTATTTCAAAAGGCGGTCTGGACATTGCCGATGCCCCTTTCCGTTTGACCACTGGCAACAGCCTTACGGCTATATCCAGTTGCAACTTGATCCGTGAGGTATTCGGCCCATCGGCTTTGCACAAGCGCCTTATGATATTTGGTGCGCGGGGGTCTGTAGGTCGTGTTGCACTCATGGATCTATGCCAGTTTTTTGGAAAGATAGACATCGTTGGCAGCATGAATTCTACGGTGGACGAGCAGTACATCAATTTGCGTGGTGCGCTGATCGAGGTACTCCAGCGAGTCGAGTGTCTTAACGATGAGTCCGCCGCCGGGAAGTTCTGGGGCGTTTGCAGGAATCTCGATCTCGAACAGGCGTTGCTTCACAGCCCGGCACAGCAGGTGCCCGCATTAATGCAATCGATCGTGGATGCCGGTGCGGCCAGTGGCGTCCAATTCTTCAAGATCCACATTGGACTGGAGCACACCGTAATCGCCCTGGACATTGATTGCGTGTACTCGGCGACCAGCGAAGGCAAACCTTTCATCGCCGCCGACGTTTTTCCGAAGACCTGCAAGATTTTCGACGTGGCCCGCCCCTTCGATGTGCTGCGTGAGGGTGGGGCTCGGGAGGTGTACGAGGGCGGATTGGTTACGTTGCCCGATGCACAGGCGATGTTGAGTGACTGCAACATCATCGGTTGTGAGCCAGGGGTGAGTCTGGCATGCCTCTCGGAAACCATATTGCTCAGCATGGAGAATGTAAGTTCCAGTTATAGCATTGGTAAAGAAATTGCCTATGGCGAAGCCAAGGAGGTGGGTGAATTGGCTGCTCACCATGGATTCAGTCATTACATTGACCGTAAAAAAGACCGCTTGCCAGCTTGACGTGGGCCACTGCGCAGCATCTTCGATGAGCCGTCGTTCAGTCACCAGGGGTACTAAATGGATGTAGTAAATAGTTTCGAAAGTCCGAACACTCGGACAATGGCGCGTTTTGAATACGGGTTTCTATTGCTCGCAAGCGTCGCGATCACTTTGTACCACTGGGAGGACGTTCGAGTTATTCCGCTGATTATCCTGTTCTCGTATATTGATATTATCGGTTACTTCCCAGGTGCAATTGCGTACAGGCGTTACCAAGGCAAGGTGCCCGATATTTTCTATGTTCTGTATAACGGCGCGCATAATTTCTTCACGGCAGCGGTAGTTGCCGCGCTGTGGTGCTATTTCGTAGAGGCTGAATGGGCGCTGATGGGTATTCTTATTCATCTATTTGGTGATCGCAGTCTATTCGGGAATGGCTTCAAATCTAGAGCTATGTCGTTCGAACCGCGCATACACCCGCTCTACGCGAAGTTTCAAGCGTTGATGGCACGTGAAAGAAAGCTCAGCGGTACGGTGGTGGACAGCGAGCGAAAATTTCTCTGGGCCGAGCGGTTCGGGAATCACCCGTCGCTATTCCTGACTCTCAACAGTGATATCTCGACGTTTACTGTCGAGGGGCTGGCCGGATACCTGCCTTTTCAGGACGATGGCAAGTGCCTGTTCATCCTCACGGGTGTTATCAGTGCTGCGGATAATCGGGAGCCGCTGCTGAAGGCATTCATCAGCCACGCGGTGGAGCATGGCCGGGAATTGTGTTGTGTGCAGCTGCGTCGGGATCAAGCCGAGCTTTTCGAACGGCTAGGTTTTCACATCAACCAGATGGGGTGCTCCTACACACTGGACTTGGAGCGTTTTTCGATGGCAGGTAGCCCCTTCATGAGCTTGCGAAACAAGATCAAGCGAGCCGAAAAGGCCGGGGTCGTTGTCAAGGAGCTGGGGGTTGACCTGCCTAACGGGCCGGGCCAACAGCGCATGCTATCGTCCATTACCGAGGAATGGTTGAAGGCCAAAGGCAGCAAAAAACTGCTGTCGTTCATGGTCGGCGACCTAGGTGCAAACGTGCTGGACAAAGAGCGAATTTTCGTCGCCGTACTGCACGACAAGATTGTCGGCTTCATTAGTTACGTGCCAGCCTTTGGCGAATACAACGGGTGGATGCATGACCTGACTCGCCGCTTGTCCGAGGTGCCCCCTGGCACAATGGAATTGGTCAATGTCGAGGCTATCAAACGCTTCAAGCAAGAGGGCGAGAAGTACCTGAATTTTGGGCTGACTCCCTTCTACGGTGTGAAGGATGAATTTGATACGTACTCATCGCGCAGTCGTCTATTGAGATGGATATTGGGTGCCTTGGAAAAACATGGGCAGCGCATCTATCCCGCAGCTAGTCAGGTGGCTTACAAGTCGAAGTGGCAGCCAATGTCAGTGGCGCCTGAGTACTTCGCCACCTATGGAAAGTTCCGTGTCGGGATTCTGCTTCGGTTGATGAAGTTAACTAACGCTCTCTAGGTGTATTGAAATGGACTTCACATCAAACCTTGTATGGAGTCGTACGGGGGCCGAGATTTCTTTGCCATCACTGCGCTCGGACGCAGAGTGCGATCATCTGATTATCGGTGCGGGGTTGGCAGGGTTGTCTGCGGCTTACCACATACTGAAAAAGTTTGGGTCGCGCCGCAAAGTCATCGTGGTCGATGCCCATCCTCTAGGCAGTGGGGCCAGTGGTCGAAACTCAGGGATGATAGGGCCGGGTATCGGCAAGCAATATCACCGTTTGGTGAAACATTATGGTGACGTCAAGGCTCGGCAGATTTTCGCCCACACCCTGGATGCACTTAACTACAGCACGCAGTTGATTCGCGGCGAAAAACTGGACTGTGATCTGTTGATGGGTAGCCAGTTTAAAGTGTCCACCAACGCGGCCAATGATCGTCAACTCCAGTTGGAGGGCGAAGCGTTGATTGCAGCGGGTTTTGACATAGAGACCTACGACCGCAAGGCCATCAAAGGGATCGTCGATAGCCCGGTTTACCTGGCGGGGCTCGAGTACAAAAATACAGCGACCATTGACCCTGTGAAACTTGTAGTGTCGTTGGCCACGAAAATCCTCGCCATGGGTGGCGAGATTTACGTCAACACCCGGTGTGCCGAGCCTCAGGAACATCTCGTTGAGGCGAATGGGCATACCCTGCGCTTTTCGAGGGCATTGTTGGCGACGAACGGATTTACCCCATCGTTGAATCGGTTGCGCGGGCGAGTGATGCCCATATCGACTTCGCTGATGCTTTCCGCGCCGTTGCTTCCTGGTCAAATGGCACAACTTGGGTTACAGCCGAACAACGCGATCATAGATGTACGAAGAATTTTTAATTACTTGCGCATCACACCTGATTATCGTTTGTTGTTCGGGGGAGGGGAGCCATTTTATTCCACTGAACCTGTATGGAAGCGGCAACGCGATGGAGAATCGGAGGCCTACAAGGTCTATGCAGGCTTGAGCGAAGGGCTGAGTAAGTTTCTACCTCAACTGGTTGACATCAGTATCGAAAAAGTCTGGAGCGGAACCATTGGTGTCACGCTGGATAACTTTCCTGTCGTTACCCGTGGGCAATCGTCGGTCGACAGTTTTGTGGGGTGCTGCGGGCACGGCCTGGCATTATCGTTGGCCAATGGCGCATCCTATGCAAACTGGCTGGAAGAATTTTCGTGCTCACCCGACTTGCCCTGGTATCGCAGCAGCGCACCTTATCTGGCACCGCCAGCGTTATTACCATTGGCCTCTGGCTCATACATCAAGTTCTTGCGTTTGGCGGATGGCCTGAGTGGCGCTTGAGTAGGGGGGATAATAATTAAATGCCAGGAGGGCAGACGCAATGGATTATAAAAAATGCTCGCCAGTACTAAGTATTCGCGCGTTGTATTGCGCTCTATTTGAGCATGTTAAAAGTATTCAAGGACTCGGCGGAGTGCGTGCGCACTTTGTATCCGGCCTGTTTCTTTTATCCGTTAGTTTTTTCCATGGGCTCGGCGTATTACGTCGATGGGTTGGCGGTGACCAGAGCAGTTACAAGGACAGTACCGCGCACTTCTACCTGATGTGCCGTGGAGGCTTGCCGTTTTATAATAATTTCTCACTGGTCTTTTCAACGGGTCAGGAGCATGAGGCAGACGTCGAGCGTTTTACCCGTGTGATTTCTGCTATTCACCAAGCCTGCCTGTCGAGCGACGACGTTGCCCGGGCGTTTCGTATCTGGCGTTCACCAAGGGCTTTTTGCGACGCACTGGTCGACCCCGACATTTACCCTTATTTCGCCATCTTGCACGCTGGCGTTCTATTCAAGGTGCCTGTGGATGCCTGCCTGGATCTTGGTCATCTTCGAACGATATTGATCGACATCATCTCCAGACCGAACCCCGGCGACGCGCATGGCGCAATGCTGACTTTGTCGGAGTGTGCGTCCTATCGTCGTCACGGGTGGTCTGCAATTTCGGCGCGTCTACAGGCTGATCCGATGGCGGGTGAAGGGCTAAGGGTGTTGCGCCAGTGCAGTTTCCTGCTGTCTATTGACCCGGCGGGGAGTAGTGGCAGCGCTTCGGGGCGTTTTGCCAATCTGGATAATCGGTTTGCCGACAAGGCATTGCAGGTGTGCGCGCGCCTTGGCAGCAATGAAATGCTCGTGCTCTGCGAGCATGCAAGCCTTACTGGCGCTCAAGCGGCATCAATCGTCTCGACAGTCCAGCAGTACCAGAATGCTCCGTCGCAGCTCCCGGCCGCCTTGATCCAGGAAGAGGTGGCCCGCTATGACAACGCTGTTGCGCAGGCACAGTTGGGGCGTGTAAAGGCGGCTTCGATCAGGTCTTATCTAGACAACCAACTCCAAAGCGTCGAGCACCGTGTGCTTTGTATAAAGGATCTGGACCTGGACGCAGTGACGCGGCGGGGTATCTCGTTGGACATGTTGGTGCAGTTGGCCATTTACGAAGCTTATAGGGAAGCGACCGGGTCGCCACCGACCCTGTTCGAACCTGTTGCACTGGACCACTTGCCAGGCCGCGCACTTGATTTCATCAATCCGGTAAGTGTCGCCTTCAGGCGTTATAAGTCAGCGGCAAGTTCACAACAGAAAGTCGACGTGCTCGTGCAAGCGACGCAAGCGCATAAACGAGCCATATCACACTCCAAGCAAGGCTTGGGATTGCTCTCCCATCTCTTGCAGATCAGTTACTTGCGCTGGGCCGGTGGAGCGATCAATGCGATCGTCCAGCGGGTGATGAAGTATTCGGTGCTGGCAGGTCTACCGGCATTTCGCTTTATCTATGACAGAACCATTATGGCGTCCAACGGAGGCAGTCAAAACGCATTGCTGCAGTTTGGAACGCTTTGCCATGTGCCTGGAATGTTAGGCGTTGGTTATCTGATTAAGGAAGACTCGGTGAGTTTGGATCTTCTGCTAAACAGCCCATTGCACCCGCCTGTATCGCTAGAGCGATTTTCAGCATGCCTGGCATATCAATTGAAAAGCAGCATTGCTGTCGCGCAATCTTAATAAATAGGCTTGGTTTATGAAAGAAGGGAAATATGCTGTCGTTACCGGAGCATCCTCCGGCATTGGCTACGCGCTTAGCCAGGAGGCGGCGAGCCGTGGTTATAATCTGATCATAGTTGCCAATCAAAAAGATCGACTAAACGCTGCTGCGGAGCGTCTTGCTGCACGCTATCGAGTGACGGTTAAATGTTTGAGCCTTGATTTATCGAGTGCTGATGAATTAAGCCAGTTGATAGAACAGCTTTCGCCATACCTTGAGGTGATTGAAGTGTTTATCAATAATGCCGGTGTCGGACGCGGTGGCAGCTTTTTGGGCTCCGATGTGGTCGATCATAGTGTGCTTCTTGACACTAATGTCCGCGCGCTTATGGTATTGAGCCATTTTATCGCACAGCATTTTGTGCGCTCGGGTAAAGGCTACTTGCTAAATGTCGCGTCCCTGGCTGCTTTTCAGCCTGGACCTTATTATGCGAACTATTACGCCTCAAAAGCCTATGTCTTGCACTTCACCGAAGCATTGGCGGTGGAACTGCGCAAGCAGGGAGTGACCTGCGCAGTGTTATGCCCAGGTACGACTCAGACGGCTTTTCATCGAAGAGCGGGTTCGGCGGATACAGGTCTCGCCAAGGGGTTGTTCGGTATTGTCATGAGCCCGGAAGAAGTTGCGACGATCGGTTTCAAAGGTCTGTTAAGTAACCGTGTAGTCATTATCCCCGGGCTGGTGAATAAGTTGGCTATGCAGTCGGTTCGTATCAGCCCTCGTTGGCTGGTTCGGCGAATCACCGCGATGATCAATCAGTAACTCGTAATAGGTAGGCCCTATGCTTTCCTTTTTTAAGAAAAAACCTCCCTTTGTTGGTCAGGTCGGCAGTACGCCGTGTCAGCTGCATCGAAAAAATACGATCTTGGACAGCCTTCTGGAGCAAGGTCTTGACGTGCCGTATTCTTGTCAAGTTGGCGCATGCCAGAAATGTCTGGTGAAGATAGCGCATGGGCAGGCTAGATCGCTGATTGATTTGAGCCACTGCCTGACACCTTCCCAGATTGCACAGGGGTACGTCTTGGCCTGCCAAGCTGTACCGCAAAGTGACGTCCATCTGGATTTTCTGCATAAGCTCGATGAAACGACGAATCTGCTGTCGGCACGTATTGAACATATTGAGCCGATGAACGAATACATTTCCAGAGTGACTTTATCCAGCCTTTGTGCCACTCAGGTAGGACAGAGCGTGACGCTGACCATACCGGGTGCAACTGACGGTCGAAGTTATTCTATTGTCAGCACAAGTCCGGGAAGATTGGCTGTAGACGTAGCGCGAAGAGAAAGCGGTTTTTATTCGCAGTGGCTATCTAATAACGCTCATATTCATCAAGAATTGAGCATCAGCGCCGCATTTGGGCAATTTGGAGCTTCTCTAAACGACTTGTCTAAAGAAACCGATCGCTGTGTTGCAGTAGCGGGTGGTTCAGGTTTGGGTATGGTGCTGGGAGTGCTTGAAGATCGGTTGCGAAAGTATCCCAAGGCTTCCGTACTGTTAATGCATGCAGTGCGCTATTCCTCTCACGGTTATGACGAAATTCGCCTTGAGGCGATGAAAAAACAATACCCGGCTTTTGATTACCGTGTGGCGATTTCAAGAGAACCCAGTTCCAGCAGCGCTACGGCCGGTGAGCGTGTGCCTGCAATATTGCATGAGATGTTTCGAGCAAAGGAAGGAGATCGGTTAAAAGGAACGGAACGTTTCCTGATGTGTGGTTCTCAATCTCTGGTCAATGCCTGCCTGGACGTATTGAGGATTCATGCCGTGAAAAAACATCAGTGGGAAATTGAATCGTTCGGCAAATAATTGAACTGGGTAGGTGAAACGTGAAGTATTTGAGATTCTCGGCGGTGCCTTTGTTTTATATGCCCCTGTTGGTCTTATCGACGTTGTGGGGGGGCTGGGCGCCCTTGCTTAACTTGTTGTTTATCTTTGCATGCTACTTTGTGCTCGATCGATTCTCTGATCGTGGCGATGTTCAGGATGCCGGACGTTGGTCGTTTGTTCTCGACGGGCTTATGTATGTATATATCGTCCAGTCGCTGATCGCGGTAGGCGCGGTGCTGCTCGTGTCCGGCGGACACGCTCATGACGCTATGCAAGCGTTGGCCCGCTTGGTTGATATGCCGGTGCTGGCTGAACGACAATGGACGCTCGTACAGATTGTTATCGCGTCCGTGAGCACAGGGTTCGTACTCAGCATCAATATGGTGGTGGGGCATGAATTGACCCACCGAACAATCAGTAAGCTTGACATGGCAGCGGGCAATCTAGCCTTGGCGATCGTCGCTGACAGCCAGTTCGCCATTTCCCACGTACATTGTCATCATAAAAATGTTGCGACAACTCAGGACGCAGCGACAGCACGTCGCGGTGAAAGTATTTATCGGTTTATTGTCCGCTCGTCCTGGGAGCAGTATGTCGAAGCCTGGGCATTCGAGAAGGCCCGGTTGAATAGATTGTCGAGGTCTGTCTATGGCCTTGGGAATAGGCTGATACCAGGCTTTATCCTCACGCTGCTGATCACCGCTATCTCAATATACGTCGCAGGTGTAATGGGTTTTGCGTGTTATCTGATTGTTGTGGTGACCTCAAAAGTTACTTATGAGTGCACTAATTACATTCAACATTATGGTTTGGTACGTGTGCCCGGTAGTAAGGTCAGGCCAGCCCACAGTTGGGATTGTCGCAGCATGTTTTCCTCTGCGGTATTGCTGAATTTGACTCGGCATTCGGATCATCATGCAAACCCAAATAAAAAATACTGGTCGCTGGGTAGTCTTGAAAGCCCGGTACTGATTGAATGCGGTTACGTTGTGCAGATTGTCCGCTCATTGTTTCCACGCTATTGGTTTCGAGTGATGGAGAGAAAGCTGGAACATTGGGAAAACCGTCATGCCACGGCGGAGGAAGTAGCAATCATGTCTGAACAGCGTCGTCAGTGGAGAAAGCAGAATGTTTAAATATAGTAAGCTCGACGGCCTGCTGGTGGCTTTGAGTTTGGCGCATATCGCTTGCTGGGTCGTTCCAATCGTGTGGTTTAACGAATTGTCGATTTCGATTCTGCTAATTCTGGCATTGGCCAACATTTTATTGATGTGCACTAACTATCAATGTGTGGCGCATAATTTTATTCATAATCCGTTTTTCAAGTCGCGCATGGGTAACCTGATGTTTTCAGTGACCAATACACTGGCTCTGGGCATGCCGCAATCGTTCTACAAGGCGCACCATATCAATCACCACGTTTTCAATAACGATGGATGGGTGGGCGATCAGCCACCAAAGGATAGATCATCACTTTATTTATACGGCAGTGAAGCAGGCGAGGAGAGTGTATTGCGCTACACGCTGCTCAGTTATTTCAGGCTGTCTGTCACCGAGTTATTTAAAGATGCCTATCAGCGCGTCGGCGCACTGGTGATGATCGAGATCGGCGTCCTGGTCTTTGCAGTCATTCTAACCCTGATCTATCAGCCCCTGGCGTTTGTTATGTTTGTTATTCCTGTTCATTACCTCGGGACGTCGATGGCTTCACTGGAGAACTATGCAGAGCATCACGGCTGCGACCCGGCCAATAGCATGAGCAATTCCGTGAGTAGCTATTCACGGCTATACAATTTTCTTTGGTTCAATAATGGCTATCATCAGGAGCACCATTGTATGCCAGATATCCATTGGGTTCGGTTGCCGAAGAGCAGAAGCAAGATGCTGGATGAGCGCGAGCGTAAAGTCATTCGAGGAAGCCATTTTTTCAGTGTATTTAAGGAGTCGTAAGCGTGGGCAAGTGCAAGTTTTTTAATCTTCTTTATGAGGCTGTTAGCCACATTCGTTCGGATTCGCTCGCTATTCTTGATTCGCTTGAGTGTGAAGAGTCGCTGACGAGTCTGCTTATTCCTTCCTTGGGCTTGGACTCAGTTGAGATCTTTGAACTTGTGGGCTATTTGGAAGATCACTCTGGCGTTGAAATTCCGGAGTCGAAGGTGTTCTCATTCAAGACTGTTGGTGAACTTAAAGCGTTCATGGGCCTGGATTGAGTTTGGGATTAGCACTCGTTTGCCATGCATCGCTGACAGATGACGTGGCATGGGTGACGTACCATTTTTCATAAATATCCGGTAAAGAGGGAGGGGCAACGTGACCAACATGATTTTTTATAACGTACCGAACACTGAAGAACGCTGTGCTGCAAAATCAATAGTTGAAGTGTGTCAGTGGCGAGCTATTCACCAGTCCGACAATATTGCCTATCGGTTCCTCAATAATGGTTTGGATGACTGCGAAACGTTGACCTTTGGTCAACTGTTCGCACGCCTGCAGTCTATCGCCGGTCACTTTGACGTCGGCGATGGCGGAGAGCGGGCCATCCTGCTATTCCCATCAGGGTTCGACTATATATCAAGTTTTTATGCATGCCTCTTTGCCGGCATCGTCGCGGTGCCAGCTTACCCAATGGTTTCGCACTCCGAACATGTCAGGCTGCGGGTCATCATTAAGGATTGCAGTCCCCGGTATATTCTGACCACCTCTGTATTGAAGGACTCCCTGCTCCAGTGGTTGGAAAAAGAGGGGCTCACCCACACGACGTTCAAGATTATTGTCGTCGATGAACTGGCTAACTCGGATGTCGGGCCGCGCCATGTCATAAGTCCAGGCGAGATTGCATTCTTGCAATACACTTCCGGGTCGACGGGAAATCCAAAAGGCGTCATCGTCACCAATCAAAATCTGCTCCATAACTCCACGGTCATCTATCGTAAGTTCGAACATGATGCCCATAGCTCTGTCGTCAGCTGGCTACCGCCTTTTCACGACATGGGGCTGGTGGGCGGCATTATTCAGCCAATGTTTGCAGGTTTTACCGCCAACATCATGTCGCCGATGACATTTTTGCGCAGGCCGTTGCGCTGGCTCCAGGCAATCTCGCTGTACGGTGCAACGTCCAGCGGCGGGCCAAATTTTTCCTACAAGCTGTGCGCCAAGCACTCCAACAGCAAGCAGATGGAAGGTCTTGATCTCTCGTCCTGGCGGGTTGCGTTTAACGGCGCTGAGCCTATTCATGCGCAGACACTTAAGTCATTTTCCGAGCAGTTCGCGCCATACGGTTTCAGTCACGAAGCTTTTTATCCCTGCTACGGACTTGCTGAATCGACACTCTTCGTTACCGGTGGTAGCCCCCGTGAGGCGCATCAGCAAATCATTATCGATAGCGAGCAGCTCTCTCTGGGTCGGGCCGTGCATGTTGTTGAGCAGCCTGACGTAAAGACGGTGGTCGGTTCCGGGCAAGTATTGGGCAATGAAGTCTTGATTGTGGATCCCCAGAGCCGCCGGGTTTTGAATGATCGGGATGTGGGTGAAATCTGGGTATCAGGGGCAAGCGTTGCTCAGGGTTATTGGCAGCGTCCCGAAGAAAGCGAGATAGTGTTCCATGCCATGACCCGGGATGGGCGAGGGCCATTCATGAGAACAGGTGACTACGGATTTTTTGATGGGCGGGAGCTGTTCATCACCGGGCGTTTGAAGGAGGTCATCATCATTAATGGGAAAAACTATTTCCCATCAGATATCGAAGGTTCCGTCCAGGCGCTGTCCAGCGTTTTCAAAGCAGATGCGGGAGCCGCCATTTCCATCGAGGCGCAGGGTGAGCAACTTGTCGTTATTCAGGAGATTGAGCGTTCACAGCGCAATATCCATTCAGTAGAAATACTTGAATCAATGATCAAGGAGCACTGCTTCACCGTGCATGGGATTCGACCCCATGAGGTGATTTGCGTAGACCAATCACATATCCCCAAAACTACCAGCGGCAAGATAAAAAGACTTCAAGTTCGTCAAGACTATATGCAAGGCAAGTTTCGGGGCGCTCAAGCATGATCGGCCAGCTGAAACCCTCGGATGGCAGCGGAGAATAACGTGCTCAGTTCATCAGAAAAGCGACAGTTATTTGATATCGTTCAAGGTTTTGCTCATGAGCGCATTGGGTACTCATACTTCTGCCTGATTTCCGCGGTGGTGATGTGGTTGTCGGCATATGCCCTGATTGCGCTCTCTGATCATGTCATTCTTGGCATCCTGGGGTGCGGCGCCGCTGTGGCGTTGAATATTAGATTGTTTGTGATTTATCACGACTATTGCCATGGCGCATTGTTGAAAAATACAAACGTTATGGTTAAAGCCATCCTGGGGTTTTTTGGCCTCTTCATCTTCTTTCCACCGGCGCAATGGGTGCGTAGCCACGATGAGCATCACCGTACCAATTCGATTCTCAATTTTGGTACGAACTCAATGGCCGAGAGCTACCTGTCTGGCTACTTCATGGTTGTGAACACTGAGCAATGGGCCGCATTTTCGCCAATGCAGAAGTCGTTGTACAAGCTCAGGCGCTCCGGTTTATCGATGGTGTTGGGGCTGTTGGTTTTCTTCGTGCTGCCGACGCTCGCCAGGGGCTTCATTGATTTTCGCCGCTGCTGGACGTCCTTCATGCCTGTGGTTCTCCATAGCGTCTTGCTGCTAGGGCTTTATCAGTTCGCGGGCAGCCTGAGTATACTCCTGTATATCTCCTCGCTACTGATTGCCACTGCGGTGGGGAGCTACCTTTTCTATGCTCAGCACAACTTTCAGGGCGCGAAGTTTTACGCGACAGCTGAATGGGATTATTTGGATGCGGCATTCGACAGTACCTCGTTCTTCAGTATGAGTCGGCTGGGGCACTGGGTGACGGCCAACATTGGTTATCATCAAGTGCATCACGTCAATGCAAAGGTACCTTTTTATCACCTTCCAGCGGCGATGGCGGCTATTAAGGGGGTTGCGCCAATGCATCGGACAACCTGGCGTATAGCCGATATTGCAAGCAATCTGTCGTGTCATTTATGGGACGAAAAAAGGCAGCGTTTCATTCGTTACGAAGAAATAAACATACCTTATGGATGCTAATTAAAAAAGGAGAGTCATCGTGAACTACAAAGATAAAATTACCTCATCCTATGGCGAGTTCAATGCGCCTGAGTTCAACGGTACGCTACCGCTTAAGTTATTTCGCACCGCTATGAAAGTCAGTGAGATTTTCGCGCCAGGCTACACAAAAAGAAAAATGGAGAGTCTTCTCTTTCAGCCGCGTCGCCAGAAAAACGATCCCAGGGATCGCTTCCTTGCAAGCGCATCGGTGTCAGGGGACTTTGCGATCAAATCGGGCGTTTCTTGCAAGTACTACGTGTGGGGAGGGAAGAGCCCAGACGTTCTTCTGGCGCATGGCTGGGAGTCGAAGGCGTCGCATTTTCGCACGTTGATCGAGTTGCTGACCCGTCGCGGACTGTGTGTTGCGGCTTTCGACGCGGTCGCTCACGGTCAATCCGGAGGCGTTGAAGCGGATATGCTGGACTTCAAGGAATGCATTACGCACATGGTCGGCCTTTACGACAGTATCGATTGCGTAATCGGCTACAGTTTTGGTGGAATTGCCGCAGTTAATGCCGTAAAAACCGGCCTCCCCATCAAGCGCCTCGGGCTGATCAGTTCGCCTTCCAGTTTCTATGGCGTGTTTGAAAAAGTGTCGGCTCAGTTGCGGTTGACCCAGACCATGCAAGCGCACCTGTCGTCCGTCGTGCTCGACCGCTATCAGTTGCAAGGCGAAAACTGGGACTTTTACAGCGCTTACCAGGGAGCCGAAGCCATGTCGATTCCATTGGTCGCGTTGCATGATACCAACGACACCTACGTCAATAAGATCGAGAGCGAATTGCTCGTTGAAGTTTGGCCAGGTGCCAAGCTAATCTTGACCTCGGGTCTTGGGCATCGTCGCATCATTCGCTCAACCTCGGCTCTTGACCAGTTGTGTGATGCCTTGCTAACGAGCTGAAATCGGAACTAGACGCCATCCTTGGGGTGGCGTCGTTTTAGTTATGCAAGTTCGCGGCCTTTGCGGAGATTGGGCCAGATTTTGTTCTGAGTCTCATTCGGTATGGCCCAGGCTTTGGTACTCTTCCATCGTGAATCTCCTTCTCTTGGCGGAGATAGGAAATCCACGCCGACCGTCGTAAAGGCCAAACCTTGGAGGGACCTCCGACAAAGTCGGACGCTTACCTCATTGAGTTAGACACATATATAGCGACGGCTGCGCCGTGCCTACCCAGACGCATGCGGCTGGCACCAAGTCCAATAAAGGGGAAATCATGAAGAAAATTACCATAGCCTTTATCACAACGTTCTGGTTGGTCAGTGTCCATGCCGCGGGGTCTCTGTCTAAAGTGATGCCCAAAGATGAAGCGATCTTCGTCACCGGTCGGATCACGGTCGGACACGACGTGACCGCATCCGGCCATTATACGCAGATCGTGCTCGATCAGCCGGAGATCTCACCGTGCGATCACAAGTTGGTTCGCACCATCATGATCTGGAACATGAACGTCGGAGACCATATGCAGCTCGCCTCTTATACCGACGAGCGCGTCGCAGTGATGGGCACGATCATCTGCCCGATGTCAGGCATCATCTTCGCGCCGGACCCTAACCCCAAGTCCGCGATTCGCGTTTACTAATCCATTGAGGCATTGATCATTCTCAATTGTCCGTCTGACTGCGGATATTTGATTCACTCAGGCGTTCGCCGGAGATACTTGTGCCAACTCTCAACACCTTGAGATTAGATCCTCCTCTCGAGCCTGCGGAAGTTGAAAAGATGGTTTACACTGTAGCCCAAGTCAGATGGCAGGGAACTTCCTTCCAACACTACGGGCAGCCCAGTCAACGGCAGCATGGAGTAGACACTTTGACTCCGCTCAGGCCGTAAAAATTGATGAAATGGTAGATTCGTCCTGAATGTATTCGACGACAGACAGGACAATTTTAACGAGCGCCGATGAGCCGAGCGACCGACTGATACCGACGGTACCTAGCGCCGTAGACCGGTCCAACTACAACTCCGTTAGCCCCATCTCGCTAATTTAGTGAACGAGCCCCATGAAAGACAGGACACCGTTCCCCCCTTAAGATAAAGGGATAGGCAAACGGGTATGTTTATGACTAACAGCAACGATAAGGGTGGCGAGCTGCTCGGCCAGGAACGCCGACGCCGCTGGAGTACCGACCAGAAGCTGGCCATGTGTTGGCGCTGATTGAAAACTGACCCACCGGGGAGGTTTTCAATCAGCGCCGACAGTGAGGTTTCAGCGAGTATGTTGAAGCGGCATTGGCATTGGCAAACGTACGATAAGGGTATCTAAGCGCTTCAGATGTAGGCGCTTAAATGATTTTAATAGATAAGCAAGTTAATCGAGTGGCCAACTAGAGTTGGCTGCACTCTCTAAGTTTTCTTTCGGTCATGGGTGTTTGCCATCCTTGCACCAAGCTCCCCACTCGTCGAGCATGTCAGCGATAATCATGGCATCTTCACCATTTTTCTTGTGGAATGCATCACTCCACTGATCGACACAGCTATCTATATCGGCTTGATTCAATGAATTTGTCGAGATATTCTGTAAGGCTGGAGCAGCTTTACCACCCGCTTCCGGACCAGTACCTTTCAGGTATGCTACGATGCGACCATCTTCAGCGTTTCCCAGATAGTGAATCGCCCCTAGTTTCGTAGACACCTCCAAGCCTTAAAATGAGGCCCATTAGGAGGTGCCATGAGCAACCAGCGATATCCCGAAGAATTCAAAATCCAGGCGGTCAAGCAAGTGACCGAAAAG
>Ga0302155_10001006_pt1 | contig 20758 bp, 10 predicted proteins | sample I_Bog_N3_1_FD_193508 | JGI IMG/M metagenome (GOLD analysis project Ga0302155, IMG submission 193508) | Peat permafrost microbial communities from Stordalen Mire near Abisko, Sweden - I_Bog_N3_1 | ecosystem: Environmental > Terrestrial > Soil > Wetlands > Peat | place: Sweden: Abisko, Stordalen...
CCGAATGGAACACTGCCCGAGGCTGGCGGCCCAAGTGGAGTTATTGTCGATCTTTCGTCGAATGTCTACTTGTCGACGCTCTACAACCAGACATGCGCAACTTCCGGAGGAACCGGCGGCTGCGCGGTTTCGGCGACGCAATCAGGATTGCAATGATAACCAAATATTGAAACGGGGCTTCAGATTGCATCAGAGCGCAAGTGAAGCGAGGCGGCAACAAAATGCTTGACGAGGAAATCTTCCATGGTCCGCAAGAGGGGCCAGGTAGGAATAAATCTGCTCCGGATGCGACTGCATCTCCGCCAAGACACGCGTCATTGTGGCGAGCAGCGCACCAAGGCTTTCGAAGAAGCGGTTGTGAGTTTCACTCTTGCGCGTGTGTTGCCGCAGCCGCTCGGTTGGATTCAGTTCCGAAACTAGCGTCATGCAACGGAGAATATAGTATGAACCTCGAAAATTTCGAAAGGACAACCTCAGTGCGCAATTTGCCTCTGAGAGGAAGAAAGCTTCTCGCCGCTCTTTTCACAATTATCATCGTGGTCTTCATCGTTTCTGCGTCGGACTGCCATGGCCAGGTTACGTGCGCCACTCCGCCAACCATCACTTCTGTTGACCCCAGCAATTGGTACGCCGGACTTAGCATCAACGTTACCATCACCGGCAGTGGCTTCAATGGAGATGGCACGCCTGGATGCACGACGGCCGCCTCATGGGTGACCGAAAACACCGGAACCGTCTCGTTTTCTCAGGTAAATGTCGTCAGCGACTCGGAGATTGATGCCACCGTGGTGATTCCGAGCACGGTTCCCACCGAAACCGCGTGCGTCGTTGTGGGTCACACGAGCGTTTTGGTGGTCAGGCGCGGCGCGAGCGTCAAATCGAAAGCAGCCTCCGACCCCGCGTGTAGCGGCTCCAGCCAATCAGCCGAATTTCCTGTGCAGATCAGCAGCAATTTAGCGAAAAACATAGGTAATCCCTGCGATACTCCAGGATGTGATGGCGTTGGCGATCCCATCAATGTCTCTTCAGGCGATGTATTTGAAGAAGTCAACGACTACGAAACTACCGGCCAGAACAAGCTGAGCTATATTCGCTATTACAACAGCCTTTCGGTAGCCTCAACACTTGCCTCGGAACTTGGCTCGAATTGGCGCTCCAACTACGACCGCTTTCTACAGTTTATTTCCAGCACGCTGATCACTGCAGAGCGCCCGGACGGACAAGAGCTCAACTTTTACAACAATGGAGGGGGCTGGATTTGCGATAGCGATGTCGATTACACGCTGACCCCATCAGGAACAACCTGGACCCTGACAGACCACAACGATACGACGGAAGTCTATGACGGCACATTTGGTCTTCTCCAGAGCATTACGCTGCGTAACGGTTATACGCAGACGATGACCTACAATCCATATAACCAGCTTACAAACGTCGCAGATTCTTACAATCGCCAACTCGCATTCACATATTCCAATGGCACGGTCTCCACTATAACGACCCCGGATGGCCTGGTCCTGACGTATGGATACAACAGCGTCTACTACACCAATGATCAGCTCGCTTCCGTATCCTATTCGACGAGCCCTGTTACCAGTCAGCATTATCTGTACCAAAATGCCAATCAGCCCTACGCTTTGACGAGCGTTCAGGATGAAAATGGAGCGACTTACAGAAGTTGGACCTACGATGGCCTGGGACGCGGACTCACCAGCCAAACAGGTGGCGCGGCGAATCTGACGACAGCCACCTATGACGACATTGGCAATACACGCACGGTGACGAATGCGCTCGGCGTGACCAGTACCTATACACTGGCTTATCTTCAGAATGATTTCAAGATTACCAATATCTCGCGCGCCGCAACAAGCACCACGCCGGCGGCGACCGAGACGTTCAGTTACGACTCGAACGGCTACTTAAGCGGCGAGACTGACTGGAACGGCAATCAAACCACCTACGTGAACAACAATCACGGCGACGCCACAACGATCAATGAAGGGGTCGGTAGTTCCGTGGCTCGCACGACCACGATTGCGTACGACACGACATTTGTCCACCTGCCAGATACAATCACCGGGCCCGGCTTGACAACAGCCTTTACGTACGATGGCAGCGGCAATGTTCTGACCAAGACGCTAACGGATACGACGACGCAATCCACTCCGTATTCGACGAATGGTTCTGTACGCGAGTGGCAGTACACATGGCAGAATTCCTTGCTCGCCTCTGTGCAGAGCCCGCGCACCGATGTGGTCGAGAAGACTACATACTCCTACGATTCAACCGCGGCGCTGACGGGGATAGGGAACCCGCTCAATCAGCAGACCAGCATCACCAGCCACACCGGGGGTGGACTCCCGCTGACGATCGTCGATCCAAATGGCGTGACCACCAACCTCGTCTACGATCCGCGCCAACATCTTCTCAGCAGTACGGTGATGACTTCCGGAGGAAACCGCGCGACAACCTACGGCTACGACCCGGCGGAGAATCTAACGAGCGTCACGCAACCGGACGGCTCCAGGCTGACGTATACCTACGATGCCGCGCATCGTCTCACAGCCATCACCGATCTTTTTGGGCAAAAAGTTTCATACACACTCGATGCGCTTGGCGATCGCACGGCAACGAACATACTGAACGCCGCGAACGCGATTACGAGCCAGCATTCGAATACGTTCGACGCACTCGGAAATATGCTTCAGGACATCGGCGCATCGAGCCAAACCTCGATCTTTACCTACGACGCCATGGGCAACATGGTCACGGCAACCGACCAGGCCAGCAACATGACACATCGCGCGTTCGACGCTTTGAACCGTCTCTACCAGATCACGGACCCGGCCAGCGGGATCACGACGACAAGCTATGATGCGCATAACCGCCCGCTGACTGTTATCGCCCCGACCGGAACCGCGACCGCCTACGTCTATGATGGATTCGGCGACGTGATCCAGGAAAGCAACCCGAACGCCGGGACAACGGTCTATTACTATGACAGTACCGGCAACAGGATCAAGCGTGTTGCGGCCACAGGGGCAGTCACGCAGTATGCCTACGATGCCCTGAACAGGGTTTTGACGATGACTTTCCCGTCTGACAGCGCGGAAAATGTTGCCTACACATATGACGAGAGTGGGCACGGGACCGGCATCGGAAGACTGACTTCGGTTGCGGATGCAGCCGGGACGCTTTCCCGCAGCTACGACCAGTTGGGCAACCTGCTCACCGATGCACGCACATCCGGCACGGTGAACCTCACCACGACCTATGCTTACGACCCCGCCAATCGCGTTGCCTCGATCACGTATCCGTCGGGCGCCGCGGTCGTCTATACGCGCGATACGATGGGCCGGGTCACATCTGTCTCAGCCCAGCCCAGCGGGGGCGCCAGTACGCTTGTTGCGTCCAGCATCGCCTATAAGCCGTTCGGTCCCGACGCGGGGCTTCGATATGGCAGCGCGGGCCAGCAGACACGCAGTTTCGATCAGGACTACCGTCTCACCAACGTCACCGATCTGGGTACGGTCCGGCGTGGGCTGGCGCGGGTTGCCGAGAACCTGAGTTATGCCTACTATCCGACGAACAATGTGCAAGCGATCACCGATGCCGTGACTGCGGGCAACAGCCAGAGCTTTGGCTACGACAGTCTGCAGCGGCTGAGCACTGCGTCGGGCGGCTACGGCGGTTTTGGTTTCACCTATGACGGTGATGGGAACCAGCTGAGTCAGACAGCTGGCGCCACGACCACGAACTACGGCTATGGAAGCGGAAGCGATCTGCTGGCGACAATCAGTGTGGGAGGCGTGCAGACGCAAGCGGTTGGCTACACGGCAGACGGCAGGATCTTCAGCCTGAGTCCGGGTATTCAAGCGCCTGGCGGCCAGTACATCACTTCGCTCAGCTACAACCAGGATGCTCGACTCTCGGCAGTGAACGCCGGAAGCGGAGCACTAGCAAGCTATACCTACGACGGCTTCGGACAACGCTTGATAAAAACGGTCTCTGGTTCCTATGGAGAGATTTATCAATACGGTCCAAATGGCATGCTGCTGGAAGAGACGAATGCCTCCGGTGTGGCGCAGGCCGACTACATCTATCTCAACGGCCGACCCGTGGCGGTGCTGAATGGCTCGACGATCTATTTCCTGCACGATGATCGTCTGGGAACACTGGCCTGCCCGATCTTTTGTACCAGTTGGATTGTTAGTTTAGCGCAACGGGATCGATACTCGATCCGTCGCCGTAGTCGGGGGCGTGGAAAAGTGGTAAGCGCTTTTTGCTTTCCACTTTTCCATGCCCCTGGGAAGCTTCGTTCAGCCATACAGCCGGCGCCGGCGGCTTGTAACCCAGCGACGAGTGCGGTCTGACGGTGTTGTAATGAACGCGCCAGTGTTCGACCAGCACGCGCAGTTCTTTCATCGAGTAGAAGATTTCACCGTTCAAGAACTCGTCCCGCAGTTTCGAGTTGAAGCTTTCGCAGTAGCCGTTTTCCCACGGGCTCCCTGGTTCGATGTAAGCCGTTTTGGCTCCCGTGCCGGCGAGCCACTTGCGCAGATCCCTGGCCACGAACTCGGGGCCGTTGTCGGAGCGAAGATGCTCCGGCACACCTTTGGCCACCATCACGTCGGCCAGCGCTTCGATGACCTTCGCTGAACTCCATCTGCGTTCCGACCGGATCATCAGGCACTCCCGGCTGTGCTCGTCGATCAGATTCAGCATCCGAACCGTCCTACCGTCGTATGTCTTCACGCTCACGAAGTCGTAGCTCCACACATGGTTGGCGTGCTCCGGCCGCAGCCGCACGCATGATCCATCGTTGAACCACAGCCGTCCACGTGGCCTTTGCTTCGGCGGAACCTTCAGCCCTTCGCGACGCCAGATGCGCTCTACCCGGTCTTTGCCAACCTGCCAGCCGTCCCGTTTCAGCAGCGCCGTGATCCGGCGATAACCGTAACGTCCATACTCACTGGCGAACTCCACGATCGCACGGGTCAGTGCATCCTCGTCTTCGCGCTGTGTCAGCTGATAGCGTTGCGTGCCGCGTGGCTGGTTCACCAACCGGCACGCCCAACGCTCACTCATGCCTTGTTCCTGAGCATGATCCACTGCACATCGCCGTCGTTCAGGGCTCAGAAGTTTCCCGAGGCGATGTCCTTCAGCACCAGCTTCTCCAGGCTCAGCTCACTTACCAACCGCTTCAGCTTGGCGTTTTCCTGCTCCAGCTCCTTCAGCCGACGCGCCTGGTCTACCTGCAAGCCCCCGAACTCCTTGCGCCATCGGTAGTATGTCTGCTCGGTGATGCCGGATTCCCGGCACGCGATCGGAGTGGTCTTGCCGTTTGCAACAGCAACCTCGATCTGCCGAAGTAAGCTCACAATCTGTTCAGGTGTATGCTTCTTGCCCTTCGCCATCTTCCGCTCCTTTTCGTCCAGTCTCTCTCATTGGAACTGGTACAAAAAAGGCCGGGCACTCCACTTCCACATGGCCGATTCCTTTGCATTGTCTATGGCATCGTTGTTCCAGTAGGTCGCGCGTTCTCCCGCTTCTCTTGTCGAAACATATTACGTGGTCTAAGCGATGTATGGCCCCGTGTTCTCATTCGACGACGTTGCATACACAGGGCATTCCTCCGCGACCAGTTACAACGAGCGCCGGAGTATTGAAGACACTATTTGGGATCTTCGCTAGGTAACGCCTTGTCACCGAAAGGCGTTCCTCCTGCAGCACGACCCTTTCTGGCTTCAATGGAAATGGCCTTGGGGACATACAAATCAACTGCTTTGTGCGCTTCATCATCGTCAAAATATACTAGCGAGACAGCGATTTTAGCCGCAATTTCGGCGGAATCTTTCTGACACGCATCGATAATCAAGCGAACTGAGTCTTCATCCTGGACTCCTGCTAGTCCCTGAGCAGCGCTGATCTGGGTAAGGAAGTTCGGAGAAAGCAAAGCACGGCGAAGATACGGAATAGACCGCTTATCCCCAGTCGCGCCCAAGTCCAGTACCGCTCCGGGGTAACTATATAATTGATTCTTTATTTCTTCATCGGAAGAGATGTGATTATCTTTCGCCCATTGAGAAAACTCTGGCGATTTCTCATCTAACAACTTACCGTTTTCATCAGTCTTGAGAAAGAATGGAGCATCGTCTGCGATGGCGGGTGTAGCTTGCTCAATAAGAAACTGCCAATACCTGTCATTCGAATCGCCGAGTTTGACTAAGGCAGTAGCGACCCTGCTCTTCGTTGCGGAATCTTGGCTCGATTCGAATTGATTCTCCAGAGTCGGTATAGCATCTATAGACTTTGCTTCAAAGAGTGTTTCAATATCATCAAATGTGAAGGTTCCGGACCGAATATTCGCGAGTGCCACCTGAACATTAACTGGCCCAGCCCCGCGCATCAGCGTTTTCGAGCGATCATCCTGGCACAAACTGCCCGAAGCAAGCAACGCCAGCCATAGCAGCGGAACAACCCTATTATGCATTACCTTCCGGCATTTAGACTGTTTTTGCATATTCTCTCCCGATGACTCCTTATTGGACGTCAGATGGTGTTATATGATACGACTGGTTTTGGTTGATGAAATCTGTGGCCGCACTCTGCGGATAGGCGTCTATGCGGTTCCCGTTTTTATACACCCAATAAGTCGGGAACATTCCGTGATTACTCGTAGTTGGATTGCCTGATTGATCCAATTCGATAACACTCCAGATCCATCCAACGTCGTGACCGTTGATGGTTTGACTTATCGCTCTGCCATCTTCTCCAAGTCTTCCTTCCGCAATTTGATAAGGATCTCCCGCAGTGGTACTACCATCGTAGTTATTGTCTGGATCCGATTGTGCGGCAGCATTTAGTCCACTTGGACATGGAATTGGCGTCATTCCAATAACTGCCTGATTGTGCCCGCCTCCAAAATCATTAAGCAGTCGGAAATCCCCTCCCTGAAGTTCTGCTTGGGGATTAATTGCTAGAGGCGGCGTCGCATTTCCGGAATGGTTCAATAGCCACGCGTTTGCGTAAGCGACGTCCTTGGGTGTACCGAGATTTGTCCGATGCCCCTTCAACCATTGGTAAACCTGGTAAAGGCACCCTGGCAAAGAGTTCAGATTGTTCTCCAAACTCAGCGAGCTCGGTCCGGCAGTGAGAGCCGCTAGAATATCAGGGGCATTGGGGTTCACCCAGGCAATGACAGTAATCTCAGGATTCGTGATTTTCGCGTTGCCCGTCGTGACCCGCCCCAGTCCAGGCGGGCCCCCGCCGTCCGCAGGCATCGCGGTAACAGTCTCGGCCACCGCGCCAGTACGAGCTCTGGCGACCAGTACGCTGACCGAGGGAGCCCCCCAGAGGATGAGTGTCGCGGTCTCCGCGGGATCGGTTTGCGCGGGCTGAGCCGTGGCCGTGATCTTGGTGGAGTCCATAATAACTACGTTTGAGAGAGTGACACTGCCCGTAGGGACGCTCACCGTCAGTTGATTGGCAGTGCAATTCGAATTGGCCGCTGCCATGGCTGCATTGGTAAAGCCACTCCCCACAATCGTAATCGGGTAGCTTTGGCCTGCCATCCACGTGTCCGGCGTCACCGATGTAATGGAAGGAGTACCGCAACTGGTCGACGGAGAGGGAGGATTCGGCAGCCCCGGCGGAGAGGACGGCTGAATAAAGACCGGCCACACCGCTCCGGAGCTGAACTCATTTGCCTGAATCTGATCCACTCCTGTGCTGGCTCCAGAGGAAACCGAGAGAGCGAACGAAGCATGCGTGGAATCTACATATTGAAAGCTCGATAACGTGACATTCGAGTCAAGTGGGCCTGGGGTATAGTTATTCGAAGCAAACCCAGGCCAGGTGTAGGCTGAGAGTGACATGGCAACCTGGCCTGTGCTCGCCAACTGGAACGTGCCCGAACCGGACGTGAGAGTAACGGTGAAGATGTAATTTCCGCCGGGCGCAACAGTAAGGCTGCCTGCATTGTCCAGCAGCTGTGTTCCTATAGGCGTGCTGCCTGTTACAAGAACAAGATTTCCTGAAACGGGGTTCCCTGTGGTGGGGTCTTGGGCCAAACACACCGGCGTGAAGAAAACAGTTGCCAGTGCAATCACTGCAAAACTAAACGCTATAAGACGTTCGCCCGAATTTCCCACTGCCTTGCACATGGCCGATTCCTTCCGGTCTTCCAATGTAATCGACGTTCCATTAGGCTGCCCCGAGCCACATCCTTATCTCATTTGTTATCCGTCCTTACCTGATAGATGTTTAGCACGTAACCCCATCCAGGCGAGTAGAACAGTTCCCACGACATTGGGCCCCCATTCCAGACAACACTGTGCCGCGTTATCATCTGTCCATCTCCTCCTTGAAAGGTTAAGTCTCTATAGACGGGGGTAGAGAGCTCGCTCAATAGTTGATTTAATAGAGAACGCGCTGTGATATCCGAACCGGCGATAGTGGTCGGCGTGTCCGTTTCTGTACCCTGGTTCGGAAACGTCCCCACTCCCACGTGGATACCAGTCACAGAGGACAAGGATTGGCAGATTTCGCGGAAAAGATCGGGACGTGTACGCGATTTCGGCAACACGGTGATTTTGTTATCTAGAACGGGTGTCAACTGCTGGAGAGTTCCCCTTTTAGTCAAGTAATTTTCTGGCACCACATGTAATATGCTATTTCCCTCGGTAATGGTAAATGTCTCCGGACTACCTGATGTGTTGTAACCGGCGAGAACACTCTTTAAAGCATCGGACACGGCGCTTTCTCGGTCGTGATCGAGCTGATTCGTATTTCCATTCGAAACCATATCAGGCGACGGCACTTTATAAGTGAAGGAAATGGTTCCCTCCCTTTGAATTATGACCGGATGGGATGGGTCTCGGAGTCTCTGTGCCTCCTTAGAGACGTCTTCCAATCGGCTCTCGTTTACAGCGATCGGATCTTCATAGGTGATTGGCCAACCGTAAATCGTTTCAAGCAATTCTACTGCCGCAGCGACAGGGCGCGGATCGGTTACGCTCACGCTCTTGGTTTGAGCGTGGGTTAATTGACAAATCAAAACGCCAAGAATCAGTAGACCGTTTTGAGTGGTGGTCTTGACTGGAAGCACCATTAGTAATTCTCCTGTACAGGCGCGCTTGCGCGGAAAGATGTTACCGTGTCGGCATTGATATCGATATCCGATCCCAATGTGTTGGGACTCGCATAGTCGTGAAGCGTACTGTCCGATGGCAGATCACATTCCATTTGCATCTGCTGATGAGCGACAAAACCACACGGGGTGATATTGTGTGCTCGATACCATTGCACCGCTTCAGAACTGTATCCAATACTGTCTGGGCCGTAAGTGTTGTTATCACGAACAATCCAGAAGAAACCGCCCATCGTAGGGCCGTTACCATATGGGACATGAAATGGGATCCCCTTGGTGTAGCAGGAATCGCTGCCGCTGCCGGCATTACTTTCTGCCACTCTTCTGCCCGAGAAATTGGTATTAGCATTGTTGGTTGAACCCGATACGGTCCCCTGCCATTTTCCGGTCGGGCCATCCCAATTAAGAAACGTGCTAATTTCGCTCGTTGGAACATTGCACCCAACAACGTTCACCTGAGCCGGTTTCGATTTTTGCGAGTTTTCTAAAGTGATTGTGGCCATCTCTGTTGGATCGTCTTTTCCAGGTACCACCATGAATTCTATAGTTGTTGCACTAATGACCTCCATCTTCGGCACAGCGATGGTTCCAATGGGTACTGTCACGGTGAGTTGTGTTGCGGGGCAGTCTGCGGTTGCGCTATTTTTCGTGATAAATCCAGAGCCTGTGATTGTTGGGAATTCGGGAGTTCCCTCAGTCCAAGGGCTTGGCGACACAGAGGTAATGGTGGGAGTCTGACACGAGTCGACCTGAGCGGTACTTTGCGCAACCTGCTGCATTCCCGGCGGACCTCCTGCATCCATAGGCGTAGCGGCAGCAGACTCGGCCATTGCGCCAGTACGAGCTCTGGCGACCAGTACGCCCCCCGACGAAGCCCCCCAGAGGATGAGGGTCGCGGTCTCCGTTGGATCGGTCTGCACGGGCTGAACCGTGGCCGTGATCTTGGTCGAGTCCATAATAACTATGTTCGACAGAGTGACACTGCCCGTAGGGACGCTCACCGTCAGTTGATTTGCGGTGCAATTCGAATTGGCCGCTGCCATGGCTGCATTGGTAAAGCCACTCCCCACAATCGTAATCGGGTAGCTTTGACCTGCCATCCAGGTGTCCGGAGTCACCGATGCGATTGAGGGAGTCCCGCAACTGGTCGACGGCGAGGGCGGATTCGGCAGCCCGGGCGGAGATGGCGGTTGAATAAAGATCGGCCACACCGCTCCGGAGCTAAACTCATTTGCCTGAATCTGATCCACTCCTGTACTGGCTCCAGAAGAAACCGAGAGTGCGAACGAAGCATGCGTGGAATCTACATATTGAAAGCTCGATAACGTGACATTCGAGTCAAGCGGGCCTGGGGCGTAGTTATTCGAAGCAAACCCAGGCCAGGCGTAGGCGGAGAGAGACATTGCATTTTGGCCTGTGCTCGCCGACTGGGCATCTTCCTGTGCGTGGGTGGCCTTCAGCATCGCCGCCACTCCCTTTACCTTGCCCGTCGGTACTGCCGTCCACACGTTGCGGTAGAAATGGACTATGCATCGCTGCCACTTGGCTTCGGGATAGAACTCGGCAAGGTTGTCTACCAGTCCCAGGCACATATCAGAGACAAACAGCTCGACGCCCTTCAGACCGCGATCCTTCAGTTCGCGCAGAAACTGGGTCCAACTGGCCTACCAGAGCCGAGGGATCTCCCTTGACTTTTAGAATACCGTCTATGCGAGTCATTCCGGAGAAATAAATAGTATGCTTACGAACATAGACGAAACAACTATGAGCACAGTCGCCGTTCGAATTACCCAGCTGCGGCGACCATGTGCTCGAAAACTATAAACCATCGCAATAATCATCGAAACTTCTGCACCAAGAATCAATGCAAGAAATACATGCCAATGATCAAGCCAGAAGCCATAAATTGGTTCGTTTAAGCTAGTCATCTTGCGAGCGAGCACGACGCAAAGCGAGTAAATGAAGCAACCTAATCCGAAAAACGTTCGTGCCCAGACCATTCGCTTTCCGGCAATCGTCCTAACTCTTCCGTCGTACTCCGCACGAGTTAGAATTATGCAAGCACAAAATGCGGCTACGGAAATCAATGTCAACGGCCAAAAATAAAAGAACCCAACGGCTTTCGCCAATCCACTGCCCATTTCTTCCTCCCGGATTTCAAGTTGCCTCCTTACAGAGAGCCGACTAACTAGAATTTCCGGCAACTATCTCGCAGACAACTTGCTGGCGTCTCAAGGCTGCCGATTAATTTGCTTTTACGAGAACAGTAATCTGGTCGCGTACTCCTGCGAAATCCCCCGTAATTGTCGCCTCTCCGATCCGGAGCGCGCGGATAAAGCCATTTCGATCAAGTTGAATGACCGGATCGCTTGCACTTTGCTCAACCGTGAAGGAGAGTTGCTTCGAATCAATTAGCCGTATCGGATACTTCACGCTAGCATAGGTCACCAGGGGTACGAGCCAATGCGTATCTTCGCTTTCGTGTCCATTCAATTTCAACTCGACTCGATGAAACCCTTGATCGATTGCGAACTGCGTGAGGCCCGTTGCGGATGGCACGACGTTGAGTTTCACGCTTTGCTCTCCGGTCGAGTTATCTGCATTTAAGACGGTGACGGACACCCCGACTTCTCCGAGTTGCAACGGCCATACCTCTATGGCCTTACTATCTCCTTGGTCCTCGACGATTTTGGCGGTACCTGAATCAGCGGTATCGATTTGTCCATATGCACCCAACTCGTGATAGCCAATTGCGGTGATCTTACCGGGAGGTACATTTAAATGTAGACGAACCGGACTGCCCAGCGCCACATCTGTACTTGGGCCATCCAATTGCACTCTCCGTGTATTCAATTGCATAGGGTGCGATGTCCTCTCACGGGCATCTTCGAGGCTCTCGCCGGGCGCTGCTTGAATAGTGAATCTATCTTCCGCCGAAAAGGATTGAACAGCTTGGCCAGCAGGCGCCTGCGGAGTTGATGCAGGGCAGCCTTGAATAGTCGAAGTCAAAAGGATTTGCTCCACACAACCATCAGCCCTTCCATCCAGAATATTCGCGTCTGACAATGCCCAATATTGCGGCAAAAGGTTCCCAAATCCTAACGATGCGTGTGCGTCGTTAAAGAATTCTACGAGGTTTCCAGAGGTATCATCTGATTGACTCCTGGTTGGAACTATGACGTCGTTGTCAGGATCATTTCCCATTAGGCATAGCAACGTAGGCGGATTCCCAAGGTGCGTTGATGGGCAAAGCCCATCCGGCAGTGGCGAGTGCAGGCTCATGTCAGCCAAAAGGTCGTTAAAAAAGGACCTGAGGGCTGATGTGCTGCCTCCTCCATTGTCTCTCCAGTCAGACTCGATGGCGAACAATTTTGTATACTGACTCACAATTGTGTCAATACGAGGCGCAGCCGCTATGTTGGGGCTGTTCGGTGCGAGAGAAGCCACCGCCCCGCAACCGGAGTCCGATTGCCCCTCCGAAATGCATGGGGAGTTATTCGTCGGATTCAAGCCAGGGCCAATTGGCATTTTCAGAAGTGGGTCGGCCAGACATTGGGCGAATGTTGACTGCGCACTCTGCGGACAGAGATTCTGCCAAGTGGTGCCGAGGTTTAATGGTGCGGGACCAAGAGAACAAACGACTTGGCCCGATGACTGCTCTGTGGTAAAGGAGCACGTTGCGTTTGTAATTGCTCCAGTGAGGAGTGCTTGCGCTAACGGAGATCCGGTCTCAGGGCTGTCGAGGGTTGCGATCGTACGCAGCGGTCCTTCGGAACGGCTTCGCTCCGTATTCGATTTTAAACTGTATAAACTTGTTGTAGTAAAGTGGCGTATCACCAAGCCGCCCATGCTATGAGCGATAATATCTACGCGTCCGCCAACGTAGTTAACATTGTCGAGGCTTGTCTGGATCTGACCAATGGCTTGGCTGATCGCAGTGGACGACGCTTTCTCGCAATTCGCGGTTACATAGGCATTTGACGGTGGTGGTCCGGCCGTTGACGGATCTGGTCCACCAAAGTCGAATGGTACCGTCGCATCGTAACACATCGCTGTCAAAACACCATATTTATAAAGAAAGGTTTGCCAAGGCTGGGCGAAGCCAAGATTTGTGCGCATCTCATCAAAGGTAGCGGCATTTGCCCAAAGGCCATGCACAAAAATTACTGGGGTAGGACCGATATCAAGATAAGTCGGTTTGCTCGACACGGGACCGCTGTCAGTCGCCACACTTGCAGTCACCGTGCCAGCCTGAAAACCGTAGCTAGTAGAACTACCTTGCGGAGGAGCAAGCACTAGCGCAAAGGCGTAATAGTTCCCATCACTTCCTTGAATTTGGGGACTAACATCAATCGAGCACGATCCACCACAGTTGCCGTAGGATGGCGGATAGTTCAGAAAGCTTGGGTTCCACGATTCAAACTCAAGTCCGCCAGTTCCCGTAAATGTAATTTGTTTGTTTACTCCTATCTTGTAGACGGCTATCGCCGTTGCGCTGCCGTCCGTAATCATCCCCTTTGCTTGAACGGAACTGTAATTGGATAAACGTGAAATCACATCCGATTCGCTGATGGAAGTAGAGTCCGGGGACGCCACAAGGTATGGATCGATGATGTAGAGTTTTCCATTGGCAACTTTTGCGTTGACCGTTGCCACGTTCTGCATCCCCGGCGGCCCTCCACCATCCGCAGGCGTAGCGGCAGCAGTCTCGGCCATTGTGTCTGCGCCAGTACGAGTTCTGGCCACCAAAACGCCCCCCGAAGGAGAACCCCAGAGGATGAGGGTCGCGGTCTCCGTCGGATCGGTCTGCACCGGCTGAACCGTGGCCGTGATCTTGGTGGAGTCCATAATAACTACGTTCGACAGAGTGACGCTGCCCGTAGGCACGCTCACCGTCAGTTGATTTGCAGTGCAATTCGAATTGGCCGCTGCCATTGCTGCCGTGGTAAAGCCACTCCCCACAATCGTGATCGGGTAGCTTTGACCCGCCATCCACGTGTCTGGCGTGACTGATGCGATGGCGGGAGTGCCGCAACTCGTCGACGGAGAGGGAGGATTCGGCAGCCCCGGCGGAGAGGACGGCTGAATAAAGATCGGCCATACCGCTCCAGCGCTGAACTCGCTTGCTTGAATTTGATCCACCCCTGTGGAGGCTCCAGAGGAAACGGAGAGAGCGAAGGAAGCATGCGTGGAATCTATAAATTGGAAGTTCGATAAAGTAACGTTCGGGTCAAGCGGGCCTGGGGTATAGTTGTTCGAAGCAAACCCAGGCCAGGCGTAGGCTGAGAGAGACATTGCATTCTGGCCTGTGCCGACCGACTGAAACGCGCCAGACCCGGACGTGAGAGTAATGGTAAAGATGTAGTTTCCGCCGGGCGCCACAGTGAGGCCGCCTGCATTGTCCAGCAGCTGTGTTCCTATAGGTGAGTTGCCTGTCACAAGAACAAGATTTCCTGAAACGGGGTTCCCTGTGGTGGGGTTTTGGGCCAAACAGACCGGCGTGAAGAAAACAGCCGCCAGCGCAATCACTTTAAAACAAAACGATATAAACTCCTTGCCAGAATTTCCCGCTACCTTCCACATGGCCGCTTCCTTTCAACCGTTAGAGATTCGCCGCGATCATTTCCACTTCGAAGCTTTCCTTGTGTCGAACGTTATTGCTGGCCTTGGGTGCCTGTCCCGTTGAGCTGAATGCTTTGCACTGCAAATCCAGGCGCAATGGCGTTAAGGGCGTTGTTGGTCAAAACCAGTGCCCCGTTCAGAGTGCCGCTTTGAGCGGGTGTAAAGCTTATGTTGAGCAGACAGTTCTGGCCGGCGGAAAGAATCCCGGCGACCGAGGACCCCGCGTTCACAAGGGGGCACGACTGCGACACACTACTATTCAGAGTGAAGTTCACAGGAACATTTGGATTGCTACCGCTGCCTGGAACCACAAAGTCGAGCGCGGCATTCCCGACGTTCTCAACTGTCACAGCTTGCGGGCTGTCGGTGCTTGTCGCTCCCACGGCCGTTGACGCGAAGTTCACGCTAGGCGGATCAGCAAAATCCTCTTTCAATACCCTGTTGTTGCCCGTATCCGCAATATAGACATTGCCGCGCGGATCGACAGCAATTCCATCAGGAATATTCAGTGCGCTGGTCGTTAGAGTGCTTTCAGAGTATGTTCCAGCCAACACAGTTTCCTTCAACACGACATTATGTGGATTCCAGGATGAGTCGTAGTAATCGTCCGAGATGTAGACATTACCGCGAGAGTCCACTGCGATCCCAAACGGGCCCACAGCACTCGTTGGCAATACGCTTTCTGTGTAACCTATCTGGGAAGCCGTTTCTTTCAAGACACGGCCGTTATAGGTATCGGAGATGTACACGTTGCCGCTTCCGTCAACCGCAATTCCACTCGGGTAGTTGAGACCACTGGTTGGAAGTATAGTTTCGGTGTACGCGCCCGCAGAAGGCACTTCGACTAATACTCGGTTATTTCCGGAGTCGGCGATATATAGATTTCCACTTCCGTCAACGACCAGTGCACCTGGGTAACTCAACGCACTGGTTTGCACTACCGTCTCGGTATAACCACTTGCCGAAACAGTCTCCTTTACGATGCGATTGCTCGAGCTATCGGCAATATAGAGGTTTCCACCACCATCCACCGCAACCGCCGTCGGATAAGGCGTACCAATCTGAATGCTGCTTTCGACATAGCTTCCAGAGGACGGTGTTTCCTTTAATAATCTGTTATTCCAGGTATCGGCTATGTAAAGGTTTCCGCTTCCATCAACTGCGACTCCGAATGGGCTACTTAGTGTACTCGTGCTTACAGTGCTTTCTGTCCCTGGCAGATACTCTATCGCGGGTCCAACACCTACGCCTTGCAGATAGGTGCTCACAATCATATTGCCGGAGTTATCAAGGAGAGAGACTTCCCCGTACCGGCTTCCTGAGAGCAAAGGTGTAAATGTCACACTTACGGTACAAGTGTCCCCGGCATTGTAGCTCGTGCCAACGCTGCATGTTCCGCTTCCAGCGTTCGTAAAATCAAGACCAGATGCTCCCTGGCTTACAACGGATATGCTTCCTACAGTCGAGGCAGTACCGAAAGTTAGAGACACGGCAATCGGCGAACTGACACTCCCGATGTTCACCGCATTGAACATTGTGCTCGTGGCCGGCGGAGCAGACTCGACAGTGAAGCTCATAGCTACTGTCGGCGCAGCCGCAAACACTTTTCCGTCTCCTGACTGGTTCGCCTGAATCGTGCACGTACCGGCCGTTAATAGAGTTGCTTTTGACGTAGAAGATGAGGCTGTACACACGGTCGGGGTTGTGGTTGTAAAACTGACGGGCAATGTTGAACTGGCCGAAAACCAGCTCGCTAAGTTTAGCGGAACAGATGCATTGATCACCTGCGAAGGGATTTGCGCGTATCCGATTGTTTGCGAGACCAAATTAACTGTGGAGCTTTGCGTCACTGTCGGTGCAGGTGCGTAGACGGTATTTCCAGATTGGTTGGCCTGGATCGTGCATGTCCCCGCCGTTTCAGCCCAGACATAGCCTGGCGCCAAAATCGCACAGACAGAAGGCGTCACTGAAGCGAAGGTCACAGGAAGACCGGAACTGGAGGTGGCCGTTAATTCTGCGTCCGAGGTTAGACTGAGTGCTGATATTGAAGAGAAAGTGATTGTCTGTTGCAAGGGGTCCGTACCCGAGCCGTTCAATGCGATGTTTTGAGTGGCGGTTCCATTCAGCGAGTTATCACTGAGTACAATTGATCCACTTAGCGGACCTCCGGTAACGGGAGTGAAACTAACGGACAAGAGACAGGATTGAGCCACAGTGAGCTGACCTACTGTCGAGGATCCTGCATTGATGATTGGACAGGACTGTGCCCCGGTGTTGCCGAGTGTAAAGTTCGCCGAAATCGCTGGATTGCTTCCGCTGCTTGGAACGGGGAGGTTCAGAGTTGCGTTCCCGACATTCTCAACTGTAATTGTTTGCGGGCTGTCACTGCTCGTCGAACCTGGAGTTGTATTGGCAAAGTTCAAGATAGGCGGATCTGCAAAATCTTCCTTCAATATGCGGTCATTTCCTGCATCTGCTATATAAACGTTTCCGCTCCCATCGACGGCGATCGAATCGGGAAAATTGAGCGTACTGCTTGAAACAGTCTCTTCGGTATACTTGCCCGCAGAGGGAACCTCTTTCAGTATTCGATTATTTCCCGAGTCTCCAACATAAATATTGCCGCTGCTATCGACCGCGATTGATAACGGTTGGTTCAATGCGCTTGTCGGGATCACGCTCTCGGCGTATGTGCCGGTAGAAAGAATCTCTTCCAGCACACGATTGTTTCCGGAATCAACGAAGTAGACATCTCCGTGACCATCCACCGCAATCCCAGCTGGGCAATTTAGAGAGCTGGTCGGCAGGACGCTTTCCGTGTACTGGCCTTCGGAGAGCGTCTCCATCAGCACACGATTATTGCCGCAATCGCTAACATAAACGTTGCCGCTCCCATCGATTGCAACTCCGTCTGGGAATGCCAAGGCACTTGTTGTAATAGCGCTCTCAACGTAATTTCCACCTGACAACGTTTCTTTCAAAATGCGATTGTTTCCAGAATCGTCTACATAGATATTTCCATTCCCGTCCACTGTCACAGCATATGGATACGCCAATGCGCTGGTTGACACCGTACTCTGGGTGTAGGTTCCTGACGATAGCGTCTCCTTTACTAAGCTATTGTTGTCGCCGTCGACGACATAGACATTTCCACCGGCATCAGTTGCTACTCCGGTCGGCCACTCCAATGTGCTTGTCGCCAACGTGCTCTCGGCACCTGGGAGGAAATTGACCTGCGGTCCAATGCCCGTACCTTGTAAGTAACTGGTCGCGATTGTATTGCCTGCCCCATCCAGAAGAGACACCGCTCCGTAACGGCTCCCTGCAGACGACGGAGTAAAACTAACGGTCACAGTGCAGTTAGAGCCACCATCGTAGTTCGTACCGACCGTACACGTTCCGCCCCCGACATAGGCGAAATCCAGCCCGCTTGCACCCTGGGTCACCACCGAGATGCTGCCTAGCGTCGCTGCCGTAGGCATGTTGAGAGTCACAGCCACCGCCGTACTCGTGGCGGCTACGTTTACCGAACCGAAGTTTGCACTCGTCTGCAGACTAGGGGAGGCAGCCAAAAAGCTCTGCGTGATCGTCGGTGCAGCCGCATAGACAGCGCCATCCCCAGGCTGACTGGCCTGAATCATGCACGTTCCCGCAGCAAGCAGCGTGGCTGCGGAAGACGACGCCGTGCAGATAGTCGGCGTCGTCGAGCTTAAAGTCACCGGTAACCCCGAACTAGCTGTTACGGTCAATGCCACCGGCAGCGACGTGTTGATCACCTGCGTGGGGATGGATGCGAAAGTTATCGTTTGTTGCAGCAGACTAACGGTAAAACTTTGAATGACTGGGGTAGCTGTCGCATAGACGCTGTTCCCAGGCTGGTTCGCTTGAATGGTGCAAGTTCCGCCAGCGGTCAGCGAAACCGTTGTTCCGGCGACCGTGCAAACCGCGAGGCTGGTTGAGTTGAAGCCCACCGGCAGCCCGGAACTCGCGCTTGCCACTAAGGCGACAGTAGAGTTGACGGGCTGAGTTGCGATCGGCGAAAAGTCGATCGTCTGCCCTGTGCTGCCGGTACCGACTCCGCCCAACTGGATCGTCTGCGACGCCGCGACATTCAGGACATTATCGGTCAATACCAGCGCACCGCTGAAAACTCCCGACGCTGTCGGTGCAAAGCTGATAGGAAGTGTGCAGGATTGTTCCGAAGCGAGCGCACCCGCAGTTGAAGAACCCGCGCTAATCAACGAGCATGTCTGTGCTCCATTGCTGTTGAGAGTAAAGTTAGCGGGAATTGCTGGATTAGTTCCGCTGCCTGGAATCGGGAAATTCAATGTCGCATTGCCCGCATTTTCAATGGTCACGGTTTGCGGGCTGTCGACGCTCGTCGAGCCTGGAGCAGCGTTCGCAAAAGTGAGGCTTGGAGAATCTGCGAAATCTTCCTTCAACGCGCGGCTATTGTACGTATCGGCAATATAGATGTTGCCGTTCGCACCAGCGGCGAGTCCTGCCGGGGCATTTAGAATGGAGGCGGATACGGTGCTTTCAATGTACGTGCCCGCAGATGGTGCTTCCTTCAATATGCGGTTGTTGTAGGTATCAGCAATGTATACGTCGCCTTCCCCGTCCACCGAAATGCCAAAGGGATACGATAGCGGAGTGGTCGTAATCGTACTTTCGGTGTAGCTTCCTGATGAGATGGTCTCTTTCAGCACACGGTTGTTATAGGTGTCAGCGATATAAACGTTGCCGCTAGCATCGGCGGCTACCCCTGAAGGGAATGAAAGCGTGCTCGTCGGAAGCACAATCTCGACATAACTACCTGATGATGGGGTCTCCATCAGCACTCTATTGTTGCCGTAGTCAGCGATGTAGACGTTACCGCTTCCATCGACTGCAACTGCGGCTGGGTATTGCAATGCACTGGTTGGCAGTGTGCTCTCAACATATTGAGAGGCCGCCCATACCTCCTTGAGTACCCGATTATTGTCGGTATCTGTCAGATAGAGATTTCCGCTGCCATCCAAAGCGATTCCAGCAGGGTTAGCGAGGACACTCGTTGGCAGCGTGGCCTCAGCGTAGCTGCCAAGAGAAAATGTTTCCTTCAATAAACGATTGTTGCCAGTATCAGCGATATAGACATTGCCGCTGGCGTCCACCGCGAGCCCAGACGGATACGCTAATGGGCTTGTCGACAATGTGCTCTCAGTGCCTGGAAGGAAATTGATCTGTGGCCCGACTCCCGTACCTTGCAAATAGCTGGTCGCGATTACATTGCCTGCACCATCCTGGAGAAATGCTGCTCCGTAGCGGCTTCCGGGAAACGCTGGCGTAAAGTTCACAGTCACCGTGCAGCTGGAGCCGGCATTATAGTTCGTACCCGCCGCGCACGTTCCGCCGCCGGCATTGGCGAAATCCAGTCCGGTTGCACCCTGTGTCACCACCGATATACTGCCCAATGTCGCGGTCGTAAAGAAGTTGAGCGTCACCGCCTTCGCCGAACTCGTGCTGGCTACGTTTACTGAACCAAAGTTAGTACTCGTCGACGGGCTGACGGAGGTAACCGTAAAGCTCTGCGTGATCGGCGGCGCAGCCGCATAAACGGCACCATCTCCAGGCTGGCTGGCCTGAATGGTGCAGGTCCCCGCGGCAATAAGCACGGTTGTTTGGCCGGAAACTGTACAAACGCTCGTCGTTGAGGAGGTGAAGACAACGGGAAGGCCAGAGCTAGCTGTAGCTGCCAGTGTGACAGGTGCCGATGTGTTGATGATTTGATTCGAAATCGAAGTGAAGGTGATGGTTTGGGAAACCAGATTGACCGCGAAGCTCTGGGTCACCGATGGCGCGGGCGCGTAGACGGGATCTCCCGCTTGACTGGCTTGAATAGTGCAAGTCCCCGCGGCGATGAGTGAAGCTGCCACCCCTGATACAGCGCATACCGAGGGCGTGCTTGAAGTGTAGCTGACAGGCAATCCGGAACTTGCCGTGGCA
>Ga0302155_10001011_pt1 | contig 20722 bp, 14 predicted proteins | sample I_Bog_N3_1_FD_193508 | JGI IMG/M metagenome (GOLD analysis project Ga0302155, IMG submission 193508) | Peat permafrost microbial communities from Stordalen Mire near Abisko, Sweden - I_Bog_N3_1 | ecosystem: Environmental > Terrestrial > Soil > Wetlands > Peat | place: Sweden: Abisko, Stordalen...
AATCCTTCGATCAAGTCGGCGCGAGAACTTCTGCTGGTGCACAAAATGACGTAGATGTATCGACCGGAGATGTGAGTGCGAATCTTGCGAATCAACTCCAGACCGTTAAGCTTGGGCATCATCCAGTCTGCGAAGACGATGTTGTAGTCGTTGGTGCTGAGTGCTTCCCACGCGGCAGCGCCGTCCGGTGCCCAAGCCGGTTGGTATCCGTGCCTTTTCAGCAATTCGACTAAGACGATGCGCTGCATGGGATCGTCTTCCGCCACCAATATGCGCGTATTTGCTTTCGTACCCGGTTGGTGGCGTACTGCTGCCGGGTTGGGGATCGTCGCCATTACGAGCGCCTCGGCGCATCTGCCATTTTTCCCAGCAGCACCACCGTGCTTCGTGGCTGAACCGTGTAGCGATCCTGGCATTCAAGACGGCTTTCGTCTCCGGCGGCAACCATGTCGTGGGGCGTGGCAGCTGAGGTATCGATGACGCGCGCCCAATGCCAATCGCCGATCCGCGGTAGTTCGAAGCTGAGCGACTCCCAGTAAGCATTACTGATCAGGTAGATGTGATCTTGCGCGATGCCATCTTCCGATTCGGAGAGGTGCAGCGCCAGCGACCGCGAGTCTGGGCACCAGTCAGGATGAAACAGACGAGTCCCATGCCACACCATCTCGATCGAGGAACTGTTGCCATCACCAACAAAACTGTTCCGGCGAAGAGCGCGGTGAGATTTTCGAAAAGCGATTAAGCGCCGGAAAAAAAGTAGAAGTGACGCGTTCTTGTGGACCAGCGCCCAGTCAATCCAGCTCACTTCGGTGTCATGGCAATACAAGTTGTTGTTGCCGCCCTGTGTACGGCCCATCTCATCTCCGGCCAGCAACATCGGGACGCCATGGGAAAGCAGCAGCAGTGTGGCAGCGTTCTTTATCTGCCGGATTCGCAGGGTCGTGATCTCGTCCTGCTCCGTCGGCCCCTCGTGCCCACAGTTCCAACTATTGTTATCGGAAGCGCCGTCGCGATTTCCCTCTCCATTTGCCTCGTTGTGCTTTTGGTTATAGGAGACCAAGTCCGCCAGCGTGAACCCATCATGGCAGGTCACGAAGTTGATGCTGTGATAAGGAGCACGTCCGCCAGACTGGTACAGATCAGCGCTACCCGTCAAGCGTGTCGCCAGAGCCGGAACCACTCCCGGCTCACCAATCAGAAACTTTCGAACATCGTCTCGAAATCGCCCGTTCCACTCCGCCCAACGCTTTCCCTCAGGAAAACTTCCTACCTGATACAGCCCGCGTGCGTCCCACGCCTCTGCGATCAGCTTCGTTCTCGCCAGAATGGGATCGGCCGCGATTCGTTCGATTAAGGGTGGATTGGCCAGAACTTCTCCATTTTTGCCACGCCCGAGAATTGACGCCAGATCAAATCGAAATCCGTCGATATGCAGTTCCGTGACCCAATAGCGAAGGCAGTCCAACACGAAGTCGCGCACGACGGGGTGGTTGCAGTTCAGCGTATTGCCACAGCCCGAATAATCCATGTACTCCCCGGTAGCCGGATCGACCAGGTAGTACACCGAGTTATCCATACCGCGAAAGCTGGAGGTCGCGTGATCAGTTCCCCCTTCGCCGGTGTGGTTGAAGACCACATCCAGGATCACTTCGATCTCAGACGAGTGAAAGGCGGCAACCATCTCTTTCATCTCGCGTAGCGTGCCTTCTGGGGATTGATCTGACCCGTAGGGCAAATGCGGAGCAAAAAAAGATAGTGGATGGTAACCCCAAAAATTCACCAGCCGGCGCTGCGTAGTCGGATCGGTTCGCGGATTATCCAGTTCGTCGAATTCCGTGACTGGCATCAACTCGACAGCGGTGACTCCCAGATCTTTCAGGTACGGTATTTTCTGGGACAGGCCGGCAAATGTTCCCGGCGAATTCACCCCTGAATTTGCGTGTTTCGTAAACGCGCGCACGTGCAGTTCGTAAAGAATGGAATCAGCCCAGGGATGGTCCAGAGGCTGGTCATGGTCCCAATCAAATTGCGTGTCGACAATCACCGACCGTCGAAGAAACTGTGGAGGCGAAGAGTCTGAAGCCGGCTGGGGAGCTCGAACACATCCTCGCGCATAAGGATCGAGCAGAACCACACCCGGATCGAAATGATTGATAGGGTCGGCCGTCGAAGGACTTCCACGCATCCTGTATCCATACTGGATTCCAGGATCGATCCCTCCGACAAAGGCGTGCCATATGTTTCCGCTGCGATTCACCCGCGGGTCGAGAGGAAACTCAACGACCGGATCCTGAACTCCAACCCGGTAGAGTACGAGCGTCACTCCGGCAGCGCGTTCGGAGAATACGGAGAAGTTAATGCCTCCGCGCTGGATTGTCGCTCCCAAGGGCAGCGCGTTGCCGCGTGCAAACTCGAAAGCGGGGCTGATGATGTCGAGAAAGTTGTTTTCCTCGCTAGCCTCCCCAACCACGGCCCCAGACGGGATGAGGATCTTAGTCTGCAACGGACTTGATCCCCCATATATCGCGAGCATATTCCGCAACCGTGCGATCGCTGGTAAATTTCCCGCTTCTGGCCACGTTCAGGATCGCCTTTTTGGCCCACGCAGAAGGATTCTCGAAATCGCCGCTGGCGCGCTCCTGCGCATCGACGTACGAGTCGAAATCTGCCAGATGGAAGTAGTAGTCACCTTGATCGAGCAGGGCGGACACAATCGGCTGAAAGAGGCCGGGCTCGTCAAGACTGAAACGATTCTCCCGCAGCGCATCCAGTACGCGACGAATGCGCGCGCTCGAGTGATAGCAATCCCGCGGATTGTATGCTCCGCGACGATCTTCAATCTCTTCTGTCTTCAAGCCAAATATATAAATATTGTCCGCGCCAACTTCTTCCATGATCTCGACGTTGGCGCCATCTAAAGTCCCAATCGTCACGGCGCCATTCATCGCGAATTTCATGTTTCCGGTGCCAGAAGCTTCCATGCCCGCCGTCGACAACTGCTCGCTGAGATCCGCCGCTGGAATGATTTTCTCTGCCAGACTTACGCGGTAATCCCGCATGAAAACGACTTTCATCCGGCCGTCCGCACGCGGGTCGTCGTTCACGACCTTGGCGATATTGTTGATCAGCTTGATGATGAGCTTCGCCATCCAGTACCCCGGCGCGGCTTTGCCGGCGAAGATATGGGTTCGGGGCACGATGGGATGGATTCCTTCATCCACCAGCGCGAGATAGGAATGCATTACGTGCATAGCATTCAAGAGTTGCCGCTTGTATTCGTGGATTCGTTTGACCTGCACATCAAACATAGACGCGGGATCTACCATTACCCGTTCGTTCTGGTAAATGAGGCGGGCGAGTTCTTCTTTATTGCGGCGCTTCACCGCGAGAAATTCCTGTTGAAATGGCGCCTCTTTCGCATACACCTCCAAACCTTTAATCTCATTGAACTGCTTGACCCAGTTCTTCCCTATCGACCGGTCGATGAGTTCTGCGAGCCCTGGATTACAACTTGCCAGCCATCTGCGGTGAGTCACGCCGTTGGTTTTGTTGTTAAATCGTTCCGGCCATAACTGGTAAAAGTCGGGGACCAGCCTGGCCTTGACGAGCTCCGAATGCATGGCCGCGACGCCATTCACGCTGTGGCTGCCGACGATCGCCAGATTCGCCATGCGGACTTCACGCTGCCCACCTTCACTGATTAACGACATCCGGCCCGCTCGCGCCCCATCGCCGGGAAATTTCTTCTCCACTTCCGCGAGAAAGCGCTGATTGATCTCGTAGATAATCTGCAGATGGCGGGGCAGCACCCGCTCCAACAGACTTACGGGCCACTTTTCCAGCGCTTCCGGCAACAAAGTATGATTGGTGTAGCCGCAGCAGGCTTGCGTTACCGTCCATGCGCGATCCCACTGCATGGCGTATTCATCCACCAGAATTCGCATCAGTTCCGCGACAACCAGCGCAGGATGCGTGTCGTTCATTTGAAATGCAACGTAGTTATGGAGAGCCTCCATACTGGCATTCGGCCGGTCTAACTGATACTGCCGTACCGTGTCGCGCAAGGCGCAGGCGACCATGAAATATTCCTGGATGAGCCGCAGTTCCTTCCCGGCAGCCGCTGCGTCTGAGGGATACAAAACCTTGGAGACGGTTTCCATCGAGATCTTGCTTTCGACTGCTCGAACGTAGTCACCCTCGTTGAATATCTTCATGTCGAACTCATCCGACGCGCGAGCCGAATAGAGGCGGAGATAGTTCACTGTTCGTCCGCTCAGACCGGCGACAGGAATGTCATAGGGAACGCCGACGATGACTTGCCAGTCGACCCACATGGGGTTGTAGTGGCCATCTTTGTCGTGACCGTGTTCGATACGGCCGTACAGGGGTATCGTGCAAGTTTCACTCGCCCGTTCAATTAACCAGGGGGAGTTGTGACTAAGCCACTGGTCCGGTTTTTCTTTCTGATATCCATTTTCAATTTCTTGTTTGAAGAGGCCAAACTGATAGTTAATTCCGAACCCGTACGCCGGCATTCCGAGCGTCGCAAGCGATTCGATGAAACACGCAGCCAATCGGCCGAGCCCACCATTGCCAAGGGGCGCATCGTTCTCCGAGTCGGCAATCTCGCTTAAGTTGAAACCGAAGCCGGTTACTGCCCGCTCAGCTTCCTTCGTCAGCCCGAGATTGAAGAGATTGTTGCGGAGAGATTGCCCAATCAAGAACTCTGCGGAGAGGTACACCAGGCGTTTCGCGCCACAGCGCTGGAAGCGTTTTTGCGTTTCGACCAAGCCATCAATCAAACGGCCCCGGACAGCATGGGCCAGGGCGTGAAGGATGTCCTGCCGGGTGGCCTTGGCTTTCGATTTTCCAACTGTGTAGTGCAGATGATACTCAATGCTCTCCATGAGAGCATTGCGGCTGACCGCAGCCTTGGCAGGGGACATGAACACTCTCCGATGGATCCTCCACTCTATCGTTTTGAAAGTTTCTGGATGAAAGAGGAGTTAAGATCGTTAATCGGTATTGCATTTCGCACACCAACTTGATGTGCGAGATGGCGCGGCGTTCAACGTTAACCTCGACGCGCATACTTCATCTGTCATGTACGTATTCGAGACAGGTGTCTACAACATGGACATCGTCGTCCTAAGAAGGCAGACGGCATGACACGATACGCGCGATCAACCATCCCCACGAAGGTAGAATCGCTGTCTCGATACCGGACATCGTTGCGGAAAGCCTGCAACCGTCTACCGAAAAACTAAGCTGTTCAGTATCTGAAGGTCAGCCGGAAAACTTAAGCAACCTTCGATTTCATGCCTTTCGGCCAAATCTCTCATGAAGGTTCTCGAAATGCTACAGGATGACCTACGGGCTGCCGCGGCATGGCTGCGCCTCCCAGAATCGAGCGAATTCCTGACCATCGGCACGGGGTTCAAAACTTGCGATGTAAAACGTCTGCTGGATGCAACTGTGGTCCAACGGGACGAAAGCAAGGGCTCGCTCCCAGCACAGACACTCGCGACCCACTTCCCGGACCAGCCCCTCTACCCGAAAAACGTGAGGAGCCGCGAGTTCATCAAGTGCTGCACGTGTATATATGGGGCTCGAATGCGGACGGTTGCATGTTCTCTCAGCAGGCCAGGGTGATCAACATCAGCGGGCGCGGCGCTCTTCTGGTGGATGTCGACCACAAGTTGCGGTCCTGTGATCTCATCGGCCTCCGATTCAAAGAAAACGAGGCCCGCTTTCGCGTGGTTTGGACCTGCGATCGGGAAGTAACGGGAAAATATCGCGTGGCCGTGCAGCGGGTGGAAGCAGACGCTTGTCCTTGGACCGACATTTTGGCACAGAGTCTGGGCAGCTCCGCGCACTCATGATCAGCAGCTACAACTTTCAATTGGTTGCTCTGTCGCTGGCGATCTCAGTCTGCGCGTCTTACACGGCCTTTGATCTGGCGAGCCGAACCCGCGAGGTCGGGGGGCGGCTCCGTCTGGCTTGGCTGTTCGGAGGCGCGACCTGCCTCGGCCTTGGAATTTGGAGCACGCATTACGTGGGAATGCTGGCGCTCCACCTCCCCGTTGAAGTTCGCTACGACTGGCCCTTGGTTCTCTGGTCGCTGGTTCTGGCGATTCTCGCCTCGGGAATCGTTTTGTTCGCGGTTAGCCGCAAACTCGATTCTTGGCTCTATCAGACGTTGATCGCCGTGGGCATGGGTTCGGGAATTGGATCGATGCACTATGTCGGCATGGCTTCGATGCAAATGCAGGCCACTTGCACGTATGACACAAGGGTAGTTGCGCTTTCCATGGCGTTTGCGGTTTGCGTCTCCTGGATCGCCCTCAGCATTTTTCGCCGCTTTCACCGTCAGGACGCGCCTACTTTCCGCAAAGCTTTAGGCGCCGTTGTTATGGGCATCGCCATCGCGGGAATGCACTACACCGGTATGGCGGCCGTGAGGTATTCGGCAAACCCAATGGTTCACCCGAGTGCTCACCAGATCAGTCCCTCCGTGTTGGGCGCGGCTGGAGTTGCGGTCGTAACACTATTTGTTCTGTTCGCCGCCATCATCAGTTCCGCTGTGGACCGGAGGTTTTCCCGCTACATTCTGTCCCTCGAATCGAGCGATCGCCGCTATCGTCAGCTGTTCGAGCGCACTCCCGCGGGGGTTTACCGCAGTACGTTGGATGGACACATCCTCGAAATAAACGAGGCCTGCTGCAAGATTTTAGGTTTCACTTCTCGCGAAGAAGCGCTTACGCAATCCACGGCAAATCTTTATTTTTCTGCTGCGGATCAAGAGGAATTCTTCCGCTTGATCCAGCAACAGGGTGCTGTCACAAATCAGATCGTCCCCCTCCGCCGGACCGACGGCCGACCGGTATGGGTCCAAGAAAACGCCACACTGGTACAGTCTTCTGACTTCCCTGCCCCAGTGATCGAAGGCGCGTTAGTCGATGTCACTGCGACTCGGACGGCGCAGGAAGAGCTTGCCCAAAGCGAAGCGAAATATCGCTTCCTGGCGGAACGCGTTCCTGGCATAACGTACATTTCGGAACTCGGCCCACGCGGCCGGTGGAGGTACGTCAGTCCGCGTGTTTCTCAGGTGCTTGGCTTTACTCCAGAGGAATGGACCGTCGGTTCTGGCATGTGGCTCACTCAGGTTCATCCCGATGACCGGGAGAGAGTCTTCGCGATGGAACTTGAGCCACGAGCCCAAGGCGACAAGTTACAAGTGGAGTATCGAGTCATGGCCCGCGATGGAAGTTCCGTCTGGGTCCGCGACGAGGCCATCATCGTTCAGGATCAAGCCACCAATGAACTGTTGATGCAAGGCTTCCTGCTGGACATTACCGAGAGGAAGCGAGCCGACGTGGAATCTGAAAAAGCCCGGGAAGCAGCAGAAGAGGCGAGCCGGGCCAAGAGTACGTTTCTGGCCAACATGAGCCATGAGATTCGGACTCCACTCAATGGCGTTCTTGGCACAACAGAGCTGTTGCTCGATTCGGAGTTGAATGCCGAGCAGCGCGAACTTCTCCTCATGGCGAAGTTCTCCGGGGAATCTTTACTCGGCGTGATCAACGACATTCTCGACTTTTCGAAAATCGAATCCGGCAAAATGGAACTCGATAGCGTCGACTTCAACTTGCACTCTTATGTGACCGACACCATCAAGATGATGGCTCTCCGCGCCAACACCAAGCACTTGGAACTGGTCTGCGAGATCGAACCGGACGTCCCCGAGAACGTCGCTGGCGATGCCGGACGTTTGCGGCAGATTCTTGTGAACCTCATCGGGAACGCGATCAAATTTACCGAGAAGGGCGAAGTTTCATTGAAGGTGAAACTTCAGGCGCAACGCGCGGGCTCTCTCGATCTGGAATTTAGCGTCGCCGACACGGGCATAGGAATTCCGATCGAGCAGCAACAACGAATCTTTGAAGACTTCTCACAAGCCGACGGTACCATCACTCGCACGTTCGGGGGAACCGGACTGGGGTTGACGATTTCACGTCGCTTAGTGCAACTCATGGGAGGCCAACTCGCCGTCGAGAGCACTCCGGGTGAGGGCAGCACTTTTCACTTCACCATACTGCTCTCTTCCAGCAACACTGCCACGGCGCAAGTCAGTCAGCCATCCCGTTCGGTTCTTCAACAAGTGCCGATCTTAATTGTCGACGACAATCGAACAAACCGACATTTGCTGATCGAAATGACTAAGTCCCTGGGAATGTTGCCCCAGGGCGTTGAGAGCGCAGCCGAGGCGCTTCAGGTTCTAGGCCAGTTCGCTGATTCTGGCTCTCCGATCCCAGTCGCGATTCTCGATGTTCAAATGCCCGACATTGACGGATTCCAGTTGGCTCGCGAGATTCAGAGTAATCCCTCGCTCGCGGGGACGATTCTTCTAATGCTCACTTCCGTGGGACAGCAGGGAGATGGGCGGCGTAGCCGCAATCTGGGCATTGCCGCGTATCTTACAAAGCCAATCTCCAAGTCAGAACTCTTGCAGGCACTTGTCACCGCTATGGATCGAAATCACACGTCCAAGCCGGCTTCCCCGGTGGTTCAACCAGCGACCAGGACTTCGGGACAATCCCTGCGCATCCTGGTTGCCGAGGACAATGCCGTCAATCAAACAGTGATCGTACGCATGCTCGAAAAATTAGGCCACGTGCCAGTGCTTTCCTCCAATGGCCGCGAGGCGATCGATCGGCTGAAGGAAGACCCGTTCGATCTAATTCTTATGGATGTACAGATGCCCGAACTCGACGGCTTCAGCGCCGCGGCCATCATTCGCCAGGACGAGCCCGTCCCGGGTCGTCGAATTCCCATCATTGCTATGACTGCCCATGCCATGAAAGGCGACCGCGAACGTTGTTTAGCCGCTGGAATGGATGGCTATATCTCAAAGCCAATCAGCATTACAGAAGTCGAGACTACGATCGCGTCGTTCTTCGACCCGGCGTCCCCGTCGCCAGCGTCGAGTACGCCTCTCTGGAATCGTGCGGCCTTGCTCGATCGAATGGGCGGGGATGAGAGTTTGTTAAATGAAGTAATTCAGGTCTTCCTTGCGGAATCGCCGCACCTGATCGCTCGCATGGAACTAGCCGTCGTCAATCACGACGGCGGTGAAATCGAGCAGGCGGCTCACTGTCTCAAAGGGGAATTGGGATATTTTACAACTCCGGAAGCGTCGCGTCTCGCGTTACAACTTGAGGAGTTTGGAAGGGCTGGAAGGCTGGAAACTGCTCCTGAACTTCTAGCTACGCTCCGCCAGCAAATGATTGGGCTATGGGAGTCAATCAAAGAACAGCAACGGGATACCACGGCGTCTCAAGTTCTTACCAAGGCCGCTGGCGCAGAATAAGCAACCTCAATCTTCAAGCAGAACTGACTTGGCAAGAAATTCCCATCGATCCCGACGATAGGCTGGCTACCTTCGGGGAGTTCAAGAATGCGCTTTAGCCGCAGCATCGTGCAGCGTTGCGCTGACTTTCATGAGCAACGAACTCCTGGTGAACGGTTTCTCCAGAAACGCCGCGTCCCTTGTCGGCCCACCCCGTAGTGCAACCAATTCGGGCGCATACCCCGACATGAACAGCGATCGTAAATTGGGGCGGGCCCCCGCCGCCATCGCTACCAGGTCAATTCCACTTTTCCCAGGCAATACCACATCGGTGAGCAGCAGATCAATCCGCGGTTCCGGAGCCTGCAGTATGGCCAGCGCTTTCTCGACATTCTCCGCTTTCATGACTTGGTAGCCAGCGTCCTGCAGCACTGTCACAATCAGTTCCTGCAGCGGTTCATCATCTTCCACGATCAGGATTGTTTCCGATCCCTGTGGAAACCTCACTTCTGCATTTGGCGTCGCCAAGGGTTCGGCGAGATCGACGACTGTCGGAAGATAAATCTTGAAAGTTGTTCCTTCACCGGGTTCGCTGTACACGAAGATGCAGCCTCCGCTCTGATTTACGATGCCATAGACGGTCGAAAGTCCGAGACCCGTCCCTCGCCCCACCCCTTTCGTTGTAAAAAAAGGGTCGAAGATCTTAGACTTTGTACTTTCGTCCATCCCGCAACCGGTGTCACTGAAAGCCAGAACGAGATATTCACCGGTTTTGGAGCCGGGATGCCGGGAAACGAAACTCTCGTCCAGTTCGGCTACTCCGGTTTCGATGACGATCTTGCCTCCGTTTGGCATTGCGTCTCGCGCATTAACAGCCATGTTCATCAAGATCTGTTCGATCTGGCCGGGGTCGGCTCGGATGCCGCTAATCGGTGTCCTAGGCCGGAACAATACCTTCACGTCTTCGCCAACCATCCGCTCTAACATCTCGATCATATTGCCGATCAATTCGTTGAGGTCCAGAACTTTTGGAAAGACGACCTGCATTCGACTGAACGCCAGAAGTTGCCGCACCAGGGCCACCGCCTTGAGCGAAGCTTTCTTGATCATTTGCAGATGATTTCCCAGTCGACTTTCAGGAGGGCAAAGATCCAGAGAAAGGTCGGAATAGCCGATAATCACACCGAGGATGTTATTGAAATCGTGGGCAATTCCCCCGGCCAGACGCCCGACCGCCTCCATTTTCTGAGCCTGGAGAAACTGGGCTTCGAGTCGCTTGGTCTCGGTAGCGTCGCGGGTTATGCCCAGCACACATTGCACGCCGTCGATATGGATCATCTCAGCCGAAATATCCGCTTCGCGGATCTCGCCCGAAGATCTTCTGAATTGCGTCTGGTATCCCTCAACCCTGCCACTCGCCGCTAGCCTCCTGATGATTTCGGCGCGATGCGATGGCTGCACGAAAAATCCGAGTTCGTCGGCGGTGTGATTGATGACGTCCCGGCGCTCCCGATTGATCATCTTGAGAAACGCTTCATTCACATCCAGATATCTTCCCCCCTCATAGGTCGACATAGTGATGGAGAGCGGGCTCGACCGGAAAGCCTTGCTAAACATTTCTTCTGAGTGTTGCAGTTTTTTCTCTGCCTGCTTTCGCGCGGTAATGTCGATGTTCGTCTCCAGAAAGCGAACCGGAACCCCCTGGCTGTTCCGGTGCAGCACCCATGCGCTGGAAACGACGATCTCCCTGCCTTCGCGCGTCATCTGCGTGACTTCGCCTTCCCATGTGCCGACTTGATACAGTATTCGCACGATATTCTGCAGGGGTTCTGGAAATTTGGTTTTGAGCAGCTCGTAGGAAACCGCCCCCAACGCCTCTTCGGAGGTGAAACCGTAGATCCTCTCTGCGCCTTTTGGCCAGAATACGATCCGGTTTTCCATATCGTGAACGAATACCTGGGCGGAGGCTAGGGCCTGAGCTTGCTCTCGCAGCAACTGGTTCGCGTTCTCGCGCTCGCTTATGTCGTGTACGATCGCGGAGCACCCCACGATTTCCCCGTCTAGATCACGCACGGGAGAGACAATCAAAGACACTTGGAGACGTGTCCCGTCCTTGTGTTGACGCACGATTTGATCCCGGATGATCAACCGGCCCCCCCGAATCTCGCTCAAGAACCCTAATGCCTCCTCTTGCAACTCTAATGGGATTAGGATTGAGATCGGTTTACCGATGATTTCTCCGGAGCGGTAACCAAATAGCTTTTCCGCTCCTCGATTCCAGCTCATGATGTTCGCATCCAGATCCAGGCTAAACATGGCGTCATCTGACGATGCGACGATGGCCGCCATATCGAAATTGCTCCGATTCCCGCGACGGTGCTCTTGATCAAGTCGATTGAGCCATACCGCGCCCAGCCAAAGAAAAACGGTGAAGGTTATCACTTCCGATACCGTTCTTAGGGCGACACCGGCTTCCGAGCCGTACAGTCCAGCAGATTCACCCCGCCAACGCAGCCATCCGAGGAACGTTGGCACCACGATCGCCAGAGGCAAAATGCGCCGCGCCATCATGCCCCCCAAGTTCTCGCTGGTTAGGGCGCCCGCGAAGCCTGCGGCCGGACGCGATAGAAGCAGAGCGGCGCCCAGCGCGACGAACAAAATTGCGGTGGGCAGGGCCATCGAACGGTAAGGGGTAAGCTCGTAGAGACCGCGAACGCCTATCAGGTAGCCAATGCACGCGACGAATCCGTTCAGGGACGTAAGCAGCGCCAGACTCTGGGATGGATACGGACGCTGATCGCTCATCCATAGCCCGCTCAAACCCAGGGTGAGAAAGCCAAGTGCGGTGGGTCCCGACATGCGCCCAGGGAAGAGATCGCCCGTGGCCTGTAGCGTCTTATGGAGGACGATCGAATCAATGCCCAAGTTAAAGGGGAAGAAATACTCTGCCAGGGTGAGCAAGCCGACCAGCGCAACCGCTCCGCTCAAGACCCGCGACACATCAAGGCGTCGGACCCGCAGTTTCCAGAGCTGATCGTCGGCCGCCTGACTCAGCCAAAGAGATACGCCCGCGAGCACGAAGCAAAGGCCAGTAGTGGGATTCATGGAGGCGAGACCGGTGAAGACGCTGCTGAAGGCGGGAATCCCAAACAACCATCCCAGTAGCGCCAGGCAGCCGATGACGGTGGTCGCCATCCCCACGGAACGAGTGATGACCCGACATCTCGTGACAATGCGGGACCTAACTTGCCGGCTCACAGATGACCTCAACTAAACCTCGAAAGCTTCGTCGCTGCCAAATGCAGCGCGCATTGCCATTCACCCGGGCGGTTTTTTGTCCGAGAACGACTGCGAGAATTTTTGTTCGTAATGTTCGCGAGTAGAGTCCGAGCAACCTTGCCACAAGCGGGCTGATGCTGATAGTCAAGCGCGTCAGGCCGCGAGTCGTTTAGCGAGTTCCGTCGTAGGCTGCTTCGTCAACGTTTCAGAGAGCCGGTTTTCGAAAAACCGTCATTCTAATCCGGTTCGCCTTCCTTGGCGATCTCTCGTGAACAACGTTGTGTCGATGATTGCGAAACGATCCGTGCCCACTTACACGACTCGTCTTCCGGCAGACAGTACTCCCTACCTAACCCGACCCTACGTCTATAAGTAACTGGTTGTCAAGTAGTAACAATAGATGTTTCAGTGTTCTTGGTGGAACGATACGAATGTGCTGTGCCGACGAGTGCCGACATATCGGCACAATGGACTAACTGTCGGCACCGGCGGCCGTCACTTTTTTGGTTAATTGGTCAGGATGTGCCGGAACACCTTACTCCGCAATTTTCATGCGCGAGAGTATCTGATAGATAGTCGCTCGTCCGATCTTCAGTACTTCCGCAGCCCGCGCCTTATTCCCTCCTACAGCCTCCAGGGCGCGCAGCACGTGACGTCTCTCGATTTCTTCCAGAGGCAAGAAAGTCTCATCCACCGATACGGTCTCGGAGAGCGGGCCGCGAAACCTTTCTGGAAGATCCCCGATATCGATTAGATCGCCGTAGGTCATCATGCAGGCATTCCCGATGACGTTCTCCAGTTCGCGAATGTTTCCGGGCCACGCGTAGCTGGCCATTCTCGTCTGCGCTCGTCGCGTCAGACCGGCAATCGGCTTTTTGTATTCGGAAGAAAACTGCGCGACAAAATATCTCTCCAATAAGGGCAGATCCTCCCTGCGGCTGGCCAGCAGCGGCAGTGGGATCTCCACCATCGCCAGCCGGTAGTAGAGATCTTCCCGAAAGTGTCCTTCCTTGACCATAGTTTTGAGGTCTCGATGAGTGGCGGCAATAACGCGCAAATCCACGTCGCGAGGGGTAAGGGATCCCACCCTTTGCACTCGATGATCTTGCAAAACCCGCAGGAGCTTCGCTTGGGCCTGCAGCGAGAGTTCTCCTACCTCGTCGAGGAAGATAGCGCCGCCATCCGCGTGTTCAAACATGCCAGGTTTATCCTGCGTCGCGCCCGTAAATGCACCGCGAACATAGCCAAATAGCTCGGTTTCGACCAGGCTCTCGACCAGCGCCGAGCAGTTACAAACCACGAAATTCCCGCGTGAAGACTGGCTCAAACGGTGCAACGCACGCGCCACCAATTCCTTGCCCGTTCCCGTGGCCCCCGTCACGAGTACAGTCCGGAAGTGGGGCGCGATTCGCCGTATCTTCACGAATACCTCCAGCATCAGCGGACTGCGCCCAACCATGCCTTCGAACTGGTAGACGTCGACCAGTTCCTGGTCGAGCCGCAATGTCTTCTGCCGCCTCGCAGCTTCCGCCAAAAGACTGGCAATTCGACCCCGAAGTTTTTCAATATTGAGAGGCTTAGTTAAATAGTCACATGCCCCTTTCTGAATCGCTTCCACCGCCGATTCGGCGGAGTAATGCCCCGTAATCAGGATCACATCGGTTCCGGGATCGACTGTCATAATGCGTTCCAGCAACTCGATTCCGTTCATCTTCGGCATCATCAGATCGACAAGGACGATCTTTGGCCGAATTCGCAGAAACATCTCCAATCCAACCTCGGGATCCTGTGTGGTGAAGATCTCAACCCCTTCCTGATCGAGTGCTGCGGTAATAAAGTCAAGATTTTCATCGTTATCATCAATAACCAATAGTTTGAGAACGGACTGTCCGCTCATTGAAGGCCCCCTTACAGGACAACTTATTTCGTGAAGCGCTATTTATAACCTACTCCACTCGATGTCGGCATGTCGAAATATCAAAGTTATTGACCTTCTACGCCTTTGTGCTATGTTAGGCGAAAGCCATCATCCCAGTTCAATCGCTGTTCAGTTGGCATCTTACTTCGTTGGGTCATTTCTTTAGTTACTCGTATTGCTGTATCGTTCTCGAACTACGAGGTTTGTTCCGCTTCGATTAGAAGCGTCTGATTTAGAAAGCCTTTTGGAGAGATTGTGTTTGTATGTTAACTGAGTCGGTTGCGACAATACGCGGATCTACCTGCTTACATTTTCTGTCGGCGATCGACAAAGGAAAAACAGATCAGATCGTCCCTCGGAAAGGTAAAGTTTTTGCGCAAGGGGACGACGCCGACTCCGTCTTTTATCTTCGGAACGGCCGGGTGAGACTCGCCGTAATTTCGCAAACGGGGAAAGAGGCGACCATCGGGATTGCAGGTATCGGAGACTTTTTCGGTGAGGGTTCGCTTGCTGGACAGATGCAACGGGTGCATTCTGCAACCGCGATGACAGATTGCGCCCTTTTGCGTATCGACAAGAAAATAATGGCGAAAGCCCTTTGTCGCGAGCGTCGCCTATGTGATCTGTTCGTAGCCTTTTTGTTAGCCCGGAACATCCGATACGAAGAGGATCTGGTTGATCAGCGTTTCAATTCAAGCGAGAAAAGGCTCGCCAGGGTTCTTGTACTCCTCGCCGGGGGAAAAGAGTACGAAGAGCCATCCGAGGCCGTCTTTCCGAAGATCAGCCACGAAGTGCTCGCTGAAATGGTCGGTACGACTCGTCCGCGGGTCAGCTTCTTCATGAATCGCTTCCGCAAACTAGGATTTATTCAATACCGCGACGGCCTTCGGGTTAACAGCACACTCTTGAGCGTCGTTCTTGGTGACCCCTCTTGCCCATCCGACTCGAGCCGCGCTCCACTGTCATAAAGACGCGTAGTTCTGCGCTGGAGTAAGTTGAGGATAGAAAGCTTGGTATAGCGGTCGGACCGCCCTCCAGACTGCTTACAAGTTCTGGGGCGTTGCGACGAGGGGACGGTACCGAGTCCATTAAGAGCATCCTACACAATCAGCGACGGCGTCTATTGCAGCATGAAAGGCGTCTTGAATGGGTATTTTTTTTCGAGCCATGCATGTAAGACTTTGCGGTCGTGTGGAGAGATGAAGACAAACTCACATCCTGCGGCGCCGTACTCGCGAACCCATACCACACGGGCTTGAATATGAATCTGATTGTTCAATCCCTGCAGTAACACTTGAAACGATAAAATGCTTCCAACCGTCAGAATACGTTTCGGTGCGAGAGCATCATCGGCTTCCGCGTCTTCCACATTGGTTGTGAGCCCCACTCCACCCTCACCGATATTAGTGAGGGTGAGAAGCGCGGCATCGTTGTTCTCGTCTGTGGCGAGGATCGGAGCCATGACAGCAAATCTGGTATATCTCCGGTAATCGAGGAGCATTCTGGAATACGCCGCTTTCACCAATTTCATTGCCGATTCCGGTGTGATCGGTTTTCGAAGAACGAAGTGTACGCCGGGGATGCCCTCGTCTGAGCTCGAGAGTGCGACAATCGTTGGTTTTTGGCGAGTATTCAATTCACCAATCTTCTGAATCAGAGTCACAGAATGCTCCGACTCCAGGTCGACCACGACCAGATCCGTGCTGCCGTCGGTTAACAGCCCCGAGGCCTCCGACAGATCTAGGCAAACATAGGTTTCAATCGAGAAGTCATGGAGAGTTCGGTCCATGGCGGTGAACACTGTGGGGTCGCCGGAGGCCACTAGACATTTAAAAACCAAATCAAGTGTCATAATTCCGCTTTCGTGAACTTAGAGCGTCTTAGGCGCGCGCAATGTGAACTTACTTAGAACCGGAAGGAATTGTTGACTGACCTCAATTCTCGGCGGGTCTCGCCTGGGCAGTGGTCGATTGCTTAAGTCGATCCATTCCTTACGTCGTTCTACCGTTCGATTTGCTCAGCATTCCCGAAACAGCAGTATTCGTGGCTGCGAGTTCAATGTTCTCGACCCGATTCCGTCCATTTTGTTTCGCTGCGTAGAGTCCACGATCCGCCTGATTCAGTAGTGAATTGATATCTCCGGTTGCGTGGTCGGTCGAGACGGCAACACCCATGCTTATGGTTATTTTTGCCGACGCTTGAGATAAATTGATCGGGTGCTCGCTGATTAGGGCGCGTAGCGTATCGGCTCTCGTGAGTGCTCCTACCAGGTCGCAGTCCGGGAGAATCATCAAAAATTCCTCTCCGCCATATCGACCCACACCGTCATAGACGCGGACACTGGATCGGAGCCTTCGGGCAACGGTCCGCAGGGCCTCATCTCCAAAAAGATGACCCATCGTGTCATTCACTCGTTTGAAGTGGTCAACGTCCGCCAGGATTACGCTCAGCGGCTTCCCGATGCGCCGGCTGCGTTCGTACTCGCGTTTAAGAAAATCAACAGTCTCCCCGCGATTCAGCAATCCGGTTAGCGAGTCATGGGTCGCCGCGTACCGCATGGACTCCCGTGCGGTAACCAGTTCTTCATGCAGTCCAATGATGCGTTTGCCCACCAGGAGGCGGGCTTTCAGTTCCAATTGCTCAAAGGGTTTTACCAGGTAATCGTCTGCTCCAGCTTGCATCGCCTCCAACATATCCTTCTTGCCGGTTTTCCCAGTTAAGAGGATCACGTACGAATAGGCATTGCCAGAACCCGCAAGCCGAATTCGCCTGCACAATTCGATCCCGTCGACCCCGGGAAGCAACCAGTCCAATAAGATCAGTTTCGGACAATCGGGCCGCTGCAAAAGCGCCCACGCCTCAGCGCCATCTTTCGCGACGATGAAGGGAAAGCCCCATTCCTTGAGATGGTTGGTCAGGACGGTCCTGTAAACTGGTGAGTCCTCAACAATAAGTATTTTCAATGCTTGCACTCCCAACCACTAGATCCGCTCGGCCCCGGCATCGGCATCGGGGCCGACCACGGCTGCAGCAGTTCCGTCTGTATCTCGCGCACCAGCCTTATTCCGCACACTACGAGAATCGTGCGCATCAGACGGCCGTATCTACGTTTAACACTTTCAGGCCGTCGGCAACTGTTTCTACCCATCGCAGCAAGATGCTGGAGCTGTGTTCGAAATCTAACGACGACTTCTCGATGTAAGCTAAGGCTCCAGCGCCTACCAGTTTTGCTTCGTTTTTCTTCGAAAGGCCGGTCAACACGATCACGGGGATCTGGCCGGTAGATAAGTTCTTCTTAAGAGCCTGTAGCACTCCCGGGCCGTCCAGCCCCGGCAGCATCATGTCTAAGAGGATGAGATCGGGAGGATTGGCATTCGCTTCCCGCAACCCCTTCAGGCCATTCTCTACGCCCACCACGGAGTGGCCCGCCTTCGATAACAATCTTTCAATTGCTACCCTTATAAACCGACTGTCTTCGATCAGGAGAATCTTCAACCGACCCAACCTTCCGCAGCCTGAGGACTCGGCTAGACTTTCGCCTCGTCTTGGGAAATCCAAGAAGATACTATTTCGGCTGCGAAATCCCGCTCGTCTCTGCTGGCGGCATCTCTGCGTTTTCAAGTTTGGCCAACTCCGCCGCCAACCAGTTTTCCAGGCGACCGAGATCGTCCTCAGGGACAAAGGAAAAGCGGATGCCGGTTCGTCCGTTCGCGTCCCCGTTCACGACTTTGCCGGTCACGCGTACGATTGCGCTCTCTTCAGGCAACTCGAAAACCAGCGAGATCTCGCCGTCTTTCTTCATGGGCTGCGTGCAATGAAGTGCGAGTCCACCCACGCTCAGGTCACTGATTCGAGCTTCTATCAGTCCCAGTCCAGAGACCCTCGCAGTCACGGGGATGTCCACCGAAACGCGCGCGGTCCGACGACGCTCTTGTAGCATGGTTCCATAGGCCGCCCGCATGCAGCCGCTGGCGCGACTCAGGTCCACGGGCTTGTAAATCATGAAGTTTGCTCCCACTAAGAGAGCGTGTGTCTCGGAGCCTGCGTCGACCATCGCAACGATCGTGGAATTGCTATTCGGCGATGATTTGCGCGCCGCTCTCACCACGCGAGTGGAGTCGTTCGCAGCGTTCCAATCAACAATGACCGTGTCAATTCGACGATGGTTAACCGCCTCAAGGGCGGACGATACTTCGGAGCAAACTTCCGTTTTGATCGCGAAGCCGTTCAATATCTGACCCATCACGCGCTGGACCTCTGGGTCGCCGCTGAACAATAGACCGTCTAACCGAACTTGTTCCTTCATAGTTCACCTCACAATTGGTTTGCATGTGGCCGTCCAAACCAGGCGTGCCCCAAATCTCCGCCATTAAGGTGGCCCACGCTGTTCCGCCTGGGAATGAGCGCGTATGTTTTGCAGAATACCGTCCGCAGTCCGGTCAATACGCGCAACACGACCAGTTCACAGGGGGACGAACGGAAGCGAGTAACTACCTTCGCCTAACTAAGGTAATGGACAATTAGGAAGGCCTTTGATTGCCCGTGTAACAACCGCGTTAACCAGCTATGGATGCCTCTTCGCAGTGCTGAGTTCGTCCGCTGTATTAGTGAGTGTCCGAATCTCAGACACATTCCATCTATTGATCAACTCCTCTTCGGCGCACGGTTGCGCGTGCTTCAGAAAGACTTACCTCTGATAGAGATCGCGATGTCGCATGCGGGAGGAGATAGGGCGCAAGAATTGCATTGATTTTCTGGAGGCAGTCACGAGATAACGTGGCTCGGTTCCAAAGTTCTGTGCGGACTAGCGGCTCTGTTCCCGGCCGCGTCTTCGCGACCGGCTGCGACAAGAGAATCACTGACTTCGGTCGTTTCACCCAGGGTGCAGCGGTCGCCAAATGGGACAACAGAGATACTTGGCCAACTTTGCGCATTGGGTTGCCGACCATACATGGGCAGGAGAATGATGAAAAAGACGATTTTTTCGAGCGCGGCGCTGTGCTTCACACTTGGTCTAGTCCAAACCTTAGCGGGCCAAACCCCGCTACTCGACAGACAACATTCCCCCAACTTTTTTCATCGAGCCGACCAAACGTCCAAGAACAGCGCGCAATTCTCAAAGAATGCCGACGGTTCGACCGCCGTTTCCAAGCCTCATCCGGACGCCGGCGGAGTGACTCCGGCAACATTTCTCTCGGCCATGCAAATCGAATCGGATGGCTCCGCCACTTATCCGGTTGTAAGCGCAGATTTTAATGGAGATGGCTTACCCGATGTCGCCACCTTCCTGCAACTTGGCGCACCTCCCCTGACTTACCTTGCGATCCAATTGAATGGTGTTGGGTTGAATTTTACTTCGCCGATTCTAATCCCTGTTTCATTCGGTACCGGCGACCTCATGATTGCCGCTGACGTAAACCATGATGGCAAGAGCGATATTGTCCTGGTGCATTCGAACTCCATCGATGTGTTTTTATCCAATGGAGATGGAACCTTCGCGAGCCCGCAGACGCTCGCGACCGGTATTAGCTCTCCCTTGGCTGCCGCCTTCTGGGATGTGAATCGCGACGGCAATTTAGATGTGGTGATTGTCGACAGTGAGTCAAACCAAGCCGCTTACTTGTTGGGTAATGGACAGGGAGGCTTTGCGCAGGCGCAAATCACACCGTTCCCAGCGCAAGCTTCCGTCGGCATCCTGGCAGACGTTGACGCAGACGGCAACCTCGATTTGGTTACGAATAACACTCTCTATCCCGGCAACGGAACCGGCGGATTCCTTGCGGGCATTCTTTTCCAGAGCGCTGATGGCGAAAATGCGGGCGCAACCTTTTCCAATTCCATCGCGGCGGGCGATGTGAATGGCGACGGGCTGCTGGACGTGGTGACCGCCAACGGGAACTGGAACACAGTGAGCGTGTTCCTCAATCAAGGCGGTAGAAAGTTTGTTCAGTCGGGCCCTTCTATCTGGAGCGGCAACAATCCGGTCGCGCTTGCAATTGCCGATGTTAACTGGGATGGAAAGCCGGACCTAATCGTTACGAATGCTGCTGAATCCGATCTGTCCGTTCTCTTGGGAAAAGGGGATGGCACGTTTCTTACTCCCACGACCGAGTATGCAATCGGAGGCGCACCGACCACCAGACCCGTGCTGGCCGACTTCAACGGAGATGGAGATC
>Ga0302155_10001019_pt1 | contig 20641 bp, 17 predicted proteins | sample I_Bog_N3_1_FD_193508 | JGI IMG/M metagenome (GOLD analysis project Ga0302155, IMG submission 193508) | Peat permafrost microbial communities from Stordalen Mire near Abisko, Sweden - I_Bog_N3_1 | ecosystem: Environmental > Terrestrial > Soil > Wetlands > Peat | place: Sweden: Abisko, Stordalen...
TGTCGAGCGCGCTTGATCTTGCTTGATCCACAAATCCCGCATTTTTTGTTGATCTAAAAACGCCATCAAGTTTTCTGGTGCAAACGCAAAAAGCGAGATCGCTAAAACTCAGCAACGCAGCATGAGCGCACCAATCAAAGACTGGAGAGGCAATCGGCATGCTTTGTTATCGGCCCTCCGACTATCCAATAGTCGTTGATCTTGGCCCACGTCGCTCCCTCCCGAGAGGGTTTATTGCGCAGAATCAAATTCTTGATGTCTTGCAGAATCGGGATAGATTCTGCAAAGTAGGCGTGCGCGGGAAAATCCTCGGGAATCGTCGATACGATGTTGTCAATTTGGGGCACCCGCACGCGCGGTATAGATGCACATCCCACTCTTGGGTAGTCGTGGATACGACTAGATGCGGCAACGGCAAAATCGTAGGGTGAGAGGTAAACCGTCGTACGGTCAGATACTTTCACGTAATTTGGCGCAAGCTGTGTAAACAGATCGACATCAACATCGGCTGCCGCGAGAATGATTTGGCCAAAATGTATTTGCTGATCCACAGAGACATTCATTAGGCTTGCACTGATCACCCGTAACAACGCGCGATTTCCCATGCTGTGCGCGATGATATGAATTTTTCTCCCATGGGCAGCACGCGCCACTGTCGCAAGATAAGAGCGCAAATAGACTTCACTGGCGTCGATCGTCGCTTCGTCAAATGGATATTTGAGAATGTTGCCGTCATGCGCCGCCCACGAAAAGAGAAACATGTCATTTGACGGTACGTCCAGGTCCACACCTAGCTGTGCCGCGCGCAGAGCAGCTTCTTCAAATGAATTGTTATATCCATGAATGAAAACGACCACATAGCTATTCTCCGGCCCCGTGACCGGCGGAAGTTCGTGCTCGGCCATATCAAGAAAATGCGCTTCGTCATCTACAAGCTGATAACTACTGATGCTTAGGAGGGGGTCAGTCTTGGTCAAGGTGCCCCATCTTGAGCCAAGCGAGCCAGTTTTATGATTTTTCGGGATCTGAACCAAAACGCGGCCGTAATGCAAAAATTCTTCCCGTTCATCGGAGAAACCAACTCCATTGAGAACTGGCTTGCGTGTGGTGCCGAACAAAACTGGGTAAATAAAGGCTTCTGGTGTGGTGCCTTTTGCAACGGAGACTTCTGCCACATTGTCTGGCAAGTATGCAGACACGGCAAAAGGAGGCGCCGCGAATATTGGTGGTGGTGGCGCAGGAGCCGGTGGGGGTGACAATGCTACCGGTGGAGGTGCTTGCGGCAACACCAATTTCGGCGCTTCACCTGTCGTTCCATTTGGCGTTGAACATGCTGAACATAGCGCAATGCTCAATATCGTCATGGCGCATCTAATCACCCAGATCACTCTACGCATGACAATCCCCATGTTTTATGTTTTTGCTTTAGATCGTGAATACAGTAAAGACGATGAGCTGAATAAACTCAAGGTCGTTTGAGAAATGATCAACTCGATTTTTTATGAGAACCATGCAAGGTACAACGACGTATAAATACTGATTCGTATGACGTTGTATTTAATGGCGATATTCCTCGCCAATCTAACCATGGATCAACTGCGGCCTTGCACCTATCGGCGCAAGAAAAAATACCGACACGCACACAGCCACGTTGATTGAATAAGCATCCTGTCCCCTATTGCAGACGCAAGCGCCACAACACCTCAAGCACGTGTTGGGTGGCGCGCTCGATATTGTCGCTGCGATGGGCAATCCCCAACTGACGCCATAATGCCGGCCGCAACGGCAGCATCTTGATGCGCGGATCGACCAGCGGCGCGCCTTTTTCATGCGGCAGCAAGGTCGCGCCATAACCTGCCGCAACCAGACTCTTGATGGCGTCGTTGTAATTGAGCTCAATGCGCGGCAGCGGACGTTGACCGGCGGCGGCAAACCAGGCGCCGGTCAGATGCGATAGCCGAGTACCGCTGTCATTGAGAATCAATGGCTGCGCCGCCAACCACTCTGGTGTGACGCGTGCCGGCGTGCTCCAGTGCGCTGGCACAAAAGCCAACACTGGATCGCGCCGCCAAGGCTGCATGGTCAGCCTGGCCAGCGGCGTTTGCGGCAAGGCCACCAGGCCGATATCCAAGCTGCCCTCGCTCAGGCGCAGCAAACTTGTCTGTGAAGTCAGCACTTCCACTTGCACATCAATGCCTGGATGATCTTGTCCCAGGATTTCCAGCGCCTGCGGCAGCAGATGCGCAATGGCGCCAGTGGATGCACCCAGCCGCACTCGTCCGGCCAGTCCCTGCACCTGCCGTTGCACCTCGTGCAAGGCCTGTTCGGCATCGGCCAACAATCGCCGCGCCCGCGCGATCAGGCTTTCGCCAATGGAGGTCGGCTTGATCTGGCCGCGTTGGCGCGACAGCAAGGCCGCACCAATATGCTGTTCCAGATCAGCAATGTGCATGCTGATGGTCGGCGGCGCCAGATGCAGCAGGCGCGCGGCCTCGGCAAAGGATCCCAGGTCGGCAATGGTCACCAGCGTACGCAGGCGATCCAGGTTCATTTCGCGCATGGCGTCACCTTATTCATAAAAACTGAACGTAATCATCATTAAATTCAACTTTTCCTATTCTAACAATGGAGCGAAGATACGCCGAACTCTTTCAAGAAGGAATTCGATTATGGCCTCTCCTATTGTTTTCATCGATGGCGACCAAGGCACTACCGGTTTGCACATACACGAACACCTGCGTGGACGCGGCAATCTACAGCTGTTGACACTACCGGCGGCGGAGCGCAAAGATCTGCGCCGTCGCGCCGAGGCGATCAATAGCTGCGACATCGCCATCCTGTGCTTGCCCGACGCGGCCGCGCGCGAAGCGGTGGCGGCCATCGACAATCCGGCCGTGCGCGTGATTGACGCCAGTTCGGCGCATCGCACCAGTGCCGGTTGGATATATGGCTTTCCGGAGTGGCAAGCGGCACAGCCACAGCGCATCGCCCATGCCCAGCGTGTCAGCAATCCCGGGTGTTATCCTACGGGTGCGATTGCTTTGCTGCACCCACTGATCGAGGCTGGTTTATTGCCGCGCACGTATCCGGTGAGCATCCATGCTGTATCGGGCTACTCCGGCGGCGGCCGTCCTGCGGTGGAACAATACGAAAGCGCATCGACGACTGCCGCGCCCGCCTTTTTGCTCTACGGCACTGCGTTGGCGCACAAGCATCCACCCGAGATCGAACGCTATAGCGGCTTGGCGCAGCGGCCCTTGTTCGTGCCGGCCTACGGTGCGTTCCGTCAAGGCATCGTGTTGACGATACCGCTAGAACTGCGCCTGCTGGCCCTAGGCACAAATGGTCAGCAAATACAGGCAGCGTTGGAACAGCACTATGCCGCGAGCGCGCATGTCAGCGTGATACCGCAGGAAAAAACGCGGAGCATCACCCAGCTTGATCCGCAAGCGCTCAATGGCAGCAATGACATGCATCTGGGCGTATTCATCAATGAAGAATATGGCCATGTCTTGCTGAGCGCGGTATTCGACAATCTGGGTAAGGGCGCAGCCGGTGCCGCCGTGCAAAATCTTGATTTGATGCTGCAACGATATTGACGGCTGGGCGGTTGCCACAGGCACTTATTGGCAACCGCCGCCCCTCCCATTCACTGCGCTTTCATTGCCATCGCAACGTGTTCCACAAACGCTTTGACTTTAGCCGAATGCTTGCGCTCGGGCGGGCTGACAAGGTGTATGGGCGATTGCGGTGACTCCCAATCGGGCATGAGACGCACCACCTCGCCGCTGGCCAATTCAGGGGCAAATAACCACGTCGGCGCATAGCCAATACCCATTCCGGTGACCACGGCCGAGCGGATCACCTCGCTGCTGTTGGTCTGGATATGCCCTTCCACGCGCACACTCTTGCTGGTCCCCATGGCGTCGGTCGCACCTGCTCCTGCCGTGAAAGTCCACCAATTGCCGTTGGTCATTCCAGTGTAGATAATGCACTCGTGCGCCGACAGGTCTGCTGGATTGATGGGTGCCTGACTCCCCTTGGGCAACGACCGCAGGTAGTCGCGACTGGCCAGCAGCATACGATGCGATGTAGCAATGCGCCGGGCAATGAGTCCGCTGTCGGGCAGATCGCCGATGCGCACCGAAACGTCGATCCCTTGCTCGACCAGGTCAATGAACCCATCGTTGAGCCGCAGGTCGATTTTTACGTCAGGGTGCGCCGCCATGAATGACTTCACCAACGGCATGAGCTTCAAACGGCCATAGCCAACCGATGCTGCCACACGCAACCAGCCGCGCAGTTGCCCCACGCCTTTGATCAGATCAGACTCAGCCTCCGCTATTTCAGCCACCAGCCTGCGTGCCTGCTCAAAGTAACGCTCGCCCTCCTCGGTCAGGGCTAGCGAGCGCGTTGTCCTGACCAGAAGCTTGGTTCCCAATTCCTTTTCCAGCGCGGCCACTTGCTTGCTGATCGCACTTTGGGTGGCGCGCAACTCCTCGGCAACGGCGGAAAAGCTGCCGGACTCCACCACTCTCACAAACGTGTGCATTGCAGAAAGTTTATCCATGTCTATCCAATATATTCCATTTTCTACTAACTGATAGCACCAAAACCAGTCTATATCAACCAGATGGAATCAGTCAAAGTTGCACCATCGTTCAACCAACCAGGAGTAGACATGAACCAAAACACCATCCTTATCACCGGCGCGCTGACCGGCATCGGTCGCGCAACTGCATTCGCCTTCGCCAAACTGGGCGCCAATGTTGTCGTCAGCGGCCGCCGCGAAGAAGCCGGCGCAGCCTTGGCTAGCGAGCTACGCACGCTTGGCGTCAAGGCCGAATTCGTCAAAGCCGATGTGACCAACGAAGCAGAAGTACGCAATCTGGTCGAGCAGACGGTGAGCCTGTTTGGCAAGATCGACATTGCCGTCAACAACGCAGGTACCGAAGGGACCGCCGGCCCCATCACCGAGCAAAGCGCAGACAACTTCCACGCCACCTTCTCGACCAACGTGCTGGGCACCTTGCTCTCACTCAAGCATGAAATGCGTGTCATGCAGGCGCAAGGACATGGCTCCATCGTCAATCTTTCATCCATCGCTGGACAAGTCGGCATGCCGGGAGCCTCGGTCTATGTCGCCAGCAAATTTGCTGTGGAGGGCTTGACCAAGAGTGCCGCGTTGGAGGCGGCGGCGTTTGGCGTACGTGTCAACGCGGTGGCGCCGGGTCCTGTGGCAACCGACATGCTGGACCGATTTGTGGGCCGCGACGACAACCTCAAGGCCGGCTTGCTCGCCAGCATCCCGGCCAAACGGGCTGCGACTGTGGATGAAATCGCCGAGACCATTGTTTTCATCGCGTCGGCAAAAGCGCCGTATCTCACCGGCCAATCCATCGCCGTCGATGGCGGCTACACCGCGCAGTAAGCGCCGTTTATTTTAACCACCCTCTGGAGATCATCATGAGCAGCATTAACGTTCCTACCCGCGAAGAAGTCAGCCCGAGCAACCAAGCCATTTTCGATGACCTTAAAAAGGGTCTTGGCATGGTTCCCAACCTTTACGCCACGTTTGCCCATTCGCAGACAGCTCTGGCCACTTACCTGGCGTTGCAAAATGCGAAGAGCAGCGTATCCGGCAAGGCGCGCGAGGTCGTCAACCTGGTCGTGAGCCAAGTCAATGAATGCCAATATTGCCTGGCCGCGCATACCATGCTGGGAAAGATGAACGGTTTCAGTGACGCTCAAATCATCGAAATCCGTCGCGGACATGCCAGCTTCGACACCAAGTTCGACACCCTCGCCCGCCTGACCAAGGCAATCACACAAAGTCGCGGCCACGTCGATCAAGCACTGGTCGAGGCATTTTTTGCGGCTGGCTGGAGCAAGGAAAACCTGGTGGATGTGATCGTCGTCATTGGCGACAAGACCGTGAGCAATTACCTGCATTCGACCACGGAGATTGCGATCGACTTTCCTGCTGCCCCGCCACTTGATTGATTGGTGCACACCGGAGGGAGCCCTGCACAACACGTTGCCGGCTCCTTTGCCATTAGCACGACCAAAGGATCATCATGCAAACACAAGAATCACTTGCGGCTCAGCTTTCCGCGTTCAAAGCCGACTTCATCAGCCGGGTGCCTGCGGCACGCGTAGCAAGCATGGAAAGCGCCACGGCCATGCTCAAAAACACCGGCATTGAATCAAGCGCCAAGCAAGTCGGCGAGCGCGCGCCGCGCCTGAGCTTGCCGGATGCACGGGGCGAGTTGCTCAGCCTTGAGCAATTGCTGGAAAAGGGACCTGTAGTTGCCATCTTCTATCGCGGCGGCTGGTGCCCCTATTGCAATTTGGAGTTGCGCGCCTGGCAAGCGCTGCTGGGCGAACTCAACAGTTTGGGTGCCAGTTTAGTGGCGATCTCGCCGCAAACCCCAGACAACTCACTAAGCACTGCCGAGAAAAATGCCCTGGCCTTCCCTGTGCTGAGCGATTCCGAACTGACTGCATCACATGGTTTTGGGATTGCCTTCACCCTGCCCCCTGATCTGGCGGAACTGTATGGCCGCGTGGGCAACAATCTCCCAGAATTCAACGGTAATGGCCAATGGGTTCTGCCTATCCCGGCGACATTTGTGATCGACCGCAGCGGCGTGATTCAATATTCGCATGTCGAGGCAGACTATCGCGAGCGCGCCGAACCTGCTGATGTGCTGGCCGTGGTGCGCACGATCCAGCAGCAGCAACGATAAGCGTCAATCAACGCAGGCAATTCACTTCCTCGCAGCCACCAAGAGTCCTCGTCAGCCGTGACATCCTGCCCAGCGATGTCACGCATAGCCGCGCACGTGATCGAGGAAGGCCTGCGGCGGCAAGGGCTTGGCAAAATAATAGCCTTGCGCAGTGTCGCAGCCCCATGACCGTATCAGGTTCAGCGACTGCACGGTCTCGACGCCTTCGGCGATTACCCGATAGTTCAACTCTTTTGCCAGCGCAATCAGCGAGCGCACGATGCTCTGGTCGCGCGGATTGCTGTGAACATGGCGTATCAATGATTGGTCAACCTTGACCACGGTGGCCGGCACCTTCTGCAGATAGGAAAAATTGCTGTAGCCGGTACCGAAATCGTCCAACGCCAGATTCATGCCCAGCGCCCGGATCGCATTGAGCGTCTCCAGTATGCCAGCGCCTTCCATCCAGATGCCTTCGGTGCATTCGATCTCCACGTAGCGCGGATCGACCGCGAACTCAAGGCAGACCGCTGCCAGCCGCTCAACAATGTCGGCCTCTTCAAAGTTATAAGCCGACAGGTTGATGGCAACGCTGATCAAAGCGCCGGCGGCATGCCATTGCGACATCTGCTGGATGGCGGCACGTATCACCCAGTCGGTCAGTGGCCCGATGAGCGCCGTCTTTTCAATTAGCGGAATGAATTCCGCCGGCGATACCTGCCCCAGTTCCGCGTGATCCCAGCGCAACAACGCTTCAGCCGACATGCAATGGCCGCTCGCCACATCATGCTTGGGCTGGTAGACCAGTCGGAAGCGGCCTTCACGAATACTCGCCTGCACGTCATTGAGCAAGCGAAAGGCGCGTTGATGCTGCACATCTTCCGCATCGCTAAAGTGCATCCAGCGCTGTTGGCCAAGCAGCGCCTGATTGGCGGCAGCGATGGCCTTGCGCGGCGCGTCCCCAGATGACTGCTCACACAGATCGAATACAACGATGCCACCAAAGCTGGGCAGGTTCAGCGGAATCGTGGCATTCTGCAAAGACACTTTCAATGCCGCTTCGAGACCATAAAGATAGTCGATAAACCCCTGCGTATCGGCACCGTCGGAGAGGACCGCGAAACGGCTATCGGTCATGTGATAAACGTGCGCCCTACCATCGAACAATTGCTTGAGTCGAGCGGCGACCCCACGCACCATATCGTCGAAGACGCCCAAGCCAAGCACACTGGCAATTTCGAATGCAGTCGTCGGATCCGGCATGTCAATGATCACGAGCACACGTGGCTGGCCGGTGTGCTGCTTGCTCAAGGCGGCCAGATCTTCACCCATCTGAAATTTGTTTGGCATGCCGCTGATGGCATCGACATGGCCGATCGCCCGCCCCAGCGATATGTGCGACATCAACAACTGCGCCAATCCGGCTAGCTTGGCCTGGCCGGCGGCGTCGAGCTGGCGCGGTTTGGTATCGACCAGACATAAGGTACCAATCGCGAAGCCTTGCGCCGTCAGCAGCGGCGCGCCGGCATAGAAACGGATACCGGCCGGACCGGTCACCAACAGGTTGCCGGCCAAGCGTTCATCGAGCAAGGTATCCTCTACCACCATCATCTTGGCTTGCTCAATCGTATAGGTGCAAAAGGACTGTTCGCGCGCATTGCTGGGTGAGCACAATCCGACCACAGACTTGAGCCACTGGCGGTCTGAGTCCATCAGCGAAATGTACGCGCCCGACACACCGAACATGTCTCGTGCAAGGCGCGTGACGGCATCGTAATAGTCACTGGCATTTTGATTCAACACGCCCAGTCTATGCAGCGCCTCTACCCGCCGTGCTTCCAGACTGTGTATCTGCATATCGGGCGCCATGATCATGCCGCCATCGGTGTTGCCTGCAGTACCCGCAGCGGCATGACTACCGATTGCTCGACACGCCGCATCACAGCCTGCTGCGATGGCGCTGTCTTGAAGACGCCAACTGCATGGTTCAACTGTGTTGCCTGGTCCTGCAGGGTCTGCACGGCACCCGCGGCCTGCTCCACCAATGCGGCATTCTGCTGCGTGACCAGATCCATCTGAGAGATGGCGCGATTGACCTCTTCGATGCCGATGCGCTGTTCATTGCTGGCGCTGGTGATGGAGCCGACCATCTCGGTCACATGCTTGACGCTGAGCACGATATCACCCATTGTCGAACCCGCGTTCTCCACCAAGCGCGTACCGGAATGTATCTTCTTGACGGATTCATCGATCAGCGTCTTGACTTCACGCGCCGCCGACGAACTGCGCTGCGCCAGGTTGCGCACTTCGGTCGCGACCACCGCGAAGCCACGGCCTTGCTCGCCGGCCCGCGCCGCTTCCACTGCCGCATTGAGCGCGAGAATATTGGTCTGGAATGCGATGCCGTCGATCAGGCTGACGATCTCCACGATTTTGCGCGATGATTCATCGATAGCGTTCATGGTATCAACCACTTCACCGACAATCTCACCGCCCTTGGTGGCGATATCAGAAGCCTGCTGCGCCAGCACATTGGCTTCCTGGGCGTTCTCCGCGTTCTGCTTGACTGTTGCGGTGAGCTGTTCCATTGCCGATGCGGTCTCTTCCAGCGAACTGGCCTGATCTTCGGTACGAGCCGACAGATGCCCGTTGCGTTCCGATATCTGTGCGCTGATACCGGTCACGGCATTGGCCGTGTCGTGTACTTCGGTCACCGTGAGACGCAAGTTACGGCTCATTTTCATCAACACGGCCATGATGCTGTCATGGTCGCCACTTCGCAACACCACTTCGTGATAGAGCTCGCCGCGATCGACGGCATTGGCAAGTGCCTTCACTTCAGCGGGCTCCGCACCCAGAGCACGCTGGAGATATTGCGTTACGCGCCAGGCGACCACGGCACCAACAGCAACTGCCGCAGCAACCAGTGCCAACATCAGCGACTGAAAGGTATGCGCGATCCGGCGTGCCTGCACCGATTCGACCTCCGTCAGTTTGTCCTGCTGATCAATAAAGCCGTTGATACTTGCCAGCCAATCGATAAATGCAGGCTTGGCTTCAGCCAGCATCATCTGGCGCGCCCCCTCGATGTTGCCGGAACGGCGGGCATCGACGATCTTTCCGATCAGCGGCATGGTCCGGGCTTCAGCTTGCTTGATCTTGTCCAGCCAAGCGCGCTCTTCCGGGCCTATTTTGGCACCCGAGGCAGAGAACAAACTATCGAGGGGCTGGGCGGATTGCTGATAGTCCTTGTCGAGTTTATCGATCAAACCCACAACTGCATTGAGGTCACCGTCGGGTACCAGGGTGACGTCACGCACCGCGATGGCGCGGTCGTGAACACTACCGCGGAAGTTGATTGCGTAACGTTGCTTAACGTTGTTCACATCGCTGATGCGACTGAGGCTGGCTTCAATCGCGTTGACCTTGACGATGCTCAGTGCTGTTAGCACAAGCATCATTGCCACGATGACGGCAAAACCTATGGTCAAACGCCCGGCGACGCTGATCTCGTTTTTTGTGGTTTCCATATCGATTCCTTTTAGATGTACCCAAAGTCAATTACATGGGACAGATCATAGGTGGCGATACGAAATAGGTAAAATTGATTAATTTTATAATATCAATAGTTTTTAATGTGTGCCTGAGGCGGACAAGAGGTCGATTTCTCCGTTAATTAAAAAATTGCGGTGTTTAATACATCCCAATTTAGAGAACATCTAATATTTCACCCCACGCTAGCCCCCCTGACGACCATATCATGCAGAAAAAGCTAAGGAAGTCTTAATACATCGTCATGCTACTGCTGAGATCAGCTTGTCATGAAGAACTGATGCAAAGATGGAGTGCAAGGCGCAAATCTGGGTCAAGACTAAACGTCTTGCCAGCGCCCGTTCTGAGTAAAACGCATCTCGCGCCTATTGATGAAATGAGTTCTAGTTAGCGTCGTTATATTCGAGCCTGCCTGGAGTCTGATGAATGCTGAACATCTGCTACTGGCCCGAAGCCGGCATCGCAGTTAATCGCCTGTGCGGACAATCACCGATATCTGCAAGCTTCTATTTTTTCACTCTCAAGAATGCATTGAACGTTTGTTTAGGCCATTGCCCTAGCCAGTTGGGCCAATGCCTTTAGTCCATTTTTGGTACGCAGCGAATCCACAACGCCACAATTGAGCCGCATGAAATTTTTATAGTCGCCACGGGCCGAAAATAAAATTCCGGGAGCGATGCCAACGCCGTACTCAACAGCGCGTTCCTGCAATTGCAATGAGTCGATCTGCGCCGGTAATTCTACCCATAGCAGAAATCCACCGCTGGGCATGTTCACCGATGTGCCGGCAGGGAAGAAATCGGTGACGTCGCCGGCCATGCGCATCACTTGTGATTTCATGTCAGCACGGATTTTACGTAAGCGCTTACGCATGCCTCCCTTGGCGAAATATTCCGCCAGCGCTAGTTCCATCACGGCCGGCTGGCCAATGCTCGATACGCGTTTGAGAAAACGGATCTCTTCGCTGAATCTGCCTCCATCGACCCAACCGATACGCATGCCCGGCGCGATGGTCTTGGTCAGCGATGCACACAGGATGAACAAGCCCGACTCGTCGAGGCTCTGGCAGGCGACACTGTCGCCTTCAAAATGCATGTCGGAAAACGTCGCATCTTCAATCACGGCAATCTGATGCCGCACGGCCAGATCGACCAGTTGTCTTTTCTTGTGCAATGGCATGGTGTCGCCGGTGGGGTTGCTGACCGTGGTCGACAACAGAACGGCGGTTATTTTTGTTTCCTTGAGTGCACGTTCCATCGCGTCGACATCGAAACCTTCCCCGACGATGTTGGGGATCGTGACGATGCGCAGATTGAGCGATTGCAGCAGCTGCAGAAAACCATAATACGCCGGTCCTTCGACGGCCACTGCATCGCCAGGCTTGGTCACTGCCCGCAGGCTGAGTTGTATCGCCTCGACTGCACCGTTGGTGATGACCACGCGTTTGGGATCGATATTGGCGCCCCAGTCGACGTGGCGACTGGCGATTTGCTGACGCAACTCCAAACTGCCCGGAGAAAAGTTATAGCTGCCAATCAGCGCCGGCTTCTTTTTAAGCAAACGGGTGATGTTGTTCGCCAGCACGTCGTAGGGGAAGAAACTCGCGTCCGGTACCGCCGCACCGAAGGGAATCAAGTCGTCGCGATACGCCATCTCCGCTGCGGGGCCGGTTTGCGCGAGGTAGCGCATGACGATGTTGCCAGGCGTGGTGCCAGTTTCGTCAGTGGACTTGGCGTTGTCCGGCATGCCCCGCGATACGTAAGCGCCGCTTTGCGAACGCACCACAATCCAGCGGCTGTCTTCCAGTTGCCGGTAGGCTTCTTGTACGGTGTTGATGGACACCTTGCGCAGGCGACTGAGCTCGCGCACGGACGGTAATTTCTGCTCAGACAGAAATACGCCGCTGCGGATTTGCTGACGTATTTCTTCCGCCAGCAACGCATACAGCGTTTCACGATTCTGGCGCTCAACACGAGCGTCTCTTTGATCTGTGGATGTCGCTGTAATGCGCTCACTTGTCATGATGATGTGTATCTTCCGGTTAGAAATTCACCTGTCCCATCATGATCGTGCGGGTAGCGCCGCCGATCCAGAATCGCTCGGATTCGACCGGCCCCAGAATACTGACGCTGCCGCTGCGGCCGACGAAACGACCTTGTACCGTACTGTAGCTGGAAAACCATTTCTCGCCGCGCATCCCATCCAGAAACGCATTCATGGCCGCTACGCAGGCATTGCCGCCGCCGCAGACAGCGTCTTCCGGCACCCCGATGAGGGGGCCGAAAGAGCGAACTTCGAACCTGGCGTTTCCGTTTGTCACCGGCGCATAGGCGGTGATGCCAGAGACCTGATGCAACTCGGAGAGCGCTTTGATGGCCGACATATCCGGCGTCAACGATTCCAGCGCCAGCAGGTGCATCAGCGGCAGCACGATCCAATGCGTGCCGGCGCTGACCCGGTAGATTGCACTGTCGACATCGCTGACATGGCAACCAACACTGGCCAGGATCGATCTGGCATCGGTGTCGCTGAAGGCGATTGCCGCACCGTCCGCGGGTGTCTTCACATAGATGCGTCTGATGCCGCCGTCATCGATGTGCAGTTTCATCTCGACCTGACCCACCTGACAGTGCTGCCACAGCGTCGCGCTGCGTCCTTTTTCAAAGCCTTTGCTGCCGGCGGCATTGCGCCTGGCGATGGTCGCACCGCTTTCCATCGCGACATGTGCGGCACCCAATGAAGGATGGCCGGCGAAGGCCAGTTCCGCCAGCGGCGAGAAGATGCGCGCGCGGTATTGTGAGTTCGACGGGTCTCCATTAGCATGCAGATAGACGGTCTCCGGCATGCCGTTCCATGCGGCGAAGGCCTGCATCTGTTGCGTATCCAGATCATCGGCATCGGTGATGACCGCGACCGGATTGCCCATAAAGGCATTGTCCGCAAATACGTTGACTACATGAAGTTGTTTAAGTGACATGATCGTTCCGATGCAAGATAGCGTTGGCGACTTGCGTCATGACGGCGACTGCAGTTTCCGCGTCGGCCGTAGAAACATCGAGATGTGTGGTGATGCGCACGAAGTTACCGCTCATCGCACGAACCCGCACACCGGCTTGCAGGCAACGCGCGCTGAAATCGATGGCATCGATCCGCGCCGGGTCGAAGCTGAAGCGCAAGATGTTCGACACCGGTTCCGCCGGATCGAAACGGAACGCCGCTAGGGCGGAAAGGCCGCGCCAGATCAGGCGCGCGTTGTCATGGTCGGTCTTGAGCTGCGGGAGGTTGTGTTCCAGTGCGTACAGACCGGCTGCCGCGAGGATGCCTGATTGACGCATTGCGCCGCCCAGGCGATATTTCCATTGCACCGCCGCATCAATGAAATCGCCATTGCCGCAAAGCACTGCACCGACCGGGCAACCAAGGCCCTTGCTCAGATCAATCCAGGCGCTGTCCCAGCCTTGCACGTAGTCTGAAGCGGGGATGCCGGTGGCTGCCGTGGCGTTGAGCAAGCGCGCGCCGTCGATATGCGTCTTCATCCCGAAACCTTGCGCGACATCTCTGAGCTGGCGCAATTGCGCCAGCGGCCAGATCGCACCGCCGGAAAAATTGGTAGTCTGTTCCACCGCAAGCAGACTTGTGTGCGGCGCGGAGCGGCTCTTGTCTCTAATGGCCGAGATCAGATCGTCCTTGCTGAATATGCCATGGACACAGGCAATCGGCCGGATCGACACGCCCGCGAGCGCTGCCGCGCCGGCTGCTTCGGTACCATAAATATGCGCCTGCTCGTCGCAGATCAGCTCGTCGCCTGGGCGCGTGTGACACAGAATCGCGACCAGATTGCACATCGTTCCCGAGGGTAAGAACAAGCCTGCCTGCATGCCCAGCAATGCCGCGACACGCGCCGTCAGCGCCAGCGTGGTGGGATCTTCGTCGGTCTGCTCGTCGCCGACCACGGCTTGCGCCATCGCCGCGCGCATGCCGGTGGAAGGTCGGGTTTTGGTATCGCTGTACAAGTCAATGAAGTCGGCGTTCATGGTTGTCCGTTGGCAGTTTTTTCGACAAGCGGCCAGCTCGCTGTGTTAGCTCCGCTATTTCCGCTCTGCTCCTGAGGCAGATCGTGAAACACGGCTGGTTCGAGCGCGGTCCGGTTGACATGCAAAGTAAAGACATCGTACCGATTGTAATAGCCAACTACATCGTGAAACTGTTTTGGGATGATGCAATCGTCAAGATCGACGTCGGCATAGACGATGCCTTCTTCATCCTGCAAGGTGTTGCTGAGCACCGAGCCGGTCGGTCCAATAATCATGGAGACGCTGCGCGGCGAGCTTTCCACGAGTGCGCGGGCGGCAGCTTCACCGCAGCAGATCAGGTCGGCGGCGGTATCGCTGAAAAAACCCGACGCCACGATGGTGAAGCACTTGGCTTCAAAACTGTGCGCACCAGATCGGATGCGGATTGCCGACGCCAGGTCGTAACGCTCCTTGCTGGTGGCGGGGTGGGTCGGCCAGCACGGCGAATAGGAGGCGATGTGCACTTGCTCGCCTTGCGCCATCAGGCTATAGCGCGCAAGCGGGTTCGTGTTCTCTCCGCAGACCAGTGCGCCGACCTTGCCAACCTCGGTGTCCACCACGCGCAAGCCGCTGCCGTCGCCATTGGTCCAGGTCAGTTTCTCCCAATAAGTGGGCACCAGTTTGCGATGGCGATTGAGGATCTTGCCGTCCGAGCCGATCAACAGATTCGTGTCCCAGATGCAACCCACGCTGACCTTCGATGCTTCATTGATGCCGATCGACACCACCATCTCGTGTTGACGTGCGGCGCGCCGAATGCGGTCGATGGCGGGGTCGTCAATGGTCACTGCGCTCTTGGCCATCTTGACGAAGAAGTCATGATTTTCGACTGGCGCACGCACACCGGACCATACAGGGAATGCACAGATGTGCGCCTCAGGAAAGGCGACAATTTTTGCACCGTTGTGCGCGGCCTCTGCGATCAGGTCGCAGGTCTTGTCAACCGTGGCGTCGAGATCGAAATAGATGGGCGCGACATGGCAGGCGGCGGCTTTGAATTTTGTTAGGGATGTCTTGGTCATGGGGATCAGCCTTGAGTGACGCAGGTCGAGTGGAAGAGACTCAAGCCTAACGGCTCTCCAGCATAGCTGAGTAGACGCAGTTGCACACAGATTGCACCCATACAGTTTACTTCCCAGACTTGTTTGCCAAGCCATATCGAGGCCCTCAACGATCGTCTCGCCCACCTGGCGCAATCGCGCACTAAAAAACCACACGACTGAAAGTGTCGTGCCACCGATCACCGGAGACTGTGTCTACCGGGAGCAGGCCGGCGACGGCATGCGTGAAAGCAACGTGATCTGCGGTGAGAACGGCGGCATCGAAAAAGCCAATCGCGCGGCGCTCAACAGCTTCAAGAGCGCTTATCCGTTGGACGCAGGAAATGCCATCTATCGCAAGCAATTCCATTTTTCCAAGATAAAAGTTCTGGCCGACGATATCAAAGTAGATCTGAATGAGGGAGCACAAAACATTTCCAGTGAAGTACGGATAGCCATCGATGGATGGTAAACATCAATGCATCAAGCCAATCTGATGTGTTTGCGATTGACCGTATAATTCTCCGCAGCGACACCTGATCGCAGAAATATCCACCCGAATTTAAAGAAAAGCATATGCAAGCCGCAGCTTGGCCTCCATTGATGAACTAAACACTCGCAGCGTTCGCTATCACCGTCCGTGAGATTGATAGCGCATGTTGCCCGTGCTATCCCTGCAGATAAGGGATAGCTGTTTTGCTTCGCCTGTCTTCCGATACGCTAGCTCGGAGGCGCAAGCATTTCGTTCTTCATCATGGATATAACGATGCAATTTTTTAATACCTTGGTGGCGTATGCCATCCCTCTGATTCCTCGTCCGCTGATTCAGAAAATCTCTCACCGCTATATTGCCGGCAGCACCCTTACCACTGCTCTTGCCCGTGTTCGACAGCTCAATGCTCTGGGTTGCGCGGTCACGCTCGATGTTTTGGGTGAAACAATTTCAACCATGCAGCAGGCCGAAGCGGTGGCCGACCAATACATTGAGGTACTCGATGCCGTCAATCAGCACGGTTACCAGGCAAATATATCGATCAAACCGTCGGCGCTCGGACTTCTGCTTGAGATGCCGCAATGCCAACATCTCATCGAGCGGATTCTTGATGTGGCGGCTCGTCACAGTAATTCCATTTGCATCGATATGGAGGATGTGAGTTGTACGCAAAAAGAAATCGCGCTTTTCGCCTATTTAAAAATGCGTTACGACAATATTGGTCTGGCATTACAGGCTTACTTACAACGCACCTATCAGGACATCGCGTCGCTGGCTTTGGCTGGCAGCACGCTACGCATCTGCAAAGGGATCTACGTAGAGGACCGTTCCCATCTTGTCAGCGGCGCCTGGCATGACCGTCGCGCAATCAATGCCCATTTCTTGAACCACGTTGCGCGCTGCTTTGATGCCGGTACCTTCGTTGGTGTCGCGACCCACGATGCAGAATTGATCGAACAGGTCATCGCATTGGCTGACCAAAACCGCATCGACAAAAAACAATTCGAGTTTCAGATGCTACTGGGTGTCTGTGAACCTCTACGCGACAAGCTGCTCGGTTTGGGTTTTAGTGTACGTATCTATGTGCCATTTGGAGAAGATTGGTATGGCTATAGCACGCGTAGACTGAAAGAAAATCCGCGCATAGCAGGCCATGTGATCAGAGCGATGATCGGCGTCTAAACGCTCAGTTGGCTTCTTGCGCCATTGGCACTGCCAGAGTCATCAATTTTTCGGATGGGCCGTTGCATAGGTGTGATCGTCTCATTTCTTTCACCTCGGCAACTTCACGTTTTTTAATTTGGGGGCTTCCTATTGTTGATGGTGCATCTTTTGACATGAACTTAATAAAGGTCGAATATCAACGAACGAGCGGAGGTTAAATGACGCCGTTTTAGTTGTTCTCATGTTGATAGACTTGTAGAGAGCCGCTGCGTCAACAACAGCGGCTCTCCCTGGAACAATATTCTATCGGCGCGAACTGATCAGATTTGTTCGTCGTACTCACATTCTTTGAGAGAGAAATAATGACAGCCACTGCACTATTTAGAGTCGAGCATGATCTGCTCGGCGATCGCGACGTACCTGCTGATGTGTATTACGGTGTCCACACCTTGCGTGCAGTGGAGAATTTTCCGATCACCGGTACCCCGATTTCCATTTATCCCGAATTGATTAAGGCACTGGCGTGCATCAAGCAGGCCGCGGCCCTTGCCAATCACGAGCTCGGCCTGCTCGATGACGTTCGTTGCAATGCCATTGTGGCGGCATGCGCGGAATTAATGGACGGCAAGTTACATGAGCAGTTTGTCGTCGATGTGATTCAGGGAGGCGCGGGAACGTCTACCAACATGAATGCCAATGAGGTCATCGCTAACCGTGCGCTTGAGTTGATGGGGCATGGCAAGGGCGAGTATCAGTTTCTACATCCAAACGAACAAGTCAACATCGGCCAGAGCACCAATGATGTTTATCCCTCGGCGCTTAAGCTGGCTACATGGACGGGCATCTTGGGGCTGGTCGAAGCAATGGCGGCACTGCGTGGCGCTTTTGAAGCCAAGGCGGAAGAGTTTAAAGACGTGCTAAAGATGGGGCGTACCCAATTGCAAGACGCGGTGCCAATGACACTGGGTCAGGAGTTCAGTACTTATGCGGTGATGCTTGGCGAGGATGAGGAGCGTCTGCGCGAGGCGGCGCTGCTGATTTGCGAAATCAATATGGGTGCTACCGCAATCGGCACCGGGATTACCGCACATCCCGATTACGCGCCCTTGATCTTGAAAAATCTTCAACGTATCACCGGCATTCCGCTGATCACTGCCCCCAACCTGATCGAAGCCACTCAGGATTGCGGCGCTTTTGTACAGCTATCAGGCGTGCTCAAGCGCGTCGCGATCAAGCTGTCAAAAACCTGTAACGATCTGCGGCTTCTCTCCAGTGGTCCTCGGGCTGGCTTAGGCGAAATTAATTTGCCACCGATGCAGGCGGGTTCAAGCATCATGCCGGGCAAGGTCAATCCGGTGATTCCGGAAGTCGTCAACCAGATTGCATTTGAGGTGATTGGCAATGACATCACGGTGAGTTTTGCGGCAGAGGCCGGACAGCTGCAGCTCAATGCATTTGAGCCCATCATCGCCCATAGCCTATTCAAAAGCGTCAGTCATTTACGCAATGGTTGTCTTGTATTGGCACAACGTTGTGTCAACGGCATCACGGCCAATAAGGAACATCTGCGCGCCTCCGTAGAAAACTCTATCGGTATCGTCACTGCGCTCAATCCCTATATCGGCTATGCCAATGCAACGGCCGTCGCGCAGGAAGCACACTTTTCTGGCGGTAGCGTCTATGAGGTCGTGCTGCGCAGAGGTTTGTTAACCAAAGAAGAGCTTGATCGGATACTGCAGCCAGAAATCCTTACGCGTGCCGGGCCTGTTGCCCCTGTTACGCGGCAGTGAGGGACAAGATTTTGCTGTCATTGCATCAAATCACATCACGTTGACAGGCGAATGCGGAGTGGGCAAAGCTGGATATCCCAGCCGCTCTCTCCATGTAGATCCATTCTCGGATTCTGGATTTGTGGGTGTTGCCTGGAGCCTAGAGCCTGAAATCGACCGCCTACTGAGCGCGTGTAGTCAACGCATTCCAAGCTGCCAGAGAATCCATGTAGTCCCTCCAGTGTGCAATCTTTCGACTCTCGAGCCGGATGAGTGAGCAGAAACGGTTGTCGTACTTCACGCCCGTCGCAAGGATTGTCCCGTGAACCTGGTATTCGATGACGATGACATCGCCCTTGTCAGTTTTATGCACAATCAAATTGTCGACCAAGTGAAGTGCGATGTTGGCGACATACGCGCTAAACGCGGTCATCAAGTCGCTCCGTCCTTGAATGATGCGAGGCCAGCCGGGAAAATCATAAAGTACCTCGTAGATGGTGTCGGCGGTGACGACATCGAAAAAATGTTCGCCGTCGACCAGATCTCCCAGCGCTGCGCGCACCATATCGAAGTATGGATCGGCGGACTTGAAGACATCATATTGCGATTTAACCATTCTGGACTCCTTGGCGCCATGCTGGCTTACTTAAAAATGTGTACTAAATATAAAGAATCTAGCCGCTTGGAAATCAGTCACTACCGACAAGCGACACTACCGCGATCAGGCCCATTTCGACGATGTGCCGGGCCTATGGCCTTCGGGATCACGACCGTGCAATGCAAAAGCCAAGCGCTGATAACGCTTGGCTTTTCACATTCAGCTTCATTTGTTTGACAAAAATATCAACGATTTACTGCGGACTCTTCGGCGTGTTCTTACGTGCCTCAGTTTGATCGTGAATCAGGTTGCCAAGCAACACCTGAACCAAGCCACTGCCCATGCCGGCATCGCCGCCACCGGCAACAATGTCCGGCACAATCTTGATGCCGCCCTTGGCCAGCGCTTCGGCCACCTGCACAACGGCATAATTGCCGGCATCCATGGCATTGACCTTTTGCTGGATGACTTGCGCCTCAGAGCTACCAACCGCCAGAATTTTGGCGCCCTCCGCTTCACCAACGGTACGCAGCACAGTGGCATCGGCCTCGGCATTGATCTTTTTGGATTTGGCATTGCCCTCGGCACTCTTGACCGCTGCCTGCGCTTCAAAATCGGCGATGGTCACTTTACGCTCCGCATCCACCACATGCGCCTGCGTGTCCGCCAAAGCGGTGGCCTGTTGCAGTGCCTGGCGCTCGCCTTGTGCCAAACGCTGCGTTTCATAAGTCACACGTTCTTGCTCTGCGATTTTGCGATCGGTCAAGGTGCGCATCAGATCATCCGGCGGCACGATGTCACCGATGAGGGTATCGACGGCAACAACGTTATAGTCAATCAATGCGGCGGAAATGGCATCCTTGGCTTCGTTTTGCCGAGTGGTACGCTCCTTCAGGAAATCGATGATGTCACTGCCTTGCGCGGCATTACGGAAGTAATTCCCGATGGTCGGCTCAAGCACTTGGGTAACCAATGCACTCATGTCGCCGAATCGCGCAATGACCTTCGGCGCGTCTTTGCTGGGGATATGGATAATCTGCGCGACATCCAGATTGAACTTGAAGCCGTCCGCCGAGCGCACAGTGATCGTGCTGAGGTTGGCGTCCAGTTTATGGGCTTCACTTTTTCCTGTGGCCCAATTCAACACGACGTTCGCCGTCGGTACGGTGACGACCTTGTGGGTATAGGGATTAATCGGATATTTGCCCGGATCGAGCGGATCAA
>Ga0302155_10001022_pt1 | contig 20622 bp, 14 predicted proteins | sample I_Bog_N3_1_FD_193508 | JGI IMG/M metagenome (GOLD analysis project Ga0302155, IMG submission 193508) | Peat permafrost microbial communities from Stordalen Mire near Abisko, Sweden - I_Bog_N3_1 | ecosystem: Environmental > Terrestrial > Soil > Wetlands > Peat | place: Sweden: Abisko, Stordalen...
CCTTTTCGGGCTCGCTACTAATAACGACAATCCTCAGGAAATCCCTTCGCCCAAAGTCAACGAACGCGAGACATCCTTAATCAGGCACTTTGGGCATATTTGCTTGCTTCTGAGGTCGGGATTCGCGGGGCGAGGGCCATTAGAGACCGACGCACTCTCACATTCGGCTTCCACACAAGAAAGTGGTCGAATTAGTGAAAGTTTTCATACTCTCGATATAGAATTCGTGCACCATCCTGGGAGCACCAATGGAGCCGTACTCCTCTCTAACGGTCGAAGAGCTCGTGCAACGATGTACCATGCCTGGCGACTTTGAGGCTTGGGAGGAGTTTGTGAGGCGGTTCCACCGCCTTATTGCCACGGTTGTCTTGCGCACGGCACTAGGGCTTGGCGATTCGTCAACTCAGACCGTCGACGATCTCATTCAGGAGACTTACCTTAAGCTTTGCAGCGAGAACTTTCGACTTCTCCGCAACTTTGACCAACACCATCCCGACTCGTTTTTCGGCTATCTGAAAGTCGTGACAGCCAACGTGGTTCGCGATTCCTTCAAATCACTGCGTGCACAGAAGCGTGGGTCTGACCGGATCCACGACATCGCAGACTATGCGGTTGCGGCGGCAGAAGACAGTGCTGGCAGCCCCAAGGCGATTGAGCGCCAGATCATGCTGCAGGATGTCCAACGCTTTCTCGACGTTTATGTTGTGGGCATCCATCGTGAGAGGAACCAGAGAATTTTTTGGCTTTATTACCGGACTGGACTGTCTGCTGGGGCGATCGCAACTCTACCAGGGATAAAACTGGACCCAAAAGGAGTGGAAACGGTAATCAATCGCATCAAAGGAGACCTGCGAAAACGCATGGCCATTCCTGGCCAAATTGGTCCGGCGGAAATTCGACGCCGAGCCGAGGGCATTCTACCGTCTTAATCGTTCTAGAAAGGAGAAGCAGACTTGGAATCACATTTGGATGACGAACAAATTGACCAGATCGTAGGGTTTGCTTCGGATTGGGAAGACCAACCGGCCCTGAATCAAACCGATGACAAAGCGAGGGCACATCTCGAAAACTGCGAGATCTGCCAATCGAGGGTCGCAGCGGAGAAGACGATGATGGAGTGGTTATCTAAACTCAAGCTTCGATCCCCTGTACCAAGTGGCCCGAATTGCCCGCCCGGCGATATATGGATAGAGATGGCAGCTGGGGGGATGGGCGAGGAATTCAGCGGATACTCTGACCATGCAGCCCAATGCGATCATTGTGGCCCCCTTTTGCGTCAGGCCATCGCAGATGCGCTTACACCGGATGAGGAAGTTCAGATTGCGTCTTTACACACTTCCACCGCCGAATGGCAGCGTTCCATAGTTGAACGTCTTGTCCGATTGAACCCCGAACAACCTGTGGAGCAAGCCAACCTCGACCCAAAAGGGGTTATGCCTTCGGTGCCACTCCAAACTCGATGGAAGCGCTTGTTATTTTCCCAATCAGGATTCGCGAGGATCATTCCGTCGTCTAATCGCCTTGCCATCCCGGCCTTTCTTATCGGATTGGTTTTATTGGGAGCCTGGATTGTAACGCGCTGGGAAAAGCGCCAGTTGGCGACCCAACTCATCGCAGACGCTTACACGGAGCAACGAACCCTTGATGTGCGCATAGAAGGTACACACTATGTGCCACTGCAGCAGAATAGAGGTGCCGGTGAGCAACAGGAGCGCATGAACCGCCCTGCGCTGCTCAAGGCAGAGGCCACCATAGCGCAGCGACTGCGATCGCGTCCTGAGGACGTTACATGGCTGCAGGCTAGCGGGCGTGCTTCGCTTTTAGACGGCGAATCGCAGACGGCAGTGTCAACGCTAGAGCAAGCTCATCTGTTGGCCCCAAATGACCAATCGGTCTCGATCGACTTGGCGAGTGCATTTATCGAACGTGGCGAGAACTCGAACCAACAAAACGACTATAAGTCTGCTGTACATATCCTCACAGACATTGTGCGATCTCCGACCGGAGACGGAACCGCACAATTTAATTACGCGATTGCTCTTGAAGGATTGGGGCAGAAAGCCCAGGCTGCAGAGGCGTGGAAGGCTTTTCTACAGCTCTATCCGAAATCACCTTGGGCGAGCGAGGCGGAACAACATCTAAACCGATTAGGACAGACAACCCACTAATTCAATCGGTTTGCGGTTTCGAAGATCACGTGTGCCGAGGTCGCAAAGTCTTTCGGGCCCCAGTGAAGAGGCCTCCCATTCTCGCGTTATTCATTTGTTGCAATACCAGCGCCGCAGTACCAATCAAAAAGAGATTGCTTAGGGTATCCTCACGCGAGATTATTCACAATGATCGGGGCGTGGCAGTCGCCCCCTGTGTGGCTGACAAGGTTATGACCAACAACTCTCTGTGCTGACACAGAACGAGGTTTTTCTGCTTTCGCCGCAGCCAAATCGGGTGGTCTGCTAGGGTTCGATGGAGTAGTCAATCCATCTTGATAGTTGATCCACCACTCAACTCCTGCCAGGGTGGCAAGATTTGCAAAGCAAGATCGAGCGTCCGAGTGGGGGTCATTTTCATCCTCGATATCTATGCCTTCATAGCGCACCTCTATATCCGCCATCTGCGGCAAGTGACTGAAGATTGAGGGAGTAATGTCATAGGAATTTGCTGGAGTTCCCAACCAAATTGCAGATCCCGCATTCCACTCGTAAAAGAACCGGAGTGCCGTGCAGTGCTGGTAGAGGGTGTGGCTAGCCTTTCCTCCAAAACTGTCCAAGACCTCAACGTTGTCGCAATATAGTGGGGCAACATACCTTGGCATAGGGACCGTGAGCCTAAACATCGTTTTGTACGTCGGAGGCGTACACTTCGTCTTTTTTGCAGCACCATCTTGGCCGCCGAGCTGCAAAATATAGACGCTGTCTGAAACGCCTCCCCTATCCGCACCTTGCTGCAGTTCCGACTCTGGCGGCGTCTTGGTGATGGGTTTGGGCCCCTTCGGAAAATTCGATGAGATGAGGTCAGCCTTAGGGTTAGGTCTGATGCCGTCTGAAGTGATTTTGTAAGCGATGTTCAGAGGGCGTCGGGCAGCCGCGTTTTTCTCGTTCTTCCAGACATCTATCTCCGAAAGTGAACTACTCGAAAAATAGAAGCCTGCTTCATGATAGGGGCAAAACGGAACATAAATGTCGACCAGACCAGCCTTGTCGTCCGTTACAAAGTCGAAGAGCATTGGGCCGCTAAATGTGATCGAGAGTGCGCTCTTGATTATCTTGGACTCACGAGATACGTTTCCCTTCAATTCACTCGCCATGATGCGTTTCTCCTTGCTTGCATTTAGTTCCTACCAAACACTGAAAAGCCAGCCCAATAATAGGGATGGGAAAATCTTGGCACAGACCGTACGCTCCGCGCGGCAGAATCGAGCGCCTGAGAAGGCTCCTGTCCTGCCAAAAGTTTCAAATAGAAGGCCTTCATTAGAAGGGCAGTTGAAGCCGAGTCGACCTTCCACCGGCTTGCAACTACCTCGGGGACACCCGCCACCATCATTCTGCGGACTACACTATCGTCGTCGTCAAAAAAGCCAGAAGTCCCTCGGGAACTCGAACAGGCAGAAAGAACCACCAACTGCAAGTGGCTCTGCTTTATCAGACGGAGTTGATCGGGCAAGAAGAACGTGGTATCTCCCGTCACTAGGCCTGCCGATGCAACGGACGCTTCAGCATGACCCGAGAAATGAAAGACCTCTGCCCGCGCAATTTCACGCGACAATTCGGCTTGGTCGACTGCGTCTTGTACAACCGAGTAGGGGTGGTGGAATGAAGATGCAACCGCCTTCGCCTCATCAGTTGCATCGGGCAATGGCGCCCAACCGACTACTCTCGGGTTGCCTAAGACAACCGCGTCACTCTTTGCAGAGACTCCTGACCATTTTCTCGATTGGCTAAGATACGCAATGCCAGGAGAGAACGTGATTGCGAAGCGATCAGAGAGATATTTCCCGCTAGAGTCCACCAACAGACCTAGCGGTAACATCCGCAGCTTGTCATCCGTTTCAACAACAAGCGTGTGTTGTCCAGATATCCAAGGCTCGATTGGAAGAATTAGCTCTTTATAGAGAGTAGCGCCTTCTTGGAGCAGCTTTGCGTCATTCGATCGCGGATCTGAACATTCCTCCATGAACTTGGTCACCTGTGATGAGAGCTCCGATGCAGTTACAGGCACCCACTTCTCCTTCACACTCGTTTGATCCCAAACCCATACGGCATAACCACGGGGGAAAACAATAAATGAAATTAGCGCGACGCCATCACTCAAAGCAGGCAACATCAAAGTCGGCTTTCCGGAGAAGGGGATCCTATTTCGGTCGAGCTGCCCCAACGGTAAAGAGCTTTTGTCGCGCAATGCCGCACCCTTATACCATTCCCATTCCACCAGAGCCTGCGAAGGGTTGTTGCGAAGCTTCAACTCGACCAGTGTGCGGTACATTCGCTCGTGTTGATGACTCCACTCCCATCGGTCCTCGTCTGTGTCGACTTTTCGAAGTCCCTTCTCAGCGATTTGGAGTGCTGAGATCAGGTCGTCCTGCGCTGCGGCGAAGTGATTCAAATGAAATTGGGCAATGCCGCTGGTCTCGTAGTATTCGCATGCCAACAAGTCATCAGGCATCCTAGAAAAGAGGGGACGGATTCGGGCAAGGCGATCGGACGACTCTTCCAAACGATTTCTGCTTAGGTCTATCTTGGCAAACCCCAACTCCGTCTCGGCGCTTAAAGCGTCGCGCTGAGGCCCAGGAGCAGACATAGACATAAGCAGCGCGGCTTGTCGATAGCTGATAGCGGCACCCTCTAAGTCTCCTGTTTGCATAAGTGTGTGTCCGAGTCGGGCCTGCTCGACTGCTACCATCGACGTTCGCGGATCCCTGTTTATCAAAGGCATTGCTTCTTTGAGAATCGCAGCTTCTAGGAACCAATTGTCTAAGGGATAATTAACCTCATCCATCAGGGCCAACGCGTTGTAACCGCGGAGGTTTGGATAAGTACCAGCCCAGAACGTTTTGAGACCGTTCGCGGCCGCCGTCCACGCTCTGTGTTTGTCGCCCAACGCTGAATATAGGCCGGTTTGAGTGGCGGTCGCTCTCAAAATCAGGATCGGAAACCGGTGAGCCCGCGCCGTTGCCAGTCCAGTTTCCGCCGCCCGAAGGGCCTGCCGATCACTCACGCTCGCACAAAACCCTTCTTCCAACTGGACTTGCGCAAAAATCCAAGGGTACGCTTTTAGCGATGAATCGCGGAGAAGTGCTTGTGCCATCGATTCGCAGGGAACATCGCGATGTTCATATTGCTGAGCGAGAACAAGGACCAGTTGAGCGCGTTTCGCACCAGATGGCACTTGGGCTCTCCGAAAGAGAAACAGCGCCTCGGAGGCTTCATCCTTTGCACGAGAATCATCCGAGGTCTCTATCCTAGTCGCACTTTCGGACAACAAGTGAACTGCTCGGCGCACCTCAGAGGATCGCCGATCGGCCTTCAACAAATCGTTTAGCCAAGGATCACGATGTTGTTCGATCAGCAACTGTGAGAGACCAGCGAGGGCCGATGCAAATTGTGTCGATTGCTTTCTGTCGACTTTCTCTGCAGCGAAGAAAATTGGTATCCAAGATCGTATCGCGAGTTCTTGGTACTCCTCGATACGAGCGTCTATCTGTAGGATTTCATGGGCATCTTGGGCTTGGAAGGCAGCGGCTACCTGTTCGACACCCTTCAGTGGCGATTCGCTTCTGGTCTCCTGGTCTCGAATTTCTCGTTCTAGTATCGCGAGATGGTCTCGAGCCTCTTGTGCCCAACCTGACTTTGGGTAATGCGTCAGATAACTTTGCCACGCTTGTGCAGACTGTCTTTTCAAAAGATGCTTTTCAAGCGCTACTGCATAATTGAATTCGGCAGTCTCACCTCCCCGATGAGACGCGACTACAGCCCCAAGAATCTGAATCGCTTGTCCGTAATCTTCGGTTCGATCCAGGAAATCACCACGCAAGAGATAAGCACTTGCTAGGTCAGTCGACACCGAGGCGTCTCCTGGCGCCAAACGCTGCGCTTTTTCCAGCGTCTGAACGGCGGCGGCGGTGCCGTCTTGATCGTCTTCTAGAAGGCTCACCCGACCGCTCGCGTCAAGCTGGCGCACGTCGTCGGGATCCGTTCGAAGTGTCTGTGCAATCTGAGCCTCTGCCTTCAGCAATGAAGGCCGGTCCATACGATCTGGCAAAGAGTTGGGCCCTCGTTCCTGATGCAGGGGCACGTAGGGTGCCCCTTCGATGCGCATCTCTAAGGTTCGCTTTTCGGCATAAGCATCAGCTATCAGAGAATCCGAGGATCGGGGTTGCTTTGTATGCAGAACGAACCAGACACCTATTGCAAGGATTCCCGCGAGAGCACCGGACCACATTAATCGGTATAGGCAGAACCCAGCGAATTGCCGCGGCAGCCAATGGCCAACTCGAGAGGATGAACTTGTCTCCAAATCGAGATCGTTTTCTAATCCACCCACGATCTTGCTTCGCCGGTCGTTAGACGAGTTCTTCAATCCGCGCATCGCCTGTTCCTTCGCAGTCAGTTGCTCATCGAGATCTGCTATCGCTTGCCCGCGCGATCATTACAATCTGAGGTCCAGCGAAACCCCGTCGGGCAGGCAATTCGGCTCAACGGGCCGTGACTCTGAAGCTATATTTGGAAAGTAGGTTTCATAGGCGCGGTGGGAGGATTGTACAGCAGTTCTGAGTAAGATTCACTAGTTCATTCTAGAAAGCCCGCTCGCGTTGGTGAAAGCAACAACCCATAGGAAACCCCTCGTTTGGAAACTCAGTCGACACCAACTCAGAGATCTTGTCTGGGCTAAACCCCGCCGATCTCTGTCAGCTCGCTTCGGGATTTCTGATGTCGCTTTGAAGAAGACCTGCGCCAAAGCCACATTCCTACGCCCGAGCCTCATCGGCTCCGTCTACTCACCGCCTAATTTGTCGTCCATCGACGCAAGAAATGCGTCCCCGCAGGTCGGATCGATTCGATCGGCCTGGGCGAGAGCCCACGTGCACCACTTATCAAGGACCACCGTCGATACGCTGTCGCCCGTTGACTTCACATGTCGCATCATTTCAACATAGTTCCGGATGTCGCACGCTTTCCGAAGCGCAGTCGCATCTTCAAGCAGACGGTCAACCCGAGCCTTTTCAATCCGCTCTCTTCGTTCCCGTTCGGCTCGGTCCGCTTCAAGCTTTTGTTTCCGTGCCTCTTCCTCAAGTTGAGCCTTGCGCGTGACCCGATATTCGTAATTCCGAACGGATCCCTCGCGGTATTGAATTTCAGCAGTGATGGCAATCTCAATCGCGATCTCGGTCAACTTCGATTCGAGCTTTCCCGCAGCATCACCCACCCAAGTTCTTCGCGCCGCCGGCGAATTTCCACCTGTTCCAATCGACAGTACCATTTGTGCATCCTCTGGACGTGGCGACCAAACCACCGAATCATTCTCTCGGCCACGGTTCGTTGGCACGTCGAGGCTGAGAGACACCCCTTGATCTCCCACTGCGAAGCCCACGTTTCGCCCTTCTTTCCCGTGAATGTACAACCGGCCACCCATCTTCGTGATGCCAGTTGCCATTGCGTTCAGGATCCGTAGCCGGCGACGCTCAAAAGGTGCTTCAAATATTGGCTTATCCCAAGTGCTCGGGTACGGGGAATTGCGCTGCTTGTCGCGCCGTTTATCGTCATCCGCCAGGAGCTTTTCAATTGGGGCAGCCCAAATAGAGACCTCTCGAGGGACAGTAACCTTTCCGATGCGCTTGGCAACTCGATCCCGCAATTCTTCGATCGGCTCCGAGAAGTGAGGTGGATCCGGGAGAGGGCCGAGCAGCTCCGCTTCGGAGCGTCCGCCATACCAGTACTGATCGCCTCCAGATACGACTATCTGGTCGTCTTGGCCAGGTCCGCGCTTGGGCAGCGGCATTTGGATTGTGGGCTTTCCCGCGTCTTTTTTGGCCCAGTAACCACGGTCGGGGGTTGGGATGATTGCCTTCGCGCATTTCTTTTTGAAGGCTACGTCCGAAATGCCGTACCTGGATGCGATGCTGGTCATCGGCTCGGACCATACGAGGTCGTATAGCTCCTGCCGAGTCATCCTCTGTGTCGTGTTCTGCTTCATAGTGAGACTCCGCCGCCTGATCAACTGTCGATTTTCGTACGGCAGACATTATCTCTCGAGTCGATGCAAGCCTGGGTAGGCACGGTCCGAGTCAATCTCCTTTAAACTGGCTGGGATGCTCCTAACCATCTCCACAACCCATCAGCCGGCTACAGACCTCGGCTATCTGCTGCACAAGAACCCGGCACGTCTCCAAACGGAAGATCTTTCGTTTGGAAAGGCCCACGTGTTCTATCCCGACGCTTCTGTTGACCTCTGCACCGCGGCTTTGATGGTCGAAATTGATCCGGTGGCACTTGTGCGCGGTCGTGGACCTGCCGGTGAAGGCGGCCTTTGAGCACAGAGCCGATGAACCACATCTCGGTTTGCAATTTCTCTTAACCGGCGTGCTAAGCATCTACTACGACAAAACAAGACGAAATACTAGACGCCCGGGCTTTACAGCTTTTCCTTCTGCTCGACCATGCGACAAAAAGCTTGGCAGCGTCTCTTGCTCCAAACTTAGGTGAGTATCATCCGCGACCACACTATCGAGCAATTTCTCTTGAAAAGAAGGTCTCATAGCGACAACTTCCGAGATCGATCAACACCAACCTATCCCTGCAACGTGTGAGCGCGGTGTAAACCAACTCATCACTGACGGCCTGGGGCAAGCTAGATTGCTCTTCCAACGCGACAAATACAGTGCTGCATTCCCATCCCTTGAAGCTGTGAACCGTAGAGACTTTTACTTTGCCCGCATTTGCCCAGAAGTTATAGCGACAACTCCTGCGTATATCTTTGAGCGCACGGTCGAGTGCAGATCCCGTGATTGATCTCGAAAGCAGATCGAACTGTTCTTGCGTCTCGGCGCAGCTCGTCGTTCCTTGCCTCCACTCGGTACGTACGATCCTGTCGACTTCCCTGACACGTTCGTTTGTTAAACACAGGATTGCGACATCGTTTGGATGAACTTTCCAACGTTGTATGTATCCGTCGATAATTGTCGCCAAGCATTGGGTCGTGCGATTTCTGCATCGAATGTACTCAACGTGTGTTTTGAAAAGGCTGCCTTGGCGAATGCTCTCTATGGAATCGATGTCGAGACGGGTCGCGAAGAATTCTGCTTGGAATTTGGTGGCGAGTTCTGCAAGCCGAGAATTCAATCGGTAGGACTGCCGCAGCTTCGTGAATGGACCAGGGATATTAGTCCGGATCGCCTTGCTCTCTAACGCTCGGGCGTAAACGTTTTGCTTTTCATCACCGAATATAATAAATTCTCCTCCAGGGTGAAGGAAATGTTTCTTCAGAATCCGAAGCCACTCAATCCTATAGTCCTGAACTTCATCTACGAAGATGGCATCGAATTTCTGGATTCGTTGAGCTGCGCTTTCAAAGAACTCTTCATTGTTGAACGACGAGAGACTCTTGTCATTATCGTCAGGGCTAAAAGGGAGTTCGTATTTGGTTGCTTGAGTAGCAAAGAAACAATGGTAGTACGTGATGTAAAACGCTTTCCAGTCGAAATTTTCCCTAACCTCGCTAACGCGGTCGTGAATAAAATTCTTAAGCGTGATGTTGTACGTAAGTATCAATACAGTCGTATGCGTTCGGATATGGGCGTTCACCGCACGCTTTGCCAAGACATACGTCTTTCGCGATCCAGCCACTCCACTGATCTTTTTCTGTTCTGCTTTGCTCACCAGCAGCTTCTGCTGTTCGGGCGTATAGGCAAGTGCTATTCCCTGCTCTAGCGTGTGGATGGCAGGCTTCAGAAAATGACGGAAACGCTCATAAAGCAAATCATTGAAAAGAATCGAATATTGGTCCATTCGCCAACTTTTCATCAACCGGGCGAATCGCTCTGGCTGGAGAGAGTCGTGCCCTAAGAGCTGCGTATATACCGCGTGGGCACCTACAAACCGTCTTGCCTCCGATTCGGATGCCTCGTGAAAATAAACTGCCGTTGCGACTACGGCAAACATTCGCTTGTCAATTTCCGCTTCGGCACAGAGTTCTGGAATGTAAAGCTTGATCAGGTGATTTTTATAGCGCACTACTTGGGAAATCGGCGACAGCACTTCTTCGCCGTTGGAGCGGAGCATCCAACGTCCATCGCTTGTGGATGCATAGCTTACTAAAGTCCAGTCTTTTACCTCGACGATAGCGACCCCGCTGTTCCTACGCAGAATTACGATATCTGGCCTGTCGCCGTCCAGCATGGGCTGGAAAAACACTTCGTAAGTATCGTCAAGCTGCTCCGCTACAAATGTTAAGAAGGCCAATTCACCTTGTTCGGGCGGAGGTATGAATTGCATCATTTGCTCAAAGCTTGGGGAGAATATAGCCACGACTGAGTTCCTATCGACAACGTAGCACTTATCGGTTACCTCGCCTCGGATCGCTAGCATTGCGAATTCCGCAGATGAGGAGTTGTGCCGAGATACCACTAAACAGAGATAACGCTCCGGTGTTCCTTGATTCGCTTTCGGATGCTTATCGCAGAGAGCATTCAACCTTCAGCAAACATTCTGCGGTCTCACGAGCCGTCCCGTCCACCCGGAAATAGAGTGCGGTCGGCTGCCAATAACTCAATCGCGGCTTCTCGCTGCGCTGCGCTACAGGATTCGGTGAGCAAGATATTTATCCTCAACATCACATCTGCAGGTATGCAATACCCCTGATCGAGCACAGCAGGAATAATTCTAGTCGGTTTGATTCCTGGTGCCGCCTTAAGATGAAGCGACATTCCTTTCGGATTGAGGACTCGTGACGGCCCAGTTATCCCCGGCGCTTTCCGCACACGCTTAATTGCTTCGACAAATGGGTATAAACGCCTGACGCGAGCACCCCAAGCCTCGATTCGCTCAACATCGAGATGTCCCGCTTCGTCTTTGCCAACAATCTTAGAATCTTGCACCTTCGCAGCGTCGGGGAGGGATGAACACCCGGCTTGGGATTGAAGTAGCCGCTCTATCTCTCTTTTCTCTATCAGATAGTCTGCCCCGCCAGAGACAGAGAGGGATTCAACTCGCCTCAGCCACAACTGCGTCTCTAGGAGAGCCCCTCCCTCTAGTGGTCTCATTTTCTTGCATGCCCTGATGCACCAGGATTCACACCGATCAGAAACCATTGCGGCCGCGGTATATGAAGCTGCGATGAGGAAGAGTTCGTGTCTGACATTCCAGATTACTGGGTCATTTTGATTTGACAGGAGAACTTCCACTGAGGATACGAGCTCGCTACACGGATTGGAAACTAATAGGAACTCCACCAACGTCTGTAATGCGACGCGTTTATCTTCGCGGGCAGCTTCATCAACAACCGTTTCAGCTAATAGGTTTCCTAGAAAGCTGGATAGAACAGTAGGATCCGCTAAGGGCTTTCGCACCATCAGAAGCAGTGGCTGCAACATCTGACGGGCGTAGCCTGTTGTTTTCCGACTCTCACCTGCCTTCGCTACAAACAAGTCTGCCAATTCAAAATATTCAAGGCTGCTCCTTGCTGCTTCCGGAGCGGCTTTTAGCGCGGCAAAAGCAGTGTCACAGATTTCTTCCGGATCTTGGGCTACCAGAGATTCTGATCTGAGCACTAGCCAGTCCAGATCTTTCTGGGCCTGGGATAGTTCTCCTGTCAATGTATCGGCAGTCGGCCTTGATGTTGGGTCTACTGCAAGCATTCGCCCGACCAACTCCGACAACCGCAATGAGACGTCACTGCGCTTTTCCTTCAAGGGAACAAAGTCCGCCTTCAACCGCCTCTGCCGTGACTCCTCTGACAGGTCCTTACCAAATGGGGACATTCCCGTTAGGAGTTCGTATGCCACAAGTCCAAGCGAATAAATATCAGTCGGGCTCTTTCGAGGTTTGTTGAGGAGCTTTTCGGGTGAAACATATTCTGGCGTGTAACCCGACAGTGTGGGCTCACCAAGTAAATTCACCTCCGATGAAATCCCAAAATCTATGATTTTGGGATACCATTTGCCTGCGGAGCACTGAGCGATAATGTTTGATGGCTTTATGTCCTTGTGGATAATGTCAACTGCGTGGCAATCGGCAAGGCCGGCGGCTATCTGCTCGATAAACTCAACTTGGGTTGTTAGATCTCCGGTCATTCCGATCAGCCTCGAGGAGTGATGGGCTTCGTTGTGGATGAGATACTCAAGAGTTTCCCCTTTGACATCTTCCAAAACAACTACGTCACCTCTCCGATCGTCCCGTCCGCAGTTTAGACAGCGCACGACAGCCGGATGTCTTATCCTGCTAAGGTGTTCCGACTCACGCTGCACGACCCCAGAGTTCGTATCGACGTTTGAGGAGTAAACCTTCAGAATCACAGGACCCTGACTTTTTTGCGTGTCCAAAGCACGAAACACTTCGGCGATACCGCTATGTGCGATGGTCTTTGTAATGTGATATCGATTGAGAACCAAATCCGGGTCTTCAAGGCTTTCGATCGAAATCGGTTGGCCGTCGTTGCTGGCGGTGAGCCATTCGCCCAGCCAAGGGCTCTCGAAACGAAAACGATCGCCCTCCTGCACGAGAAGCTCACTAGCGGCGGCACGCTCAATTTGGTCTGCTAGAACTCGTGAATCGACTGCGATGTCAACGCGGCGAAGCTCCGCTTCGATCTCCTTGATGGCTACCTTGTCACGCGATGAACCACGTCGACCGAGAGTCCACGCAAGGTCAATTAATGCTGGAAGCTCCGGAATCTCGGACGCATAATCCTCCTCTCCCTTCTTCAACAAGTATTGTAGGAACAGCCATATCGGGCTGCTCGTCGCATCAAGTTGGCCGCTGACTACCTCTTCCACGTCTTCACCAAAACAGTATGGTCGCTCCTTGTCCCGCAGATATTTGCAGATCTCATTACCCAAAATGTTAATTAGGTAGGGGTTCCCACCGGACAGGATTCTGATGAGGTCAACGGCGCGTCTGTCAAAATCAATGCTGTTATTGGATCGAATCAGCGCTTCCGACGCGCGTTGATCAAATGCTTGGATCTCAAGCACCGTTGAGAAGGCATTACAGAAGTCTGAGCTCGCCTTCCTATACTCCTTTATGTTGCTAAGGCCGGACAGAATCACAGAGATGTGAAGATGTCCACCTTGTCGGATGTATACGCCGCGAATGATCCCGAGAATTTCGGTCCTGGCATCAAAGTTCAGATCAGACAGCCACTTTTGGAATTCATCAATCAAAAGCAGTATGTGAACGGGCCTGTCGATCGCAGTCTTTACCGCATCTAGCCATTTCTGAATAGCGCTCCAGTCTGGGTGCATCGTTAGTATTTCTGTCAGCGAGGGAAGTTCGAACCCAGCCTTCGTCAAAGCCGTGTCCAAAATGTTCCCAAAGTAGCGTACTGCATCATCGACAACTCGAAAGGGGCGGTCTGCTTTCGAGTCGAAGTGCACGACGTACCGTCCTAGCACCTGTTTATGCTCACTTATGGTCTGCAGGATCGAGGTTTTCCCCCGACGTCGCCTTCCATAGACAATTGCAGCGACACCCCCGGCGTTCAGCGATCGGAGCAGCTCTTTGAATGCCTTGCGGACGCTCGACGATGATAGCTCCAGTGCCTTTTCATCTAGCGTTATGGGTAGTCCTACCGCCCCAGGATAATCCTCGATAACGATTTCTTTTCTGGCGACGACAGGAACCTTCAGAACTCCAGACGCAATTCCAGTACGAGAGAACCCCGCTTGTCTGACACGAGTTTCGTAGTTCACTTCCAATGTCGTGGGAAGTGGGTCACTAACATCCAGAGTGAGTGGGACGATGGCTTTGTCACCCGGAGAAAGGGGACCGACAGCATAAACTGCATCATGTTCGAGCCAGGCGTTTCGAGCTAAAGGTATCGCGAATTCTACGTAGCTCGCTACATTCGTACCGGCGGGTGGGCTAGTGACCAAAAGGGCAATATTGAGTACCCCAGACCCTGCGGAATAGGAAAAACCACCGCTTTTTTGGACGATCGGGGGCAACTGAGTGTTGATGAAACTCTGCGCTCGATCGTCCACCACACGAGCACAACTGCGACCCCTGGACCTTACTGAGGCTTCGAAGGCTCGTTCTCCCTCTTGCAGCCAGTAAGGAACCCTGAACGTTCTTGGGCTTATAGTTGCACGAGACTTCCCCATCTGTTCGGATATCAGCTCTAAAAAAGTTCGCGTGCTATGCAGAACATCCGAACTCACCTGTTCTGCTTCAGCGACGGACAGTAAAAGATCCATTGCGGTCTGCCTATATCCGTAAAGACAACTCTTCCCAAGGCCTCTAGCCAAGTCCTCCAGCAAATATGGACTTTCTGCAATCGCAACAGCTCGCAACTGGGCGCCAATAGACCTTGAAAACGGAAGCAATTCCTGGTGTCCGAACAGTTGCGCTACGGACTCATCAAATCCAGGAGCTTGAAATAAGGCCTTTAATGCCGGGGGAGGATTGATTCCGGGGTAGCCCGTAGTTTCTTCAGATATCAATTGACCCAAGCGTCCTACGCTGTGACCGGAGACGGTAGTGCCGACCCCCACGATGGCGAGCAGAGATACCGCGCGATTTAGCCATATTTCTGATCCAGCATCGACTGAGGGTAGAAGGCTAAAAATATCGAGAATGAAGTCGATCGCCGAAGTTATAGATCCGCGCCGAATGTGTTCGAGGGCTTGAGAATGAAGGTAGGGGAGTAAGTGTTCGGGGTCGGGTAGTTGGTTCGTCGTGCTGTAGCCACTCCTAGCCCGAAATCCCAGCGGTGCTTTCTTCCATGAGACCTGCCATTCAAAACCGTAGACGAGGCCGTTCGAATCTGCGGACGCAGACAGACCTCCCATTTCGAGACCATGATTGACCTCGACGTCACCAAGTCTATGCCCGTCGGTTTGTTGTCTTTCGGGCAAGAGTTCCCGGACATTGCTTTCGTCCCCTGCCATCACAAGCTGCTGCAGAGCCAGTAGAGTATTACTGTCGATGGGCCTGTCCATGCTCCCGAGCCGATCCTCAGCCACCGAAAAAGCGTGTTCGACGGCGGTTTTTCGCGACTTCTCTGTTCTGAGGGCTTGGCGGATTTCCTCGACTTGCGCCATAAGCTGCTCTTCTCGAAGATTGAGAATGTCGGCATGAATCATATTCCAATCCAAGATGACAGATTCCGGCAGGGTCTTGGCTCCTTCCACCATCTCTTTGCAGGCGGATCGGATTCGTTCGATCTTCTCCCGAACAGCAACCTCATTGGAGGCAATTACCTGCCTTGCCCGTTCTAGACTAAGGTCGATCGGAGCCGTTTCTAATACAGCGTCAGCGATTCCCGCCAACTCTTTCCTGATGGACACATCGCACTTGCCTGCAGCTTCACGAATATATCCGCTCGTGCGGATTCGCACTTCCTGGATTGCTGAGCCTAGTTGGTCGGCCATATGAGCCGTCCCGCGAATTTCGTCTATCCAAGTACCGAGTCGCGGAACGTCCTTTAACGTTATAGAGTTACCGCTACCTGCGAGGGCCAACTTACGCATTATTCGGGCTAACTCGGTAGAGGCACCTGTTAGATGGCCAATTGCCGGTTCCGAAATCTTGAGCTGGGGGGCTTCTAGCGGCTCAAGAACGGAATCGATATCCCAGCCCGGGCCGGGATTGAACCTCACAACCATCTCTGACCGGAGCCTGTCGAGGACCGCCGCCAGTGATAAGGCTTCTTGTCCTGGTGCGATTTGGTTTTCAGGTGACCCCAACGCGGCACGAAGCTCGGCCGCCGGGATGGTTGGAGTATCTGGGTATTCATTAATGAGTTCCACGACTTGTTCACGAGCATGTTGCCCCTTCAACCATAAGTACAATGTCGGAATAGGTAACGGCAAACTGGGACCGATACCCTCCCTGCGAAGAGAATTGAGTCCTTCGATCTCTCTGATGAGTCGTTCCGAATCGCTTTGCTCAGCAGCTGCTCTCGCCTTCTTCATGCGGTTGGCAACCCGAACATCTAAGTTTGGTAGCGCCCCGTCGACCAAGCCGGACAGGGCCCTCAACGCCGCTTCTTTTGTGGCCGGAGCTTCGAGTCTGTCAAAGACATATGAAAGCCATGTCGACGGACTGGAACTGATCCGCTTCAAATCATCGCGAGGAGTGTCTTTCTTCAGCAGTTTCGAGCCAAGCAAGGCTTCTTGCAGACTGCCCTTACGGGTATTGGGAATCAGTTGAGATGCAGTCTCTCTAAGCACAGCCACAGTGAAAGGCAGGTGAACAGACATCGTAAGGTTGGGTAGCCACCTGCGCGAAGATGACGGGCAGGTCTTTCGTGGAGTTAGAGTAGTTCTGCAGTGAACTATAGCCCTCTTGGCGTGCAGAGGAAATGGCGCACGTCACATGCAACATGAATGAGTGGCCGGCAATGTACTCCATAAATCGAATCGATACCGAAACGTGCGTTGGCGTTGACCACTTTACCTACATCCCAATCCAGGCGCCAGTTGTCCAAGGTACCTCGCTCCGGTCGCACCAATGTCGCCCATCCCAATGGACCCCGCGGGCGATCTTCCAGAGCTGTTCGAATACAGATCGATTGAACTCATTTTGATCCACTAGTCCGCCATTCGTGCTCTCCATGGACGAGCGCAAAGCAACAACACAATGGAGATCATGTGTCTGAAAGATATACTCGACAGCAACTCTACGATCTTGCGTGGGCTGAACCGCTCCGATCTCTGTCAGTTCGCTTCGGAATTTCTGACGTTGCTTTGAAGAAGACATGCGCCAAGGCGCATATTCCTACGCCCGAGCGTGGGTACTGGGCTAAAAAGGATGCGGGACGTACGGTACTCAAGAGGCCTCTTCCTGACCGCCCTCCTGCAATGGAGGACGAAGTCTTGATTGCGGGAAGGAAAGATCCAGCCCATTATCGATTCGGGGCGAATAATGATCTGTTCGAGCCGATTCCTTCACAGCCAGTCTTCGAAACATCCATCGAATCGGTCCGTGAGCGCATAGCAAAGGCTATCGGCAAGATAAAAGTTCCTCGCGAAGTGCGTGTATGGCATCCTGCGATTCAACGCCTTCTGAACGAAGATGAAGAACGTCGTCGACGACAACCGCTCCGGCCTTGGGAGAAGCCCCTGTTCGACGCTGCGTTGGATAGGCGACGCCTACGTCTGCTCAATAGCCTATTCGTGGCGACAGATAAGTTCAACGGTAAGCCATCTCGGGAGCGGGATACGAACAAGACAATAATCGGGTTCTACCGCTACGGCGTCACAATCGTTTTTGCGCCAACTAAACGCCCTAATCGAGGCCCAACGCCGAAAGATAAACCCTTAGACAATGACTTAACTCTATCGATCCTGGAGGGCTTTCACTCCGCTCTCGAGGTACGGTCTTGGTCCGATAGCGCGGAGCAGAAGCTTGAAAATCAGCTCGCAGGGATCGCAACCGAGATCGTATTATACGCTGAAGTGCTTTATAGGGCCGGCGCCGTTCATCAATACGAATGGTGTGTAAAGCAGAAGGCTGATCTCGAAGAAAGGCGGCGCAGGGCAGAAGTCGCATCAGAGAAAGCCGAGATTGAACGAATCAAGCGGCTGGAGCAAGCAAAGATCGATCGACTCCTCTTAGATGCAACCGCTTTTCGTCAGGCAGCGACCATTCGCGAGTACGCGCAGAGGATTGGCTCAGCAGAGACACTGCGGTCTGATGTGTCAGAGAGCGACCTCGCGCGTTGGACTCAATGGGCGTTGGCGCAGGCTGATCGCATCGACCCTTCACTCGCTGAAAGGTTTTTGGAGGGCTTCAAGGAATCACTTTAGGTCTTTTGCCTGACATGGGATGCTTCGCAGGTGTGGATAAAAGCTATGATGGCACGACATTCTGATTTCCAGAACCGGGATCTCACTGACATTTGATGAGGCACAATTTTCCAGAAGGCGATGCCTGATATGTTCAGAGTGCTTACGCTATGGGGATAGGCAGGGAAAGGATATTGCGATGACCCTTGACGGTGTTCACCACACAAATGCCCTGTACTTAGACCTGGAGTGGACGTGCTGGAATGTACCTCAGCCTCCGGGAATGCAGCAGGAAATTATCGAGATCGGGATTGTCGAGATGGACTTGATCACACTCGACATTACTCAGGAAGCTGCATACTTCGTGCGACCTCGTCGCTGGGAGATAAGCCCCAAGTGCAGCGCGTTAACGGGAATCACCAACGAAGATATTCGCACGGCAAAACCGCTCGGGGAGGTGCTCGCGGCTGTAACGAAGAAGTTCCAGCCGGCAGACAAGCATTGTTGCACATGGGGTGATGATGTTTCGGTAATCGACCGGACATGTACTTCCCAGGGGCTAGTCAGTCCATTCCGGCGACCGATCGATTTGTGTAAAGTTTTTCAAGGCGTATTCGCCACAAAGAACCAGCTAAGCCTGGGCGGAGCTATCCAAATGTTGGGGCTGGAATTTGACGGGGAGCCACATGGAGCTTTACCGGATGCTAGGAACACTGCCCGCCTTCATGCATCGATCCTTTACCGAATGCGACGGGAACCGGAACCCGTACCTTCTCCAACCATTGAGAAGATTGAAGTTGTGTCGTTGAGCCCTTTCGCGCAAAAGCTTGTGGACTGCCTCAAATAGCCAAATAGGGCCCTCGTCATAAGGAACTCAGCTCTTCACAGGGCTCATCCTAAGCACGAGGGGCTCATTCACTAATTCACCAAGGTGTCCCATGAGCGCTACGTTTGCAAACGTTACCCCATCTTCCTCTTCAAGCCCAAATCCTCCATGGACGTGGCCGAATGCGTGCAGTCGGAGTGAATGGAGGTCTCTGATCCGATCCCTCAACTCAGGGTCACCCATTCGATCAAACTGTCCTGGAGAAAGATCCAGTATGCCGAGCGGGGGACCGTGTGTGATCAGGATGTGAGTGTCGGCAGGAACTTTTGCCCACCGTTGCTTCCTCTTCGCGCTGGAGGGTTCTCCGAACGCTGCGCCGAAAAGAGGTGTCATCGGAGAGCCGTAGAATTTTAGTCCATCAATCGTCACGTCCTCGTCTATGAGAACACGGGCATTAGAGAGCACGGAGCGACGCCGTTGATCCGCCTCGAGGAAGAACTCATGATTTCCAGGAATTACCAACTTGTGAGGATGAGGCTGCTCGCCTAACCATTCGTCAAAATCCTCAATCGCTCGGAGGTCCTTGCTGAACATAGAAAAATCTCCAACGCAGATAAGCACGTCTCCCGCAGGGACAGATACCTCGCGGTGCAGCTGGTGCGTATCTCCGAACAAAACTAAATCCATAAAAATCCTTATCCCAGCGGGTAATAACTGTTTGGACAAACTAGTCAGAGAAGGCGCCTTATCAGGGCGCTCTGGATCGGATAGAAGGAAGAGTCCAAGTCTTCTTTCATATCTTCAATGATTCGACCGGATTCGACGTAGAAGCCTGGCGCTTGCGAAAGCCATTGAGAGCGTTCAATGACGGCAAAGAGATGCCGCTCTTCACAGTTTGAGCCCCAAATGGGCACCAAGGGCGTATCGAAGTAAAGTGTGTTGAATGGGTCGTAACACTCCTCATACCCATGGGCGATTGTGATTATGCCCCTGGTCGGGGCTTCAGTCGGGTCACCAACCACCCACCAATGCTTTCCATTGCTCTTCAACGTTGCAAGCACTTCGCGCAGTACGCTAAGTTCGACGTGCAGTCCAAGTTTCAGGTCGTCCAGATCTAGTCTCATACTTTAGATCTACGGAACCCGCTTGCCATTTGTGGGATTTGGAGAAGGGTTTTTCAGCCACCCATTTCACGAGTTCGAACCTGACCGCGACGAAGAGCTTACAGGAGGAAGGAAGGTCAAATAGCTTTTTGCTCGAGTTGTGTACACGACGTTGCGCGAGGAATGGACGATCGTCCCTAAGTGTCTGTCAACCCATGGGATGAGGTGGACTCGTTTCGAACTTGCGAGGCCGAAATCGTTCGTCCATCTTCTGTTGGATGAGTCCGGCAATACCGGCATAGTCTTCCATCTGTGGAAGTGCAATTTTCATAGCGAGCGAGGGGGAAAGACCATCGAGCAGCTTGTGAAAGTTTGAGGGCCAATCATGAAGCACCGTGGCGGCAGCGCCTACGATTTGCCAGGGCCTCGATTCCTTGCTGCGGTCAGCGGTTAGCCTTGCCTTGCCTAGCAATCGAACCATTGAGAGGATTGCCTGGAGGCTCATCGGCATGAACTGGCACTCCAGTGCGGATTCATAATGTCGAACCCTAGTGCTACCTAGGACCTTGCAACGGATCAAGTCAAGGAGGCGAAGCAGCTCTGGGTTGGGAACAGTAGCTATCGAACGAGGTTTCCATTCCGCTCCACATTTACATTGGAGCAGGCCCGGTCGCAGCCAGGACAAAGTCTTCTTACATTGTGAGCAAAAGAACACCGCAGGTTGCTCGTGAACTGGACAAGCCACCATGAAGCTCAGC
>Ga0302155_10001026_pt1 | contig 20592 bp, 22 predicted proteins | sample I_Bog_N3_1_FD_193508 | JGI IMG/M metagenome (GOLD analysis project Ga0302155, IMG submission 193508) | Peat permafrost microbial communities from Stordalen Mire near Abisko, Sweden - I_Bog_N3_1 | ecosystem: Environmental > Terrestrial > Soil > Wetlands > Peat | place: Sweden: Abisko, Stordalen...
ATATAAAACACTCCAGATACCTCCGGCAAAAACACCGGATGGTTACACACTGGGGTGGAAACTATTGGACGCTGTTTCCACCCCTAATCTGGAAAGTGTTGCACGCTGTTTGACATGGCAGAGGTGACGTAGGCTTGCGCAATCACCCCAGGAGGGCAATTTATCTCCAGAAATTCAAATGAAAACGAAAAGATCATTCGTGCCTCATCAATCCGATCAAGTTCCAGCAGTACCGCACTCAAAGCGCAAGTAAGAGAAATCACGATGTTGCTGTGGCGACCTAATTCACTTTCTGCCAACAATAAATTTTCAGATAAAAATTTCTCTGCAATTTTTATCTGGCCTTCCCAGATATAGCTCATTGCGGCAATCCATACAGAAAATCCTTTGACAGCATCAAATGAATAACTGGTATTGCCCGCACCAATGGTCGACAAACAATAGCGTGCTGCCTCGGGGGAACCCTGATAGAGGTGTACCAGGGCTTTCTGCCCTACGATGAGCGCCCTGATCTTGGCATGTGTGTCAACAGACTTGTCTACCAATGGTTTTATATGCATGGAAAAATCATCCATGCGATCTGCATAGTAAGCAGCAAAGGCAAGGATGGCGTCGCATTCAGCGCGCAGTTTGGGTGTTACGTCGGCATGCGAAAGAATGTGTGCTACCAGCGCCTGCGCCTCGTCATGGCGGTTCCCCATCGCCAACGCCCAGGCTGCGGGCATCCACAATCTGGGGCGCCGAAAACTCGCCCCTTGTGGCAGCCTGTCCAACCAGTTGAGGACACGACAGAATTGACCGCGGGCAGCAATTTCGTAGAGGCATTGTTCAATGAACAGGTAGGCTTGTTTATTCTGATTAGCTTGCAACGCGTGATACGCGGCTTCTTCGTGCATTGATCGCGCGGCGAGCCATGCGGCGGCATTCTTATGAATTTGAGAGCGCCGATCCTCCGGCTCCAACATCCATCGATTGTGCAAAAATTTCTTGACCAATGGATGCATACGCAACCACGGCTCTTTGAGTTCAATAAATATCGGTGTTTTTTTGCACAGAATATTCAAATGACTCGCGGCCTCATCGCTCTGCATGAGCGCCACACACAAAGGCAAGCACACTACATTCAAACACGATATGCAGATCAGAAAATCGTAAACCTCTGCGGGCAAACGATCCATCAAAAAATCGATGAAATAGCGTTCAATAGACCCATTGTTATTGCTCAGTCTGTTTACGGCATCCTTCAAATTGGTATTTTTATCGATGGAAGAGAGCAGCAGTTGCAAGCCTAAGGGCCAACCCTCCGTTAGCTCATGCAAATACGCTGCCTCGCTCACTTCCATTCTGGCGTTGGACCAGATGGCGAGCAAGCTCATCGTCTCATCTCGCAGAAACCGCAAATCTTTGATGCTCAAAAAACAGCATTGATCGAATCTGACGAGCCGATGTATGTCTATTTCAATGACTTCGCGCGATGAGATGACGATACGTAGATTGGCTGGCGCTTTTTGAATCAGATATTTAATCAGCGAGTAATCGATCCGCTCTGAAAAGTGGTGAAAATCATCAATGATCAATACTGTGTCTCTCCCCGTTTCGGCGATGTTCGCAAGCCAGTTCTTGAGCACATCAACATCATCGGTGCCGCCAGAGAGAAGTTGCGCGTCAGATGATTCAATGCGTGTCTTTCCAGCAGCGACATGCATCGCCACAGTCAAGCCTTGTAAAAAGCACGCTTTGTCGTCGCGCTCATCCACGCTCAGCCAGGCAACCAGTTCACCATTGGACATCCAATCCTTGCGCCATTGCACAAGTAATGAGGTTTTACCGTAACCAGATGGCGCTTGCAGAACAATGAGAGATCGATCCCGAATATCCTGAGCGAACGCCGACAGCCGATGCCGCGGCAATAACATTTTATGAGCGCGGGGAGGCGTTACTCTGAGCAATAATTCAGGATAGGTATGCTCCAATTTACTCCGTCCTTTTTTGAAATAAATTGGCCATTCCGCAAAAAAAAGTGGCTGCTTTACCAATAAAAGGAAGATACATGATCAAGGCGATCAACTGAATCGAGCCTATGAAAAAATTCATTGTCAATATGGCCTGATACAACGGCGCAACAAAAACATACCAATCATCATTTTTTTTGCAATCAAATTCCTGGACATAAACAAACAGACACCAGTATTGATGAGGTTAACGAACTGGAATTTCATGATCAATACGGCGTTTTTCGCCCGGCACAGCGAACTGTCGATTAAAAAAATTTAATCGATATCGCGACTAGGAAAATGCAAGCCACAATTAGCTGGTTTAGCGCTAAAAAACCGCGCTTGCTGCATTACACCTCATTCCCGTACGCAGCACTATCTGCGTCGGCGCGCCTTGCCATTGACGTTTTGTTAGCCGCTTTAATGTGCCTCTGCACAATATTAATCTCCAGACACATCGATGTGCGCTGAGATGTCTCCCAAACTTGAAAGGATAAAAAACCGCTGGAAAATACATAATCAAACACTGGGCGGTTCCGATGGAAATGGAGTCAGTCCTACCTCAAGTGCATACTTGAATAAGTCCGCGTCGGTGGCAACGCCAATTTTTCTCATCGCACTATTTTTCTGAGAACTGACAGTCTGCTTGCTACGATGCAATTGAGCCGCAATATCATTAATTCTCATCCCAGAAACATAAAGCCGAATGACTTCTATTTCTCGTTTCGACAAACTGACCGCTTTGCTGTCAGCGACCGAAAACCGATCCAATGCCCCTATGATGGATTTCATCGTTGGAGAAAAATATTGACCACCTGAACTGGCAACATGAATTGCTGGAATAAGGTGGCTGACATCATCGGTTTTATTGACGATACATCGCACCCCTAAGGTGATCAGGGTACGCAACACGCCGGGATTGTCCATCATCGTCATCACGACGATTTTCATTTCCGGATAGCGCCGCAGGATGAATTCAAAAAATGGCAAACCATCGCCGAAGTCGCCTCCCGGCATCGCATAGTCGGTCACTAATACGTCCACATCCTCGTTATCAATAATATGAACAACCTCGGTCGAATTGCTCGCCGTATTGACGACTTCTATGGTATTGACAGAAAGCGTGAGCTTCAGTCCAGCAACAATGACAGGATGATCATCAGCAATGACAACTCTGATTTTATAGGCTTGCATCAAATTACCTCTCTAGTGTGCTAAACCGCCACCGGGAATCAGTTATCAACAAATACAGCGGCTTTATCGCCTCTTTGTTATCCCTCGCCTGGACCGTGCACAAGGACCAAATGTTGGAGTTTCACTTCATGTTTATATGCTAGTGGTATTTTGTATTCGAAAAAATAACACCCAATTCTTGCTAAATGGTTCAGGATTCCTTTCCTGATTTATCTGGAGCTATTTCATCGAGAGATATGTATATCGCCACCGAAGATACTTGCGCCGAAGTGTCGCATCCAATTGTTACTCACACTTGGCTCGGCTGACAGCTACGTTATCAGAGTGGTCGGATTAAAAATTACAGCAATAGCGCAAGAAAAATTGCGAGAAAATTGTACGGAAGATTATCGATGGTGAAAATAGTACTGTCAGCGCTTCAAACGGCGGATCTGCAGCTCAGCAGCCGCTAGCTCAACGCTTGTTGTCGCATCAATTGCTTGTCACGCAGTATGCCGACCAAGGCAGTAACTGCCGCATCACGCAATGCCGTGGCAGCACCAGATGCAAGTCAGAAATAAGGATGACAGACCAATTCCACTCTTGAAAAAATAACCGTAGAGCACTCACCACAGCCATCAACGTATTGTTTTATCGTTACCATTACATCTCCGATTAATGTATAAGCCGCTTATTTCTGTAACAAGCTGTTGCCGCACAGCGATTTGTCGCGCCGAACGGCGACAACGGAATATAATGGCGCACATCTTTTAGTACCACACCTTTTCGTCCATGAGCCCCGAATTCCATCAACTCGCAGAAAAAGTTGCGCAACTTGCTGCATTGACCCAGTCGTTGCGTCTCGAAAACGTCGACCTGCGCCTTCAAGTCTCGGCACTGACAATTGAGAATACGGATCTGGCTAAACGCATGGAACAAGCACATTTGCGTGTAGCGACGGTGCTGGCAAAATTACCTCAGGCAGAACCAAACACGACGGGAACCCCTGCCATCGATGAAGAGGAAACCGCGTGACTCAACTTAACGTCAATATCATGGGGCACGCCTACACACTTGTGTGCAAGGATGGCGAACAGGCAAACCTGCTGCAAGCAGTTGCTTATCTTGATGAAAAAATGTGCACCATCCGTGACGCGGGCAAGGTCAAAGGCAATGACCGTATCGCCGTCATGGCGGCGCTAGGCATTGCCGCCGAACTGCTCTCTACCCAGCCTGGCGATGGCCCTTTTGCGGGCATGACGATTGCGGAATGGAAGCAAAGTATCGCTGCCATGCATGAGGTCCTCGACGAAGCCTTGGCCGCACAGGAAAAACTGTTCTGATCTGTGCCGTGTCAGCCAAGTGTCCTGGTACGCTTTTTACGAAAATACACGTCCGTCAACATGACAGCAACTGCTCAGCGGTTGCACAACAACATCAAAAAATCTGCTATCAGTGCTCCCCATGACCATGGGCAATGGCCGTCTAAAAGCAAGTCTATTTAAAACCAACAAAATGACGCTTGCAGCATTGCGCCTCCTTACCGTACCTGGCACGTCGTCGGTACACCTTGCCATGAGCATTTTGTCAGATCTTCTCAGGATAAAAATAAGTGATTTTTTTACGCAAACACTTTGACAGGACTGTCGAATAGAGTAGACTTCAATCTCCTGCCGTGTTCGCAAATGCTTTACATTCCTTGAACCATTTATGCGCATAGGTTGTGGGAATTTGTTTGATAGGTGTGCGCGTCGCTAGTCCGACGAACCCGAAATTAAACTAACTGCAACCACCTTGAACCGTTTGGTTCGGGATGCCGGCATAGCGGCACTGGCGGGGCTAGATTTGGAAGCGACTGTAGCAATACAGTCGCTTTTTTTATGCGGCGACAAAACTATCGCAGGCCGCTGAGTTCAATGCTTGGTTGCGACTGAAATCAATCGGCGCTTTTTTTCACAATGCTCTTGCGCTCCGGCCCCACTTCGGCAATTGCGTCCTGAAATTCCGCAACATCTTCAAAACTTTTATAGACCGATGCGAAACGGATATACGCAATCTTGTCGAGACGTTTTAGCTCTCGCATGACCAATTCACCGACTTGTCCCGAAAGTACTTCGCGCGCACCACTTGACAAGAGCTTTTCCTGAATGCTCTGGATCGCCTGATCAACCGCTTCTGCCGATACTGGTCGCTTGCGCAGCGCCAACATGAGACTGGCACGCAATTTGGCAGCATCGAATTCCGTGCGACTGCCATTTTTCTTGACGATCACCGGCATCGTCAATTCAATACGCTCGTAGGTAGTAAAACGCTTATCGCAATTGGCACAACGACGCCGGCGGCGGATCGCGTCGCCCTCTTCCGACAGGCGCGTATCCAACACGGGCGTGTCGTCATGATTGCAAAATGGACATTTCATGGAAGCAAGTGCAAGCGGACTGCAACGTTAAGGATCAAATTCGAGGCTGCACACAGCAACAACATGAGTGGCAGCCATTTGTGCATCACTGCGGTCTTCCCGGGAAGACCGCAGCAGATTAATGCCGACAATTAAGCCGCATAGACTGGGAATGCATCCGTGAGCTTCTTCACTTCTGCCTTGACGCGCTCGATATTGGCAGCATCATGCGGATTGTCCAGCACATCGGCGATCAGATTGCCGACCTGAGCTGCTTCGGCTTCCTTGAAGCCGCGCGTGGTCATTGCAGGACTGCCCAGACGAATGCCGGAAGTCACGAATGGCTTCTCTGGATCATTTGGAATCGCGTTCTTGTTGCAGGTCATGTGAGCAGCGCCAAGAATCGCTTCGGCTTCCTTGCCGGTGATTTTCTTGGCACGCAAATCGACCAGCATCACGTGCGATTCGGTACGACCTGAAACGATGCGCAAACCACGCGCAATGAGCGTCTTTGCAAGTACATCCGCATTTTTGACGACTTGCTCCTGGTAGATCTTGAACTCAGGTGACAGCGCTTCCTTGAAGGCGACCGCCTTGCCAGCGATCACGTGCATTAACGGACCACCCTGAATGCCTGGGAAGATAGCCGAATTGATGGCCTTCTCATGCTCGGCCTTCATCAGGATGACGCCACCACGTGGGCCGCGCAGGGATTTATGCGTGGTCGAGGTGACGAAGTCAGCAAACGGCACCGGATTCGGATATACGCCTGCGGCGATCAGACCGGCGTAGTGCGCCATGTCCACCATGAAATAAGCGCCGACTTCCTTGGCGATTTTACTAAAGCGTTCAAAGTCAATCCGCAGCGAATAGGCAGAGGCGCCAGCGATGATCAGCTTGGGTTTCTTTTCGCGTGCCAGGCGCTCCATGGCTTCGTAGTCGATTTCTTCCTTCTCGTTCAAGCCATAGGACACGACGTTGAACCATTTTCCCGACATATTGAGCGCCATGCCATGGGTGAGGTGACCGCCTTCGGCCAGCGACATGCCCATGATGGTATCGCCCGGCTTGAGCATGGCAAAGAAGACACCCTGATTGGCTTGCGAGCCTGAGTTCGGCTGCACGTTGGCGGCTTCGGCACCAAACAGTTGCTTCAAACGATCAATGGCCAGTTGTTCAGCAAGGTCGACAAATTCGCAACCGCCGTAATAGCGCTTGCCTGGATAGCCTTCAGCATATTTGTTGGTCAACTGTGTGCCTTGTGCTTGCATGACAGCCGGCGAGGTGTAGTTTTCTGACGCAATCAATTCGATGTGCTCTTGCTGGCGCACATTTTCTTTCTGGATTACCGACCACAATTCAGGATCGATATTTTCAATGGTGTGGTTCTTTGCAAACATGATTTCTCCAATGGATAAGGGTGCGCCTGAAGACACATCTGGCGACAAGCCCGGCCAAGATGCCAAGGCAAGTCGTCCAATGCGACTTCAAAATCGAATGAGGGCCGGAAAATGGGAATTGCAGGCAGCCTCAATCGTTCGTTCCATTACAGGGCTGCCCAGGCGCACGGCTTGAAATCAATGACAACATGCGCCAACCATGTCCGAGACATAACCGACATATCGCCATCAACTCCATGAAATCTCACGCTTCCCGATGGATACCCATCTTGCCCGGCACAAGGTCCAGACTTTCGCCAGTCACGTGAGACGAAATGGTGTTGGCATTGTAAGTGAAGGCTCCAGATTCGGCAAGATTTTGCCGGCCCCAAGCCCTGGCGGGCGTTGCAGATTGTCAGCGCGCGCCTGAAGTAGCGCTTTGGGCTACAATTTAAGGTTGCGGCAATGATATATGTCGGCCTTGCCATCACACTTACGGGAGAATACAGATGATCGTTTTGATTACAGGTGCTACAGCAGGTTTTGGTGCAGAAATGACGCGCAAATTTGTAAAAAACGGTCACAAAGTCATCGCTACTGGCCGCCGCAAAGAACGCCTGGATGCGCTTGCGGCGGAATTTGGCGAGCAGGTCTTGACAGTGGTACTCGACGTTACCGACAAACAATCCGTGAGCACGGCGCTGGCAAGCCTGCCGCAAAACTGGCAGGAAATCGACGTTCTGATCAACAACGCCGGCCTGGCACTGGGCCTGGAGCCAGCCCATCAGGTCGCGCTGGAGGATTGGGAGACCATGATAGATACCAACGTCAAAGGACTCGTTACCGTAACCCATTTCATTTTGCCCAGCATGGTCAAACGTGGCAGTGGCACCGTCATCAACCTGGGTTCGGTAGCTGGTGCTTATCCGTATCCGGGCGGCAATGTGTATGGTGCCACCAAGGCATTTGTCGATCAATTCACGCTTAATCTGCGCGCCGATCTGGTTGGTACCGGCGTGCGTGCAACCAATCTCGCGCCAGGCATGTGCGGAGGCACCGAATTCTCGAATGTGCGCTTCAAAGGCGACGATGGCGCTGCAGCCAAGGTCTACGAAGGCACCACGCCGCTGACGGCAGAGGATATTGCCGAAACAGCCTATTGGGTTGCCACGCTGCCCGCACACATCAACATCAATTACATCGAACTGATGCCGACCTGCCAAGGCTTCGGCGCTTTCAACATCAAACGCAACAAATAAGCCCCCTGCCACCATGCCTGACCTCAACAGCCATTCCCGCAACAGCACACCCGAGCTGGCCGAAATTTTTTCCTGGCCGGTGCGGGTGTACTATGAAGATACCGACGCTGGCGGAGTGGTTTTTTACGCCAACTATCTGAAATTTTTTGAACGTGCGCGTACTGAATGGCTGCGCGCTTTGGGTTATTCCCAGCAAGCCTTGGTGCAGAGTCACGGACTCATGTTTGTGGTCAAAAATACCGCTGTTGATTATCTGGCACCGGCACGATTGGACAATGAATTGAGATTGACGGTCAAAGTCGACGAATTCCGTACCGCGTCATTAAGTTTTGTTCAGGAAGCCTGGCGCATGCAGGAAGGCGAAGCCACCTTGCTGGCGCGCGGACGCATCACGATTGTTTGCGTCAATACCGCAAGCTTTCGCCCACAAGCCATACCTACAGACATGATGGAACGCATTAAACCAATGGCCCGACAATAAGTTACGGCAATTCAACTGAAATTCGAACACTATTTACCTTCATACATCCAATATCAAGCACCCCGAAACATCCTGTTGCAAGATCTTTACAAGCGCCTGCAGGGCGAATGAAAATATTTGCACGTACAATAACGCCTTCCAGACTGAATCTCCCCTCCCCCCATGAATGTCACTCAAGATCTTTCCTTTTTTGCGCTGATCACAAACGCTTCCGTTATTGCCCAGCTGGTCATGGCATTGTTGATGTTGGCATCGGTTTTCAGCTGGACCTATATTTTCCGCAAAATCTTTACCCTTCACAGTGCGCGCAATCAGACTGAAGAGTTCGAACGTTCCTTCTGGTCTGGCGGCAATCTGATTGCGCTTTACCAGGACACCTTGTCCAATCGACGCAAGGGCGGTGGCCACGGCGGCGCGCTAGAGCGCATTTTCCAGGCCGGCATGGGAGAATTCAACAAAGCCAAAAATCAGGTCGGCAAGGGTGCGCCAATCAATCCCGCTGGCCTGCTCGACGGTGCCCGGCGCGCCATGCGCGCTGCTTACCAGCGGGAAATGGATGCGCTCGAATCCCATTTGGCTTTCTTGGCATCGGTCGGTTCGGTATCGCCCTACGTCGGCTTATTCGGTACCGTCTGGGGCATCATGAATGCCTTCCGCGGACTTGCCAATGTGCAGCAGGCAACGCTGGCAGCCGTTGCGCCAGGTATCGCCGAGGCCTTGATTGCGACTGCGATCGGACTATTTGCCGCAATTCCTGCCGTGGTTGCCTATAATCGTTTCTCGCACGATATTGATCGCTTGGCGATCCGTTTCGAGAGTTTCATTGAAGAATTCTCCAACATCTTGCAACGTCAGGCACGCTAATGGCTGGTTCGTCCATGCGCGGGGGACGCGCCCGCAAGTTCAAGTCGGAAATCAATGTCGTTCCCTATATCGACGTGATGCTGGTGCTGCTTATTATTTTCATGGTTGCCGCACCAGTAAACGATCCTAGCGTCATCAATTTACCTTCGGCAGGAAAGTCCGCAGTACCTCCGAGCGAATACATAGAGATTGCACTCAAACCGGATGCCCGTGCGACAATCAAAGTCAGCGGTCCGAAGCACGGCGATACGCTAACAGCAAGCAACCGCAGCGACTTGACACAAAAACTGCAGACGCTGCACAGTGCCAGCCCGGAACTTCCCGTGATGATTTCTGCCGATAAGGAAATCAAATACAACGAAGTCATTGAAGTCATTTCAGAAGCTAAGAAACTGGGTATCACACGTGTAGGACTGGCAACCAAGTAATATGAGCGGATCCTCTCCTTATCAAGTACCAAAAGCACCGGGCCGCTGGCGCGCCATTGCGCTGGCCTTGATCGTGCATCTGGCGCTGGTAGCCTTTCTCTGGATTGGTGTTAGCTGGCAAAACAAAACTCCTTTGGCGGTCGAAGCAGAAATCTGGGATCCGCAGATCAAGGAAGCCGCACCGTTGCCCCAACCCGAGCCACAACCTGAACTGCCACAACCAACACCGTCACAGGCGGCGCCAGTACCAGAGCCTCAAGCTACGCCACCGAAGGCGGCCGAGCCGATACTCGTCAAGCCGGACATCGCGCTCGAAAAAGAGAAAGAGAAGAAGCGCAAGGAACAAGAGCAACGTGATGCAGCATTGGAAAAACAAGCCAAACAAGCACGCGATTTGCAGGCGAAACGCGATCAAGAAAAGCGGGAAAAAATCGATCAGGAAAAGCAGGCAAAAACAGAGCGACTGAAAAAAGAAAAACAAGAAGACGACAAGAAACTTGCTAAACAAAAAGAAGATGCCGATGCCATGAAAAAAGCGGAAGCAGACAAATTGGCGGCCGAAAAACTGCAAAAACAAGCCGCCGCGGACAACAAGGCTGCCCAGCAACGTCGCCAGGAAGAAACAAATCGCCTGTTGAGTCAAGCCACCAGTAGCAGTGGTGGTGTCGGTACTGCTGCCAAATCCCAGGGCCCGCGCGGTGACGCCGGCTACGCCGGAAAAATTGCGGCGCGCATCCGCATGAATACCACCTTTGACGTTCCACCTGGTCTGGCAGGAAATCCACCAGTGGAATATGCTGTAGAACTACTTCCGGATGGTTCGATACGCAGCGTTCGTCTGATCCAGTCGTCCAACCTCCCCGGGTTCGACGAAGCGGTGGCTCGCGCCATCAACAAATCGCAACCTTTTCCTCCTGACAAGGATGGCAAGGTCCCGACCAGCATTTCCGTCATTCATAAACCGAAAGACAACAACTAATGAGCACGACGCGTAACCTGACAATCCTGACAATGGCCGCACTGGGATTGGCATTTTCCTCCGCATCGCAGGCCCAATTGCGTATCGACATTGCCGGCGTAGGCGCCTCCCAGATTCCGATCGCCATCGCGGCCTTCCCTGGCGAAGAAAGTGCCCCGCAGCGCATCACCTCCATCGTCAAAGATGACCTTAACCGCAGCGGCGCCTTCAAACTGATTGACAACGAAGACGCGTTGTCGGATGCATCCGCCATCAGCTATGACCTCTGGAAAAAGCGCGGCGCCGACGCACTTGCCGTCGGCAGTGTGCAACGTCTTGCCGATGGCCGTTTCGACGTGCGTTACCGCTTGTTTGACAACGTCAAGGCAACGCAATTGTCGGCCTTATCGTTTGGCAGCCAGCCGCAACTCATCCGTCTGACTGCGCATAAAATCGCTGACGACATCTATCAGAAACTCACCGGCATCCCCGGCATATTTTCGACCCGCATCTCCTACGTGACCCATGTCGGCAAGGAATATCGCCTGGAAGTTGCCGATGCCGATGGCGACAACGTACAAGTAGCGCTACGGTCAACCGAACCAATCATCTCTCCGGTCTGGTCGCCTGACGGCAGCAAGGTCGCCTATGTTTCCTTCGAAGCAAAAAAACCGGTCATCTTCACGCAAAATCTGATCACCAGAGAACGCAAACTGGTGGCCAATTTCAAAGGCAGCAACTCGGCCCCGGCCTGGTCGCCTGATGGCTCGCGGCTGGCAGTGGCGCTCACGCGCGACGGCCTGACCCAGATCTATATGATCAACGCCGACGGTGGCGGCCTGCGCCGCATCACCAGTAGCGCCGGCATCGATACCGAGCCACGCTTTTCGCCGGATGGCAACACCATCTATTTCACCAGCGATCGTAGCGGCGGACCGCAGATTTACAAAATTAGCATCAACGGAGGCGAACCCCAACGCGTTACCTTCAATGGCAGCTACAACATTAGCCCGCGAATTTCTCCCGATGGCACGGTGTTGGCGTATATTTCCCGCCGCGAAGGCAAGTTCCAGCTTTATACGATGGACTTGAACAACGGTCAGGAACAACGCCTCTCTGAGGGCAGCAGGGATGAATCACCCAGCTTCGCGCCGAACGGCAAATACATTATTTATGCGACAGAATCAAGCCGTCGCGGCGCACTCGCTGTGATATCGACGGATGGCCGAATCAAACAAAGTTTAGTCATGCAGGGTGGCGATGTCAGGGAGCCAGCCTGGAGTCCATTTGTAAAATAATTATTTTTTAACATTCATTCACGACTAGGAGTTTCAGATGCGTAAATTAAGTTCTTTAGCCATCATTTTTTCCGCAGCAATGTTGCTGGCAGCATGCTCATCGACCAAGCTCGACGACAAGAACGCACCGGTAGAAAATCGCAGCACTGGCATGAGCACTACAGCTGACTCGGCCGCGGTCAACAACGCCGACACCAGTGCCGACCCGCTCAACGACCCACAAAGCATCCTGGCCAAGCGCAGCATTTATTTTGACTTCGATAGCTACTCAATCAAGGAAGAATTCCGTGCCGTTGTGGAAGCGCACGCCAAATATCTGAACGCGCACAAAGATCACAAAATCATCATCCAGGGCAATACTGATGATCGCGGCGGCACCGAATACAACCTGGCCCTGGGCCAAAAACGTGCAGAAGCCGTACGCAAGGCCCTGGTTTTGCTGGGCGTGTCGGATGAACAAATTGAGGCCGTTTCCTTCGGCAAGGAAAAGCCAAGAGCCTTGGGTAGCGATGAAGCTGCATGGGCAGAAAATCGTCGTGCCGATATTGTTTACCAATAAGATCCGACCATGCGCACTTCTTTGAAAACTGCGCTCAAATCGGTATCTGCTGCGGCCATCATGGCCGCAGCAGTGAGCCTGCCGATGACAGCACATGCTGGCCTGTTTAGCGACGACGAGGCCCGCAAAGCCATTCTCGACCTACGCAGCCAAGTTGAGGCCCTGCAAAAAGATCTCGCCAACAAGTCGGACAAAAACAGTGCCTTAAGTCTGTCCGATCAAAACGATCAACTGCGCCAGGAAATCGCCCGACTACGTGGTCAGATAGAAGTCCTGACCAATGAGCTATCGAGCACGCAGCAGCGTCAGAAGGATTTTTATGTCGATCTAGATACACGCCTGACCAAGCTGGAACCGCAAAAGGTCAATGTCGATGGTAAAGAAGTCAGCGTTGATGTCACGGAACAAAAAACCTATGAAGCAGCCCTGAATACTTTCAAAGGTGGCGACTACAAGGGTGCCAGTGCCTCTTTTGCTGATTTTTTGAAACGCTATCCGGATTCAAGCTATGCGCCTTCGGCCCAATACTGGCTAGGCAATTCCCTGTACGTGCAACATGACTTCAAGGGTGCTATTGCGGCACAACAGCTGGTGTTGAAGAACTATCCGGACAATCCAAAGGTTGCCGATGCCCTGCTCAACATTGCCAGTTGCTATACCGAATTGAAAGACAAGGTAGCCGCGCGAAAAACTCTGGAGACACTGATTGCTAAATATCCAGATAGTGCAGCGACGCAGACCGGCAAAGAGAGATTGGCTGGATTGAAATAGTTTAGCTATGCATTTGACACTACCTATTGATAGTGCTTATAATAGCCGTCTTTCGGGTCGTTAGCTCAGCTGGTAGAGCAGCGGACTTTTAATCCGTTGGTCGCAGGTTCGAATCCCGCACGGCCTACCAGAAATACGAAGGGCTCCAAGCAATTGGAGCCTTTTTCTTTTTAGGCGCAGTGTGCATTTTTCTGCCATTCCCCAAAAAATCGCCCCTCAAAACACCCTCAATAATTCAGCGCCCCACCGGCCACGGATTCCTGTAATAGCCTAGAATCTTCCTGCAAGTCCATTTCACGATTGGAAAACTACGAATCCCCCTGCCTGGTGGCTTGAGCTACCGAGAGGCCTGCGCCTGCTGATTGGCGTGGCGCCGGCCATTGGCTGAAACCTAGCCAGCCTTCGCCAGCGCCTCGGCATAAAGCCCGCAAGAGTGATCCCTCAGCGACTCTAGGCAGTCATCTGCTGGCGCCGCATCCAATGCAATCCACGGCTCGGTATGCTGCCAATCCAGAACGCCCGGCAGCGTCGGCACGATACCTTGCGCGAGTCTGTGATCAGCTCATCGCCGGCCAGTGCTACCAGGTCGCTCATGCTTATCAGATCATTCATTTACTGCCCCTGTACGCCTGGAATGAATGACTGCGGAAACGCGCCCAGGGCGCGCTTGTCGGCCGGCCAGCCTATCCGCAGCACAAACGAAAAAGGGCGGCACCCGAAGGAACCGCCCTGCATGGAAATTTCAAAACTCGCACCTTGCGGCCCGGCGTCTGCCGATTTACGCGTGTCAGGAATAAAAAAGCCCGCTATCGAGACCGATGCGGGCAATGTCAGCGCGAGGCCAACAGGAGACACTTTCAAGCAATATAACCATTTATTGCATTAGGTTATATTTAGGATATAATTCAACTCATGAACTCAGTCAACTGGACCCCAAAAGCAGCCAAGCAATTACGCAAACTTGATGCGCAGTTGCAGCCAACCATCCGTGATGCGGTCAATACCTTGGAGGCGATGCCGGCATGTCAAAACGTGAAGTCACTGACCAACCACGAATACGGGTACCGGCTCCGGGTTGGAAACTACAAAGTACTGTTTGACTGGGACGGCGAAATCAAGATTGTCGAAATTCAAGAAGTGAGGAAACGCGATGAACGCACCTACTAAAATCCAAATGATCAACGGGCCGGACGGGAAACCGGCCTTTGTTGTCCTGCCATACGACGAATTTATCCGGGTCTATCAGAAGGAAAAAAATCTGATCCCTAATGCAGTCGTCAGCGCAACCGTTGACGGAGCAACACCTGTGCGCGCCTGGCGCGAGCATCTAAGACTGACTCAGGCAGAAATGGCGGACCGGCTTGACATCTCTCAGCCAGCGTATGCCAAGCAAGAGAACAGCGACAGTCTGCGCCGCACTTCCCTAGAGAAGATCGCAGCAGCCCTCGGCATCAGCCTGGAGCAACTTGATTTTTGAACCTGGAGCGGATGCGGGGAATCGAACCCCGGTTTTCTGCTTGGAAGGCAGCGGCTCTACCATTGAGCTACAAACGCAGAAAAGCCCCGGCCAGTTAAGGTGCGGGGCTTTCAATAATTGCCTATTTATGAAGAGATTCGCAGGCCCAGAGCTATCTGCAAAGTGGCCTGCTTGTTGTGAATCTACTCAAGAATCGAAAATTTAGGGCGAACGATCCCATCAACTGATTCCGGCTTGACGTAGGCCGGTGCCGTGCTTTCGCCCAAATTATGCGCGCAGAAAGGTTTCCCAATGTTCGAGCAGTAGGGCGACTATATACTGTGTTTACAAACAGTTCAAGCATTTTTTCACCAAATTAAAAATCCATCTGTTGGCGCAACTTGCGCATAGCAACACCGGCTGCATGGAACGCATATCTTCCTGCTCCTGCTGGCAATGTCGGTGGACGACCCGCTGACCACAGCGCGGCCCACTTCGGGGCATCCGACCAGGACCTGTTATCGAGGTGAGGCATGACCCCGCGCCGACGCACCTTGCGCCTTACCCTGAAAATCCTGCTCGGCTACGTCGCCATGTGCATCGCCGCCTTTCTGTGCGGCTTCGCCCGGCAGCACGACAAGAACACTAAAGATGAGGCGCAGCAGATCACCGTCAGGCAATACAACGACCTGTACCGCCGATGGCCTTGCGCAACTTGGATTTGTTCACGCAGCCACTGACAAGTCTGCGAAGTTGTACTTCGAAAGTGATTTCCCCGTCATGTGCGCCGCCATGGCCCGACACCTCCAAGCAGCAGTCAATCTTTTAATCTGCCAGAGTAGCAAAAGCGGATTCCGCATGGACTACAACATCGAGATTCTCAGAAGGGTCCGGTGCGCAGAAGAAGCTGGTGATGTAGTCGAATTGATCTTCAGTCGTTTGAAATGGATGCTCCCCAGCTTCGTTCCTGCGTCGCAGGCGTGCTTTGCACACAGCATCCGCTACCTCCAGGTAGTTCAGACGGTGGGCGCACCCAGCACGTATTGCAATCGCATGGCCCCATGACCGGGATTCAATAGTATTGAAAGGCAGGTCAAGCACCACGGAGACACCAGCTCGCAAGAGTTCCTCTACATGCGGGGACAAAACATCTTTGATACATTTCGCGCAGCGGACATAGTCGGCAACGCACTCGATTTCATTCGGGAAGAGCCTGGACAACCAGACATCCTCGCTGATCAGCACTGCACCTACATCTCGCGCAAGCTGTGCGGCCAGCGTCGACTTGCCTGAAGCGATCTTGCCGCAGACCAAGTGAAGAACAAGCTCGTGCGATACGTGATGTTGATATGGCATATTCGATTCCTCTAAGAGGCCCAGAAAGCAAAAACCCGCCTCCTGGGCGGGTTATCGTAAGACTCAAGTCGATAGCTATCCCGCCGGCAATTGGTCGGCGCGAATAATCGAAATGGTTTTAAGTTGGTTCATGGCTCAAAGCATACCGTGAGGATGCAGGTTGTGCAACTGCCCATTACAGGCAGTTTGGGCTGCTGCCGGTTCGGTGGACACCGACCTAAGCTTTTAGACTTCCTCAAACTGTACCGGGCTTACGTACCCGAGCGTTGAATGCCTGCGGATAGAGTTGTAAAACCGTTCAATGTAATCAAACACATCGGCTCGAGCCTGCTCTCGTGTTCGATAGACCTTTCTGGCAGTACGTTCGGTTTTTAGTGAACTGAAGAAGCTCTCCATAGCGGAATTATCCCAGACCTCGCCGGCCCGACTCATGCTACAGGTGATGCCTTGCTCTTTGAGCAATTGCTGGAAGTGCTCGCTGGTGTACTGGCTGCCTTGGTCGGAGTGATGCAATAGCGCCACTGGTTTTCCCCTGCGCCAGACTGCCATCATCAGGGCGTCTGCCACTAGCTGCGAGGTCATGCTGTCGTGCATTGACCAGCCCACAATGCGCCGCGAGTACAGGTCCAGCACCGCTGCGGCGTAGAGCCAACCTTCTGCCGTCCAGATGTAGGTGAAGTCAGCCACCCACTTCTGGTTAGGCGCATCGGCTTGGAATTGACGGTCCAGAACGTTGCCAGCAATCGCACTACGCTGACCTTTGTCTTGCGGTAGTCCACGCCGTCTCGGGCGTGCCCGCAAAGCTTGCTCACGCATGAGGCGTTCGATGCGATGCAAGCCACAGTTTTGCCCCAAAGCCAGAACATCATGCCACACACGACGTGCCCCATAGGTTCTATCGCTGCCGATGAAGCTTTGCCGTACTAATGTGCCCATGACCTCATCGGTTTGGCTACGCAGACTTCTTGGTCGACTCAGCCATGCATAAAAACCGCTGCGTGAGACACCGAGCGCCTCGCATATCAATCCCACCGGCCAGGACACTCGGTGCTTCGCCACGAAGTCGAATTTCACATCGACTCCCTGGCGAAGTAGGCCGCGGCTTTTTTCAATATGTCGCGCTCCATCTTGAGCTTGGCGACTTCTTTGCGTAGCTTGTCGATTTCAGCCTGCTCAGCCTTCATGACACCCTTGCCTGGAAATGCCTGCTGTGGGTCTTGCGTCAGTTCGCGCACCCAACGGCGCAGTACGGTTTCCCCCACATCCAAGTCCCGTGCTGCCTGGCTAACGCTAACACTGCGTTCGGTTACCAGCCTTACCGCTTCAACCTTGAACTCCCGACTGAATTGTCTTCTTGTCGCCATTTTCTACCTCCTGTTTTATCGACCACTTTAACAAAGTGTCTTCGAAACCGGCAGCAGCCCAGTTGCCCAACGTTCAGCCACAATCAGTCTGGCATGCCAGGCTTTCGGAATCAGCCAGACCTGCTATCGTTATCAGCCTACCTTGCAGGCGGAAAACAGCGTCATCGCCGATTGGCTGGTGCGGCTGACGCACAACCAGCGCAACTGGGGCTTTGGCCTGTGCTTCCTCTATTTGCGCAACGTGAAGGGCTTTAAATGGAACCACAAGCGTGTCTACCGGATTTACCGCGAGCTTGAACTGAACCTGCGCATCAAACCACGCCAGCGTCTGGAACGCGAGAAGCCACTGCCGTTGGCGGTGCCGACCCAAATCAATGAAACGTGGTCGATGGATTTCATGCACGATCAACTGGCGGACGGCCGCAGCATCCGGCTGTTCAACGTCATCGACGACTTCAACCGCGAAGGGCTGGGCATTGAGGTCGATTTCTCGTTGCCGTCAGAGCGGGTCATTCGCTCACTGGACCGAATCATTGAATGGCGCGGCAAACCGAAAGTGATCCGCTGCGACAACGGACCGGAATATATCAGTGCCGTCACGGCGGCCTGGGCCGCCAAACGCGGCATACGGATTGATTTCATCGAACCTGGCAATCCACAGCAGAATGCTTACGTCGAACGTTATAACCGCACGGTGCGTTACGATTGGCTGGCACATCACTTGTTTGATTCGATTGAGGACGTACAAGACTTTGCCACCAGTTGGCTCTGGACTTACAATCACGAGCGGCCCAACATGGCCATTGGCGGCATCACGCCTAAACAGCGATTGGCGCTTGCCACTTGACCTCTACTTTTAGCGCGATCTAAAAATGGGGGAATTACCGAAGAAAATATCTGTAACAGAAACTTTGGACAGAATCAAAACCAAGGATTAACCGAAATGCAGCATGTTTCACTTGATGACATAGAGATATTTATTGAGGTCGCCAGAGCAGGGAGCTTTTCACAAGCGGCTATTAATCTTGGAATGTCAAACGGGAGTGTCTCAAGGAGGGTCTCGGCACTTGAGAAACAACTCAATGTACGACTGCTTGACAGAAATACCCGGAAAATTCGTATGACGCAGCCAGCCATGCGTTTTTTTGATCGCAGTGCGTCGCTACTGGATGAGTTGCGGCTATCCCATGAGGCGTTGCGTGAAGATGTAGCGTCACCATCTGGTACCATTAAAGTATCGGCCCCGGTCGATTTTGGTATCTTCTGGCTTGCTCCACTACTTTCAGAATTTGCCGACCTTTATCCCTCAGTCAATGTCCTGATCGAATTAGCGCCTCGGCATGTTGACCTGATTGCTGAGCGCATCGACATTGCCATCCGGATCGGCCCTTTTGTGGGTAATAATCTGGTTGCGACAAATTTGGGGCTTATCCACACGGGTCTGTATGCCTCCAGTCAATATGTGGCCGCTAACGGCAAACCTGAACATTCAGCAGACCTCGCCAACCATCGTTGTATTTACCTACTGAATGGAAGCGAGTGGCGGTTTACCTTGGCAGGCGAAGTAAGTGAGGTTACGGTGGATGGCCGCTTCGCAACGAACAACATGGGCCTCATGTTACAACTCTGCAAACTCGGCCAAGGGATTGCCGTACTTCCAAAAAAAATGGCCGCTAAATTGGTTTCGAGCGAGGAACTGATTGAGTTGCTCCCGGACTATTCGTCGAGTGATTTCCCTGTACATGCGCTGACACTTTCGCGGTCCAGGCCTCACGCAGTTAATATATTTCTCCACTTCATAAAGGACAAGCTGATCTTCTAGCGGCAGTCTCGAGTTGCGGTGATGTTCCAATCCCATGGTGTCGGCACGTTGTTAAATCTGACCATCAGTACTCGTTGATTTTTGAGCGGGGAGATAGCCTCGATCAGAATACATCGTCCTCGGGTGGCCTCATCTTGCGCTGCTCGCATGCCTGATCGTCATCGTGGCTTCGCTAAAAACGCTCGGCCACCGGTCTTCGACAGTTACGCGCGTAAGTGGTTGATTTGATTGGGTTGAGGATTGAAACGTGCCCCTACAAGAGGCTCATCTGCTGCGTTTGACTGGGTAGTTTGACCTTCAGGGCCTTGAACACCTTGCTGTCTTCTTCCGTGATGGAAGACACGCCCGAGAGGGGTTCTGCGCCGTTGATGGATACCCGGTGATGTTGGATGCGCTTGAGGGTTTGTAAGGCACGCTCCGGCGTGACTCCCGTGTTACCTGCGCGCAAGCGCATCCGCATAACCCGGTGCAATATCAGCGCCATAAAGCAAATCGACGCATGGGCTCGAATGCGTTCTGGCAGGCGATGATATACCGGCCCGATTTCCAATTCGGATTTCAGTACCTTGAAGCCGCGCTCAATATCCGCCAGCGATTTGTAGCGCTCGATTATTTTTGTCGGCTCTATATCTTTGACGTTGGTGACCACCAGAAGTTTGCCGTCCATCATCTCTGCGAGCTTGAGAGCGCCTTCATCAATGGCATAGCTGAACAACTCGTCCTTGAGATTGACCTTGATGATGTTGCCCAAATGGCTCTCCCGCACCTCGTGATAGAAGCGCGCCTTGGCGCCACTGTCGGAGAGCTTGCGTCCACGCTTTTTTGCACCAAGGTCTTGCTCATCGAGTTTGCCCACCCAGGCGTTGGCCTGTGCCTGCAACTCATCAATTTTTGCCTGGCGCTTTTGCCGCTGCTCAAGTGCTGTGGCGGGGTCATGGGCCAGCACCAGACGCAGATCATTCCAGGCCACCTCCGCTGTGATTTCGGCACTGGCTTGGATGCACTGCTGCTGCAGTGGATTCAATAGATCCA
>Ga0302155_10001031_pt1 | contig 20570 bp, 19 predicted proteins | sample I_Bog_N3_1_FD_193508 | JGI IMG/M metagenome (GOLD analysis project Ga0302155, IMG submission 193508) | Peat permafrost microbial communities from Stordalen Mire near Abisko, Sweden - I_Bog_N3_1 | ecosystem: Environmental > Terrestrial > Soil > Wetlands > Peat | place: Sweden: Abisko, Stordalen...
AAACAGGCGCTTCGGCGCCTGTTTTTTTGCGTCCTTATTTTCTTCCTTGCTCGTTGTGTCTGTCAAAAATGTTTGGTTAATGCCAGGTACATTCCACGACGCTGGCCGTATTGCGGAGCACCGACGCCGATACCGCTGCCATCACGAATTTCGTAGGTCGCATCGAACAGATTGACAATGCTCAGTCGTACCGTCACCTTGCCCATGGGCGAGTCGTTAAAGGTATGCACTGCCGACAGATTGATGGTGGTGTAGTACGGCAGATGATCTGTATTGGCAAAGCCACTGCGCAGGCCGCTGCCGAACAGGGCATCGCCGCCGTACGTGGTGCCGTGGTACACATAAGACGCACCTGTCGAGGCGGTGATTGTTTGATCGTGATCCAAATGCACCCAATTATTGGCAATATAGTTCAGCTCTTCCTGGCTGAAATTGTATTGGCTGGACACGATATTCTTGCCCAGGGCGGTGGAGCGGGCCAGATTGAAATAGGCCGAAAAATCATCCTGTCGATAGTTCAGCGTCAACTCAATGCCGTAGATCTTGCCCTGCGCATAGTTGAAGGGCGTGTACAGCAAGGCTGAACCGAATTGACCTTCGTCGAGCAAATTGGTGACTTGCTTGTAGTAGCCATCCAGGCCCAGTGTCAAATTTTTCGTCGCCTTATGGCTCAAGCCCAGATCGTAGGTGTTGGAGCGCTCCGGTTGTACAGCATCGTTCTGATTACTGGCCGCAGCACCGGTGGTATTGGCAAAACTGGCGATGGTGGTGGCCGGAATCAACTCATTGGTCGGCGGCGTGAAATAGCGAGCATAACCAGCGTGCAAGGTAGTGCGCGGTGTCATTTGATAAACCAAGGCGATACGCGGACTCAATTGGCTACCTGTGACATAGGCATCGAGTTCATCGAAGCGCGCCCCATAGTTCAAAGTGAGGGTGTCGGTGAGTTTCCATTCATCTTGCAAATAGACGCCAACTTGACTGGTGACTTTGCTGCTGCTGTCGTTGATGGATAGTGGCGTGTCGCTGGTCGGGTTGCCATTGGCATCGGTGGGCAGGGTCAATGACTGATTGCTGTTGCTCACGGTCTCTCGGGTATAAGAGATGCCGCTACGCAAAGTATGGTTTTGATTGAGTCTATAGCTGCCGTCGGCTTGTAAGCCGTTGGCCAAGCCGCTGCGCGCGACTTGAGTGGACACGCCGGTATAAATCAGATCACCGTAGGTGTCTGGTTGAAATTGCACACTGCTATAGCGGCTGAAGGCAGCGATCTGGTAGTCAATGTCGTCGCCGATTCCTCCTTGTAAGGAGAGAATGCCGTAGCGGTTGGTTTCACGCTGAGTTTCATTCAGATTGGCTGAGGCAATATTGACGCCGGGTAGCGGATAGCTTGGCGTTTGGCCGGCAATATTCGGAATCTGGAAGCCGCTGTCGGTGTTGGCAAGAATCAGACTCAGGCGTGTGTCTGGATTGATCAGATAGGAAAAATAACCAAAAGCCTTGTTCTGTACCGTGCGGTCATGCAAGGCGGATGAGGCGCCGGTTGTGTTTTCGATGCCGAGATTGTTGGCATCGAATGAACCGGTGACGTAGTAGCTGATGTCATTGAGTGTGCCGCTAGCCTGACCGTTGACCTGACGGGTATTGTTGCTGCCGATAACCATGCCGATGTCGCCGCTGGGTGTCAGTTGCCCGGTCTTGGTTTGAATATCGACGATGCCGGCGGTGCGGTAGCCATATTGCGCAGGCAGGGCGCCGGTCAACAGGTTGATGTTGTCGATGAAGCGTGTGTCTAGTGTCTGCCCAAAGCCGGAGATGCTTTCTGGCAGCAGGATGCCGTTGAGGCGGTATTGCAAGTTGGCATGGTCACCGCGTACATGCAGTTGTCCAAAGGAATCTTGTGCCACGCCAGGTGCTTGCAACAGGAGTTGATTGAAGGACGTGTTTTCTCCTTGCGGCAGGGCGGCAATATCTTGCTGGCTGATGTGATAGGCGCTGCTGCCGGTTTCTACCAGAATGCCGTTGCGGGCCTGATTCAGGTGTTGGCTGGAGATGATGATGGTTGGTAGTGCAACTGTGGTGGCGCCATCACTGGTTTCGACATCGTTGTCGGAGGCGGCGCAGATAGGGGAAGGGTGTCCATTCTTATTGTTGGCATTTTTGGTGGAATCTTCCTGTGCCACTTCAGGATTGGCAATAGACTGGCCTTGTGTATCGGGTATCGAACCGGTGATTTTTTGTAAGCAAGATTCTGCATAAGCAGTCGATGTCCCCAAGCCATAGGCGAGCGTGATTAATGCGCTCAGTCGCAATAAACGCGTATTCATGACTAAATCCCGTAAAGCAAAGCTAGGCTGCTCTGAGATTGGGTGGCTAACGCAAGAGGATTGGCGTAATCGAATTGGTGATGCATGTGTAGCGGATGGGGGTGGCAATGAGCGGTACGATAAAGACAGGTGCCATCTCGTAGTGATGCTCAATGGTAGATGGGTGGCAGATGGCATAGGTTGATAATGGTGTATTTGAAAGGATGATTAGTGACTGATACTTTTATTTGCAACACAGTTGCACCTATGTATCTTACAAGTGTTCCTGATGTAGATGCAACTGTGTTGCAAAAATATTCTTGTGTAGATTGATGCCATCAAATCGAAAAATTCACAAATATGCTTGCACTACTGCATATGCAGATATACAATACGGCCTTCTTTGAACAGCAATAAGAAGTAGCTTGTTCGATGCGGGAGTAGCTCAGTTGGTAGAGCGATACCTTGCCAAGGTATAGGTCGAGAGTTCGAGCCTCTTCTCCCGCTCCAGAATGTCTAAAGGAAGCGTTCAGCGCGCTTCCTTTTTTTATTGTGAGCTTAGGCTTTCAGCATGCAGTGAAGTTGAGTGTGCGACGATGTTTTTGTGCGACGGACCTTTCGGTGCGTCACCCCTGGCGGGGTAGCAAAGTGGTTATGCAGCGGCCTGCAAAGCCGTCTACGCCGGTTCGATCCCGACCCCCGCCTCCAAGTTTTTTGATTTTAGAAATTGAGCCCGCTTTTTAGCGGGCTATTTTTTTGTCCAATTTCGCTGGATTTGTTTGAGTTAACGTCATTGACTGGTTTTGTATTTCCACCGTTTGTTATTCCGTATTTGTGGCAAGTGCCTCATGCAAATGCAAAAAAGCCGGATAGCTTGGCTACCCGGCCTATTCGGTAAGCGGAGTTCGATTAGAAGCTGTAGCGTACGCTGATGGAGAGCAGATCGTTGCTCAACTTGGCATTATTGTCGCCAATGCTGGATTGCCCAAAGTATTCATATTCGCCACGAACAGTGATGTTTGATGTGAAGTGATACTCAGCTCCGATGCCTGCCATAGGATTCAATCTCACGGATTTCTCCGAATAGGAGTAATTGCCTGAGGTAGCGTATTCCTCGACATCGCTTATTTTGGCGAACACACCAAGCTTGCCAAGCAGGGTAAATTCTTTTGACAGCGGTAGCATGCCAAGTGCACTCATTCCCAAGCCGGAAGCGCCAGCAGAGGTGTGCAAATATGCGGAATCGTTCCTGAATTTCCCCAAATTGACATACTCCAGCTCCGCTCCCCAGTTGTCGTTGAACTGATAGCCAGCATAAAATTTAAGGCCGGTGGCGCTATTGCTTTGGTTGCTGTCGGATGCAAAATCGACATTGCTGATCTTGTTTTTCGCATAGCCAATGCCAGCGCCGACGTACCAGCCTTCTTTTTCCATGTCGGCAGCGCCAACGTAAGCGGAGGTGGCAAGCAGGCAGGCGCTAAGTGCAATTGTTATTGAATGTGAAGCCATAAAAATCCTTGAGTCATTGTTGTATGAAATTTCCTGACGAGCGTTCCCCGATAGGAGGTCGTAATGCAAAGTCGTGCCCCGGAAAATAGGGGATGCTGACGGGAGTGGAGATCCAGTCAAACTCGTGAAAATCTGTTGAGCTTGGCTGGAGGGGGCTAGTTTAGGCAGTGGTAGGCGAGCTCACTATCGGTCAAGTCCGGTAAATGTCTCGTAAATTTTCTGGTGTTTAAAGTGCGCGTCGAACTTGTCTGGAGATGGCTTGAAATAAGAGTCGCAGCTTGTTTTGCGGCTCAAAAAATGACTCTATTTTGTGGTGCTTGTCAGAGAAGTGAAGGGTGTATATAATCTCCCTTCTTTGCTTTTTGCAAAATCTGAAGCGAAATATTCGCGTCAAGCCGCTGCTAGGCTCGTCATACGAATCGCTTGCAACATCTCCCTGCGGGAGTAGCTCAGTTGGTAGAGCGATACCTTGCCAAGGTATAGGTCGAGAGTTCGAGCCTCTTCTCCCGCTCCAAATGCAAAAGGAAGCTCAGTGATGAGCTTCCTTTTTTATTTTTCCTCCCGATTTCTTGTGTTTGTTCGGCTGTGATGACGAGAGTTTTCCGGCGTCGGACTCCTTTTTCAGATGGCTGCCGCTTTTCGAAATGCGCCGTTTTCCCCCAATAAATGTAGATTTGTGTCGTATTCCATGGGATTGAATTGTTTTTCCAGACATTACCCTTTACATTGGCGTCACAGCTAGTTCAAATAACAGTAGCGACAGTGCGCGGGAGAGAATGAAATGGATGCTTTTCAAAAAGAAATTGACGAAAGAACGAATCTCACTAGTTCTAATAAATTTGAATTATTGCTATTTCGTCTCGGTGCAGATCCGCACGGGGTGCGCTCCGAGTTGTTCGGCATCAATGTGTTCAAGATCCGCGAAATCGTGCCCATGCCGCACATCACGACGGCTGCTGGTACGCATTCACCAATGTTGGGCATGGTTAATATTCGCGGTCAGATCATCTCGGTGATTGATTTGCCTAGTGTGGTCGGCTGTGTGCCAAAAACCGGTCTGAATATCTTGCTCGTCACAGAATATGCGCGTACCACCCAGGCATTTGCTGTGGAGTCGGTAGAGGAGATTGTGCGTCTGGAATGGAGCCAGGTGTTGTCGGCCGAATCTAAAGCGGGGGGCAATTTTGTCACTAGTATCGCGCGCCTTGATGATGACGAAAGCGGTACGCGTCTGGCACAGGTACTTGACGTCGAGCAAATTCTCCACGAGTTCATGCCAGCTCCGCGCGCACTTGGTGTGGGCGGTATTGAAGGCATCAGTCTCAAGCCAGGTTCAGTGGTCATTGCCGCCGATGATTCAAGGGTCGCGCGCTCGCTGGTTGAGCAAGGACTGAAGGCAATGGGTTTGCCTTTCGAGATGTACAAGACTGGCAAGGAGGCGTGGGACAGAATTGTGAAAATCAATGAAGAAACTCGCACGCAGGGCATACCCGTGACGGATCGCGTTGCCATGGTGTTGACCGACCTTGAAATGCCTGAAATGGATGGCTTTACGTTGACGCGCAATATCAAACGCGAAGAGCGTATGAAAGCGATCCCAGTGGTGATCCATTCATCACTGTCCGGTGCGACCAACGAAGATCATGTCAGAAATATTGGCGCTAATGGCTACGTTTCGAAGTTTGCGATTGAAGACCTGACAAAAGCCATACGGAATGCGCTAAAAAACTAAATATTGTCAGTTGCGTGTCGGCAGAGGTTCTTGGCAGAATCGGAGAAAGCCTTGCATCAGGTCGTTGTGCGATGTGAGGTTTTTTGTTCTGCAAGAACTGACATGCAATACGGTCGGTTGCGCCGTTCGACGCTGCAGGTGATGCGCGCTGCAAAATAGTGCACTAAACCGAGCATTGGTTTCAATGCAATTTTCCTTGGCAATCGGTACTGCAGTTCTCTGCTACATACAGATCAGACACTTGTGCTTGCGCTGAGGACAATCTTCTATACTTATCCCCTTTCATTTCCGTCTTCATTCACGGACCTGTGACTTATATATGCGTATTCCACAATTACCATCAACGCGCGATGATCGTTTGTCAGAGGCGTTACAAGCTGCGATTAACAATAAAACCAAGCCGCCCGGCAGTCTCGGCTTACTAGAGCTGCTTGCACGGCGCATTGGATTGATTCAACAGACGCTGACACCGCACATCGGCCGCGCTGCAATAGCAGTGTTTGCCGCTGACCATGGCATCGTCGCGGAAAATATTTCTGCCTATCCACAAAGCGTGACTTGGCAAATGGTGGAGAATTTTCTTGACGACGGTGCAGCCATCAATGTTTTCGCGCGTCAGAATAACTGTGCTTTGCATATTATTGATGCTGGCGTCAATCATGATTTTGGTGTTCGCGCGGGGCTAATTGATCGAAAAATCGCTCTGGGAACTGCTAATTTTGCTCAGCAGCCGGCCATGACCTCAGCGCAATGCGAACAGGCTTTGCAACGTGGCATGGACTGGATCTCCGAATTGGATGCCGATGTGGTCGGCTTCGGCGAAATGGGCATCGGTAATACCAGCGCAGCCGCAGCTATCATGCACAAGATTACCGGCATTGCCGTATCGGAATGTGTTGGTGCCGGCACCGGACTGGCCGCTGCCGGCGTGTTCCACAAACAGCAGGTCATTGAGCGCGCTGTCGTGCACCATGCTACCGTTACTGCGCCATTGGATGTGTTACGCGTCTTTGGCGGCTTTGAAATCGCCATGATAGCTGGCGCCATGTTAAAGGCTGCAGAGCGCCGTATGGTGCTTGTCATTGACGGTTTCATCGTCACGTCGGCGCTGTTGGTGGCAGCAGCATTACAACCGGACATTCTTGATTATTGTGTGTTTTCGCATTGTTCCGATGAACATGGTCACCGACGTATGCTCGAGCATCTGCAGGCTCGCCCACTGATGCAACTGGATCTGCGTCTGGGAGAGGGAACCGGTAGTGCGCTGGCCTTGCCTTTGTTGCATGCGGCGATCAATTTCCTGGCGCAGATGGCAACATTTTCTTCGGCACAAGTCAGCGAAAAGAGCACCTGAAATGGCTGTCGTGCCAACACCGCAATCCCATCCACCTACCGCACCAGGCGGCTTGCGGTATCAGTTGCGCTTATTTTTTACTGCATTGCAATTTTTTACGCGATTGCCCGCACCACGCTGGGTGGGTTTTGAGTCAGACTGGTTGACGCATGCCACACGTTATTTCGCCGTCATTGGCTTGTTGGTCGCAATCTTGTGTGCCACCGTCTACAGCATACTTGTATACTGTTTGCCGTCCTCGCTGGCTGTGTTGTTGTCGACAGCCGCCGGTATTTACCTGACGGGTGCCTTGCACGAAGATGGTTTTGCCGATGTCTGTGATGGTTTTGGTGGTGCCATGCAACCGCAGCGGGTGCTGGAAATCATGCGTGATTCACGGTTGGGGGCGTTTGGTGTCATTGGTATCGTCTTGCTGCTTGCAAGCAAGATTGTCGCTTTGGTCTATTTGCCGGTAGGCCAGGTTGTACCAGCCTTGTTGCTGGCGCATCCAATGTCGCGTTGTTTCGCTGCGGGATTGATCTGGCGTATGGATTATGTACGAGAAGAAGGCAAGGCCAAGCCGCTGGCGCAACAGATGAGCGCGATGGAATTTGCCATCACGGCCTTGACTGCGCTGTTACCCATGGTCGCTTGCATGGTGTTGGGCTGGTTCAGTTTGGCGGCGCTGGCGCTGGCATGGCTGACGGGGTTGGCTGCGACCGTATTTCTGGCGGTTTTATTCCAGCGTCGCATCGGTGGTTACACTGGCGACTGTTTGGGTGCTGTACAACAATTGAGCGAAGTGGCGATTTATCTGGGCCTGTTGGCTGCAGGATCGCCAGCGCTGTCATTATGAACAGAAAGGTTGAATATGCTGCTGCATCTGATCCGCCATCCCTTGCCAGTCATTGACAAAGGCCTTTGCTACGGTAGCAGTGATCTTGCCGTTGCCGAAGAGGAATGTCGAGTGGTGCTGGAGAAAGTGCGTCCCGCGTTGCCGCCTTATGTGCCGTTATATTCCAGCCCGCTGCAACGCTGCGTGTATCTGGCTGAACCGTTGGCTGCAGCTCTGCAAGCGGGGCCGGTGCGTTACGACCCGCGACTGATGGAAATGCATTTTGGCAGTTGGGAGCAATGCGCCTGGGAAGCTTTGCCGCGTGAGGAAATCGATCTATGGGCGGCCGATGTGGTTGGATATCGCCCGGGCGGTGGCGAGAATGTACTTAACGTAGCGCAACGTATTGATTCGTTTTGCGAAGACCTGTTGCAACGTGGCCATAGCCAAGCCATTATCGTCTGCCATGCTGGTACTATTCGTCTATTACAGGCCCGCGCGCAAGAGTTGCCGGTGTTGCAAATGGCCATGCATGCAGCTACCAATACACAAGCGATTGCATTTGGCGAAGTACTGACATTGCAGTTGTAGAAAACGGAGCCGCCGTACTCTTTGCCCTCAAGCCACGAAGATTGCGGCTGTCCAAGTAGTCGAATTTGCCATTCTCACCGGGTTCGCCCATTATCTTTCATGTCTGCAACTAATTTACCTAAACAGCTCTTGATTGTGGACGACAGTAAAGTGTCGCGTATGTTGATCAAAGCGCATATTCTGGCGTTACACGCCGATTGGATCATTCGCGAGGCCGCCAGCGGCGATGATGCCTTGCAGATGGTGCAAGAGCAACAGCCTGATTATTGCACCATGGATATCAACATGCCGGGCATGCTTGGCACCGAAGCGACGGAAATCATTCTCGCCAAATATCCGAAAGTACGTGTGGTGGTTTTCTCTGCCAATATTCAAGAATCCGTACAATCGCGTGCTCAGAAAATGGGTGCCATGTTCGTCGCCAAGCCGGTGACAGAAAAATCGATTGCACGTGCACTTGGTTTTTTTACGGAGAATCTGTGAACGTTTTTTCCGACATCGAGATTGATGCGCTAACCGAGGTCTTCAATGTCGGAGCGGGACGCGCTGCGTTGACGCTGAGCGAAATCATCGGTGAAGAGGTCATGTTGTCGGTGCCGTCTCTCAAGGTGCTTAACTCCGCTGAAATTTCTCCTTCCGTGCTGACCTGGAAAGATGGCAAGTTTGCCACTGTCAGCCAAGTGTTTTCGGGCCCCTTCACTGCCGAAGCGGTGTTGTTGTTTACCGAGAATTATGCGTTGGAGATCGTGCGCGACATGATGGGTTCGCAGATGAGTATTGATGACCTCGCCGAGTTTGAGCAGGAAGCAATGAGTGAGCTCGGCAATATCATCCTCAATGCATCCTTATCGGCCATGGCCGATATGCTTGACATCAGTCTCAATAGTTCCCTGCCAATCTACAGCATCTCCTCGCCGCAAGACATCGCCGACCGGTTTGTCGATTGTGGTCGTGAAGATAACTATATTCTGGTCTTGCATATCGATCTGGTGTTGGAAAAGCACCATACCGAAGGACATTTGATTTTCTTGCTCAGCTCTACTTCGTTGAGCAAACTTATCACGCATGTACAGCAGTATCTGAGCAATATTCTTTGATCGACATTTCCATGAGCAGCAATGTTCCTCTCGGTTTTTCCACGGACCAGGTGATCAATGGCGTCAATCTTGGTCTGATTGTCGTTGGTGAAAACCTGGAGATATTGCTGTGGAACGACTGGATGAGTCGGCATAGTGGACTCACTCATGAGCAAGCCTTGCAGCAAAATATTGTTGCCCTGTTTGGTGGGCAGCTGACGCCAGGTTTTTTGCGCGGACTCAACAATGTCATCAATTATGGTTCGCCATCGTTGCTCTCGAGCGCATTGCATCGCTCCCCGTTGCCATTGTATGCGCAGCAAGAGGTGAGTCAAACACCGGTGCGCATGCATCAGTCCATCATCATGACGCCAATGCAAAGTGTTGAAGGTGGGCCGCGCACTTGTCTGATTCAAATCAGTGATTCCAGTAATTCGGTTCGACGCGAAAAAATGTTGATATCGCACTCGGATGCGCTCAAGCGCGAAGCCATCACTGATGGCCTCACCGGCATCTATAACCGACGTTTCTTCGACGAAAGCTACATTCTGGCGGTGCGGCATTCCAAACGTCATCGCAGCAATCTGTCGCTGTTCATGATCGACATCGATTATTTCAAACCATACAACGATCATTATGGCCATCTGCAGGGCGACAAGACGTTAAAACTGGTTGCCAATACTCTTTTTGCCCAAATGCGTCGCCCCTCGGATATATGCGCGCGTTATGGTGGCGAAGAATTCATCATGTTGGTGGCCGAGTTCACTGAAGAGCAGGCGGTCAGATTTGCCGAACGTCTATGTGCCAGCATTGCCGACCTTGCCATTGCGCATCCTACATCTCCTGTGGCCGACCATCTGACTGTTAGCGTTGGTGTGCAGACTTGGGCACCGGATCAGATTCGTGAAAATCTGCCGTTGCTCAAGGGGGCAGATGAGGCGCTTTATCGCGCCAAAAGTCAAGGGCGTAATCAGGTTGTGGTCAAAAATTAAGTCTGATTTTTGGGTTTGTGCATGAAGTTCGGGCAAGACAAATATCGTTATTCTGTTGCTATTGCCGATTTAACCTCGCTCTTATGACTCCCGTTACGCCTTTCATGCCGAAGGCGAAATTGCACACGGCGTGATGGCGTTCTTGCTGGTGGCTCAATGTCTGGGCACAAAGCTGCAGGCACCTGCAACGATTCCTGAATCATGATAAATTTGTGCATGGCAATAAATCGCTGAACAGGATTCATTGCCATAAGGTTCTCGGGGCGGGGTGCAAATCCCCACCGGCGGTAATGTTGCTATGGAGCGGTGTACGGCTCATGGTAACGAGCCCGCGAGCGCTTGGTGAGCAATTGGTTTGCCAAGGTTAGCAGACTCGGTGTGATCCCGGGGCCGACGGTCATAGTCCGGATGAAAGAGAACGGGATAAGTGCTGTTTGCAGGCGTGAACCTGTGGCGGCCAAGTCCCATGCGCCCTGTTTTTATTCGACAAACAGGAGTCCTGAACAAATGCAACACCCATCCGCAATTCATTCGCAGCATACCGCTGCCAATTCCACCAACCGCAAACGTATTGCTTTCATCCAGGCTAGCTGGCACAAAGAAATTGTCGATCAATGCCGGATTTCTTTTACTGCTGAAATGGCCAATCTGGGTTATTCCGAAACAGCGATCGATTTTTTCGAGTTACCTGGCGCGTTTGAGATTCCATTGCATGCCAAGATTCTCGCCAAGAGCGGCAAGTATGGAGGTATTGTGGCCTCCGGCCTGGTGGTTGACGGAGGTATCTATCGCCACGATTTCGTCGCCCAGTCAGTCATTAATGCGTTGATGCAAGTACAGCTGGAAACGGAAGTGCCGGTTTTTTCAGCAGTATTAACGCCCCATCACTTTCATTCGCACGGCGAACATCAACAATTTTTCCATGAGCATTTCGTGGTCAAGGGGCGTGAAGTTGCTCGGGCCTGCGTTGATACTGTTACCAAGTTGGCGTATTTACAGACAACACAGGCGGAGACAGTTCTTAACGCGGCGTGAGTCAGGTAGTTGACATACTTACCCACAAAAATTGTGGGTAAGTATGTGAGTAAGTCATTTTAAATTATTTAAGCTATTGATTTTAAATGATTTTTTGTGCTTGTCTCAAAATCAGGCAAATACGTCTTCTGTGAGGCGCCCTTACTCGGACGCCTTTTTTTCTGGAGTCGTCAATGGGCCGTCCAATTGATGTTGGCTGGCGCCATCAGGATTATCTACCCCTGGCGTCAGATAACGTTCCATCGCGCTAAAAAAACGATCATAGAAATCTGCTGCACGGATGGTTTCGCTAGCCACGCGTACCAGTGAGTCGTCGCTGGAGCCAAACGGCATGGACACCGATCCCAGTACGCTCAGACCAAGGCTGGCCGAGTTATTGGTCTTTTTCAACGTATAACGATCTTGCGTGGCACTCACGAAGACGGCAGTACTGCGGTCGGTTTTTCCGTTGCTGGCGCAGACGATATGAAAAGCGATCTCGACGTGTTGATCCGAGTCTGGCTGGAAGCTCTTGGTGCCATCGACGAATGTCGCCTGTGCTTTGTTGATGATGTAACCCTGCCCCAGCAAAGCACGCCTTGCGGCTTCGCAGGCTGTGGCATCGCTGGCAGTGAAGGTGCGAGAATAAGTGTCGGTATCGCTGAAGCTTTCCTGGTGGTAGAAGGACTGTTTCGACGAGGCGCAGCCTGCCAGTGCAGCGAGCATCAGCATTGGTGCCAGAACGGTCAAAACGGGAATGAAAAATGAAGGATGCAAGCGGCGCATGCCGGGGATCTCCTGAGAACGAAAAATACACTGGTGGATTGGCAATGCCGCCATTGTAAGTTAACGACAAGATCCAATGTCGAAGCAGAAGGTAAGTAGAGGTAACAAGCTGCTCAAACTCAACAAGTGGAGCGACGTTTGGATATACGCTCGCATGTCAACGAAAGGAAAACGCTCATGGCAGGACAGATTGGTTGACCAGAATGCGTGAGGTTGTCATGAAATTACGGCTGTAGCACTGACCCGCGACAGAATGCTACGGATGGAAGTAGTGTTGCCATCATGCCTTCGATCATCGTTTGCCAAAAGCCAAATGCGAGTCACACCTACTGAAAATTTGGTGCATAGTAGAACATTGTGTATGTGAGTATTAAATTGATCAATGGTAATTTATTCATCATGCAGACCGTGACCGGATTTCAGTTATCGACGCGTTAAAGATATCGATGGAAAATTCAAAAAAAATTGAGCTCGATCGGATTCGCAGAGAACTGATCACCGCGCATAACCGTGCGGCTTGGCATATGGCGGCAACGATCATCAAGGCGTCGCTTGTCAAGGGCGGCATGGATGAGCCGCCTAGTGCCAAGGAACTGGCAGAGTTGAATGCAACTATCACTAATTTGCGCAGCGTTGCCGAAGACGCTCTTGAACTTTTGAAAAAATGACCGTGTATGTGCTACCGCATGTATAGCTCAGAACTTGGCTCAAATGCCAACGTGAGCGCAGTAAAAAATTCAATGTGAATAATCGTCTGATTTATCGCCTGATGATTTTGGATTGCGTCATATTCCCGTAAAAACTGTGTTTTAGAATGCCAGACATTGCGCAATTTCTGTATTGCACCTACCGGAGCCGGCGGTCGGGAAACATACCGGCACCAAAATAATCGACCCATGCTGCATAATTGTTGCGTGGGTTTTTTTTGCCATATCGGAACGGTGTGGCAACAGTGGCGCTGCGGCAAAGACCAGTACACTTGGCGATATTGTGTACGAGATTGGTTATTTTTGACTCTGTTCGATTTGGCCCGACAAGGATAAGATCACCTATCGAAAACTCTAGATCAGAGCCCTTATGTTGCACTTGTCATCCCGCCATCTATGCGTTGTAGCCATTACTGCAATGCTTTTATCAACAGACCTTATTGTCACATCCCTTAGTAAACTCGCTTCTTATCGCCGGGAAATGCAACCATGAGCGTTCCGGCCATGCGTCCGGCGCATCTTTTCTTAGCCCTGTTGGTGATTGTTGTATGGGGTGTCAATTTCGCCATTATCAAGGTCGGCTTGACCAGCGTGCCGCCATTACTACTGGCTGCCATTAGGTTTGTGCTGGCGGCGTTTCCGGCATTGTTTTTTTTGCGAGCCCCCAAGGTACCTATTCGACTCTACATTGCCTATGGACTGACCATATCGGTGGGGCAGTTTGCCTTCCTGTTTACCGCCATTCATGTGGGCATGCCATCCGGTTTGGCATCGCTGGTGTTGCAATCACAGGCCTTATTCACCTTGATGTTGACGGCATTCTGGCTCAAGGAAAAATGGCACAGCAATCAATTGGCCGGTCTGTTACTGGCCGCCGGTGGTCTGATGCTTATCGGTAGCGCGCATGGTGCTTCGATGCCGCTGCTGGGGTTCCTGTTGACAATTGCGGCCGCTGTGATGTGGGCCTGTGGCAATATCGTCAGCCGCACTGTGGGGCGCCATGGTCCGATGAATCAATTGGCCTTCGTAGTATGGGCTAGCCTGGTGCCGCCGTTGCCCTTACTAGCACTGTCCTTATTTATCGAAGGACCTGCCGCGATCAGCCTGTCATTACAGCACTTCAGTCTGCAATCATTTGTGTCGGTGGCTTATATTGCTTGGGCTTCAACCTTGTTTGGATATGCAGCATGGAATTTCCTGATGTCGCGTTACCCCATCAATCGCGTGGCGCCTTTTACCTTGTTGGTACCGCTGGTGGGGCTGACTACCGGTTGGCTGGCTTTCAATGAAGCGTTGAATGTGGTTCAACTGGCTGGTGCGGGACTGTTGATGGTTGGTTTACTGGTTAATTTGTTCGGCGCGCCGCTCATGGTGCGTCTAGGCTGGCGTAAAACCTAATGCTCGATCTTGCGTGGCAGGCATTGTTGCCATGTTCGTCGTACGTGAATTTGCTGTCCCTGCGCTCGTCCGAAAGATGGTGCAGTTGTTGGAGGTGTGCTTGCAGTCGCTACTGTCAAAACACGTCATCAACCACGACCCAAATGCTCAAAGTTGATTCTGCTATCTATTGTGTTCGTACCGATGGTATCGAGGTGTTGTGTAAATATGAATGCCATCATTTTAAAAAACATACTGAATGAAAAGTATGTTTTTCTCGTTTCAGATGACTCTATGGCCGACTTGTGACATCACCCAAGGTGATTGAAAAATAAATTTAGTACGAGCCCGAGTATTTTTTTCTATCAATTGATTTAAGTCTGGTTCAAATCCAGCATGGTCATCACTACCATACTGTCTTCACACCGTGTTCTTACCAAGACGCTCTTGTCGCCCGGTGAGGCTAATTCAATTTAGTATAAAAATGTCATCTACTCAAAATAAATGCACAGTTACCTATATTTTTCTGTTCCCCGTTTGCTGCTGTTGTTGCTAATGCCCGTGCTAGTGGGCGCTGCGCAAGCACGTTGTTTCGATGAAGCAGGGATAAAATATGGTATGGATCCACTTTTGCTCAATGCGATTGCTCAAGTGGAGTCTGCGATGAATCCGCAGGCCATTAATTTAAATCGTAATGGAACGCAGGACCTTGGTCTGATGCAGATCAACAGCTCGCATCTGGAGCGTCTACGGAAAATAGGCGTGACCCGTGAAAAATTACTAACCGATGCTTGCCTGTCAGTCATGGTCGGTGCCGAAATTCTCGCCGGCTTCATTGCTCAGTTTGGTTACACATGGAGAGCTGTTGGCGCCTATAACGCTGGCGGCGAAAGTCGTCGTGAAAAAATACGTGAACGCTACGCACGTAAGGTAGGGCGTGAATACAACCGCCTCAGCGCCGGATTGACTAAAATTGCGCCGCCAGAGAACATACTATCCGCTTTGGATCGCTAGAAAGAAACTACGCATTTTTTCCGTTGAGTTGTGCCAGGAATCCATTCTCTATTGATGCCGGTGTGGCGGCCATGTTGACAATGGCCTGTTGCGACACTGCCCCTAGCCACTCAAGGAAAAACATGACGACCCCAATCACATACCAAGGCATTCCGTCCGGCATACCAAAGCATAACTGCGCAATCAGATTGCATATTTGAAAGACGCCTGTGGCGAAATATCGCATCGCAGCCGTGATCAGACAAACTCGTAGTTCAGGTTTTTCGAGTGAGTTATCGTGCGCATAGATGGCACCGGGAAATGTCGAGAAAATGATCGCTGATGTGCCGGCCTCGGTGCCTTCGATGACAGCCGCAGGCCCAATTGTGTTGATCGCGCTTCTAGCTATTGGACCAAGGGAAAGTGCTGCCGGGCCGATGCTTTCTTTAAAGAGTAAGCACCAAAGTGCAGCTCCAAAACCGTAGGCGACACTGAGCGGAAAAAATGCAGGTAGATGCGGGGAACCCTTCGTGTTAGGGCTCTTCAGTGATACACGATTGCCAAAATTGCGCAGGGCACTTTGTGCGGGATCGCGCACCGCGACGTAACCGATATCGGCAAGATTATCGAGCAAAAATTGATGTTTCAGTTGCGGCGCATATTCTTTCAAGAAATAGAGTGGCGTCAGCATAGCCATGCCGCAGAAAAGGCCACTGGCGCGTACGCATAAACGTGTTTTTCTATTTTTAGCAGAACGTGATGCAAAATGAATTAAGCCATAGGCCGAGGTTAATCTGAGTAAGGTAGAGCCGACTATCAAAGGTGTTGTTGCTGCTCCAAAATTGGTTGGCATCGCTGTCTTTATCAACCAACTGCTGGTGCGGCCGGCAGCGGTACAAAAACACACACGAGATGTGTTAGCCAATGGTACTGAAAGGTATTTCATTCGGCTTTTCTGTGACATATCAGGACGCGGTTTTTCTATGTCTTGTAACTCGAATTTACCCATCGATATGGTGATCGAAATTTCTTCTTTTGTCTCTTGTTTAGCTTCTGTTTTTGTAGTGAAAACAGGTAGAAAAGAACGAGGCGGAATATGTTCAAACAGTTGCTCATTGAAGTTTCTGGTGCCGACGTACATCATTTGCAGTCGTGGCTGCATAGTGCGGTCGATGCTTGAGGATTGGAGAAATTGTTGTGGCGAATTTGTCAGTGCAGAGAAGAGTTCAAGAAATTTTTGAAACTGCATTGCAAAAACATGATGTCGTTCTGTTAGAAGAGAATTTTGAGAAGTAGTGGGGACGTTGGTCGCTCTGAGGGGGAACATCGAATTCCTTTCCGAAAAATAAGCAAGCGCCAATGCGTGACGGCGATTTCCGAGTTCCTTGGCAGAGCCATGGACAATATAGATCAAACAGAGTTCGTAATAATTCTATATTAATAATGCATTTATTCGATATTAAGAATTGTGCAAAAACAATGACTGCACATTGTTTAATTTTATTTTCATGATCGTCTCAGGACTCGATGAGTAAATTTAAGTCTGGTCCTATTTTTTGATGGAGGGGAGAGGCATAAACTTCAATGTCTCAATTGAGGTTATGCAACGAAGGATGTGGGGGGTGCCAAACACCTTGCCGAGGATAAGAACCATGGATAGCAAGGATGTGAAGATATTAACCAAGCTGCAGGCATTCATTGATCATGCCATGGGCGTATCACTTGGATCACTGGCAATAGCATCGCGTGAAACGGATGTGTTGTCACACGATGTTGACTTGTCATCGTTGATAGCAGTGGCGGCACTCAGTGGTGATGCCATGACGACGAATTATTTGCGGATGGCGGTCAGTAATACACTTCAATATCGCCAGATTGCTACCCTACTGCGTCGCACTGAAGCTTATTCAATGGTTTCGTTTTTGTTACAGGAAGGGCAGGGGGAGAAGGTTGAAGCACTAAGTGCACGCTATGGTGTATCAGCAGGTCACTTTCGCAGAATATTCCGGGCATCTTTAGGTAATAGTCCCAAGTCTTCTCTCAATGATTGGCGTCTGGCAAAAGCTGTTCTTGCTGTCATAGAGCGACGCCAATCAGTGACCGATGTTGCCATGGCACACGGATATGCATCGCCATCACATTTCTCCAACGAAGTAAAAAAAACACTTGGTTTGAGTCTGACGCATCTGTTCGATGCGAAAAAAAAGTAAGGGAGGAACAAGTGAATAGATGGCGAATATCAGGCCCCGTAAAGTGGCTTGTGGTGCTATTTTTTTTGGGTATGCAACAGCAATCCTGGAGTCAGGAAATCGGCGATCCCGATATGAGCGTGATGCGAGGAAAGAAAAAACAAGAAGCAGGGGCAGCAACAGGTTATGTGGCACGGCAAGAAAGCATACGTGCATTTTTTTCGGCGGTATCGGCGTATCTTGGGAAGCCTATTATTGTCAGTAAGCTTGCTGCTGCAAAGCAGATATCAGGGGAATTCAATTTTTCCTCTGGTGATATTGTCAGCAAGACCAGCAGGCAGCTAGGGTTGATCACTTATTACGATGGTAACGCCATCTATGTCTACGACTCCAGCGAAACAAAAAGTAGTGTCATTCAGCTAAAGCATGTCACACCTAAATCATTACAATCATTTCTCAAAAAATCTGGGTTGGCAGATTCGCGTTACCCACTGAGAGGCGATGGCGTTGACACTTTCTATTTGTCTGGGCCGCCAATTTATGTCGACCTGGTAACACAGGCGGCGACCTTGATGGACAGCCAAAGTGCGGATTTGGACGATCAACGGGTAGAGGTTATCAAGCTCAACAATACCTTTGTCACAGACCGCGCGTATACCCGCCGTGAGGAAAATATTGTGATTCCCGGTATCGCTACGATTATTGAGAAACTCTTGAGCGGTGATCAGCGCCAGGCAGTTCCCATGCTGTTGAAAAACTCAGCGGAGCCTCCCTTTCTGGATGCCGCAATTGATCGTTTGAATGAAGCAGATGCAAATGATCTTTCCAGAAAAAAAACTGATAACAAGATCAGATCACAAGCCTCCTCCAATATTCGCGTTATTGCCTATCCTGAAACGAATAGTTTGTTGGTCAAGGGAACGGTTGAGCAAATTCGTTTTATTCGGAATTTGGTGGAAGCACTTGACGAGGAGAAGCGTCATGTTGAGCTGGCATTATGGATTATCGATTTGCAAAAAGATGATCTTGATCAGTTAGGTGTCAATTGGCAAGGTTCAATTTCAATAGGAAATCAGTTTGTCGCGGGTTTGAATACAAGTGCAGCGCTCAATTCGTTCAGTACACTCGAAAGCAGTCGGTTCATCGCATCCATCCTCGCGCTTACTCGTGACAACAAGGCGCAAATCGTCTCTCGACCAGTGTTGTTGACGCAGGAAAATACGCCCGCCATGTTCGACAATAACCGTACCTTCTATACTCCTTTGATTGCTGAGCGCGCAGTGGAATTGCAACAAGTGACCTTTGGAACATTGGTACATGTGTTGCCGCGTTTTACTTCCAAGGATGAAATCGAATTGTCGCTCAACATTGAAGATGGTAGTGAAGTGGCAAGTACGCAGCCTGCCAATGCTAACTCGCTACCAACTGTTGGCCGTACCAAAATCAGCACGGTAGCGCGAGTTCCTAAAGGAAAGAGTCTTTTGGTTGGTGGCTACACTCGTGGGGAGAGTGGTCAGAACATGGGAAAAATTCCACTATTAGGGGATATCCCTTTTATCGGAGGTGTATTTCGCTACAACCAGACACACAATAAAAATACGGTTCGACTTTTCCTTATCAGACCTCGCGAAATTATTGAAGGTGTTGATATGCACACAGAAAATATGCAGGATGAAATTGAGTTTGATGCCCTGATCAAGCAGATGGATAAAACGCGTGAAACGGCGCATCTGCAGGAAAAGAGTATGTACCATGGTAGCTAGTATTCATGCTGGAAGTTCAGTCGTTCTTGCTGCCCAAGTACAGGCAGAAACCCGCCAAATGGAGGCGGTGAAAGCGGCCAGCGATAGTGTTTCGCAAGCTTATGTTGTCGAAAACAGTGACGATGCTACGCCAGCGATGCTTCAACAAAAACTGGTAGACATGGCCGATGATATGGCGAGTGTCGCAACGCAGTTTCGAAATCGTCGAGAATTTGAAAAAAAAACTAATATATCCGCCGATAATCTAGATGCTGTACTTGATGAAGATGCGCCACAAAAAGCACAAAAGCTGATTGAAGTTACTGCTGCTCTGAAGACAACATCGGATGAAATACTAGTCCAGGCACGCAGCTTGTTTCCCGATGATAGTGATCTTTTTTTGGTTCTCAAGGAAATTTTAAAGCGGAGGCAGTTATCGTCAGTACAGCGAAAAAAACTAGAAAACGTATTGGATCGGATTACCTATGAGGCTGATCAAAAGATGCTCAAAGGGGGTGTCAACTGTGCCCTCAAGGCGCGACTTTTTAGTAAGCCGTTGGAGGTAACAGCTGCATTGCTTCGTCAGACTTATCGACGTTTTCTTGAAAGTGATGGTAGTGCTATCGATGAATATGAGGCTTGGATTGTCAGCTACGGTTACAAGTCACGGCATCTTGTTCTTGATTTTGTCGAGGAATCTTTGGGTATCGATATTCGTTCTGAAAATCCCAGTTGCGATCATCTGGAATTCAGCTACCTGCTGGCACATATGCGAAGACTACATTTGTTGCGTAGTGCAGATCGAGATTTTGTGTTTGCGCTACTAGAAAATAATTTAGTGCCTTCCTATGCAGATGAAGAGGCTGATTGGCTGTTGTTGCTTTTTGCATTGATCCAAAGGCAATCGAGTCTTCGTCCCTTGTTGCAGGGGATGCTTGCTGCTTGTCCGTTGCCAACCCACGTACAACGTTCAATGTGGCTCAATGCAGTTCGTAGAGCATATAAGCGCCTACCATCAGCGCTAATGGAGAGATCGGACGAATCCAACGATGGGGAAAATGACGAAAAAATCGATGAGGTTGTAGTTCTTCTGGACCATCTCATTGATGAGAGCTATGCCGCAGAGATGATGGAAATGCGCGGCGTTTCAAATGTGGGCCTATAGATGATCCGAAGATTTTTTGCTAACGTTTATGCGCGTCCAGAACTGATCATTGTCGTATTGATGGTCGTCGTCATCGCCATGTTGATCTTGCCGTTGCCGACTTTTTTGGTCGACTTCCTGATTGCACTCAATATCGTTATCGCCATTTTGCTATTCATGGGATCGTTTTACGTCGAAAGAATTTTGAATTTTTCAACGTTTCCGACCATTTTGCTGATTACTA
>Ga0302155_10001036_pt1 | contig 20488 bp, 18 predicted proteins | sample I_Bog_N3_1_FD_193508 | JGI IMG/M metagenome (GOLD analysis project Ga0302155, IMG submission 193508) | Peat permafrost microbial communities from Stordalen Mire near Abisko, Sweden - I_Bog_N3_1 | ecosystem: Environmental > Terrestrial > Soil > Wetlands > Peat | place: Sweden: Abisko, Stordalen...
GGGTTAATTCTTTCGCGTACAAAGCCGCCCAGCTTTTGACCATCTCCTCCGTCACTTCCAAATGGCATTGAAAGCCAAAAGCGTTTTGGCCGATTTGATAAACCTGCTGGGGATAATAATGACTGCCTGCCAGACGCACCGCGTTCGGGGGCAGGGTGAAAGTATCACCGTGCCAATGAAAGACATTTAATTCCCCCGGCAGACCGAGAAAAAGGGAGTTGTAATGGCCTTCGGGAGTCAACTGAATGGGATACCAGCCGACTTCCGGAATGGCGCCTCGAAAAACCTGGGCCCCGGCGGCATGGGCCAGCATTTGTGACCCCAGACAAATCCCCAGAATGGGTTTTTCTTTTTTTAAGAATTCACGGATGGCGTTCAGTTCTAAAGTCATCCAGGGAAATTTTTTCTCTTCGTAAACACCCATAGGACCGCCCAGGACGACCAGCCCGTCCCCTAAATTTTCGGGAATCGGATCGCCCTTGTAGGTTTTTATGATTTCGACCTGGATGTTTTCGGATTTGAGGACGTTGAGAAGTGTGCCGGGACCTTCACAGTCGATATGTTGAAAACAGGTTATTTTGGACATAAGACCCTCGCCATGGTTGCTGGAAACTTCGCCGTATTTTATCGGCTGACCGCAAAAAATGCTTTGGTTTATCCAATTTTTATGGGTTTGGAGAGAGGGGAAACCCCGGTTGGGGTTTTCTTGAAACAAAGCGGGTAATGCCGTAAGATTTTGAGGTCGATTACTATTTATTGGTGATGGAGTTCGCCAGAACCGTTCCCCCTGAGGGAGCTAATGACTCCTACCGGCCAGGCTGGTAGGAGTTTTTTGTTATCAGCCAGTCTATCTGACGCGGAGGGAGAGAACGATGGATAAACTTCTTTGGATCGCCCTGGGAGGTGTTTTAGGCGCCTGGAGCCGTTATTTTATGGGGCTGTGGGCGGTGGAGAAATGGGGCAGTGATTTCGCGGTGGGGACCTTGATGATCAACATCATTGGTTCTTTTGTGATGGCCTGGGTTTTGTATTTGAACGCCTCCCGGGGAGTTTTTTCGCCGAATATCCGGCTTTTTCTCACGGTGGGTTTTTGCGCCACTTTTACCACCTTCTCCACCTTTAGCTGGGACACCCTTCGCTATCTTTCGGAGGGAAATTTTAAATATTTCGCGATGAACATCACCTTTAACGTAGCCGGATGCCTTTTGGGCAGCTGGTTCGGAATCATGCTGGCGAAACTTTTATAATATTTAATAAAAACCATTAACCACCAAGACACCAAGGGCATCAAGAACGACGAAAGACGATAATTTTTTGGGAATGGTTTAAATCAAAGTTTTGCTTTTCTTAGTGCCTTTGGTGTCTTGGTGGTTCAATCATCTTTTTGATTTTGTTTGATTCTTAAATAAAGGAGCCGGACATGCAGCCATTTGGAAAGTCGAAAGTTTTACGGATCTATGTGGATGAAAATATCAAAGTGGAAAACGAATTGCTTTACCGGGCGATTGTTAAAAAGTGGCTGGCGATGAAATTAAAAGGCGCCACTGTTTATAAAGCGGTTGAGGGTTTCGGATCTTCGGCGCATATCCGTGACGCTGGTATTTTGGAGATCAGCGAAAATCTTCCGGTGGTGATTGAAACCATTGATATCGCGACCCAGGTGGCCAAGGCCCTCAAGGCGGTGGAGGCTTTATTGCCGGTCCATTGTCTGGTGACTTTGCAGGATATTAACGTGATCCGTTACCACCGTCCCAAAGGAAAATAAGCTGAAAACGGGGAAGATGAAGATACTTTTTAAAATTTCCATTCTTATTCTCCTCTTCGCCGGTGCCGCGCCGCTCTGGGCCCAATCGCAAAAGTATGTCGTTTCGGCCGAACTCCATATTTCGATGACCCATCCTTTGTGGCCCGATGTGTTCCTCAACGGGCATCAAATTGTTGACTCGCAGGAACATGTTTTTGACCGAACCAGCAACATTGACCAGCTTTTTTCAAAAGAACAGCTTTGCTACTTTTCCAGCGTTAATTGCCTCGCCATTGAGGTGCCGCAAACTTTGGGAAGCACCACCGGCACTAACGCCGCCATTGGACTGGCTTATGTTTTAAAAGTGATTTATTCGGATCACACCATCGATTGGATTACCAGCGACCAGGGCAAGACGCGCCAGCATTTCGTTAAAAAGAACGGACGGGAACCCGCGGGTTGGACTATTTCGGGTTTTGACGACCATGTCTGGGCGCTGGCCAAACCTTTCGCTCCCCCCTCCCTCGGAGTGACTCTGATCAATCCCCAAACGGGCTTGATGGCCAAGTATTTCCCCACATTTCAAGATAACGCCCGTGTTTATTCCACGCTGGGCGAAAAAATGTATTTCCGAAGAAAATACCTGAGGGATGTCACCGCGCCGCCCGATTGCGGTGAACCCAGTCAATTGGCGCCGCTGAAAGTTCAACCGATGCCGAAACCACTTTGGACGGGGGTCATTCCGCCGACATCGACCTTTACTCCTCAGCCGATTTTTACACCGGCGCCCACCGCGACGCCAATGCCGCAGATGTCAACAGCGACATCTAGATCAGTTTGGATAGCTACCGCACTCGCGACCGCAACGCCAACACCGGTTTGGACTAATACGCCTTTACCTACCGCTACACTGCGTCCCCTGATTCACCATAAGCCGAAGAAACATAAACCTGTGGTTACGATGACGCCAACCCTTACGCTTCCCACCCATACGCCGACTCAAACTGCTTTGTCTTTGGTTCCGGTTTTCACCGCCACCGCTGTTGTTACAGCCGGCGTTCCGCAGGACTCGAGTATGGCCGCGACAATTGTTTTCGCCAAACCGCCTGTCAATATCAACGCCAGTTTTGCCGATGGTCCGGGAGTTTATCGATTGGAAATTGTGGATGCCAGGGGAGCTCACATCAATACGCTTTACAATGAACAGGTGGTGCTTGAAAAGGATACCTGGATTATCTGGGATGGAACGAATGATCAGGGCCAGCGGATGGGTTATGGAAACTATCAGGCTCTTTTAAGCAAAGACGGAGTGTTAATTGAAAAAATCGCTTTGGTTTGGATCACTCCATGGACCACCGGCTTTGAGTAGTTAGTTAAAAATACCCCAGGATCGTGATCGGGACTTGACCACCTATTTGATAATCGGGCTGCTGGAAAACCGAGTTATCTTCCAAAACAGTGATGGTAATGGAACTGCTGGTCGTTGTCGGCGCGTCATTAATAGCGGACAAAAAAACATAAGTTCCCTGATAGCTTCCTTCGGTCTCGTAGCCGGTAAATTTAGTTTGCCAGGGAAGGGTTTGACTGACCGCGGTAGAATTGCTGCCGATCCCACTGACGGCGTAGGTGATATTGGCCACAACGCCGGCTGATCCGGTCACTTCATAAGTGCCGGAGATTTCTTTGGGACCGCCGCAGCTGATGAGCCCGAAAAAGACCAAGGCGCAGGTAAAAAGACAAAAAGAGGCGTTTTTCACGTTAATTTCCAATCAATTCAACCGATTCCACGGTAGTTTTGCTTCTTCCCTTATGATACTTTCGACGTCTGGGAATACCAACTAGGGTCTTCCGTTTGTTCCGGAGAAAGAAATGCGCAGTTTTCGCCTCATGAACCGAAATGATACGGGTCTGCTGGTGATTGATCTTCAAATCAAGCTCGTGGACAAGATCCCCCCTAAAGACAAGATAATTGCCAGGACGGTTCAATTGGTAGAGGGGGCTGGAATATTAGGGGTTCCGGTTTTTGCGACCGAACAATACCCCCAGGGGTTGGGGCCCACGGTGGCCGAGCTGGCAGACCGATTACCGAATAAATTGGAAAAGGTTTCCTTTAGCGCTGGTGTTTTGCCCGCGGTGATTCGATTTTTTAAATCGAAGTCAGTCAAAAAGATATTGCTGGCGGGGATAGAAACCCATGTTTGTGTTCTTCAAACCGCGATGGATTTATTGGAGCAAGGGTTTGACATTTATCTGGCGGTCGACGCGGCGGGAAGCCGCCACGAGCAGGACAGGGAATGGGCGTTGAGGCGATTGGAAACCGCTGGGGTGATTTTAACCACCGCGGAAGTGGCTTTGTTTGAGTGGGCAGAAAAGGCGGGAACGCCTGAGTTTAAAAAAATCAGCCGGTTAGTACTTGAGATGGACGAGAAATTGAAATAAGTCGTTTTTGAATTTGAGCGGAGGTGAAAGATGATTAATTATATTTCGGGTTTAATTTTTGTGGTTTTGCTGGTGATCGGCGGAGCGGTGACTTATTCGATCAGTTCGTCCAGTATCGTGGCGAGCGTGGTAGTCGCTTTCTTTTGGCTGTTGGGCGACATTATTTTGTCCTCAGGCGTCCAACTGGCCGCCCAGTGGGAAAAGGGCGTCGTTTTTCGTCTGGGGCGGTTTGAGTCGATTAAAGGGCCCGGACTTTTTTTTATTGTTCCTCTCGTCGATCAGGTCAAGCTGGTCGATACCCGCATTCGGGCCATGGATATTCCGGCCCAGCAAATGATTACCAAAGATAACGTGCCGGTCAAAATCAACGGGGTTATTTTCTTTAAAGTGGATCAACCCGCGGACGCTCTCATTAAAGTTCAGGATTACCGCTACGCCATTTCCCAGTACGCGCAGACCGCTTTGCGGGATGTAATCGGACAGATGTCGCTGGATCAATTGCTCAGCGAGAGGGAACAAATCGCCAAGATGATCGAAACGGCTGTGGAAAAAGACACGGTGGGCTGGGGTTTGGAAGTCACCGGCATTAATATTCAAGATGTGGATATGCCCGAAGAGTTGAAGAAGATGATGTCCCGCCAGGCTTCGGCGGAAAGAGAAAAACGGGCGACGATTACCAAAGCCGAGGGTGATAAAGAAGCGGCGATTAACTTAGCCGCCGCGGCTTTAACGATGGCGCAAAGTCCCGGAGCGATGCAGTTAAGAACGCTTCAAACCATCGATGGACTGGGGCCAACCCAATCCAATACGGTCGTTTTTGCCGTTCCGATGGATTTGGTAGAAGCGGCTAAAGCCTTTACGCAAAAAGTAGCGCCCAAGGCCTGAAAAAGATAAAAATCATGGGATTTTTTATGTTTTTTAAGGATAGATTTCATCCCTTGCTTGCCATTTGAGGATAAAAAATAGAATATAAAGACGTCCTATTTTGAATCGAGGAAGCTATGCCCCGTAAGAAAAAAGAAGAGAATTCTCCCGCTTCTAAGCCGGTTCGAAAAACCTCGGCCGGTAAACCGGTTAAAAAGACCGCCAAGAAGGCCGCTAAAGCCTCGGTTAAAAAAACTTCGGCCAAGGTCAAAAAGCCATCCAAGTCCGGTTCGGTTAAAAAAGCGTCCTCCGCTAAAACAGTTAAGATTGCGGCCTCGGCAACGCCGGCGACCAATGAGTTTAGGTCTCTTCCACGCCACGGTGAAACTCAAATCGTGGCTTTTGTACGGGACCCCCATTGTGTTTTTACCTATTGGGAAGTGACGCCCGAACGTTTTGAGGAGGTTAAAAAGGAATTAAAAGAAGAGTTTAAAGACAGCCACATGGTTTTGCGCCTCTTTACCGTCGGGTCCAATGGGGAAAGAATTCTGTCCGATGAAATCAGGATTGAGCCGGGACAGATCAACCGTTATGTGGAGTTGTCCCAAATCGGCGGTTCCTATGTTCTGGAGATCGCCCAAAAGACAGGGAAGGGCCGATACACGGTCTATGCCCAATCCAACACCATCGTCACCGCTGTTCAGACTTATAGCGTGTCCAGCTTGGATGTGCAGGACCCGATTTCGGCCGCGGAAGTTTCCCAGGAAATGCTGGATTATTTTTATGATCAGGGTTATGACCCGGATTCTCCGGCGTTAACGGAATTTATTTCTTCCGCTGAGAATGAAAAACGCCTCAATCGAAAAAGAGAGCATTATAAAGCTTCGTTTTTTTGACGCCTCAGGAGAAACCTTTGCCTCATCCCCCGTCGGGTTTTGTTTCGCTGGTCCTTCATTGCCACCTTCCCTTTGTTCGACACCCTGAGCATGAGTACTTTCTTGAGGAAAACTGGTATTACGAAGGGGTATTTGAGACTTATCTGCCCCTGTTGGAAGTGTTTGAGAGTTTAGAAAATAAAAAAATCCCCTTCTCGCTGACCCTTTCGGTTTCGCCCACCCTGCTTTCGATGTGCCTGGATCCGTTATTGCAAAAAAGGGCGTTCCGCTATGTGGATCAGCTGTTAGCCCTGTTAAAACGGGAAAAAAAGAGGGTGGGACAGGACGATTCCTTCGGTCCGGTTGTTCAAATGTACGAGGAAAAACTTTCGCGCTACCGGGATCTTTTTATGAAGTATCACGGCAATGTGGCGGAGGGATTTAAGCGCTTTCAAGACTCGGGGCATTTGGAACTGATCACCTGCGCGGCAACACATGGTTTTTTACCCCTGCTGCGGGTTTACGAACCGGCGGTTCGGGCTCAAATCGAGACAGCGCTCCAGCTTCACCGTGATTTTTTTGGAAAGAACCCCGTGGGTTTTTGGCTTCCGGAGTGTGCCTACGAGCCGGGAATGGATAAAATTCTCAAAGAATACGGAATCCAGTTTACCTTTTTAGAAACCCACGGAGTTCTTCAGGCTACACCCCATCCCTCATTTGGGACTTTCGCTCCGATCGTTTGTCCCTCGGGCGTGACGGTTTTTGGAAGGGATTTGGAAAGCTCGAAACAAGTCTGGAGCGCCAAAGAAGGTTATCCCGGCGACCCTGTTTACCGTGAGTTTTATCGGGATATTGGTTACGACCTGACAACCGAGGAATTACACCCTTATCTTCAACCCGAAAATTTCCGCCGTTTTACGGGACTCAAATACTATCGGATTACTGGCGGCACGGATCAAAAGGAACCCTATAACCCTCAGTTAGCCGAGGCCAAAGTCCGGGTGCACGCGGGTGATTTTTTAAGCCGCCGCCGCCATCAAGCGGAAGAAGCCCATCGGTGGATGGACCGGCCGCCTTTGATGACCTGTCTTTATGACGCCGAGCTTTTTGGGCACTGGTGGTATGAGGGGCCGTCTTTTCTTCAGGAGTTATTTGAGCAAAACGCGGGAAGACAAGAGTCTTTAAGATTTATTACTCCGTCCGACTATTTGAAAATATTCTCTGAAAATCAAATCACTCAGCCGGTTTTTTCCACATGGGGAGTGGGCGGCTACTCGGAATTCTGGCTCAATGAGACGAATGATTGGATTTATCCCCCTCTTAATAGCGCCTGCGCGGAGATGATTCGCTTGGCGGATTTAAAGCACACTTCCGGAAAACTGGTTCTTCGGGCTTTAAATCAGGCGGCGCGCGAACTCTTGCTGGCTCAATCCAGTGATTGGGCTTTTATGATGAAAGCCGGCCGTTATGCCCCTTATGCCGAACAAAGAATCAAAATTCACTTAAACCGCTTTTATCAACTGGCCGATTCCATCCGCACGAACCGTGTTTCGGAAGCCTATTTGTCTGATTTGGAAGAACGGGACAATCTTTTTCGAAAAATGGATTATCAAACATTCAAAAAAGACCCTCGATAGGCCAACATCTCTTGGGCAGCTGTTTCGTCAAGGGCAAATTGTCTGATTTTGTCAAAATGAGAAATCAGTTTAAAACAGGCCTGTTTAAAGCCCCTCTATTCCCGAAAATACCGCAAAATATGGGCTTTTTAGGCGTTTTTACCATAAAAACAGTTGAATTCCCCATAATCACTCCTTAGAATGTGCGACTTAATCGGCTAATACTTGGGTATGAAGCCGGTTGGTTTATTAAGAATAGCGGTACCGCTATTGTTAAATTTTAAGGAGGCTGTGTAATGAAGCGTTTTATCGTCGCTGTGTTGGCTGTGTTGTTTGTTGGAACTGGTGTTTCTATGGCGCAAGATGCTACGACCGCTGCTCCGGCTGCTGCTGCTCCGGCTGCTGCGACCACCCCGGTTGCCAAAGCTAAGAAGCACAAGAAGCATAAGAAGGCTATGGCTGCTGCTCCGGCTGCCGCTGCTACTACTCCTGCTGCCAAGTAATATTGGTTTAAGCTTGAGACGGTTTCGGGCTCGCGCCTGAAACTCAATGCATCGGGTGGGCCTTTCGAGGTTCACCCGATTTTTTTGCCCAAATAAAAAGCCGCCTTCCTTGAGGAAGACGGCTTTTTTGTTTAAAACCAACCGGTTAATACCGCTCAGGCGGTTGAAATGAGCTATTTCAAAAGCTATTTCTTAAATTCATCCGTAACAGCCCCTTCACTCGCGGAAGAAACCAAATAAGCGTATTTGGCCAAAACCCCTTTAGGATAGGGGTTAACAATAGGCTTCCATTGGGATTTTCGTTTTTTAAGCTCCGAAGCGCTTATTTTGATTTCCAATTTTTTCTTTTCCGCGTCGATCGTAATGAGATCACCGTTCTTTATCAAACCGATAGGTCCGCCCACTTGGGCTTCGGGAGAGATATGACCCACGACTAAACCGTGGGTTCCCCCGCTAAAACGACCATCCGTCAGGAGTCCAACGCTTTCGCCCAGACCCTGACCCACCAAAGCGCCGGTGATAGCCAGCATTTCTCTCATGCCGGGGCCTCCTTTGGGACCTTCGTAACGGATGACAACCACATCTCCCGCTTTAATTTTTCGTTTTTGAATGGCTTCATAGGCGGCTTCTTCCCCGTTAAACACTTTGGCGGGGCCTGTAATTTTGATTACCTTAAGCCCTGAAATTTTAGCCACCGCGCCTTCGGGCGCCAGATTGCCGCGCAAAATAACCATGGGGCCGGTGGGATGCAGAGGATTATTCAAAGGGCGAATAATGGGCTGATTTTTGGATAGTGGCTGGGCCAAGTTTAGGTTTTCACGAACGTTTTTGCCGGTTACGGTTAAACAATCGCCGTGCAGCAATTTGGCGTCCAAGAGCAGTTTCATGACTGCCGGAATACCGCCAATGCGGTCTAAATCCACCGCGGCGTATTTACCGCTGGGTTTCAAGTCCGCCAGGTGAGGCACTTTGTCGCTGATGCGGTCGAAATCATCAATCGTTAGTTTCACGCCGATGGATTTGGCGATGGCGATCAGGTGCAAGACCGCGTTGGTTGAGCCGCCCAGGGCCATCACCACGGTGATGGCGTTCTCAAAAGCTTTCTTGGTCATGATGTCTTTAGGAAGAATGTTTTTCTTGATCAGTTCCACCACCGCCTGGCCGGCGCGGTCGCACAAGAGACGTTTAGGTTCGCCGATAGCGGGCTGGCAGGAATCGTGAGGCAAAGCCATGCCGAGAGCCTCAATAGCCGAGGCCATGGTGTTGGCGGTGTACATGCCGCCGCAGGAACCGGGGCCCGGAATGGCATTTTTTTCGACTTCTTCCAAACGGGCATGGTTGATTTTGCCCGCGTCATATTGGCCGACCGCCTCGAAAACCGAGACGATGTCCAAAGGTTCGCCGTGGCAGATGCCCGGCATGATGGCTCCGCCGTAAACGAAGACAGCGGGAATATTCAAACGGCCGATACCCATTAAAGCCCCGGGCATATTTTTGTCGCAGCCGCCGACAGCCACGATGCCGTCAAAACGCTGGGCAGAAGACACCACTTCAATGGAGTCGGCGATGACTTCGCGGGAAACCAGAGAAAACTTCATGCCAACGTGACCCATGGCAATACCGTCAGAAACAGTGATGGTCCCAAAGATCTGGGCCATACCGTTGGCGCTTTGGATACCGGACTTTACCCGTTCAGCCAATTCGTTCAGGTGCATATTGCAGGGGGTAATTTCGCTCCAAGCAGAGGATACACCCACGATGGGTTTCTTGAAATCCTCGTCCTTAAAACCGACGGCACGCAGCATGGCGCGATTGGGAGCGCGTTTATCTCCTTCGGTCATCAGGGAAGATTTCTTTTTCAGGGGATTCATTTTCTCGGGCATAGCGACCTCTTCTGGGAGATGGAAAAGCATTTGAAACAGATGGGCATTTTAGTCACTTTGAGGGACCGACTCAAGCGATGAGGAAGAAACCTATTGAGGCAGCGAAAATGGCTAAAAAGAGGAAAAACAGGAAGAAACCCAGGCGAAGACTGACCGGTGAAAAAGTTAGTTCAATCTGATTGACTCCCGCTTGGAGAGGCACGGCGGTTAAGACTAAATTGCAAATCAGTGGTTGAACAGGAACCCCGTTGACTGTCGCCTGCCAGCCGGGCAGAAAGGTTTTTTGCAGGACTAGAAGCGCGGGGCCCTGGGTCTGAGCCGTGAAACTTAAATGAGTTTCGCCCCATAGGCGGACTTCGGGTTGATCCATAGCAAGCGTTTTAGGTGAAGAGGCGAAGCCCGGATCAGATTCCAATAAAACTTCTTTTTGGGGATTAAAGCTGAGCGTTTCGAGTTGGTCAATGGATTGTGGCCATTGTGCGATTTCGTACTGGTTGACCAGATAGGCTCGGGGCAAGGTGTTGGGGGAGCCATAAACATAGGGTGAATGATTCTGAAGAGTTTTAAAGGTATGCGGAAGAGTGAAAGGCGTATCCGAAACGATTTGATCCACGCCCAGCACCGATAAAAGATGGGGATGATGAATAAATCCCAGAAGGTCCCGATCTTTATAAACCCAGGCAAACCAACCCAACTGGGACAAAATGGTGTTGTAACGGCTTAAAAAAGGATTGGCGTCAAAGGGTAAAACTGGCCTGTGAAAAATTAAATTGATGTTGGGAAAAGCGTATTCACCGTATTGAGGCGGCAAGGGTGAATTGGTTTGAGAGATGAGAGGCAGGGAACGGTTTTCTGCGACGGGTATTTGGGGATCGTCAATTTCTCTTATTTCATAAAAAGAATTACCCAAAGGCATGCGGAAAATCATCAGGTCGATGAACACCAGAGTGATCAGTAGCCCTTTTTGAAACGAGAGATTCCAACGATACCGCTTAAATACAGCGATGTTTAATCCCGAGAGAAATAAAAACGGCATAAAGATTCTTGGACTCAAAGGGTTCAGGTTCGCGGCAATAGCGTTTAATTTAGACGGCAAACGTTCCAAGTAAGCGCTCAAACTTTGAGTATGAAGCGTGTCACCCAGTAAACAATGTTGAATAAACCAGGAAGCGGCGGATTGGATGAGCGTTTGTTCGTGAGTCAATAAAAGCCAGCCGAATAACACAAAAGAAACGGCGACGGCTAAAAGACCCAAAGATAAGTTACGCCCTTTTCGTGACAAACCCGCATTTTTAAACCAGTCATCCCAGGCATAGGCGGCGCCCAGGCCGATGGCCCAGGTGATCAAAAACCAGTAGCGGGCCGGGTCCCTGAAAAAAGAAAAGAAAGGCAATGACTGAACAAGAGGGTAGACAATAAAAAACTTACCCGAGGCCATGGCGAGTCCGAAAAAAGTGATTATGGTAATCCAGCGGCGTTCCGTCTTTTTTGAAAAGAAAAACAATATAATGAAAAATAATCCAACGATGGACAGGGCGATCTGCATTTCTAAAAACTGGTATTGCCACCAGTAATCCGAACCGGCCCGATCATATTGATCTTTCCCGAAAAACCATGGAAATAATAAAGTAATGAAATTCACGGGTGTCCAAGAATGAAAAAAACGGTCCAGATCGTTCCACTTTTCGCCGGATAGATAAGTTGAAGTGAATAGAGTGAGAGGCGCTGTAAAAACAAGAGTGCCAATAGTCATGCCGAAGAAAGATAGAAGCCGTTGTTTTAGAGTGAACCGGGGATAAATCCAAGCCCATAACAGAAAGAAAAGACCCTCCAGAAAGACCACTTGGGGGTGGCCGGAAAAAAGGCACAAACCCCATAAAAACGAGGCGGATAACAGCCAAAAAGCCCGGTTTTGGGCCTGATAACGCAGCAGACACAAGAAAGCCCAGGGGAAGAAGGCATGAGCCCAGGCGACGTTCTGGTGATCCAATTGGGCCATTTGATGGCCATTGTAGGTCCAAAGAAAGGCTAAAAGTACCGAAGCGGAAGACGAGAGCGAAAGCTCACGGCCTAAAAAATACGCCCCGAATAAATAAAAGACAAAAGGAAGAACGAACAAAAAATTAACTAATAGCAGACCCGAGGCCACAGAGTGAATGAGCCAGAGGAAAGGCGATAAAACTCCGGCCATGGAAGTGGCGGCTACCGGAGCGCCGTTGTAAAGAAGATCGGAAATCAGAGGAAGTTTTCCCTGAGTCAGATGATCGTGAACCCAAAAGGTGATGGGGTAATAAAGAACGGTTGAGTCCAGGGAGAGAAAAATTTTAGAGGAAAAAAGAATCCAGTTTTTAAAACAAAACAACAGGGAGGCGGTTAACACCAGAAGGACCAAACCCTCTTTTTGCCAGAAGGTTCGGGCGGAGTGAATGATAGGCTTAGGCTTTAACAGGGGCGTTTTTTTCAAGGAATTGCAACAGCTCTCCGGTAACAGTTCCCAGGGCTATTTCTTCGACCGGGCCGCGCATGGTGAGGTCGAATTCAGGACTGACTTTGAGCGATAACTGTCCTCCGGGCATATGCAGTGTCAGGTTGCCTTTGGTGCGGCCAGTTTTCACGCAGGCGGCGGCTACGGCGCAGGAAGAGGAACCGGAGGCCAGGGTATAACCAGCCCCTCTTTCCCAGATGCGGATGGTGACTTCGTGATCGTTTTCTACTTTGGCGAACTGAACGTTGCTACGGTTGGGGAATTGAGGATGATTCTCCAAAAGGGTCCCCAAAACGTGAATTTCTTTTTCAGCTAAATTAATGTCATCATAAAAAACCACACAATGGGGATTGCCGACTGAAACGCAGGTTACTTTGAGCTCGCGGTTGAGACTGGCGATAATTAACGGCTTTTCCACCACTTCGCCGGTAAAGCCCGATACGGGAATGAGGGCTGAATCAAAAGTGGCCTTACCCATTTCGACCGTCACCATAGGAGCTTTGCCTAAAACTAAGTGAAGCTGGGCCTGCACCTTGCCGCCGGCCGTTTCGATTTCAAAAAAGGATTTCTCGGTATAACCATGCTCAAAAAGAAACTTACAGAAAATGCGCAGGCCATTGCCGCTTTTTTCAGCCTCGCTGCCATCCGGATTGTAGATGCGAAGCTTGGCTTCAGACGAGGCGGATTTTTCCAAAGCCAGAATACCGTCCGAGCCGACGCCGGTATTGCGGTTACAAATACGGATAATATTTTGAGGTGTCAGCTTAAAAGAGACAGAGGCGGGATCCATGACGATATAGTCGTTTCCCAATCCGTGGGAGCGGACAAACTGGTTTTGGGTAAGCATGAAAGTCCTTTGATTTCCGGAAACGGTGAAACGCATGGAGATTTAGACAATGGTTCTTCGCAACCAGAAAATTATAAAGTATCATAAAAATACTTAAAAGAAGAATCCCGCCACTCTGGCGGGCGATCCGGGTGATTTTTAAAGATTGTGGCGAAAGATTTTCACTCACTCAGAAAACGGAAAACAAATATGGCTTCTTCCGCATTTTTAGCCAACCTTTCACAACGGGAAAGAGGGGATCAAGTTGTTATCAAGGAACATCTGCGCCGTTATGTTTCTTATTTCCGCGGTAAGAGCAAAGTCGTCGACCTGGGGTGCGGCAGGGGTGACTTTTTGGAACTGTTGAAAGAAGAAAAAATAGGCGCTTTCGGAGTGGAAGATAACCCCTCACTCGCGGCGCAGGCCCAAAAGCGCGGATTGACGGTCAAAAAGGCGAAAATCCAGTCCTTTCTGAAAAAATGCAAAGCCGGTAGTGTTGATGGTTTTTTTGTCAGTCACGTGGTGGAGCATCTGACGCCGAAGGAAATGCTGGAAGCGGCGGACGAAATGAAGCGGGTTTTGAAACGGGGAGGGATTCTGGTGCTGATTACTCCAAATCCGCTTTCCCTGGGAGTGATGACCCATTCTTTCTGGCGGGACCCCACCCATGTCAGGCCTTATCCCCTGGATTTTTTGGTCGAGTTGCTGGAATCCATGGGGTTTCAGGTTTTAGCTAAAGGCGAAACCTGCCTTGGGGTGAATAAATCCCTCATTCGGACTGCGGTGAGAAAAATTCGAAAATGGTTGGTTGGGGATTATTTTCGCGATCCGGATATCTATTTGGTAGTCCAAAAAAGTAAGTCTTAACCCTTTTTGCAAAACAGATTAGTGTAATTACGGTTTTGGACTGTGCATTGTTTTAAAATCTTTTCGACTTGGGCGGGACGCAGAGTTTTTTCCTTCTCTGAGACTTCAAAAATTTTAAATCCTATTTTTTTCAAGGTTCGCAGATAACTCAGCGGTGAATGGCCCGCCTGATTTATTCCGTAGGGCCAGAATTCGGTAATCAGCTTAAGCTGAGAGTTTTTCCTTATCAAAATTTTTAAACCTTCCAGGGCGCCAGCCTCTGAGCCTTGTATATCCATCTTGATGAAATTAATTTTTTTGTCTGTTTTTTTGAAAAAGTCATCCATCTTCACGGTTCGAATGGGAATAAAGGGGCGGCCGTCTTTGGAATCATAGAGCCTGTGATCGCCCCTGTTGGTTTTGTTTAAAAAAAGTTTCGCGGTTTTGGTTTTGTTTGAAACGGCCTTGTTTATCAGAGTCGCGTTGGTGTAACCGTTGCTCTCAACGTTTTTTTTCAGCAGGGCGAAGTTATCCGGATCCGGCTCAAAGGCATAAACTTTACCTTTAGGTCCCACCAGCTTAGCGGCCATCAGGGTGTAATAGCCGATATTGGCGCCGATATCCAAAACAGTCTGGCCTGGTTTGATTTCTTTTTTGAACAAAGCCGTTTCAAAAGGTTCGTAAACCTCATGGGTGGCCAGTTCCAAAGTATCCTGATTGTCCAGCCACATCCGATGGCCTTGTACCATGACGGATTTAGGTTTCAAAAGATGAAAAAGCCAATCGTAAACCGCGCGAATGGGTTTGATTTGTCCCAAACCGTGACCGCTAACGGCGCTGGCGGTTTTTTTGAGAAAGTTTAAAAAAGGATGGCGCAAAGGAACCTCATAAATTGATGGGGATGAGAGCCGTCACCGATCAAGCGACTTTGGGTTCCCGGGAGGCGTAAAGCCAAACGCCATAAATTAAAGCGGACATAATCCAAAGGCCCAGAAATCCAATCAGAGGATAAAACCAAGCAGGCTGGTATTTAAAATCCACCTGATGAGTTCCTGCGGTCAGATAGAGGGTGCGAAAAGCGTTATTGCCCGTATAAATTTCGGTCGGTTGTTCGTCCACATAGGCTTTCCAGCCGGGATAGACCATTTCGGAAAAAACGACCAGACTGTTCTTGTCCAGTTGAATGGAATAGGTTTGCCAATCCGTGTCGTCTTTTTGCAGGTGGTAGATGAGCTGGGCTTTTTCTTTCGGCAGACGGGCCGTGACTGAAACAGGAAGGGGTTTTTCAAAGAAAACCTGATTGGCCGGGTTGAAGTCGGGCAAGCCCAGCTTGTTTAAGAGCGAAAGATGATCGGGGTCAATTTGAATCTCGTTGGGCGCGTTCACATAGGACGACGGATTTTTTTTGAGATAAAGATGAGAGGTTTGCAGGTCCTCGTGAATGTAATCGGGCTGTTCTCCCTCGTTTTTTCCGAAAAGCATTCCATTGACCGCCAGAAGCTCCATTTGGTTTTTGATCCGTAATCCGTGAAGTTCTGTGAAAGTGCTCAGCACAATCGGGCTATAGCCCGCGAAATCCTTGATTTTTTCCGCGACAATCATATTTTCGGGAAAGGGTATGGCTTCCTGCTGGTTGGCGTTGTGAATCGGATAAAGTAAGCTGCGGTCAAAATAGTAACGGATATCGGTCGGTTCTTGATGAAGGCCCAAAAAGCTCGGAAAATTATCCTCGAAATTAAAGTTGGAGGAAGGTGCGGTTTTAAAACCGCTCCAGCCGGTTAGAAGAAGAGGCAGAACAAGAGCTGTCATGAGCATCCAACGGCCCAGTGTTTTCCAGGATTGGGTGGATCCCCAAAGAGTCATTCCGAATAAGCCTAAAAGAAGAGCGGTTATTTCGCGCCACGTTTGATCGGGTTTGGAAAAGCTAACTACTAACAAAAGTACAGCGTAAGCGCCAGCGGCCAATAGGAGCCCGGGCGATTTTCGTTTTTCGTCCAGGCGGCGCTCCATCGTTTGAAAGCCATAGGCCAAAAGTACGCATCCAAAAAGCACATAGCTTTCCACAAAACGGAAAGGCGCGCGGCTCAGATCTATCGTCGGCAGGTAATCGCAAAGCAGCCGATGCAGGGAAAAGAAACGGCCCCAGGCGGTCAGAACGGAAAAAATTCCGGCGGCCGAAATAAAGTAAAGAAACTTTTTTTCTTTTCGGCTAAAGGCGAAAAAGAAAAAGAAGGGCACCCAGACGCCGATATAGCCAAAGTCGGCCAAAAAGTCATTACCGTAGTTTACCTGGTCACTGATGACCTGAATCGCGTTTTCAATCGTGTCGCCCGGAGCTACTCCCAGTGTGGGAAAAAGAAATTCATAAGTGGTATAGGGCTTCATCGAAAAAGTGCCGTTGAAGTTATCGTAGGTTTGGCCCTGGGAGCGGCGGTTGGAAAGATCGGAAAATTCTTTGGCGGGAATCAAATGGACGAAAAGCGGCAGCGTTCCCCAAACGGCAAAGAGGAAGACAAGAGCTGTTTTTTTCCACGTGACTGGCGCCGCGGTGGGGTCGGTCGAGTGTTCGGGATGTTCCCTGAAAAATAAACGGAAAATGAAATAGGCCAGAGCCGTATAAAAAATCCAACTGGTTGATTGAAAAGACCCGCAATCAAAAATGACCGCGAACACTAATCCGGCGGCAAAAGCCCAGCGGGGCGCCCAGTGCTGGCGTAGTTTTTCGAGAGTCATCATCAAAACAGGGAACAGGGCGTAATCCGCCAGGATGTGTAAATGGATGATTTCCCACCAGAAAAATCCGGATAGGGCGTAAGTCATAGCTCCCACCCGGACCGCGTTGTCCGAAAGGTGCAGGGTCTTGAGCCAGGAATGCATGCCGGCGCCCGCGATAGCCATATGCAAAAAACAAAAAACGCTGATGCCGTAGGCTGTTGGCAAAAATAAAGTCAGGTAATTGAGCGGGTAACACATCATGCTGTTGGGATTGGCGAAAAAGGGCTGGCCGCCGTAAAGGTAAGGATTCCAAAGGGGGAAATGACCCTGCAAGAGCTGGTCCTTTAAGAACTGGCGGAAGGGGCCGAACTGATAGATTAAATCGTTGGCGTAATAGGCCTGGCCTAAAAACAGGCAGGGGAAAAAAGCGATCAGGGCCAAAAGCACATACAAACCATAGGGTTTAAGGGTTTTCACGCCGTGGGCGATGTTCATTTATCCTCCGACAGAAATTTTAGTTTATAAGCCTTCGCTGTCCATTGAACCTGGTAAACCTTCACGTTTTTAGCGGGTTTGTGCAGGGTGGTAAAGAGACCGGCGACCAAGCCGACGCCGTAAAAAGAATGGCGTAAAAAAATAAGAATAGGCACTTTAAAGACATCCATAAAACGGCGGTGCCAGGAAGCGGCTGAAATTCCGGTGATGATTGAGAGAGTTATAAAGAGGAAGAGGGGTATCCAAGCCCAAGGGGACTTTAAGAAATTAAGAAAAAGACAATTGATGTCGATGAGCCAGGGTAGCGCTAAAGCGATCAAATAAAACAAGAAGAAGGCCGGGGCCAGATGAATCAGGTCCGAGAGGCAGGGGTAAACTTTCATTTGCTGGGCGCGGCCCCGGCCATAGCGGAAAGCCTGAACGCAAAAGGCGCCAAGGCTTTTACGGCGGGAACGGTAGACTCCCGCGCGGGGGTCGTAAATCAGCCGGTAGCTTTTATGAAGCAGGCGGTTTAAAAATTCATTTTCCTCGTTGGGGTAAAGATCGGTGCGGAAGCCCCCTTCGGTCATAAAGGTTTTACGGTTGACCATCATGTTGCAAAGAATCAATTCTTTTTCGGTGGCTTCTCGGACCGAACCAATGGCGGCATAGCGGGAACGGACTTTGAAACTTCCCATCCAGGAAGCCAAGACCGCGTTGACGGTGCGCTCGAAAGAAATGGCGTCCGGCGGCACCAGGTTGGGTCCGCCCGCGACGGCGGTACGGCTGTCCTGAAAGTGGGAAATCAAATTGGGAATTTCACCGGGAATGGCCAGGCTGTCATCATCCAAAAAATAAACCAGCGGGGTTTTGCAGTGCTTGACCCCTAGGTTGCGCTGGTACGATGGATTTTGGCCAACGCAGACAAAAACAGCTTTGGGTTTTTCATGGGCGGGCAACTGGTTTAAGGCTTTCAGGGCGGCGATGTTTTTATCGGCGTTGATGGAGGCGATGACCACGCTGTAGTTCATGGGATTCACGATTTCTTGGAAATAAAAGAGCTGAGTTTTAAAGCCGAGGGCAGACCCAAAAGGGAGGCGAATATCGGGCCGACCAGAAGGGTTAGGATAGAAAAAGAGAGAAGCGCGGACGGAGCGACCTGGCCGCTGGAAAAAAGAATGAACAACGCCGCCTCCCTGGTGCCGAATCCCATGACCGAGATGGGAAGCAATTCTACCATAATGACCACGGGCAGCAGCAGCACGAGGGAGGAAAGACCGATGGGTAATCCTAAAGCTAAGGCGCAAAAGTAGGCCCGGACGGCGGTGACTTCCCAGGCGAGAAAAGAATAGAAGACGGGCAGAACCAGGCGCTGGGGCGGGTTAAATAATTCCTGTAAGCGGCTGTAAAACTCGCTTCCGTGGGTTTTGATATTTTCTGCCAGGGTTTTGGGGGCCAGGCTCAAGAGCAGGGGTTTGATATAGGCCCTCATCCATTCGGGGTGAAGAAACAAAAATAGTAGGCCGATACCCAGTAAAAGGCCCAAAAGGGCGGCTAAAGCGGGTATTTGGTTTTGCGACTGAATGACCAGATTGATCAAACCGATGGAAGCCAAAAGACCCAGGGTCAAAAGATCGTAAACCTTGTCGGACACATGAACGGAGAAAGCCGCAGGCAAAGAAAGCTTGCCCAACTTGCTTAAGCCGAATACCCGAACCACGTCGCCCAGCTTGCCCGGGGTGACGGTCGAAAGGGGCTGGCCGGAAAGATAAATCGAAACTCCTTCCGAGTACTTTAACGGCGATTTTAACCGAGAGGCTAGGCAATGAAGACGCAGACCCTTCAATAAAATTTCAGGCAGAGCGAAAAGAAAAGCCGCGGCCAGCCAATAAAGGTTGGCATGTTCCAAAACGTCCCAGGTAGTGGGCAGGTTTACTTTTTTGATCAAGAGATAGAAAAATAAGCCCACACCGATTAAAAAGGCGAAATGAGAAAGGCGTTTCATTTTTTTAACAGTTCCTTTTCCAAATCTTTCACGCAGTTTTTCCAGTCCCACTTTTTCAATAACCCGGTTGAAGGGGAGACGGTTCTTTTCGATTTCAGGGTTTTGACAATGGCCTTGGAAAAAGCGGCCGGGGTTGCCTCGCTCAAAACGACGCTGTCGTTCAAGTGAACGCTTTCACCCACGCGGGTGGCGATGACGGGCCTGCCGCAAACCAGGGCTTCCCGAAGCTTCATGGAGGCGCGGTGGTGGTTGACCGGCGTGTCAGAATAATAAACCAATGTCAGGTCTGAAATTTTAAGGCAGGCCGCGACCTGGGAAATGGTGATCAGGCCCGTGAAGTGAACCGAAGGCTCAATGCCCAAGTCCCTCGTTATTTTTTTAAAATGGTTTTCATCTGGTCCTCCGCCCGCGATCAGCAGCTGGGCATGGGGCACTTGGTGAAGCACTTCCTTAAAAGCGTAAAGGGCTGGTTCCAAATCGCAGGCCACGTTCAGATGGGCGGTGAAGACCAGAATGGGTTTTCGGGGTTTGGCTTTGTAAAGCGCCGCGGCTTTAGTTGGTAAATTTTCGGGGTTTAAAGGTTTCTTGTTGAAAACCGTTTCGTTGACGCCCTGGGGCAGTTGAATGGTTTTGTGGGAGTCGACTTTAAAAAAATCCAAAAGCGATTCCTTCAGTTTGGGATTGTGATAAGTCACCCAATCGGCCCGTTTGGGCCAGGGCATTTGAAGCCATTCGTGAATAGTTCGGAAAAGCCCTTCGCTGTAAGCGAAGTCCAAATCGTCCACGTCGATGACCGTTTTGGCGCCGAGTATTTTTTGCCAGAGCATAGCGGGGATGACGGTGGGGTATGGCTTGACAGCCAGCACTATTTGGTGCCGGGTAAAAACGGTTTTCCAAAAATAATAGGGGCAGGACAGCGCCATGTCGATCCAGCCGGGCAAAGTCGGCAGGGGTTTTACAAATTGAACGCGGTGGCCCCTTTGCTTCAGGGCTTCGGCGATATAAAAGGCCCGTAAGGCGCTGCCCGTGCCCCAGCCCTTGGCGGACAGGACGAGGATAGATAAGGTTTGGGTAGGCGTCGTAGTTCTTTTCATGGGTGGAGATTTTAAGGGCAGATGGGGGCGCTAGGCCACATTTCAATTGGCTAAATGAGGCCCAAAAAACGCTTCACGTGGCGGATAAGGCCTATATTTCGCGGACGAAACTCGGGTAT
>Ga0302155_10001040_pt1 | contig 20464 bp, 19 predicted proteins | sample I_Bog_N3_1_FD_193508 | JGI IMG/M metagenome (GOLD analysis project Ga0302155, IMG submission 193508) | Peat permafrost microbial communities from Stordalen Mire near Abisko, Sweden - I_Bog_N3_1 | ecosystem: Environmental > Terrestrial > Soil > Wetlands > Peat | place: Sweden: Abisko, Stordalen...
CGGTTAGGTTTATTGATTGGTTTTTGCGCTATTTTTTTAAGTTTTATCTATGTGGATATTTACAGAAGAACCCATGAACTGGCCCACTGGTCTTATTATTTTGATTACATCGCGTTTTATCAAAAAGGGTATTTCATGCTTTCTATGCCGCCGATTGGTGGTTGGTGGTTATTGTTGAGCGTTCTTTTTGTTTCATTTTTTATTATTTTGAGTAGTTTAGTAAAAACTCGAGCACGGCCTTTGCCAACGCATTTTAATGCGATGGTGTTTTTGACTTTTTGCGGCATCCTGGAATTTATTTATTATGTAGGGCGGGCTCATTTTACCAGCTTATATCATATTAGTATGCCAGGAATTTTATTGGCAGCTTATTGGTTTTATTGGCTTTGGAAAGAAGAGTCTCAAGAGGTTCCCGTCATGGTTAAAAGAGTGGTTATTGTTTTTTCAATACTGGCATCAGGGATTTACCTACAAGCTTTCATTCCTAAAACCGTCGCGAAACTAAACTATACTTTTCACTTTATGCCTAGTCTTCCTCAAAATGCTTGGGATGCCGCAAAAGATATTCCTCGTGACGACAATTTCGCCGAAACCGCCAACGATTTAATGAATAAATATTCCGGATCTAAAAAAGAACTAATTTACTTTTTTGGCAATAAAGGATTAGAAGTTTCGATGTATGCCGGAAGAATTAATGTTTTTCCCTATAATGACATTGAGCAAGTTTCCCTTTGTCCGACTACTATGAAAAGAATTATTTCCAATCTCCCGCCAATTTTTGTGGGAGATTACATTTATTTGTCAAAAGATATGAACGAAGTTTATTATTTTTACACCGAATCTCAAAAATTATTGTCGCCTATGGAAGGCGCCCTCCTAAATAAAATAAATCAAAAATATTGCTTGGTTTTAATGGAAGAACGAAATGGCATTTCGGTTTATCGGGTGGTGTCCATCAAACAGAAGATTTCTTAGATTAAGACCAGTATCTGGTTGGAATCAATTTTAACCAATCAGGAAATTTATTTCTCAATCATCTAATTTAAAACTAATCGAGCATAAATTTTGTGAGAGATTTAAATTCTATTAGGCGTGAATCGAGCGGCATGAAATATTTATTTTTACTAGACTGAAATGGATGTGTTCATTTAACCGCACAGATGGTGATGAATGACCGGAGGGTGTCGCTATCAGAGAATTACCATCAAAGCGGTCGATGTTTTAAAAACCGATTGCGGAATTCAATCGCTACTCTTCAAATTGAAGCTCCAACCCGCTGTTTTAATGTATGACCTTTAAGGTTTAAATAAAAAGTATTAAAAGCCAAATGAAATCCCATTCAGCCAGTCCGAAAACCTATTTCCAAACTATTCAATTTTTTAATCATCGGGTATGAAGTTCCGGCGAGACTAAAACTTTTCTCAAACATAAATCGAGTAGAGGGACACATTCATTAATCAAGAAAAGGGCTTCTTTCAGCCGGGTTTGGGTTGTCATGATGCTTTGAGAATCCTGCGTTTTTTTGGCTTCCTCAGCGAGCTGGTGAACTTGGCGGGTGAGCTGGGCCACCGCCCTCATTTTTCATGGCCCAGGGCAGATGCTGGTCGTTTTGACGAGTTCTCCTGCTAAATCCCGGCATTGGGCTGATAAATTAATATTTAAAAAATCCGATGAACCCATTGTTTCCTATGCCGTCAAGAATGAGGTGTGCGGCTAAGATTAAGAGCGGCCTGGGTGTGATTTAAGGGAGCGCGAAGAGCGGCGTTGAAGCATTTCCGCGCATTGGCGTAGTTTCCTAATGTGAACCAAACCACGCCAAGATCATTGTAAAGATGGGCCGCAGGATAACCTAAAGCGATCGCTTGTTGTATGTATTTCAAGGCACTGGCTGCATCATGATTAGACATGTCACAAAGGAATTGTTTTTCGTCCAGCGAAGATTCCAGAAAAGGATCGTTATTGATCGATGATCGACATTGGAGCAACATTTTTGAAATATTTGGGTTTAATTGACCATAAGGCGTTTGAAACAAATCATAGGTTATAGGCCAAAGATTTTTTTCCATTTCTAGCCAGACATATATTGTTTTTGAAGTATTTGGCATAACCGGAATAATCCCCAAGACCAGATTGTCTTGAGAAGTATCGAGTCCCACGGATAGCGGGAACCATTGGGATGAGGGTATCTGGTGGTAAAGATAAGGAACGTAATTAACATTGGTGATTACTCCCGCCCATGTTGATTTGGAGCATTCCAACCGAGGATTTCGAGCCGCATTGAATGGATAAGTTGCGATGGTCAAAGTTTGATCATAAGGCGTAGGGTCAAATTCGGTTAAAATGATTCCAGGACCATTTTTTTTGGCTTGTTGATCTAGAATTTCATAGGCTTTCCATCGTTGTAAAGATTTCGTGTAATGTAAAGAAACGCTTGGATTAGCTTTCCAAAAATCCCGGTAGGTTATCTCCAGACGATAAAAATCAGAAAATGCTACGATGATTAAAATTATTAAAAAAGAAATCAGACTCATTTGAGGAGAAGCCGATTCTAGAAGATTTTGAAGTCCCAGGGCGCAGAAAATAAGGATGAAAGGCAGAGCGAGAACCATGCGAAACATTTCAACTTCTCCAGTTAGAAATGCTGGCATTAGAAAAAGCACTAAACCGCAGATCAGACAAAGATTAATTTCTTTTTTCCAGTTTATGAGAGATTGAATTAGTCCAATTAAAAACAAGGAACCAAGCCAAGGATTAAAAAAACCGCCCCCAAAAGCCCGATAAGAATAATTGTATGTATCTGCACCCCAAAAAAGTCCCGAAATATACAGTGATATCACCTTGAGTTGCGAAAGAGGGCTTACATTGTTTTTAAAGGCCCATAAATAATGAAGATAATCACTTTGATGATTTAATCGCAGCCAAGCTGAGATAATAGGCGCAGAACCTAAAAAAAACGAAAAAAGAAAAGCGTATAACTGTTTTCGGTTTGAGGAACGGCAGTGAAGAATGGCGTAAGTAACGATGATTATCACGTAAACCACCATGATGGCCGCATGGAACAAAATGTAAAATCCTATAGAGGTGCAAATGCCTAAAAGCAACGCCAGGCCTATTGAGGGACGCTCTATTAGGCGATTTAAAAAACGACCTAAAATAACAAAAGTTAGTAATTGCCATAAAATAAGTAATCCGTGTCCTACGCATAAGCGATCCAAATAAATCGGCCAGAAACTGAAGGCCCAAAAACATGAAAAAACGATCGAAATGCTTTTGGAAAAAAAGGACTTCGCGGACCAATAAGCCAAAGGCAGTGTTAATGCCGACAAGATGGCTGGAAAGGCCCAGAGTGACATTAAAGAAACACCGAAGCATTTAAAAAATAATCCAAGGCTCCAGAAGGAAAAAGGTGGTAATTGGGTAAAAGCATAGAAATAATCCCAATTCCATTTTTGGCTGAGATACATGCCAAAAAATCCCCAAATGGCTTCATCTGATATTGGCCAAGTGGACATGGAAGTCAACTGGCAAAAGCGTATGACAATGGCTAGGACAAATAACAAAGTTACGACTAAAAAATTGAAAGATGGGAGCCATTCGGCGGAATTTACTGGCGGAACAAAGGAATGTGAATGCGTCGATGCTACGGCAGCGAGAAAGGGAATGAAGATACCGAAAAAATAACGATGATCTTGGATTGAACAGGCAATTCGAAATAAGTTAGTGAAAAATTTGAGACAAGAAATAAAAAAAAGAAAACCCAAGGATGATTTAAAAGTGAAGTTTTATCGGAAGAAAGCATACCTAATAATCTTAAACTATTGGGTTATAAAATGGGTCTAATTTTCTGCTGCTCTAGGACATAAAGAAAGTCTTTCCTAATTATGATAAGGTGATGGCAGTTCAACCGCCTGTTGGAACGGTTTATTGGGAGAAAAATAAGTTTCTCAAAATTTTAAAAGCGATGCTCGATTTTTAACTTGACTACCGCCTCGTTTTTCATGGCCCAAGGAAGGGCAGGTAGGTTTTAACGATTTCTTCGACCAAATCCTCGCATTGAGCCGACAAATTAACATTTAAAAAATCCGATGTTTCCTTGGTTCCTTTTGCGTTGTTAAGAATGGGGTGTGTGACTCAGGTTTATGGCAGCCCGCGTATGATTTAAAGGGGCGCGAAGAGCGGCTTTGAAGCATTCCCGTGCGTTGGTGAAGTCGCCCAAGGTGAACCAAAGTACGCCCAGATCATTGTAAAGATGAGCGGCGGGATAACCTAAAGTGAGCGCCTGTTGCATGTCTTTCAAGGCCTGCGTTTGATCATGATTGGAAACGTCATAAATAAACTGTTTTTCATCCAACACAGATTCTAGGAAAGGATCGTTATTGATTGATTCCCTGCATTGAACCAGCATTTTTGAAATATTTGGGTCTAAATGACCGTAAGGCATTTGAAAAAAAGCATAAGTTACAGGCCAAAGATTTTTTTCCATTTGCAACCAGCCGTATATTCTTTTTGAAGTTTCGGGCCCAATGGGAATAATTCCCAAGGCCATATTTTCTAATGAAGCATCCAATCCTATGGAGAGTGGGAACCATTTAGCGGATGGGATTTGGTGACATAGAAAAGGAACGTAATTGACATTGGTGATTAATCCTGCCCAAGTTGCCTTGGAGTAATCCAACTGGGGATTTCGAGCAGCATTGAATGGATAGGTCGCAATGGTCAAAGTCTGATCGTAAAGCGTAGGATCGAACTCAGCGAAAATAATGCCCGGTTTGAACTCAGTGAAAATAATCCCAGGACCCGAGTTATCGGATTTTTCATGCAGAATTTCATATGCTTTCCAACGCTCTAAGGATTTTGTGTAACGCAAAGACACGCCCGCATCAGCCTTCCAAAAATCACGATAGGTTATTTCCAACCGGTAAAAATCAGAAAACGCCACGATGATTAAAAGAATCAAGAAAGAAGCCATGCTCTTTTCGAGAGAAACATCTTTCAGAAGACTCTGAAGCCCCAGGGCGCAAAAGATGAGAATAAATGGAAGGACAAGTACCATGCGGAGCATCTCCACCTGTCCTGTCAAAAAAGCCGGCAGCAAAGAAAATACCATGCCGCCGATCAAACAAAGATTTATCTCTTTTTTCCAGTTTTTAAGAGATTGAATGAGTCCGATTAAAAACAAGGAATCAAGCCAAGGATTAAAGAAGCCGCCGCCAAAAGCTCGGAGAGAATAGAAGTAAGTATTTTCACCCCAGAAAAGCCCGGAAATATATTGGAATATCACGATTAGTTGAGACAAAAGATTAAAGCTGCCATTAAAAGCCCAAAGATGGTGGACATAATCGTTCTGGTGATTGAATCGCAACCAAACCACAATAATCGGCGCCGAGCCTAGGGTGAGAGAAGCAAGAAAAGCGAAAAGAGGTTTTCTGGTCAATGAGGGGTGATAATAAAAAGAACAAATCACGATAATCGATATGAAAACCACCATGATGGCGGCATGGAACAAAATATAAAATCCAATTGAAGTGAATAGACCCAATAAGACTCCTAGTCCAATGGATGGACCCGTTTTTAGCCGGGTTAAAAAACGGCTTAAAATGGCGAATGTTATTAACTGCCACAGGATCAGCATCCCGTGACCTACGCATAAACGATCCAAATAAATCGGCCAAAAACTAAATGCCCATAAACACGAGAAGACAATCGAGGTGCTTTTGGAAAAAAAGGATCTGGCACACAGATAAGTAAATGGAAGAGTTAATGTAGACCACAAAGCCGGATAGGCCCAGAAAGTGGCTAAAGAAACACCAAAGCATTTGAAAAATAATCCCAGCCCCCAAAAGGAAAGTGGGGGTAATTGGGTATAGTAGTAGAAAAAATTCCAATTCCATTTTTGGCTGAGATGCATGCCGAAAAATCCCCAAATCGACTCATCCTGTATTGGCCAGGTGGAGAAAGAAGTAAGCTGGTAAAATCGCAGGATAATCGCCAGGGACAATAAAAGAGATATTATCCTGAATGAAAAAGCTGGAAGCCATTCGCCGGAATTCCCGGGTTGAACAGAGGAGGAATGACCCGTTGATACCAAGCCGATGAGAAAGGGGAAAAAGAGCCCCAAAAGTATGACGACGATTTTGGATTGAATAGAAAGATCAAGATAAGTTAATGAAAAATTCGAGATAAGGAATAAAAAAAAATAAGCCCGAAGGGGATTAAAAAATAAATTTTTAGTGTAAGAAAACATAATTTGACAATTTTAAACCATGTGCGGTGAATTAGGCCTAATTTCCTTTAAAAAGCAAAAACACAATTATTACTCTAAGGTTCAATCCCCATTCGTTTCATGTTTTCCAAGGGAGGGGCGTGATTGCCAGGAATCTTTAACGCCATGCGGAAGGAAGCGATGGATTTTGATCGGTTGCCTAGGGAAAACCAAAAAACACCCAAATCATTGAAAATCTCCACTGTGGGGTATCCTAAGGTAAGAGCCCGGTGAAGAGCATCAAAAGCCCTATCGGGATGATGAATCGCCATTTCATTCATGAAGATTTTTTCGTCTAGGCAAGACTCAAGAAAAGGGTCGCCTTGGAAGAGAGGCCGGAGTCCATATAGCGATAAAAGGATATTACCACGGTAACTGCTGTCCATCGGCAAGTGTATATATTCGGATACCATTGGATTTAATGCTTGATCCGCTTTCAGCCATTGGGTCAAGGTGGTTCGATTTTCATCGTTGATCGGAATAATGCCCAAAACCAGGTCTGAATGAGATGACAGGGGATCGGGACACAAAACGCACCAGCGACTCTCGGGAAACCGGCGTGATAGAAAAGGAGAGTAATCCAAATGGGTAAGAATCCCTGCCCAAGAAGATTTTTCGGGGGTCAAATGGGGATTTCGAGCCGCATTAAAATTATAGGTCGCCAATAATAGGGTTTGGTCCCAGGAATTGATCTCAAAGTTTAAAAGTATCCACCCCGGTCCATTTTGATCGGAGATTTTACGAAGAACCTGAAAAGCTTTCCAGCGTTCTATGGAACGCATTTCGGTCCCCAAGGATTCTGGGTTTTTATGGATTTCCTTTTGATAAATCCCGAATAAATGAAAGCTGTCTAAGAAAAAGGATGGAATCAGAAGAAGGTATAAACAAAATATTTTCCTTTGGGGAGTCACGATGTGGGCAAGAATGGATTGAATGCCTATTGCCGCAAAAAATATCAGAATAGGTAAAATTTGAACCAGTCGGTTTATTTCCAACTCGTGAGTCAATAAACCAGGTAGTAATAAAACTAAAAGAGCCCCTATTAACCATCGAGTTTTATCGTTCGAAGAGATTTCCAAAAATCCAAGCCCGAAACAAGCGCCAAGGATGGGATTCAAAAGACCCCCCCAATAAGGTTTGTAAGCGAAGAGATCTGTATGGACTCCCCAAAACAAACTGGTCAAATATTGAGTCCAAATTGAAAATTGATCGGGCCAAGACATGTCCTCTTTAAAAAACCAAAGGGAATTTATATAGCTTCCATCCCGTTTGTGAAGGAGGCTCGCCACTATAGGAACGAATGGCAAGAGCAGAAAGAAAATAAAAAGGCTGCTTCCGATCAAATCCCTATTTCTTTTTTTAAAATATTGGGACATAAAGAAAAGACTTAAAACAAAGGCCACTGAAAACCACGAGATATAGATATAAAATCCAATCCCAATCAATAGTCCTAAAAGCGCTGCTTGCTGTCTTTTTCGGCTAAGAGAAGTTTCCTTAAGAAAATAGCCTAATGGCAACAGGGTGATAAATATCCAAAGGGGAATAGGGACAGAGTGGGTTGAAAAACGACTTAAATACATCGGCCAAAAACTAAAGGCTACAAGAAAAGTGGCGATCCAAGCCAAACTGGAAGAGACAAACAGAGCAAAACAAAAGTAAGCCGCGATAAAAGTCACCACTGAAATGAGTGCTGGAAAAAGCCAGAGAGTCAACAGGGAAGGCCCCATGTATTTGAACAAGAATCCCTGCAACCAATCATAGAGCAGCGGAAATCTTAAGAAATCGTGAGAAGAATTCCAAACCCATTTTTCACCGGTTTCGATTGAAAAATAACTCTCTAGGCCTTCGTCAGTCAAAGGCCAAATGGAAAAAGACGTTAAGTGATAAAATCGTATGAAAATCGCTATTGAAAAAAGAATTAAAAGAATGCTTAAAGATGGTCTGATAACAGGTTCGTCATTAAACCATGGTGTCAAAGGTTCCTTTTGAATCAATGCTAAGCCAATAATTAATGGAGCGAGAACACCTAGGGTAAAAACGCCAACTTTAAAGTAAGGTGAAAGATCAACATATGAAAGAAACAAATTGGCGATTAAAAAAGGAAAAAAATAAGACCAGGGATAATAAGACCTCAAAATTTTTAATAATGGTTCCCACTTTTTTCCTGAAAATTTAATCAAGGGCACCGGATTTCCTTAATATTGTTTTGAAGAAGGCCGAAATCAGCGATAAAAAACTAAAATCGTAGTTTAATGATAAACAAAGAATTTTGAATCAATGTCATTTTATATCATCTTGAGATAAGAAATGACTTTTTGGGCGGCTCGGTGGCCCGAGAGACAGGCTCCCTCAATGGTCGCGGGTAGACCGGTGTCGGTCCAATCGCCCGCTAGGAAAACCTGGGGATAGGGAGTTTCGCATGGCAAGCGGAGCTTGTCGGCTTCGGAAGTCCAAATAAAAGTAGCGGCCATTTCACGAGTGACCTTGGCGTGAAGCACTTCCCAAGTAAGAGAGGCAGGGAGGCGGTCTTTGAGCTCTTGCATCACAAGGTTTACCAGCTCTTTCTCGGTCTGGCGGCTGAGGGAATCTGCGGCGCTGGCGACCAAACTGAGATATTGTCCCTCTCCCGGGTAATCCCAATGGGCGTTGCGGTTGAAGACCCATTCGAAGTGGCTCCCCACAAGCCCGACCAAGTGGTCGTTGATAAGAGTTTTGGAGACGATCAAATGGACAGAGAGGATGGGTGATTTTCCCAATTGTGGGAGGGTTTGGATCGCTTGCCAGTCGTTCTTGGGCCAAAGCGCGGTTAAAGAAGTCGGGGGAACAGCCCAGATGAGAGCATCGCCGCAATAGGTTTGACCGGATCGGGTTATTACCTCAAAAGTGTTTGCTGAAACTTTAAAAGATTGAACGCCTTCGTGAAAATGAACGGATCCTTGGTGGTTTTTTAGATAAACAGGGACTTTCTTAAAACCAATTTCGCTAAGAGGTTTATCAGCTAATACTAAAGAGCTGTTGTGGCGGTTTCCAAAAAAAACACGATAGAGTACCTCGCCAAAACCCAGGATAGGAGCTACGTCTACCGAGACGTTCATGACGGCATTACAAAGAGGAATCCAAAAAAGTTCCCGAGATCGCGGGCCTTGATCAGTGAAATTCATAAATTGAGATATTGTTTTAATTTCAGGTTTAATTTTGAAAGGTGTTTGGGAAAAGTGTATTAAAGCTTTAATCAAAGAGATCTTTTCTTTCCATGGAAAAGCGTTTGTCGTGAACAGACCCCATATCAAATGAAAGGGCGCGGGAAGGGGAGCGCATTGAAGGGAAGCTTTCTGACCACCGGGTAAAAGCCAGGAAAGCCGGAGAGGATCAATGGTTTTAAAGGAACCAGAACAGTTCAATCGTTTAAAAAGTTTCCAGGTTTCGTGATAACAGCCCATAAAAAGATGGGGGCCATTGTCCAACGGCGCGGGAAAAGAGGGGTTTTCGGTGGAATAAACCCTGCCGCCTAAAAATCCACGAGATTCCAATAACTCAACGTTGATTCCTTTTTCCGCCAAGGCGGTAGCGGCCGCTATACCGGCAAAACCTCCTCCGACTACGATGACTTTTGCCATTAGTCTTTTGCCCATTTCCAAAGAAAACATCTAGCTGAAGCGCTGGTTACTGATAAGAGTTTATCGAAAAGAGAAAGAGATATGCGGCCTTCTAAAATTTGATGGGGATTCGCTTTTAACTTTTGATGCAGTTTTATGTAAACGGAAGCGATAGCTTCAGCGGTATGTAAACGACTTTGCTCTTGGCGGGTCAAAGATTTTCGCGCCTTTTGCAGATAAACCCAGGCTCTGTCCAATTGAAAGTGAATGAAGGTTTTCCATTGAGAACTTTTTTCGTCAATTTGCAAGGGATTTAAATGAAATTGTTTAAAGTCCTCGTCAGGAAAGTATTGGCGGCCTAAAGCCATGTCCTCTCGGTAATCACGAGTGATGTTTATGAGTTGAAGAAAAACGCCCAGATTTTCGGCATAAACCCGGTGAGGTTTATCTTTAAAGCCAAAAATTTCCATCGAGGCTAATCCCGGTCCACCGGCCACTTGTAAAGCATAGCGATGAAGAGATGAAAATTTTTTAAATCGAATCGGTTTTAAGTCGTTTTCCACCCCTTCCACGATGCGCCAAAGAGGTTCGGCTGAAAGTTTAAATTGTTGGATATTTTTCTGAAAGATTTGGAAGAAAGGATCTCGGGATTTTCCGGCGAGGGCGAGAGTCAAATTTTTTTTAAAAAGAGCTAATTTTTTTCGTTTGAGCGTCGAAGAGTCTGAATTGTCAGCGATATCATCGGCGGTCCAGCAAAAACGATAAAGCGACTCCATCGCTTCTCTTTGATATTTTGGTAAAAGCAAAAGAGGATAGTAAAAACTGGTTTTTTGTTGAAGAGGAGTTTTTTGAGGGTTCAAGGGGCCTCGGGAATATTCGCGATGTTTCAACCCAACAAAGCTTTGAAAGCGAGTGATACTTTATCCAACGCGGTCCAAGTAGGCCGCTTTTGTAAAACATTGTAGTCCATCTTCCGAATTTTATTCAGGATACCTTGGCCACCCAGATAAGTAGCACGCAATTCCAATCGAAGCCGGCCTGAAACTTGGGTTAAAAGAGGATACCCCTTTTGAAAAGAAGAGTCCGTATAGTCTACGGCGTTTTTGATTAAAGTCCGGATAGCGGGAGAGCTTTTAAGCTTCAGCAAGTCATTTTCTTGAACACCCGCTTTTTTTAATTCCGTTTGAGGATAATAAATCCGGTTTCGGCCAAGGTCGATAGCGGTATCTTGCCAAAAATTAATGAGCTGAAGTCCTGTACAAATAGAATCTGAATAGCGATGTAGTTTTTCTTCCCGTATGCCTGCAATATAAAGAACCATGCGGCCTACAGGGTTGGCGCTGTGTTTACAGTAATAAAAAACGTCTTTCCATGTTTTATAACGTTTTTGAGTCAGGTCCATTCGATAAGCTTTTAAAAGATTTAGCGGAAGTAAAAGTGGAATTCTAAATGTTTTTAAAGTGTTAGCGAAAGCTAGAAGCATTAATGGAGCTTTTTGGTTTTTACTTGCCGCAAGAAGGCCTTTTTCCCAACGATTAATTTCTTGAAAACGTCTGCCCTCATATTTATCCTCGTCGGCGAAATCGTCTGCTGTACGGGCAAAAGCATAAAGCGCCGCTATGTGATTCCGGCTTTCTGAAGGTAAAAGCAGCGAAGCCACGGGGAAGTTCTCGTAATGAGCCGCCGCCATTTGTTGGCAGTCTTTATAAGCGGTTTTTAAATGGCTGGGAATGGGTTGGTTCACGGACGGTCTTTCTGAAAAGTAGAACCAATATAGAAAGGCTCGTTCTATGGCGCAATTGAAATGGGTTAGTTAACGATTGGGTTTGGTTTATAAGTGATAGCTTTTCTTTTAAAAGAACTCGGGTTATAAAAGAGGTTCTGGAGAAAATGATGGAATCAAAAGAAACTGTCGAAAAAATCGAAAAAGACAAAAATTCAATCCTTCTTGTACCAGAAGAATCCCTCGAAAAAGAGGTTTGTTGGAATAAACCTTTTACACTTTCTGGCGGCTGCTGCCAAGATTAGGTCTTTTGAATGTTTCTTGAAAAGGCTGTTTTTTCAGCCTAAACTACGGCTCTTCTCGTTTTGGTCTCTGGCCTTATTTTTTGATCTTGGACATTTAGCTCAGTTGGTTAGAGCGTCGCGTTCACATCGCGAAGGTCACTGGTTCAAATCCAGTAATGTCCACCAAGTGAATAAAAGCCCATTCCGTAAGGAACGGGCTTTTTGTTTTTTAGGCTTTATTTCCCCGGTAAGTCGCAAAACTGGTGGGTGTTTCCCAAAGGGTGATTTCGTATAAAGCCGCTTTTTCCCGCTTGATGGCGGGATACAGCCACTTCCAAATCACGAGCAGAAGATTTTCTACGGTTGTTTGAAACTTCAAGTTGTCTTTAAAAGGCTCAGTTTCTTTATTGATGAAGCGGTGATCCAAACGGTCAAAAATTTCTTTTTCCAAAATATTTTTGAGTACTTTGAAGTCCATGACAAAGCCTGTTTCGGAATGGACCGGACCTTTGACGGTAACCCGTAAACGGTAAGAATGGCCGTGAGGGTAATGAACCGCTTTGGGATCATCTTTGCGGAAACCAGAACATTTTTTGAAGACTTCTAAATTCTTAGCCCGATCCCATTGGGGATTATGCAGATAATGGGCGGCTTCAAACGTGATTTCTTTTGTAATTTCAACTATGGGTTTGGACATAAAGACCTTAAAGGGAATAAAACGCCAATCATCGTTAACCATTCTGGCGATATTAATCAATTCGATAGTTTTGGGTTTATTGGAAAAAACAACAAAACAGCTGGTTGAGCTGGAACAATTAAGCTTCAGCCGTTTTTTGCACCTTTTCTTTAGTCATCATCATCATGTCGCGGATCATGTCAGCGATTTTAGGATAATCTTTAATTTCTTTACTGGCCAAAGCCTGTTCAAAAAACCGGCAGGCTTCTTTGTATTTTTCCATTCGTCGGTACATATCGCCAATTAGATAAATAATGCCCGGCTCGCCCAGACTTTCCGGCAAGTTGTAGGCTTTCGCCAAATAGTTTTCGTAGGCGGCTGCGGCCTGGGCTAAAGCAAGCTGTTCTTTTTCCTTATTTTTCATCAAACGATAGAGCCAGACTAGCTGAAGATACATATTCGCCAAAACGCCAAGCTCCACCACGTATCTCATTTTGTAAAAAGCGATAACCAATTCATAGCGTTTGACCGCTATTTCAGGCGTGCTGGGACCTAAACCAAAAATATCGGGCTTGGGTCTGGTTGACGCGCGAAGTTGTTTGCTGGCTGCCATGATTTTGGCCTCGGCTTGAACCCGGATTTTCTCGAAGTCAGTATTTTTAGCCGCGAAGGTACAGGTAGGGCAGACAGTTACGGCATAAAGGTAAGGACATTCACCTTCAAAGATATTGCTGAAATCAGTTTCCTGTTCTTTGACCCGGATAGCGGAATTACGCATACGCGTGGTTTCAAATTGGGTGCCGCAAAAAGGACATTTTATTTTGTAGTTCCAAAGCGCTTCGGCCACGATGGATCCTCCGCTGAAATTGATTTTAGGGAACTCTTTATTACTTAACGTTTACGCAACGGCAGTAAAGCTCAAACAGCAAAATCAGTTCACTAATATATAACAGGTTTTAAACCGATGGGAAATTCTTTAAGACTTAAATTATTTCTCATCAAACCTTTGAGCGATAGGAATACGGCGACCTATGCCAAAAGCTTTACTGGTTATTTTCAGACCGGGTGCCATTTGACGGCGTTTGTATTCATTTTGGTTCACTTTTTTTACGATGTCGTTGACGATCGCAGGATTGAACCCCGCTTCGATGATTTCGGAGGGAGTGTGGTTTTTTTCTATGAATAAACGCAAAATCTCATCCAGAATTTCATAGGCTGGAAGAGTATCCTGATCCTTTTGATCAGGCCGTAATTCGGCGGAGGGAGCTTTGGTGATTGTTGCATTCGGAATGATTTCATGATTCTGGTTAATGTGTTTGGCCAGTTGATAAACCATAGTCTTGGGAATGTCAGAAATGACAGCTAATCCGCCGCACATATCGCCGTAAAGAGTGCAGTAACCTACGGCAATTTCGCTTTTGTTGCCGGTGGATAAAACCAGCCGGTTTAATTTGTTCGAAAGAGCCATCAAGGTTAGCCCCCGAAGACGGGCCTGTAGATTTTCCTCAGTTGCGTCGGCAGGTTTGTTCTCGAAAAAGGGGTTTAGGTTTTTAAGGGCAGACTCAAATAAAGAAGAAATGGGAATGTTTTTGAATTCAATGCCAAGGTTTTTCGCTAATTGATGCGAATCTTCTATGGAACCTTTTGAAGAAAAGGGCGACGGCATGGTAACACCCATGACGTTTTCGGGTCCCAACGCTTCGACGGCAATGACGGCGACGAGCGCGGAGTCGATTCCGCCGGATAATCCAATGAGAACTTTTTCAAAACCGCATTTGCGGACATAGTCTCTGGTGCCCAAAACGAGAGCCTGATAAACGGTTTCGATGTCATCCAAAAGAACCGGCGAAGATATCTTCGAATGCGCATTGGTATCATAAACCCAGTAATCTTCTTGAAAGCCCAGGCTGGTTTGAATGATATGGCCAGCTTTGTCCGTGGTCATACTGTTGCCGTCAAAAATCAGCTCGTCATTGCCACCTACCAGATTGCAATAAAGAAGAGGCGCCTTTGTCTTTTCCGCAGCCATTTTTAAAATTTTTTGTCGAATCACTGTTTTGTTTGTCTGAAATGGGGAAGCTGATAAATTAAGTATTACATCAGGCTGAAGTTTAGCCAATTCGGTCAAAGGGTCCCTGTCATAAAGCTTATGAGTGGAAAAACCTTCAGAGTTCCAAATATCTTCGCAAAGGGTAATTCCGATCTTTATCCCCTCGTATTTAAATACAGTCAAAGGTTGGTCTGAGGGGGCGAAGTAACGGGCTTCGTCAAAAACGTCGTAATTGGGCAAAAGGGTTTTATGGCAGGTATAAAGAATCTGGCCGTCCTTGACGACTACTGCGCTGTTAAAAAAAGGGTTACCGGGGCCTTTGTTTTCCAAGATGGCTCCCACCACTGCGGCGATCCCCTGGGCGCCCTGTGCGACTTGTTCCAGAGCTTTTTGAGAAGCTTGCCAAAAAGAGGCTCGGTCTAAAAGATCCCGGGGCGGATAACCGGTTAAAGTCAGTTCGGGAAACAAGGCTAGGGCACAGCTATTCGCTTTGGCTTTTTGAAGCGAAACTAGGATTTTTTCCACATTGCCGTTAAAATCCCCGACTGTTGTGTTGATCTGGCAAAGAGCGATTTTCAAGCAAAAGCCTTTCTGGCGTAAAGTTCCGTTAGTGTAAAGTTAAACCCCGGTGATGTCAAAAAGGAGCAACGAGTGATTGTTGGAGTTATCGCCGATACAAAGAAATTGTTATCGCCCGCTCAATTTAGTGAGCTTCAGGATGCTTTTAAAGGCGTGGATGCCATTTTGCACGCTGGCCCTGTGGGGGACATAAGAGTGGTGGATCAGCTAAAAAAAATAGCTCCGACCGAAGCGGTTTGCGGTAACGTTGAATCACAAGAAGTTCGATCAGAACTTTATGTCAGGGCTGTTTGGCACTCAAGGGGTTTAAAGATCGGCCTCGTCCACGGTTATGGTGAGCCACACTCCTTAATGGCATGGATGCTCAAGCAATTCGAGAAGGATCCAGTAGATGTTATCGTTTACGGTAGCAATTTTGAGCCGAAAGCCCAGCGGGTGGGCTCCACTTATTTTTTTAACCCTGGTTCGTTCTCGGGCCGGTTGCCGGAAGGATCAAGAGGAATGGGTCCTTCGAGGTTGGGTTTATTGTTTATTGAAGGCAAAAAAGTGAAAGGCCAATCGCTTCCTTTTAGATTTTCTAAAGTTTAAACAAGGTCCATAGGCTTGCTCTTGACGCGATGCCTTGGGAAGTCGATATAATAAGGTGTCTGGAAAATTAACTTCAGACAACTTAAGAGGAGAAGTTTAAATGATTCAACTAACAGAAAACGCTGTAAGCAAGGTAAAGAACTTCGCTACCCAAAGCACGGATTACCAGGGAAAAGATTTTCGCATTTACGTCGAAGGCGGTGGTTGTAACGGATTTTCTTATGGATTCACTTTTGACGAACAGAAGGAGGGTGATGAGATCAACCTCGCGGGCGAAATTCGCGTTTTAATCGATTCCCAAAGCGCAAAATATCTGGAAGGTTCCAAGATCGATTACATTGAAGATATGCGCGGGGCTGGTTTTGTAATTGAAAACCCTAACACTAAGGGTTCCTGCGGTTGCGGAAGTTCGGTTAGCTTCTAATTTTTCAGACTCACTAAGGGACGGGGTTTCTTACCTCGTCCCTTTTTTGTTTTCAGAGAAAGATTTTATTTATTATGAAATGGCAACTCATCCCATCATCTCGAGTCGTTCCCCAGGGCCACATGGTCTATGACGCTGAATTGTTTAAAGCTTTTCAAGTGGATTCCAATCCGATTCTGCGGTTCTTTTTTTTCCCTGAACCAACCTTCACTTTGGGGCGGTTGGAAGCGCGCAGGATTCCATTAGATAAGCTGCTCTTTCCTTACGAAATCCGCCCGACAGGGGGAAGATCGGTTTTGCACGGCAATGGAGACCTTTGTTACTCCATCGCGGCATTTAAGGATGATCCGCTTGTGGGCGGTACCTTGATTGAAAGTTACTGCAAGATCAGCAAACTCATAGCCCAGGGACTGCAAAGTCTGGGGCGAGATGTTCAAATGACTACTGAAAAACATTTAGGGTTGGGCGATCCCCATTGTTTTTCCGCGCCATCGCAGGCCGAATTGACATGGAAGGGAAAAAAGATCGCGGGCGGAGCACAGGCCCGCGAAGGAAGCGTTTTTTTACAGCAGGGGGTCATTCTTTTATCTGTCGCCCAAGATTGGAAAAAAGTGTTTCCGGTTTCCAGCATTGAAAACATGGCAGCACTTAATGACGATGCTTCTTTACCGGCAATAAAAAGGGAACAGTTAGAAAAAGCTTTGATTGAGACTTTTGAGGCGAATGGCGTGGAATTTAAGTAGAGCTTTTCTTAAGTCTTCCAAAACGGGATAATGACGTCTCTCGCAAATAGTCGCCCAGAGGAATTTCATGAAAAAATTTGATGTTCTGATTATTGGCGGCGGACCAGGCGGATACCGGTCGGCACAGCTCTTGGCCCAAGGCGGCAAAACGGTCGCTTTGTTCGAAAAAAAGAAACTCGGCGGTTCCTGTCTCCAAGTCGGGTGTATTCCCACAAAGCTTTTACAAGCCGCCGCGACCCGCTTTTACACTTTTTCTAAAGAAGGTAAGACATGGGGCATTGAAGCCGAGAATATTCAATTCAATTTTCAAGCCATCGTAGATCGCACACAAAAAACGCTTTCTGTATTAGAACGAGGCATTGAATCCATACTCGCCACCGCTAAGGTGGAAGTTATTCAAGGCGAGGCAGAGATTAAATCGCGGAACCTCGTGGAGTGTCAGGGGGAAGAGTATCAGGGAGATTATTTGATTTTGGCGGTAGGTTCGCGCCCCCGGCAGCTTTCTGGTTTTAAAGTTGGAGGAAACGTGATGACCAGCGATGAACTGCTTTCTCAACCTCGTCTGCCCCAATCTTTGCTCATCGTGGGAGCGGGAGTGATTGGCTTAGAGTTCGCCTGTCTTTACGCTCAGTTAGGCGTAAAGGTTCGAATGGGGGATGTTGTGTCTAAAATCCTTCCCAACATGGATGAAGAAGTGGGTCAACTCATGCTGAATTCTCTTCGTAAGTTGGGCGTGGAAGTGGAGCTGGGTCTCCAGACGGTTGAAATGAAAAACGAGGAACTGGTTTTATTGGCCGTTGGCCGAGAACCCAATTCGGATCGAGCCGGCATTCCAGTTCTTGGACTTAAAACACAAGGCGGAAAAATTGAAACCAACGGATCTTTGGAAACTTCGATTAATCAGGTTTACGCCATTGGCGATTTGACGGGTAAATATCCCTATGCCCACACCGCTTATGAACACGCGCGTATCGCCTCTCAAAAAATCATTAATCCCAGTTCATCCGAAGTTATGGATGACACCAAAGTTCCGCATGTGATTTTCACCTCGCCTGAAATAGCCGCGGTAGGATTAAGCGAAGCTGAAGCCAAGGATATTTTTAAGAATGTGAAGGTTTATAAAAATAACTTTGCGGCCAATAGCAAGGCCCGCATTTTGAGTGAAATTCAAGGCTGGAGTAAAATGATTTGTGACGGGGATACAGGTTTAATCCTGGGGATTCAATTGGTAGGACCGGAAGCCACGGATCTCATAGGAGAAGCCTGTGTATTGGTGAATCAAAAGGTAACAATTGATCAATTGAATCGAATTCTTCATCCCCATCCGACTTTAAATGAAATTTTCTCTACTCATTAAAAGAAAAGAATTTTAGTTATTGTGACACTCCAATAGGGGTTCTAAAATGAGGTTCGAGGTTTTTATGCGTTTCTTTTTAACTTTCATTTTTGTCATGATAACGGGTATGGCGCTGGCCGATCCCCCGATGAAAACTGTTTATTCGGACTCTTCCACAACCAAATTTACCTGGGCGTGGCCTTATCATACGGTCCAAACCAAAACGTATTTTCAAGACTTTCCGTCTCCAATGGGAAGCGGTTATCAAACCTCTGGTTATGGGATTTATAGAAACCCGGAAGATGTGTCCCAATACCGTTTCCACAATTCACATTTAACATATAAAAATCAATGGGGTTATTTTTTCCCCGAGGGAACCAAACCGGTTAAAACTAATACCGGGGCTTTGTTTGTTTCGCCTCATGGATATTACACTCAGTTCAAATAATGTCCGTCCAGTTTGTTTTCCATCGCTTCAATCGTTTTAAATCCCCGTTGTTACAAAATTAATTGGTTCCTGTCATCCGCTTTTAACATTCAATTTCCACAATATCTCAACGCTATTGGTTTCATGCTCATCAACGCCCCATAACGGTTGAAAGGAGGATTTATGTTGATCTTGGATCAATTTTCAGAAAGCGTTTTGTTTGAGTGCGATCGTTGCCGAATGGTTGGCGAGTTGATAACGGAGATTATTGAAGATGATGGTTTGTACCATTGTTGGAGATGTCTTTCCGTCAACCGTCAACTGGAAATAAAAAAATCAAAACCAGCCAAACTTTCGGCTTAATTTTAAATCATTCTGAAAGAAAGAGAGGTAAAACATGAGATTGTCTGAACTCAACCTATTGGGCGAGACGATGTATCAATGCGACCATTGTCAATTAAGTGGTCCGAAGGATTCTTGCATCATTGAAGAGAATCACCAGCATTATTGTATGTCCTGTTGGTATGAAAGACAGAGAAACCGTGTCCGTAAAGATAAACGAAGCGTAGTAGTGGAAATTTAAAATTAATATTTAGATTCTGATAATCGTAAAACTTTTGCCTCGTTTGAGGCCTTTTTCATTTCAGGGAGCCTATATTTCTATTTTTGAAAATAGGTAGCTTCCTAAAGTCACGAAGAACGCGGAAAAAAGTCCCAGCACTAAAAAATCCATACCCATTCCATAGAAAGAATCTCCCCCAAAGGAAGCGCGCAAGCCATCAACGCCATAAGCCAGGGGATTGCACGAAGCCACTATGGTCAAGACAGGTGTAACTCCCTTGAGCGGGAAAATAGCTCCGGAAAAAAAGAAAAGCGGCATGACTAAAAAGTTCATAATCAGCGGAAAACTTTGCATGTCGTTTAATTGGGAAGCCAGGGCGGTCCCCAGGGCTGTAAAAAGCAGCGCGATTAAGAACATAAACAGCAGGCTGATGAGAATCGATTGAAGATTGGGTCTAAAACCGAAAAGAAGCGAAATGACTAAAACAATAATTCCCTGCAGCATGGCCACCGTAGCGCCGCCCAAAGTGCGGCCAATCATGATATTGAGCCGTGATACGGGGGCAACCAGTGTTTCCTTCAGAAAGCCGAATTGGCGGTCCCAAATCAGCTCAATTCCGGAAAATACGGCGGTAAAAAGAACCGCCATGGAAATGACACCAGGCGCCAGGAATTGTAAATAATCACCGCCGCCCGCTTTTTCGTAAATGTGTCCGAAGCCAAAACCGAAGGCGAGCAGAAAAATTAAAGGCTGACCCAGGGAACCGATCATTCGGGCGCGGGAGCGGGAATAGCGTTTTAACTGACGAAGCCACATGATGTAGATGGGACCCATGTTACCGCCTCCACATTTTTTTTTGATTGCGCAGGGACTCGATGTCGGAAGCGTCCTCGTCCCGGAGGCTTTTTCCCGTGAGTTTAATGAAGGCATCTTCCAGTGTTTTGGTTTTGGATTTCTTTTTGAGTTCCGCGGGGGTTCCCTGGGCGATGATTTTACCGTGATCCACAATAGTTACCTGGCAGGCCACGCGATCTGCTTCTTCCATGTAATGCGTGGTGAAAAAAACCGTGACTTTTTCTTTTTTATTTAAATTCAAAATATAGTTCCAGATATGGTTGCGGGTTTGAGGGTCCAGGCCCACAGTGGGTTCATCTAAAAACAGGATTTTAGGATGATGCAACAGACCCCGAGCGATTTCCAAACGCCGTTTCATG
>Ga0302155_10001043_pt1 | contig 20442 bp, 24 predicted proteins | sample I_Bog_N3_1_FD_193508 | JGI IMG/M metagenome (GOLD analysis project Ga0302155, IMG submission 193508) | Peat permafrost microbial communities from Stordalen Mire near Abisko, Sweden - I_Bog_N3_1 | ecosystem: Environmental > Terrestrial > Soil > Wetlands > Peat | place: Sweden: Abisko, Stordalen...
TCGCCATCGACCGCGCCGGCCTGGTGGGCGAAGACGGCCCGACCCACGCCGGTAGTTTCGACCTGTCGTACCTGCGCTGCATCCCCGGCATGCTGGTGATGACCCCGAGCGACGAGAACGAACTGCGCAAGATGCTGACCACCGGCCACCTGTACCCAGGCCCGGCGGCGGTACGTTACCCACGCGGCACCGGGCCGAATGCGACCATCGAGAAGGATCTGGAACCGATCGAGATCGGCAAGGGTGTGGTTCGCCGTCGGGGCAGCAAGGTTGCCCTGCTGGTGTTTGGCGTGCAATTGACCGAAGCGCTGATCGTCGCCGAGAAGCTCGACGCGACCGTGGTCGACATGCGTTTCGTCAAACCGCTGGATGAAGCCCTGGTACGCGAGATCGCCGGCAGCCATGAGTTGCTGGTGACCATCGAAGAAAACGCCATCATGGGTGGCGCCGGTGCGGCAGTCAGCGAGTTCCTGGCGCGTGACAACCTGCTCAAGTCGGTGCTGCACCTGGGCTTGCCGGATGTGTACGTCGAACACGCGAAGCCCGCGCAGATGCTGGCCGAATGCGGGTTGGATGTAGCGGGGATCGAAGCATCGGTCACCGAGCGGATGAAACTGCTGGGGCTGTAAGCCTTCCGTTCAGGCAGGGAATGCGGCATTGAAAACGCCGCATTCCCTGTCTGAAAGCAACTCATCGTCCCCATGAGCCTTTTGGCTTCAGCCGTGATCACGACGCTAAGCGTCAGGCCTCAAGCCGTCTCAGTCATTGCGTTTCATCACTGCGTCCGAGTCGAGATAGCCTGCGCGAACGGCATCCGCGCAGCTGGAAAACCCATAGGCGTTGACGAAGCCCGCTGACGTGAAGCCGACATAGAGCGCCGCACGCTTACCGCTTTCATTTTGCAGATCGTAGTCAAAGCATTGCGCGGTGCCCCCGCGAATCGCCGTGATCTGGGAAGGCTTCTGTATGGCGAGCATGTCCTGCCTGCTGACGGTACTCCCCTGGGCCGCCTTGCTCACAACGGGATGACTGCCGAAATCGAGCAACGTCGATATCCCACCCAGACAACCACTGAGTGCAACCGCCACTGCCGCCCCTGCCATAATGAGTCGCATGGTCTTTCCTCTTGATCAAAGCGAAGACTGCCTGCATGAACAGGGAGCGTTCGCACAGGCAGCGCTCAAGACTTGAGCAAGAGGACTTTAAGGAAACCGCATCGAGGTGTATCGGCAGAACCGTCTTACTAGCAGGTAGGATTTGCGCTAAAAACTGGAAAGATTCATCGTCATCCAGCGATGCATCAGCCCAGTTGACGCGGAATGCGATAGAGGTAGAACAGCACCACGCTGGACAACACCAGCAGCATCAACGGCACTGCTTCCAAGCCGACGAACACCGCCAGGGTGCCGATCCAGGTCGGCAACGCCGCCACCACCAGGGCTTTGCGCCGCACGTTGGCCAGTTCGATCCAGGCCGCCGGTTCTTCCGGTGTATCCAGCGCCGCCTGTGTGGTGATCAACGAGCGCTTGTAAGCCCCGAAAAACCGCAGGCTGACAAACATCGAAGCCACGCCACCAATAAAAAACGGCATCGCCAGCACCGGCAGCAAGGCATCCGTCTGACCGAAAAGCCAGTTGGCAACAAACAACGGCAGCACACTCAGCACCAGCTGTTTCCACCAGCCCACCGACAGCCGACGCTTCACCTGACCACGGGTCACGCCGGGTCGGCCTCGCTCTGGTGCTCGTTGCCCATCATATGGCCGAGCTTGCCAGCCTTGGTCGCCAGGTAGAGTTTGTTGTGGGGGTTCTGTCCGGTTTGCAGCGGCACACGCTCGGCCACGGTGATGCCCATCTCGGTCAAGGCCTTGACCTTGCGCGGGTTGTTGGTCATCAGGCGCAGGGACTGGATGCCCAGGTGTTCGAGCATCGGCCGGCAGATGGAATAGTCACGCTGGTCGGCGGCAAAGCCCAGGCGTTCGTTGGCCTCGACCGTGTCGGCGCCACCGTCCTGCAACTCATAGGCACGGATCTTGTTCATCAGGCCGATGCCGCGCCCTTCCTGGCGCAGGTACAGCAAAACGCCACGACCTTCGAGGGCAATGGCCCGCAGGGCCGCCTCCAGCTGGGAGCCGCAATCGCAGCGCTGGCTGAACAAGGCATCGCCGGTCAGGCATTCGGAATGCACACGGCCAAGAACCGGTGCGCCATCCGCCACGTCCCCCAGGGTCAGCACGACGTGTTCACGACCGGTAGCTTCTTCGAGAAAGCCATTCATGGTGAAGGTCGCAAAGGGGGTTGGCAGTTTGGAAGCAGCGACGAAAACGACGGGCACCGTGTGCTCCTGATCAGTATGAGGACTGGAAATTCGCAGAGGTCGCATTGTAACAGTAGGTTCCTACAGACGCTTAGGCTGAATTATCCATGATAACTATCAATAAGTTTGATTCGTCGTCACCGGCAGCGGCATGGCGTCGAACGGATACGGCTGCTTCCAGTGCTCGAAAATGCTCCGCAACTCACCACTTTTGACCAGTTCTTCCATACGCTGGTCATACAGGGCCATCAGTGAGCGCCCTCGCGCATTGTCGGCGAACCCCAGGTACAGCGGCAGGTCGAGCAAATGGCTACGCAGGAACATTTCGGGGTGCGCGGCATGCCCCAGTACCTCGTTGACCTCGGACAACGCATCGATGTAATAGTCGGCACGACTGTGGGCCAACATCGACAAGACACCGTCGCGCCGCACGATTTCGTTGTAGTGACGGACGTTGGGCAGGTAATCCTGGTATTTGTAGCCACGCATCCACGCCAGGCGATAAACACCCAGGGTTTCCAGGGTCGGCTGTGGATTGCTCGCCAGTCCCAGGGCATAGAGGTGATCGACGTCGAAATGCCAGCGCGGATAAAGAGCGCCCTTCACCTCGCGCCGATAAGCCGCGACCCAGGCGTCCGCCTCCCCACGCTGCACCAGTCCGATGGCCCGAACGTAGGGCTCGGTACTGATCAGCACCTTGACGCCCTTGGGCTCGAAGATCTCGCGCATGAGATCCCAGGCCAGGCCACGGCCGTCGGCACCGGTGTAGTCGACCCACTCCTCGCTGGCGAGGTGGATCAGCCCAGGCGAGGACGTTTCTTCCCGCGCCTGAACGACATTGCCTACAACGCCACCCGCCCACAGACAGAGCAACACGAGCCACAACCGACAGCCAGACATGCCTGAATCCTCAGGTAAAGAGGTGCACCAGCCCTTGCATGGCCAGCCAGGCGAAAACCCCGGCCAGTACGTCGTCGAGCATGATGCCGACGCCGCCATGGACATGCCGGTCGATCCAGCGGATCGGCCAGGGCTTGAGGATATCGAAGAAGCGGAACAGCAAGAAACCCGCCAGCAACCAGTACCAACCGTCCGGCACCAGCCAGAGGGTGATCCACATCCCGACCATCTCGTCCCAGACGATGCCTTCGTGGTCGTGTACCCGCAGATCGTTGGCGACCTTGCCGCACAGCCAGAAGCCGAACAGCATGGTGACGCCAAGCATCAGCCAGTAGCCCCAGTCGGGCAACATCTGCCATAACGGTATAAAGGGTAGCGCAACCAGCGAGCCCCAGGTGCCCGGCGCCTTGGGCAAGGTGCCGGAACCGAAGCCGAAGGCCAGGAAATGCCAGGGATTGCGCCACACCGACGGCGGCACGAACTCGGCCGGGACCTGTTTGGGATGATCTGTCACGGTGTCTCCGGAAAATGTTGGTAACCAAGGCGCACCGGCGTGATATCGCGGCCGGCGCTGTCCACCAGGACCACGCCCTGCCCGGCCAGCACCTGCCCGATCACCCGGACCGATGGGTGCGCCGCCAGCAACCCGGGCAACTCGGCGGGCGGCAGGGTGAAGGCCAGGACATAGTCATCACCACCGCTGAGGGCCGCCTCGCGGGCGCCGTCCTGGCCGAGAAAACCAAGCAGCGCCGAAGACAAGGGCAACGCGTCGCGCTCCACCTGCAATCTGACGGAGGATGCCGCCGCGATATGTCCGCAATCGGCCAATAACCCGTCGGAGATATCCAGTGCCGAGGTCGCCTTGTTGCGCAAGAACTGACCCAGGGCCAGTTGCGGCTTGGGCGACCAGTAGTGGTCCAACAGCGGCTCGGCAATTGCCGGCTCCGCCGTACGCTGCCCCAGCACCAGCGGCAAGGCTCCGGCTGCATTGCCCAACTCGCCGCCGACACACAGCAGGTCGCCGACTTGCGCGCCGCTGCGGGTCAGCGCCTGGCCCGTCGGCACACGACCGAACACCGTCAGCGTCAGGCACAGCGGCCCACGGGTGGTGTCGCCGCCCACCAGGCGCAAGTCGCAGTGTTGCGCCATCAGGTTCAAACCACGGGCGAAAGCCTGCAACCAGCCGGCATCGTTATGCGGCAAGGTCAGGGCCAGGGTAAAGGCCAGGGGCGTGGCGCCCATGGCAGCCAGGTCACTGGCGGCAACAGCCAGCGCGCGCTGGCCGAGCAGGAAAGGATCGCAGGGGTCGGCGAAGTGCACACCGGCCACCAGGGTGTCGGTGGAAATCGCCAGTTGTTCCCCGGCGGGGACGCTCAGCAGGGCGCAGTCGTCGCCGATGCCCAGGGCAACGCCCTCGCCGGCCTGCGCACAGGGCGCGGCGGCGAAGAAATTGCGGATCAGCTCGAACTCGCCCATGCAAAGGTCAAGCGCGGATCAGCGCTTGAACGCCTTCACTTCAGCTTCACGCAGGCGCGGCGCCAGTTTGTCGAGCACGCCGTTGACGAACTTGTGACCGTCGGTGGAACCGTAGACCTTGGCCAGTTCGATCCCTTCGTTGATCACCACGCGGTACGGCACGTCGACGCGCTTGAGCAGTTCCCAGGTGGACAGGCGCAACACCGCCAGTTCAACCGGGTCCAGCTCTTCGATCTCGATGTCCAGGCACGGCTTGAGAACGGTGTCGATCTCGCTCTTGAACTGCGGAACGCCGTGGAGGATTTCACGGAAGTAGGCGCCATCGACATCGCTGAAATCGTTGTCGACCCGGAACTGCGCTTCGATCTCGTTCAGCGACTGCTTGGCCATGTGCCACTGGTACAGGGCCTGGGTCGCGAGCTGACGGGCTTCGCGACGCTTGACGCTTTTGGAGGGCTTGCCGGAGCCTTCAGGCTTCGGATCGCGCGGGTTGAAACGATCGCTTTCGTCGCTAATCACACAGCCTCCAATTGCGCCAGCAAGCTGACCATTTCCAGGGCGGAAAGGGCGGCTTCGGCGCCTTTGTTGCCGGCTTTGGTGCCGGAACGTTCGATGGCTTGTTCGATGGAATCAACGGTCAGCACGCCGAAGGCCACTGGCACGCCGAATTCCATGGAGACCTGGGCCAGGCCCTTGGTGCATTCGCCAGCCACGTATTCGAAGTGCGGAGTACCGCCACGAATGACCGCGCCAAGGGCGATGATCGCCGAGAAATCACCTTTCTGGGCGACTTTCTGCGCCACCAGCGGGATTTCGAAGGCACCCGGTGCGCGGATGATAGTGATGTCGCTTTCGCTGACACCGTGGCGAACCAGGGCGTCAACCGCGCCGCTCACCAGGCTTTCGACAACGAAGCTGTTGAAGCGGCCGACCACCAGGGCGTAGCGGCCTTTGGGGGCGATGAAGGTACCTTCGATGGTCTTCAGGGTCATTCGACAATTCTCTTAAAGAGCCGGGGCGCGCCTAGTACGCGCCCCTCAGGGATATTTGAACCGCGAATCAAGGGCCGCGAACAGCCAGTCTTTATTCGGAGGGCACGTATTCTACTACTTCCAGGTCGAAACCGGATATCGCATTGAACTTCATCGGCGCACTCATCAGGCGCATTTTTCGTACGCCCAGGTCCCGCAGGATCTGCGAACCGGCCCCGACGATGCTGTAGGTGGTCGGTTTTTTCGCCGGCACCTGCTCGGCGGTCTCGCGGATATGCGCCAGCAGGACGTCGCCGTCCAGCGGGTGACCGAGCAACAGCACCACGCCGCTGCCAGCCTCGGCCACCGCGGCCATGGCGGCGCGCAGGCTCCAGCGCCCGGGTTGCTTGACCATCAGCAGGTCGCGCAGCGGGTCCATGTTGTGCACCCGCACCAGGGTCGGCTCTTCGGCGCAGAAGCTGCCCAGGGTCAGGGCCATGTGCACATCGCCTTCCACCGAATCACGATAGGTCACCAGGTTGAAATGACCCAGTTCGCTGTCCAGTGGCTGCTCGGCAATCCGCTGAACGGTACGTTCGTGGATCATCCGGTAGTGAATCAGGTCGGCGATGGTGCCGATCTTGATATTGTGTTCGGCGGCGAAGGTTTCCAGTTCGGCGCGACGGGACATGGTGCCGTCGTCGTTCATCACTTCGCAGATCACGCCACTTGGCTCGAAACCGGCCATGCGCGCCAGGTCGCAGGCGGCTTCGGTGTGACCGGCGCGGGCCAGGGTGCCGCCGGGCTGAGCCATCAGCGGGAAGATATGACCGGGGCTGACGATGTCTTCAGCCTTGGCGTCCTTGGCCGCGGCCGCTTGCACGGTGCGGGCGCGGTCAGCGGCGGAGATGCCGGTGGTCACCCCTTCGCTGGCTTCGATCGACACGGTGAATTTGGTGCCGAAGCCGGAACCGTTGCGCGGCGCCATCAGCGGCAGCTTGAGCAGTTCGCAACGCTCGCGGCTCATCGGCATGCAGATCAGGCCACGGGCGTGCTTGGCCATGAAGTTGATGTGCTCGGCCTTGCAGCATTCGGCGGCCATGATCAGGTCGCCTTCGTTCTCGCGGTCTTCGTCATCCATGAGGATGACCATCTTGCCCTGGCGAATGTCTTCGACCAGTTCTTCAATCGTGTTGAGCGCCACGCGGCACCCTCCTTCTTTCAAAATTTGAGTGTCAGGATTTGAGGTAGCCGTTGGCGGCCAGGAAACTTTCGGTAATGCCGCCGCTCAACGGTTCCGCGGCCTTGTCGCCCAGCAGCAGGCGCTCCAGGTAACGGGCCAGCAGGTCGACTTCGAGGTTGACCTGACGGCCTGGACGGTAGTCGGCCATGATGGTTTCGGCCAGGGTGTGCGGGACGATGGTCAGTTCGAACTCAGCGCCGTTCACGGCGTTGACCGTCAGGCTGGTGCCGTCGACGGTGATCGAGCCCTTGTGGGCGATGTACTTGGCCAGGTCTTTCGGCGCGCGGATACGGAACTGGATGGCCCGGGCGTTTTCTTCACGGGCGACCACTTCGCCGACACCGTCGACATGGCCGCTGACCAGGTGCCCACCCAGACGCGTGGTCGGGGTCAGGGCTTTTTCCAGGTTGACCCGGCTGCCGGCTTTCAACTGGTTGAAGGCGGTGCAGTCCAGGGTTTCACGGCTGACGTCGGCCCAGAAGCCGTCGCCCGGCAGCTCGACGGCGGTCAGGCAGACGCCGTTGACCGCGATGCTGTCGCCGAGCTTGACGTCGGCCAGGTCCAGCTTGCCGGTTTCCACGTAGACGCGGACGTCGCCGCCCTTGGGGTTCAGGGCACGGATACTGCCGATGGATTCGATAATGCCGGTAAACATGAAGTCCTCCTCGAGAACAGGCCCGCGCGTGGCGCAAGCCAAAAATTATACGACGGGTGCGGGATCAGGTATTGCGGTGACTCGCCAGTCACTGCCGACAGCGCGCATTTCGGTGATTTTCAGCCGCGGTGCCTGGTTCATCCGGTCCAACGGCCAGTCCAACAATGGGCGCGCCGTGGAGCCGAGGAACTGACCGGCGACAAACAATTGGTATTCGTCCACCAGACCCTGCCGGGCAAAGGCCCCCGCCAGACGCGGGCCGGCTTCCACCAGCACTTCGTTGATGCCACGGGCAGCCAGTTCGGTGAGCAGGCGGCGCAGGTCGACGTGACCTTCGGCGCCGGGGACTTCCAGCAATTCATGGCCCAGGGCCTGATAGCGTTCGGCGGCGCCTGGGGTGCAGGTCACCACCAGCGCCGGACCCGCCGTGAAGAACGCGGCGTCCAGCGGTACCCGCAGGCGACCGTCGATCAACACCCGCAGGGGGGGACGGCGTTCGGCCAGGGCGGTCAGTTCGGGATCGAGGCCCAGCTCGGCGGGGCGCACGGTCATCCGCGCATGGTCCGCCAGCACGCTGTCGGCGCCGGTCAGCACCACGCTGGCCTGGGCCCGCAGGCGCTGCACGGCGGAACGTGCCTCGGGGCCGGTGATCCACTGGCTTTCGCCGCTGGCCATGGCGGTGCGCCCGTCCAGGCTCATCGCCAACTTGACCCGCACGAACGGCACACCGTGTTCCATGCGCTTGAGGAAGCCCTGGTTCAGCGCCCGCGCTTCACCCTCCAGCACACCGCTGTGTACGGCGATACCGGCATCGGCCAGGCGTTTGAGGCCGCGTCCGGCGACTTCCGGGTTGGGGTCCTGCATGGCCGCGACCACCCGCGCCACGCCGGCCTTGACCAGGGCGTCGGCACACGGCGGCGTACGGCCGAAGTGGCTGCACGGCTCCAGGGTCACGTAGGCCGTGGCACCACGAGCGTTTTCGCCCGCCTCGCGCAAGGCATGCACCTCGGCATGGGGCTCGCCGGCGCGCACGTGCCAGCCTTCGCCAACCACCACCCCCGCCTGCACGATCACACAACCGACCCGTGGGTTCGGGTGGGTCGAGTAACGGCCCTTGCGGGCCAGCTCCAGGGCACGGGCCATGTAGTGGGCATCGAGGACGGCCTGCTCGGTCGAAAGGCTCATTCTTTGGCGGGCTCGCGGGCAAGGCGGTCGATCTCTTCGCGGAACTCGTTGAGATCCTGGAAGCGGCGATAGACCGACGCGAAACGGATATAGGCGACTTCGTCGAGTTTCTGTAACTCGGCCATCACCAGTTCACCGACGACCAGCGACTTGACCTCGCGCTCGCCGGTGGCCCGCAGCTTGTGCTTGATATGCACCAGCGCGGCTTCCAGGCGTTCGACACTGACCGGGCGCTTTTCCAGCGCGCGCTGCATGCCGGCGCGGAGTTTTTCTTCGTCGAAGGGTTGGCGGCTGCCGTCCTGCTTGATCAGGCGCGGGAGGACCAGTTCGGCGGTCTCGAAGGTGGTAAAACGTTCACCGCAGGCCAGGCATTCGCGCCGGCGGCGCACCTGCTCGCCCTCGGCGACCAGACGCGAGTCGATGACTTTGGTGTCGTTGGCACCGCAGAAGGGACAGTGCATGGTGGCAGGCAACAAAAAATGGGAGGGCCATGGTAGCGCATCCCCGTGGCAAGACAAGCCATAGGGTTTGCGGTATACAGTCGCCCGACTACCTTTTATCCACATAGATACATCGGATTTCGTCTTCAGTTGGAGCCGTTCATGTCAGTACGACCGCTTGTTTTGCTCAGCCTCGCCGGCCTCCTGGCCGCCTGCGGCAGCCCGCCGCCCAAGCCTGTCCCGGCGGCACCGGCCCAACAGCAGACGAGCAAACCGGTCAGTCCCTATGAAGAGCTCGGCCCGCTGCCCGCTTTTCAGCGTGAATTGAGCGGTACCTTGCAGGGCGTGCCGAAGAACGCGGAAGTGGAACTGGCACTGTTGGTGATCGACGAGCGCGGCCGTCCGCAGCAATTGCTGGCCAGCAGCAAGATCAACGGCACCGGGCAGGTCCTGCCGTTCCGCCTGCGCTTCAACCCGGAAGTGTTCCCGGTGGGCAGCCGCGTGGAATTGCGCGGGCGGGCCAGCCAGTCCGGGCAATTGATCCTGCATCTGCCATCGCGAAGGATCACCGAGCCGACCACCCAGGCCCTGGGCCAGCTGCAATTTTTTACCGCGCCATGAGTGCACCGCCGGACCTGCAACGTTCCTTGAGCGAGTTGCTCGGCGATGCGCAACTGGTGGCCTGTGAATTACCGGGGACCGCGCTGCAGTTGTGGCTGATCGACGCGCACAACATGGATCGCGCCTTTACCCCGGAAGAAACCCGGCGAATCCTGCATGAACCGCCTTATTGGAGTTTCTGCTGGGCCAGCGGCCTGGCCATGGCCCGCTACCTGGCGGAAAACCCGCACTGGGTGGCAGGCAAGCGGGTGCTGGATTTCGGTGCTGGCTCCGGCGTGGCGGCGATTGCCGCGGCCCGGGCCGGGGCGCTGGAAGTGGTGGCCTGCGATCTCGACCCGCTGGCGCTGGCAGCCTGCCGGGCGAATGCCGCGCTCAATGGCGTGGAACTGAGCTACAGCGAGGACTTCTTTGCCGAGAGCGATCGTTTCGATCTGATCCTGGTGGCCGATGTGCTCTATGACCGGGAAAACCTGCCGCTGCTCGACCAGTTCCTCAGTCGCGGCCAGGAGGCCTTGGTGGCGGATTCGCGGGTTAGGGATTTCCGTCATCCGCTGTATCGCCGCCTGGAAATGCTCGAAGCCTTCACACTGCCGGACCTGGCGGAGCCAGAGGAGTTTCGCCATGTCAGCCTTTACCATGCTCAGCGTCAGGCTGCTTTCGGCCATCCCGCCCAAGCTTTATAGTGGTTCCATTCCCCGTTTTCCGAGATTCCGATGACTCAGCCCACCCCTTACATCTTCGACGCCACTACCGCTGATTTCGACCAATCGGTGATCGAGAATTCGTTCCACAAGCCGGTGCTGGTGGACTTCTGGGCCGAGTGGTGCGCGCCCTGCAAGGCGTTGATGCCGATGCTGCAACAGATCGCCGAGAGCTATCAGGGCGAACTGCTGCTGGCCAAGGTCGACTGCGATGCCGAGCAGGATATCGTCGCCCGCTTTGGCATCCGTAGCCTGCCGACCGTGGTGCTGTTCAAGGACGGCCAGCCAGTGGACGGTTTCGCCGGTGCCCAGCCGGAATCGGCGGTGCGCAAACTGCTCGAACCCCATGTGCAGATGCCACCGCCACCGGCCGCCGATCCTCTTGAGCAGGCCGAAGCGCTGTTTGCCGAAGGTCGGATCGGTGATGCCGAAGCGGTCCTGAAGGAACTGCTGGGCGAAGACAACAGCAACGCCAAGGCACTGATCCTTTATGGCCGTTGCCTGGCCGAGCGTGGCGAGTTGGACGAAGCCCAGGCGGTGCTGGACGCGGTGAAGAGCGACGAGCACAAGGCCGCGCTGGCCGGGGCCAAGGCGCAGCTGACGTTCTTGCGTCAGGCGGCCGACCTGCCGGAGGTCGCTGACTTGAAAGCGCGCCTGGCGCAAAACCCGCAGGATGACGAAGCAGCCTATCAGTTGGCGGTACAACAACTGTCGCGCCAGCAGTACGAAGCGGCACTGGAGGGTTTGCTCAAGCTGTTTACCCGCAATCGCGGCTACAGCGAAGGGCTGCCGCACAAGACCTTGTTGCAGGTGTTCGATCTGCTGGGCAATGACCATCCGCTGGTGACCACCTACCGTCGCCGGTTGTTTGCCGCGTTGTACTAAAGACCTTGCTGGCGATGAACGATGACGCGGTCTGTCTGATTTACCGCGGTGCCTGCATCGCCAGCAAGCCGGCTCCTACAGGATGGGTGTCGTATATGGGGTCAGGGTTCCGCCCTCAGGCCTCGGCCCAGCTGTAAAGCGGCGAATCCGTCCCGCTCACCACCTTGATCTCGCTGCAATGGCGCAAGCGCACCAACAAGCGCTTGGCCGCCGCCGTGCTCCCCGCCAACGCTTCCAACTGTCCCAGCAACTGCGGCCCGTCGATCTGTCCGGCCTGGCGCACCAGGTCCCTGGCCGTCTGCCACAACGCATCGTCCTGGCTCACCGGCCTTGCCACCACCGCAGCGCCCGCATCTGCCGGCACACTCACCTGAAACTGCGCGCCCAAACGCGCCCAGTCGCTATCATCCAGCTCAACCGTCAAATCCACCGGCCATTGGCCGATGGTGCCTCGAATTCGCACCATGATGTTCACCTCGCGATTGCAGGCGCCCATGCTCCCACGCGTCACTCGAGACGCCAAGCCAGTGGCCGAACAAGACATAAATTGTTATAAGATCACATAACAAAATACCCTTGTTGCCGTTCCTGGAGAAACGCCATGCGCCACCTGCTGCTCGCCCTGCCTTTTGCCCTGCTCCCGCTGGTTGCCGCCCAGGCCCATGAAGCCCACGAACATGGCAGCCTCGGCGCCCACGAGCATGGCGTTGGTCGGCTGAACGCCGCGCTGGACGGGCAGACCCTGGAACTGGAACTGCAAAGCCCGGCGATGAACCTGGTGGGCTTCGAACACCCGGCCACCACCGACGCCGACAAGGCCAAGGTCGCCGCCGTGCGCGCCTTGCTGGACAAGCCGCTGGAGCTGTTCAACCTGCCGAAAGCCGCTGGCTGCGTAGTGGCCAACCAGGAACTGGAAAGCCCGCTGTTCGGCGATCCGGCACCTGAAGATGCCGATGACGATGATGACGACGATCACGCCCCTGAAGCCGCCGCCGGCACCCAGCCCGCCGTGGCCGAGCATCATCACGATCACAGCGAGATCCACGCTCATTACCAATTCACCTGCGCCACTCCGGCCGCGCTGAAGACCCTGGACCTGGGCCAGGTGTTCAAGACTTTCCCGGCAACTCACAAGATCCAGGTGCAGTTGATTTCCGGCAGCGGCCAACAAGGGGTTGACGTCACGCCAGAGGCTGCCACCCTGAAGTTCTGATCCATCTCAATCCTTGCGGGAGCCGGCTTGCCAGCGATGAACGATAACGCGGTCGGCCTGAAATACCACGGCGTCTGAATCGCCAGCAAGCCGGCTCCTGCAAGAGCACACCACCTGTGAATCGGCCTTTATGACCCAAGCACTTATCGAACTGTCCGACCTGGGCTTCAACTGGCCCGGGCATCCGCAGTTGCTGGACATCCCGGCGTTCCGCCTGGAACCGGGCGAAACGCTGTTCCTCAAAGGCCCCAGCGGCAGCGGCAAGACCACCTTGCTCGGCCTGCTCGGCGGCGTGCAGAAACCCAGCCGCGGCAGCATCCGCCTGCTCGGCCAGGAGCTCACCGAACTGGGCGCCGGTGCCCGCGACCGTTTTCGTGTCGACCACACCGGTTATATTTTCCAGCAGTTCAACCTGTTGCCGTTCCTCTCGGTACGCGAGAACGTCGAGCTGCCTTGCCATTTTTCCAAACTGCGTGCCAGCCGCGCGATCCAGCGCCACGGCAGTGCCGACCAGGCCGCCGCGACCCTGCTCGCCCACCTCGGCCTGAGCGACCCGGCCCTGCTCGAACGCCGTGCCGACTCGCTGTCCATCGGCCAGCAACAACGGGTCGCCGCCGCCCGCGCGCTAATCGGCCAACCGGAGCTGGTGATCGCCGACGAGCCGACTTCGGCGCTCGACTACGATGCCCGCGAAGCCTTTATCCGACTGCTGTTCGCCGAATGCCGCGAAGCCGGTTCCAGCCTGCTGTTCGTCAGCCATGACCAGAGCCTGGCCCCGCTGTTCGACCGTCACCTGTCGCTGTCCGAATTGAATCGCGCGGCCACGCCCGCGGAGGTCTGAGATGTATCTGTTTCGTCTGGCCCTGGCCAGCCTGGCCAACCGCCGCTTCACCGCCCTGCTCACGGCCTTCGCCATCGCCCTGTCGGTCTGCCTGCTGCTGGCCGTGGAGCGCGTGCGCACCGAAGCCCGCGCCAGCTTCGCCAGCACCATCAGTGGCACCGACCTGATCGTCGGCGCCCGCTCGGGCTCGGTGAACCTGCTGCTGTACTCGGTGTTTCGCATCGGCAACGCCACCAACAACATCCGCTGGGACAGCTTCGAGCACTTCGCCAACAACCCGAAAGTGAAGTGGGCGATCCCCATGTCCCTCGGCGACTCCCATCGCGGCTATCGCGTACTGGGCACCAGCGAAGCCTATTTCGAGCATTACCAGTACGGCCACCAGCAGAACCTGCAACTGGCCGAGGGCCGCCCGTTCGCCACCGATCCGTTCGAAGTGGTACTCGGCGCCGAAGTGGCCGACGCGCTGCACTACAAGCTCGGCGACAAGCTGGTGCTGGCCCATGGCGTGGCCGCCATCAGCCTGGTCAAGCATGACGACAAGCCCTTCACCGTGGTCGGCATCCTCAAGCGCACCGGCACGCCGGTGGACCGCACGCTGCATATCAGCCTCGGCGGCATGGAGGCGATCCACATCGACTGGCACGACGGCGTACCGGCCCACGGCGCCGGGCGCATCAGCGCCGATCAGGCCCGCAACATGGACCTGACGCCGCAAGCCATCACCGCCTTTATGCTCGGCCTGAACAACAAGGTTTCGACCTTCGCCCTGCAACGGGAGATCAACGAGTTCCGTGGCGAGCCGATGCTGGCAATCCTCCCGGGCGTGGCCTTGCAGGAGCTGTGGAGCCTGATGGGCACGGCGGAAAAGGCGCTGTTCGTGGTGTCACTGTTCGTGGTGCTGACCGGTTTGATCGGCATGCTCACGGCGATCCTCACCAGCCTCAACGAGCGTCGCCGGGAGATGGCGATCCTGCGTTCGGTGGGCGCGCGGCCTTGGCATATCGCCAGCCTGCTGATACTGGAAGCCTTTGCCCTGGCGTTGTCCGGGGTGGTGGCCGGGGTCGGCTTGCTGTACCTGTGCATCGCCCTGGCCCAGGGTTATGTGCAGTCGAATTACGGGCTGTACCTGCCGCTGTCCTGGCCGAGCGAATATGAATGGACGCTGCTCGGCGGTATCCTCGTCGCCGCCCTGTTGATGGGCAGCGTGCCGGCATGGCGTGCCTATCGACAATCCCTGGCCGATGGCCTGTCCATCCGTTTGTGAGTGTTGCGATGAAGAAGAAAGTCCTGGTCGGTGTGTTGCTGGCGCTGTCGGTGGTGACGGCCATGCCGCTGTGGGCCGATGACAAGCCGAAGGAACTGGCCTGGCAGGACATGATTCCGCCCGACGCGCCGCCGGAAATCCCGCAGATGACGCCGCTGCATGACCTGTCGAAACTCGGCAGCATGGACATCGAGGCGGCGCCGGCGGCCAAGCAGTCACTGCCCGACGCGCCGGTGGTCAAGGCGCTGGACGGCCAGCATGTGCGCCTGCCGGGGTATATCGTGCCGCTGGAAGTCAGCGAGGAAGGACGGACCACGGAGTTTCTCCTGGTGCCGTATTTCGGCGCCTGCATCCATGTGCCACCACCACCGTCGAACCAGATCGTGCATGTCACCAGTGAGTTGGGGGTCAAGGTCGACGAGTTGTACCAGCCGTACTGGATCGAGGGTGACATGCAGGTCAAGCAGAGCAGCAGCGACCTGGCGGATGCGGGGTACAGCATGGAGGCACAGAAGATCTACGTGTACGAGTTGCCGGAGTAGGCACAGCACAAAAGTTCCCGCCTCGCGCCGAGCATTGGCCTTTCATTGAGCTGAGTCAACGACCGGCCCGGGGCGCTCATTACCATTGGACACAGTGAATTCAAAACGTCCTTTGGAGCCCCCCATGCACAAGTCCCTGCTCAGCGCCTCTCTCGTTGCGCTCGCCCTCGCCGCCCCCTTTGCCCAGGCCCACGAGGCGGGTGACTTCATCGTCCGCGCCGGTACCGCCACCGTTTCGCCCAACGACAGCAGCGGCGATCTGAAACTCGACGGCACACGCATCTCCGGCACCAAGGCCACGGTGGACAGCGATACCCAACTGGGCCTGGCCTTTGCCTACATGTTCACCGACCATATCGGCCTGGAATTGCTGGCCGCCACGCCGTTCCACCACGAAGTGTCGGTCAAGGGACTCGGCCCGGCGCTGGACGGCCAACTGGGGGATATCAAGCAACTGCCACCGACCCTGTCGTTGCAGTACTACCCGCTGGATGCCGCCTCGAAGTTCCAGCCTTATGGTGGTATCGGCATCAACTACACCATGTTCTTCGGTGAAGACCTGACCAGCCAGCGCAAGGACGAAGGCTTCAGCAACCTGAAGCTGCAGAACTCGGTGGGCCTGGCCGGGCAACTGGGCTTCGACTACATGCTCACCGACCGCATGTTGCTCAACGCCTCGGTCTGGTACGTGGACCTCGACACCAAGGCCACCGTCGACGGCCCGACCGCCCTGGGCGTCGGCCAGACCAAGGTGGATGTGAAGGTCGATCCGTGGGTCTATATGGTCGGTATCGGCTACAAGTTCTAGGTTGTACCTGAGACATATTTGTCAATTTTTAAAATTAAGGCCCTGTTTTACAGGGCCTTTTTCGTTTTTCCGTTTGTCGGTTTTTCCAATGGGATTTTGTCTATGTACTACCTTGAATAAAACGTCAAATTCCCTTTATAGGGGGCGGTATGCTAAGCACGCATTCCTTCGTCATGACCTCTGGTGAGCGTTACGTCACCATCCTCGACACCTATACCGGCGTCCCCCATTACGCAACGAGCCTATTCCTCACTACGCAGCTTCGGAACGCAGACGTGGCGCACGCAACAGTGCTGAACGCTGCGGGACATCTCATACTTCTTTACCGATATCTCGCAGCTGCTGAGATAGACCTCCTACATCGGATCCATTCAAGTTTGTTTTTCCAACCTCACGAACTCGATTCCTTGCGCGACTTCTGCTCCATGCGACATCGCCGCCGGGAAAGCGTTTTAGGAAGAACTAGTGCTAGAGCGTCACACAAGAAAGACTCCATAGTTAATCGGAAAACGCTGTATGCCCGCCTTACGACAATCGCAAACTATATCGAATGGTTTGCGCACCAACAGTTCGATTATTCCAAACCGCCCCCCCCGGGGCTCGCTGAAGTCGTGACCCAGATTCGTGCCCGTCGGCCTACCTCGAAAGGGCGAAATCAGCGAATAGACAAAGGGCTTTCTGCATTTCAGCTACAGGCGTTGCTTGAAGCTCTGGATGTGAACAACAAGAGCAATCCGTTCACAGAGCCACTGCGCGAGCGCAATCGACTGATGGTGCTCCTGGAACACGAACTGGGTATCCGAGCCGGGGAGCTCCTGAATCTGCGGATTGAGGATTTTGATTTCTCTACCAATATCATCTCAATCGTGCGCCGAGCTGATCAGCGGGACGATCCAAGGGACCGACAGCCTCTAGTGAAAACATGCTCACGTAGCTTGCCGGTGAGTTTGGAGTTGATGACCGATGTCCATCGATACATTACGGGTAAGCGGCGCAGCGTACCGAATGCTCGTAGAAGCCCCTATCTGTTCGTCACCCACAAACAAGGTCCAACCTCCGGTCAGCCACTGTCCATCGCCGGCTACCAAAAAGTGTGGGCAACACTCAGAAAATCCTCTCTAACGCTGGCGGACTCACGGGGACATCGCCTGCGGCACACATGGAATCAGTACTTCTCTGAAGCGATGGATGCTCTTCCAAAACCACCCTCCGAGCATGAGCAAGAATTGATGCGCTCTCGGTTGATGGGGTGGAAGGAAGGTTCCGGTACCGCAAGGCATTACAACCAACGATTCATAGCTGCAAAGGCCGATGCGGCCAGTCTGAAGCTACAGTCGCAGTTGCGTACGCCAAGAGGTCGCGATGACGAATCCTGAGGCAGCACCAAACGTTGCAGATATGATGGTATCGCTAGACGGTAATCCATTCGAACGTGGCGCCATGGTGTGGCATTTGAATCGCGATATTCAGGTACGTCTGTCGGGCCTTTGGGAGAAACTAGAGGCAACGACTTTCAGTAGCGCTTGTAAAGTACTGGAACACTTTGCTTGTAATTACTCCGCAGCTCATACGAGCAACATGTGCAACGAATACCTTCGTCTATTGCGATTTGCACAGGGTCAGCCAGTTTCCGCCGATGTGATAGCGCGATACCACATGATGTTGGGTGATAAGGCCTGGCGCCTTTTGCCTGTCCGAGCTTTCATGACACGTTGGAGAGACCTGGGCTATGACGGACTAGACCTTGAAGCCCTTGGTTTTCTTGAGCAGCTGAGTATCAAGGGAAATCCCAAAGGCGAAGCCGTAAAAAGCTTGGACCCCAGTATTGGTCCACTCTCTGATATCGAGTTGCTGGGAATCAACGAGACGATGACGCAGGCCTACGAGGCAGGCAAAACCGATATAACCGACCTCGCGATGGGCCTCCTTCTGAGCGCATTTGGCATTCGCTCCGTCCAACTGACCACATTGCGCGGGGAAGATATTGTTGATAGCAAGAACAAGCGAGGAGACCCCATCTACGCGATTCTGATCCCACGAGCTAAGCAGTTCGGGGAGGGATTTCGTTCGAGTTTCAAGAAACGAAGCCTTACCAGAGATATTTGGGACGTCTTGGAACAGCAAAAATCATTTGTGCAGGAGCAGTTCGTAAACCTGCTAGGCTGGGCCTGCCCTGACAAACTACGCAACAAACTTCCACTGTTTCCCAATTGGGCTAAGGTATCTGAAATATCCAATACAGTGGATCTGCTTGAGGCTTTGCATACGGACCGCCTGCATCTTCCCTCCAGAGGTGTGAACTATTCGCTAAAGCGGATTATGCAGAAATTTGTCATTCACTCCGAACGAACCGGTGAGCCCTTACGCCTAAGCTCGCGGCGTTTCAGGTACACCCTCGGTAGCCGAGCGGCAAGAGAAGGCTGCGGCCCATTAGTCATAGCTGAATTGCTCGATCACTCGGACTTGCAGAACGTTGCGGTGTATACCGAAAATCTGCCAGAGTTCGCCGCGCACTTGGATGAGACACTCACGCAGCAACTTGCGCCTTATGCCAAGGCCTTCACAGGAACAGTCGTAAACTCGCAAACAGAGGCCACACGTGGTAATGACCCGACTAGCCAGATTCGTGATCATTCTGGACAGGGTACGGGGAACTGCGGCTACCACGGCCCCTGTGGGGCCAATGTCCCTATTCCCTGCTATACCTGCACGCACTTCGAGGCATGGGTCACTGGCCCGCATAAGGCGGTACATGATCACCTGCTGTCGGAACGAGACAGACTGATTCAACTCACCAGTGATACAACCATAGCTGCGGCGTTGGATAGAAGCATTCTGGCAGTTGCCCAAGTGATCACGGTTTGTGAAGCTCAGCTAAGAGGAACTCTCACGGCTGATGAGGATCATTGATAATGATTACCAAAGCCCTCAACCTACCGGCGAACCAGATTAACCCCACTGAAAATATCGCACTTTTCATCGAACAGATGAAACAGCGGTCGGAAGGCATACTTGATTGGGCGGCGGACAACTGGCCAAAAATTCGATTCTTCAGACATATTGATGGTAAACCGTCGGATCAGAGACTTGCTCCAACATTTGTAGACTTCATGAAAGCCTACTTGACACATAGACGATCTATCAACCCAAACATCAAATTTGCCCATGACGGTTCAATGTTCCGAGCACTCGAGTCGGTATTAATTCAGTTGAATGGTGACACCGAAATATACAAGTGCAATATGACCGCACTTGACGAAACCGCGCTCCTACTTAGGAAAACATACTCGCATGGCGGCTCCTATATTTACATACGTCGCCTAAAAGCCCTGGCGACTTTCCTTTCAGACAATCAAATGATTACCTATTCTCTAAAGTACTGGAAATCACCTGTATCAGTCCCTCGCAACGTTAACGGAGCTGTGGGCGAGACCGGCGATAAACGGCGCAAAGAAAAAGAACCCGACAAGCATGTTTTGGACGCCCTTGGAGAGTTATTCGCCAACAACCCTGATGCTCCGAGAGACATTTTTACCACCTCGCTTACCGCATTATTGATGTGTGCTCCCTCCAGAGGAAATGAGGTTCTAGCACTCACCGCGGACGCTGAAATACAGTCCAAAGACCAATCGCAATATGGATGGAGATTCTACTCAAGCAAGGGATATGGAGCGGACATAAAATGGATTCCCTCGGTCATGGTACCAATGGCTAGGGAAGCATTTGCTCGCATGGTGAAGCTGAGTCAGCAAGCCCGCGCATTGGCACTGTGGCTAGAAAATGGAGAGGACCGTTTTTTTCGTCATGAGTTTTGCCCGGATGTCTCGGATACAACTCCACTTAGCCCCATCCAAGCGGCACAAGCACTTGGTTTAACGTCCACTGACGCCAAGCGTTGTCGGGATTTTTTGCGAGATAAAAAACTCAAGTCCGCAACAGGCACCTACACGCTGGATGTTGGCGCTGATTGAAAACTGACCCACCCTGCCGATTGAAAATTGACCCAGGGCGGATTGCTGATTTTTGTCCCAGCAATTGTGGATAAGCTTAGCAGTAGTGTCTTGATTGAAGACGCATCGGGCCCCACCGCATGCAGGCATGCGGAAGGGTGTTTACGGTGCAGATCAAAACGGCTCATCGTCCTCGATACCATCTTCGTCCTTGCGCTTTCGTTCACGCGATTTGATCTTTGTCTGGGCGGCCAAGGTGCTGTGTTGCAGGCGGTAGGACTCGTTGCCCGTTTCGACGATGTGGCAGTGGTGTGTCAGCCGATCCAGCAACGCTGTGGTCATCTTGGCGTCGCCAAACACACTCGACCATTCCGAGAAGCTGAGGTTGGTGGTGATGACCACGCTGGTGTGCTCGTACAGTTTTGAAA
>Ga0302155_10001044_pt1 | contig 20436 bp, 16 predicted proteins | sample I_Bog_N3_1_FD_193508 | JGI IMG/M metagenome (GOLD analysis project Ga0302155, IMG submission 193508) | Peat permafrost microbial communities from Stordalen Mire near Abisko, Sweden - I_Bog_N3_1 | ecosystem: Environmental > Terrestrial > Soil > Wetlands > Peat | place: Sweden: Abisko, Stordalen...
ATCTCACCGGTGGATCCGACCAGCGCCGCTGGCCGCGCCATGCGACTCGTGCGCGCCGGGCAGTAACCATGTCATAACGCTGCGATGCTGATCGACCTTGTGTCTGTTAGCATCGCTAGTTTGGCATTCAGTATGGTATACGCTATGACAAGCTATTCGATACCATACGCTTTACATTTAATTCCCACGCACAAAACTCAACTGTCGACGCAGTTCGGCCTGCACTAGCGCCAAGCGCTGACGCTGTTTTGCGCCGTGTTGTTGCGCCAGATGTTGTGCAATCCAGATCAGAGCCGAAGTTGCCGGCGCAAAAAACCAGTAAGGTAATGGAAAACGATAAATTGACATCAATGCGGCAGGAATAAACTGTGTCAGCAAATCATCTTCCAGTGAAGTGTATGGAAATATTTTTCCTCTAGCGCCCTGCCGACCAGCCCTGCCGAATAATTGCCAGTCCACCCTCGCCGTTTCATGAGGCTCGAACATAAATACATGCAGACCGCCCAATTGTTCGACCTCCGGAGCAATGTGAATATCCGTACCTCGACCAGCCATATTGGTCGCCACAGTCACAGCGCCGATGACACCGGCCTGACTAATAATAGCGGCTTCATATTGATGTTGTTTGGCATTAAGCACCGTGCAAGAGATGCCACGCTCGATCAGAGCGGCTGCAATGTCTTCGCTGTCGCGGATCCGGCGTGTACCGATCAGAATCGGCACCTGCTGCACATGCAACTGTGCAATTTCATTAACCAAGGATTGAAATTTTTCATCCTTGGTACGAAACAGGCGTTTGGGCATAACCTGCAATCGACTTCGATTGACAGGATCAACCCGTAGTGACTTAACGCCGTAAGTATGCCATAACTCATAATCAAGTCCATGCAACGTGCCGCTGGCGCCACACAGAAAATGGTGGTGCCGGAAAAATTCCTGAAACGTCATCCGTGCCACAGTTTTGGTCGGCGCGGTCAGCTCCAAATTCTCCTTGGCTTCAATCGCTTGATGTACGCCATGTCCCCAATTACGCCCGACCATAGCACGACCGGTATTGTCATCAACAATGACAATTTTTCCGTCGCGAATAATGTAGTGGTGATCTTTTAAAAACTGCTTTTCGGCATAAATAGTCAGTTTCACTAATTCCTGCAATCGATTCTGACCGTGCCAATACGAATTCAGCTGGGTTTTAAATTCCACTATCTTTTTCAAACCCGTTTCAGTAAAGTGAATATTTTGCATTAAGAGGCCATTACATTGATAATCAATGAACTCGACCAGACCATCAGACCATTGTCGAGTAATGGATATCGCTTGCAACAATTCAGTCAAATCTTCTTCCGTATGCGAAATAATAAGCGGGGTCACCGCATCATCGATGAGAACACCATCAGCCTCATCAATAATAACAGACCCAAGACCGCGCATCACGGTCTGTGCCCGGTTGTGCTGATTGCGCATTTGCGCAAGACGTCGACTCAAAAAATTATCTGCACCAGCCAATACCAGTTTGTCGCGCAAAAAATCTGCCAGCATCTGATTAGCGGTAGCATAGACGACATCCGCTTCGTATAAGGCCTGCAACGCCTCCGGTGGTGTTTCACTGGTGATGGAGCAAACGCTGACTCCACAGCGTCTGAACAAGGGTTGCATAATTTCCGCATCGCGAGTGGCCAAATATTCATTCGCCGTTACCACATGGCATGGTTCATTGCGCCAAGAAAAAATCACCGCAGCCATCGCAATGGACAAAGTTTTCCCTTCGCCGGGCAAAAGTTGAATCAGATAGCCACTGATCATCGCCAGACTAGTCGTCATTTGCGCATGTGAAGGACGTAAACCCAAGACCCGATGACTGACCTCAACCAGAACAGCAATGGCTTGCGCAACGCAGTGTTGATCATTTCTACTACCGGGAATGGATTTTCTGATCGCACGCTTACATTCCTGAACGCAGGCATCCAAAGCAGCATCATCAAATTCTTCAAACTGTTTTTTTTGCGTTTTGATGGCTTCAGTATGTGGTACAAACCTGGGTCTGCTTAAGCCCACATAATGCACTAAAAAAGCGCTTAAACCGCCCAATCCGCGCCACCCGTAGAGAGAGGGATGGCGAGACTGTTGCCAGCGCATAGAGTTTTTCGGGGCAGCCATCACTTACTCAAACCCATAGCGCTTCTGAATGAGCTGACGGAAAAACTTACTCAACTGAGTGACCAGCGGTGTCGGTGGCAACTCAATCAGCAACACGCCGGACAAGCCCTGTAAAGCAATGAGATTTTTCGGAAGATTATCTTGCAGGTTTCCACGCAAATAGAAAAAAGATTCCTTGGCCTGAGTACCATCTCTATCATTGACATTGGTCGGAATATCGCCACCGCCGGCCCAACCTAGTGCTGCAGACGGTAAAATATCGGAACGATATGGCACAATAGCAAGGCCATTCACAGACAGTGTCTGGTCAGTCTGGCCTTCGAGCTTCAGTTCCGCCTTACTAAGCGGATACTGAAATAATTCATTCGCCTGTTCTTGCGTAATAACGGCAAAAAACTGTAAATGCCCATCACTGATCACGTGACCGAGTACCTTGCCACGTCGGATCCAGCCACCTTTATAGTCAACGATGTCCGGCGCGACCCAAATACCATTATGCGTAGCCTTGATGATGAGCAGGTTCAATTTACGGTTTATTTCATCGAGCTCACTCTGCAAGCCGGCATAATTTTCCGCGGAAGCCGCAATTTCATTTGGCGCCTGAAATAATGCATTCCGATACCTGATCCCACTTTCGGCCAACTCCGCCTGCTTGATCGTTTTTTCCATCACCAGATCAGGGTTATCCAACACCATCAGAGTTTGCCCAGCCCTGACAAAATCACCACTATTAACGTTCAGTTGCACCAACCTTCCATCCGTTACATTATAGTAAATACGCGAATTTTCTGCTTCGATGGAACCAGGTGCTTTAATGCTATAAAAAAACGGCACATACAAAGCAGCAAATAGCAGCACCAGCGGGAGGCCAATAACCAACGAATAAGACCATGAACGGCGCGAGATCGTTGGTGCATAAGTAATATGTTTAATCAGTTTAATATACGGAAATATAAACTTGGTGATCACTAACGCAGTGATAGAAACCAGTCCAATCGGGAACCAGTGATCAAGTAAAAAAACAGAAATACCGAAGGACACTATCATTAGGTAAATAAAACTCGCGATCCCGTAACTGACAAGGATGGCAGACTCTTTCGGATCGTGTGTCGGCGGTACACTGTCTTTGGCACGCAACACATATTTTTCAGCCAAATATAAACATTCAATCTGTGCCTTCTGGTACAGATTGGGAATCTCCAAATAATCACTCAACACATAGTACGCATCAAAGCGCAGCAACGGATTACCATTGAACACAAGACTAGATACCGAGCCAATGAGCATCAAATTAAAGCAAACACTATTGAGTAGACCCGGTCCGGTGTAGCTCCAAATGATCGCAGCAATAGCGGCGATGAGCAGCTCGATAGACATACCTGCTGCACCGACCCAAATGCGGTGCCAGCGGCTCTTGAAACTCCAACTCGATGTTACATCAACATACGGCAGCGGCGTAAACAACAAAAACATCAGCCCGACTTTTTTGACATTGCCACCGTAGCGCTTACACAGTAATCCATGCGCAAACTCATGGATCATTTTCATAATACTCAGGCACAGATACAGCCAGGGCAGACTGCTCAGCGAAATAATGCCCTGCGCCTTGTCGTAAATAGCGCCAAGATGGGTCAAAAATGCCCACCCACCCCATAGCAGAACCATCGCCCAAAACACAATCACCGGCATAGCTGGAACCCGCGAAGTCCAACTGTTCACCTTGGTCAGAAACGCATTCGGGTTCCAGAGTGGCAATCTGAAATACAGCAACGAAGTCAATTTTGAATACAGCTCTTTGCGTTGCTGATCTTTAATATAATTGACGATCTCATAGTTATCGGCGTCATTATCAAAAAACAGCAGGTTTGCACCGTGCAATTGCGCAATGATAAGCGTAACTTCCTCGCGACTAGGTGCTTGTTCGGGATATTCTTCGACATACTGCTCCCAGACCTGCTGGATGGTTTTATCTGTCGTAAGATATTTTATGAACTGAAAATTCTCTTTAGTAATTTTATAAAAATTATCATTAAAAGGATCTTTCAACGTAAACCACAACTGACCTCGCAGATTTTGCGGTTGCACCACGACAGAAGGAGCTAGACAAACGTACAGTCCAGCAATCTGATGCCAGGAATCATTAAAAACGGAAGAGCTCATAAATGTCTTTTCCGTGCAAGAAAACAAACAATCAGAACCATAATTTCATCCGCAAATAATCAACCAGCTTATGCGTCAGCAACCAGAAAATTCGTCGGTAACCACCATCGACTTTAGCCAGTCCGGTCATGCCCGGACGCCACCAATTTTCCGAAGTCTGGGTAATCTTTGCCTTAACTTGGAAATGGTTGCCATCCTGCCCTTTTAGCTGGGCCATGGGAATGATCGCAGTCACAGTAAAGGTAATATCCTGATCCGGTCGACTCAATAAAGAAAACACGCCTATCGATCCTAAATGCACATCCTTAATTTCTTTTTCAGAAACCAGCAGCGACAAATACAAATTTTCTGTTTTAGCAATGCGGAATAATTTATCACCGCGTCGGACAGGTGCTCCCAACAATTCACGGCGCTCACCTTCAACAATCACACCCTGAAATGGTGCCGTGGTCGCAGACTGATTAATCGATTGCTGAATGCGTTCCAGTTTCGCATACACCTCATCATGCTTGGCTTGAAAAATCTCCACATCAGCGAGCGTGTTCATCGCCCTGGCTTTACGTAGTTCCGCATCGTATTTAGCCATTTCGCTGGACAGTTCAATTTGCTGCTCTTTCAGTTCACGCGTATCCAGCAGCGCCAATATTTTACCGGCTTCAACTAGATCTCCTGTACTGGCAAAAACCTGATCAACCCGTCCATCAAACTGGGCACTCAGAGCCCGAGTGGAATCGGTAACAAGCTCGGTGCTCGCATCAATATGGTAAGTCCAGGGAATAATGTTCGTAAGTATCAGCAAAACAAAAACCAAAATAGCCACGGCCTTGGTCATCACCAATTCCGGCCCCAACAATTGCGTAAGCCACTCCAGAGCAAGATTCTTTGTTCTACCAAACCAGTTCAATTGTTTTGCATACAATTCCTGCATGCGCGGCTGAATCAGATCCAGCGCCATTTGCAATTGACCCAGCGCACCGACAGGAATCGGCCGCATAGTCGCCGCCACCACGAGAACCGCACTGATATCACCGTCTGGACTATGCATCGGAATGACACAGACCGAAGCCAAGCCCTGCTCTCTGGCCATGAGCGGCATAGCCTGTAACTGATCTTCGTAAAAACTTTGTGCTGGGGTCGGCCAAATTAGTTCCTGACCGAATTCCAGCGCCTCCAACGCCGCCGCTTCAATGTGCTGAACTTGGTCGGTATCGCGGTCAAAGTGATTCAAATGACTGATCGCTTTAACCTGACAGCGGCCATTTTGCACCCAGCACAATGCCGCAAATTCCAGCGACAGTTTTGACACTGCGCCATTCACCAGACTCACGGCAGCAGCAGTGAAATCATCCATACGCATGACTTCACTGCTGTAATCGAGCGTCGTCAGCAGCTCTAGACGCTGACTCTCTGCATTGCCAAAGCTCTCTGAATTGCCGGAAGTTTCCGAAAAATCAGCCACCAGCATACCCCGCAACACCGCTTCATTCAGGCGTAGCCGATCATGTGATGGCAGTTCCAGATACAACATGCCATTCCCGCTCCCTTTAATTCTGATCAGGATGATCTGTTGTTCAAGTCCATTTGCGCCGCGTACAGGTTCATGCGCAAAACTATTGACTAGAGCACGCTGACCTAAACCGCCAGCCTCAAACCAACGGTCCGACGGAGCCCAACTGCCATCCACAAAAGAACGCCCCGACACGCGCAACGGCACTTCAATCTGAATCACTGCACAGCGGCTGACTTTGCATAGATAGCACACCAGCTCAGCATACCGATCCAAATTACGTTGTGAGTGAGGTTGCCCCTGAATTTCGTGTATCGCATTGATGAGTGCGACAACATCGAGACTGGCACTGGCCACTGTCGCGCTAGAGGTTGGAGTAGACATTCGTAAATTCAATTTCCAAAATTCATGCCAGGTTGAAAGACAGATAAAGTACGCATTTTATTTATCCGTCACGGTTGGAATATGAATGACAGCTTTAATTCCAGGCTTGATGTTAAGCATCGCATTATTAAAACTGATTTTTCCTTCCACTAGGCCACTCGACGGATCCGCTACCGTAGAAAAATAGATCAATTTGCCTTTAATATTTTTTTCGACGGCTTCATCGGACAAAGTCACGGGAAAGTCACTGCCGACATGCATCCCGGCAGCATATTTCACAGGAATTGCAAACTTGATCACGCAAGTACTGGCATCAACCAAGTGAATGATTGGGTCCCCCTGTCTAGCCCACTCCCCGACTTCCAGCGCAATTTTGGTCACCACCCCAGCGACTGGCGAATAAATACGCCGCATCGCCTTATCGCGTGCAGCAGCACGATATTCAACCCCTTCTCGCTGTTTTTGCGCCAGCAAAACCTCATACTTACCGCGGGAAGCAATATATTCAGCACTGATATGCGACAGCTCATCTTTACTGATAGCGCCAGCTGTTTTATAGGCATCCTGAGCGTTATCGTACAAACCTTTCATAATTTCGGAGCGTTGCTTCTCTGCCTGTAATTCCGAGTTATCATCCAAAATCACTTTACGACGCTCCAACTCCAGCGTTTGAATAGAGTCATCAAACATGAGCAACAACTGATTGGCAGATACGGTCTGCCCGAGTTTAACCGCTCTTAACGCCACAGCGCCGTTGACACCGGCACTAAGTACCAGATCATGCAACGGATAAACTAGCCCGGTTACATCCATGGCGAATGACGATGCCATCACACTGGCGAATAATAAGAAACTACTGAGTCGAATGAGAAACAAGGATTTCTCCAGAGAGATAACGAATAAATGTGGATTGAATTCTTTGTTGATTAACTTTGCAAAGAAATTCCGTAATGTGTAAAAAACTGGCCACTGTAGATATAAAACAGCGTTTTGGTTTGCTCAAATTTGATCTGGTTATCGATGAGTCGTAATTTAGTATCCATAAGAGCATTACTTTTTTGGATCACCGTAGTTAAAATTGTATTACCCAGCATGAAGCGGCGCATTTCATTGTCATAAATTGTTTGCTGCAATTCGACTTCCTGTTCCCCTTGCTGTACGGCCTGATAAGAAATCTTGCTATCTTCGATGACGCTCAAAAAATCGTTGGCATTGGTAATAGTGAGCGAATTGATTTCGATTTCCGCCTGAGTGAGACGCTCGATCTGCGCTGCATACTGACCTGAGGCTTTGTGATTACCACCCAGCGGCACTTCCAGGCTAAATCCAACATACCAGTCAGGATAAGTACGACCTCGCGCGTCGCGCGCGGCGTCACCTTGGTTATAGGCAAATCCGTTACCGCTGGCACTCATCACAAAATCCAGATCAGGTTTAGTCTGATTACGTAAATTGGCTAATTTAATTTCCGCTTGCTGCTTACGTAAGGTCGCAATAGCAAACAAGGGGGATTCCTTCAGCACATCCGCCGGTTCAACGAAAGTATCCGGCGTAAGCCAAGGTGATGCGACTGGATTGATTTCATCTTTATCTAGATATAAATCAAGTCCGAGAACATTTTTACTGCCGAGACTAGAAAACAGCTTAAGTTTCGCATCAAAAAATGCCTGCTTGCTGCGTTGATATTCACTACTACGCTGCAACATCATGCTGCGTATTTCAAGTAAGGCTGATTCGGAAATTTTTCCGGCTTTTAATCGTGCAATCGCATTCTTCAACAATTCCTGTGACTGTTTGAAAGCGTCATCATGCAATTCAAGCGCACGCTGATTTTTATATACTTGCCAATATAAATTCAAGCCATCCAGTGTAGACTTGAACAATTGCTGCTTAAATTGCTCTTTCGATATTAAAAAATCCAGCTCAGCAATTTTTTTACTGGTTTCAGTCATGTCGCGGCCAGCATTGCGCAGCAGCGGTTGCTTCAAAGTAAACACTAACGCGCTCGTATATTCCGTAGAAAATAAACCACTGGTTTGTGTCGAAATTAAATTATTGTTACGACGGCTTACCTGATAACCCAAACTAGCATCAGCACCGGTTGGCAATTTTTCTTTAATCCCAGCTTCCGTTGTGAGTACTTGCTCACTTAAATACGGCAGGTTGGAACTAACAATTTGCTCTTCGACGGTGTTAAGTCGGAAGCGCCCCTCTTTTTTAATGGAGGAATAAGCAATCGGTTCATAAATACCTGATTCCGAGTTATACAACTCTTTTCCGACTCCTGTATTAAGCTTACCAATCAATACATCGGCATTTCTAGTAGAAAGCAGGTGCACAAAATTAATTGGATTCAGGTTTGATGGAAGCGCACTTAATGCACGCGGATCCGCATCCAGATTATTTTGAGCAAACACATGCTGCCACACGAGTAATAGCGCAAGCAGAATCAGTAAATGAAACTTTCGCGCACTGATATTTTTAGTCAAAAAAGAATACGGCATAATCAGTTCAAAGTCATAAAATAGAATGGGCAACATCTGCTGCTGAAGATGCTTTCAATAATTTTATAATGAAAATATTACTGATGCACTTAGATAAGCCCAGAGTATAACTCAAGAGCCAGTTGCAATATGGCACAAGTAATAAAGATTATTTTTTGCAACTGGCATTAGAAAAACCAATGAGGACTTACGCAGAATTGTGTCAGCAAGGCATGACAACGACAGTACAAATAACAGATACTTCTTACAGAGTCCTCTATCTGCATAGATAAGCACTACCCCCATTTTCAATTCAAATAATTAATTTCATTATGCAATAGTATTTCGGATTGTCTATGGGACAGAAAGTAGTGATAACATACGCAACGCGATTTACTTACCAACTTCGTTAAAAATTAGTCAGTTACTCATTTTTTTATTGATACATTCAGATTATTATCGATATCTACCCTAGATAATTATTTGGCAGGTAAAGTTATAAGTCCAATCGACAAGGCCATCTTTCCTTAATGGAAGATGACAACCCAACTTTCTAACTGGTTCATTAAAATGGCATATAAAATCGTCCCACTCAATAAAGAGCAGCACGCAAAAACGAAAATTCTTGACATCACCAGTTTCAAGTTTGCTGAAAAACATCACATTGCTTATATCACAATGCACGAATTTGCACGTGCGGCAGCCATTTTCCCTATCGTATTTCTTGAAGACAAAGAAAACAATGCATTCCGTCCTGTTGTTCTGATGGGATTAAGCGAAGGCGAAAATTTGTTTGTATCTGCCGATGGCAAATGGAACGCCTCTTATGTTCCGGCAATTCTACGCCGCTATCCATTTGCACTGGTACCGAACGGTGATGCCGGTCAATACGTAGTCTGCATTGACGAAGCCAGCGACCTGGTTGGTGAAACAGAAGGTAAGAATTTATTTGACGAACATGGCGAACCAACTGAAGTTGTCGGCAACATCAAGCGCTTCCTTGGTGAGCTACAACAGATGGATATCCTCACAAACCATTTCTGCTCCTTCTTGTCCGAACATAATATGTTCATTCCGCTGAACATGAAAATTCGTGAAAATGATGTGGAAAAAAATCTAACCGGTTGCTATGTCATTAATGAATCTCGCCTAAATGGCCTGTCTGATGAATTATTCCTGAGCATCAAGAACAAAAATTATCTGCCCGCCATTTATGCTCATCTGATTTCATTGGCGCAGACTGAACGTCTGGTAAAAATAAAAAACGAACTGGTCAAACCGGATTAATCTGAGCAACAGAATGTAATATGCATGAAAAGCCATCTCTACCATCATGCAGTCCAAAAACCCGTGTTACTCTCTATGAGAACGCGGGTTTTTTTACTAATCAGCAAAAATAGTTGACTGCAATAGATTAAGAACGAAGGATAAAGAATGAGTTGGGAATCGTATTTGCTCTTCATTGTCACCACGGGTGTTATTTGTGCCACTCCAGGGCCCGCTGCATTATTGGCCGTCACACAAGGCATCTCTAATGGATTACGCCAGTCTTATTGGGCGATTGCCGGTATTGCTTTAGCTAATATCATGTATTTCGCGTTATCAGCAACCGGTGTCGCAGCATTGATCGTAGCCAGTAGCACCTTGTTTTCTGTGATTAAATGGACTGGTGTTGCTTATTTATTTTATCTCGGATTGTCGACTATCACCTCCCGATCATCTGCCATGACTGTGACGCAGGATTCGGCAGTACGCGTACAGGGAACACGTGCATTTTGGCAGGCGGTTATCGTTGAATTGTCTAATCCTAAGGCATTGCTCTATTTTGTTGCACTCTTACCGCAATTTATTAATCCGACACAAGCAATCGGACGACAAATGCTGATTTATGGATGCAGTAGCTTTGTGCTTGATATTTGTGTTTATACTCTATATGCATGGCTTGGCAGCAAAACTAAGCGCTTTACAGCGAATGCCTCCTTTGTTAAAACCAGTAACCGCGCATCCGGTAGTCTATTAATGATCGCAGGTGCTTTGATGGCGATGGTAAAGCGGGTCGCGCACTGAGGCCACGTACTGAATGTACAGTTGCTATCCTCTGTGACTTTGCCGCACACATTACCCTCGGAATTTAGTGATTAAAATCCGTCAGTATGCATTTTTTGAGAGCTTTTTTTGAACATTTCAAGCAGCCAACTACATTCTCGCATAAAAAATACATTTCGTTCTCTGGGAATATATAACTATCGCATCTGGGCTGCGGGCGCACTCGTATCAAATGTCGGAACCTGGATGCAGCGTATTGCACAGGACTGGCTTGTTTTGTCCGAGTTAACCAAACACAGTGGTACCGCTGTCGGCGTGGTAATGGCGCTGCAATTCGGCCCCCCTATCCTGCTAATGTCGTTAGCGGGAATGGTGGTTGATCGTGTGGATCGTCGCAAGCTATTAATTGTAACGCAGTCAGCGATGGCTCTTACCGCACTCGGCCTCGGTGTTCTTGTTATATCAGGGCACGTTACCCTGTGGCAAGTGTACGTATTTGCAGGGATCATGGGGTGTATTACCGCATTTGATTCTCCGGCCAGACAAACATTTATTGCAGAATTAGTCGGCGACGATGATCTACCGAATGCAATTGGACTGAATTCCTCTTTATTCAATAGTGCACAATTGATTGGACCGGCCGTTGGTGGGGTATTAATTTCATTAATCGGAGCCGGATGGGTATTTCTCCTTAACAGTGCCTCTTTTATTGCGGTCATTGCCTCATTAATGAGGATGCGGGTTAGTGAACTTCATCAAACACCCCGTGATGTGAGCCCAAGTGGTGGTTTTTTTGTAGGGCTAGCCTATATCAAGAAGAAGCCCGAACTCATCATGGCACTGGTCATGTTATTTATCGTTGGCACTTACGGACTCAATTTTCCGGTATTTATTTCCACGATGTCGATTACGACATTTCATGGAGGAGCGCATCTTTACGGCATATTGTCCTCCATGATGGCGATTGGTTCCGTTATCGGCGCCTTGCATGTAGCCGGAAAAACAGCCCCCAATTTATCCTTTTTAATACTCAGTGCTTTGGGATTTGGGATTGTCGGCACCATCGCTGCGCTGATGCCTGGAGCGGTTTTATTTGGATTATTTCTAGTAGCACTTGGGGTAACGACGCAAATGTTTACTACTACAGCCAACAGTCTAGTGCAGCTTTCAACAGATCCGTCAATGCGTGGGCGCGTGATGGCAATTTATATGGGCATTTTTCTGGGATGCACGCCACTGGGTGCCCCTTTGGTCGGATGGATTGCTGACACATACGGTCCACGCTGGTCATTAGGGGTGGGTGCTGCAGCTGGTTTTATTGCGGCAGCTATCGGTGGAATTTACCAAATCAGGATGCGGAACACCAGAAAGTAATTGCTAAAGCAGTTTGCTCATAGTCAAAAAGATCCAACATAATCAACAACCGCAGCTATGCACAACACACTAGACCAAAGTCGCTCCAGAGAGCAACTCAAAAATCACACTACGTAACCATTGGTTGCCCTGATCGTGGTGATTGCGTTGATGCCAATGTTGTTTCACTGCGTATTCCGGCAGAGGAAATGGCACCGGAAAAATGCGAAACGAGCCCCGCCCCTGCAAAACATCCCCCAAACGTTTTGGGATGGTGATAATGAGGTCCGTATGCTCAACAACGAAAGCCGCGCCAAGAAAATTTGGAATCTGTAGTGCAATACGACGTCTGATACCTTGACGGGCGAGTTCATGATCGATGATTAACGGCGCTAACCCCGAAGAGCTTATCGTGGCGTGATCTTCTGCTTCAAATTGCGACAGGCTGAGATGGTCAGTAATTCGGGGATGATCTGTACCCACTATGCAGACAAAATTCTGTTTGAATAACAGCTGCTGATAAAACCCCGCCTCCAGTTGGGGCATAAATCCCAAAGCTAAGTCTGCTTCTCCTTCCAACATGCGCGCCGTATCGTCTGACAGAGGAAATATCTCGATACTGATACCTGGTGCTGCCACACGCAACTTCCTCCACAACTTGGGCAGCAACACTAACTGGCTAATGTCAGTCATGCAAATACGAAAATTTCGATCTGACAACATCGGATTGAAATCATTTCGATGACTGATCACCACATTGAGCGCATCGAGCGTGGCACGTACAGGACCAGCCAGACCAACGCTAAATGGTGTGGGATCCATACCATTTGAGGTACGTACGAATAGCGGATCCCCAAAATGATCGCGTAATTTTGCAAGAGCGACGCTAACAGCTGGTTGCCCTAAATCGAGGGCGTTTGCTGCTGCAGTGACGCTTTTGGTCTTGTAAATTTCATCAAATACGAACAACAGGCGGATATCGATGGCATGCATTATGGAGGACTATTCGAATTTGGAATACATAATATTAAACCTATTGGATTTACAGTGGTATAAAAGATTTCTACAATCCATTCCATCATAAAGCTAGGCACCCGCTGCGAAACGAATTTCTCGAATCGACCAGAGGCAGGTGCCATACGACGGAAAAGGAATCATCATGCTGGAACTTGGCAGTCTCGAAGATTTACCAGAAGAATACCGCGCGGCACTGACGGAGCAAAATCTGGTTCCACTATGGCCCAGCCTGCGTGCGGTACTCCCCCCAGGTAAACCAATCCCGCGGACCAAACCGATTTGCTGGCCGTATGAGACGCTGCGGCCATTATTGCTCAAAGCGGGGGAATTGACCCCAATCGAAAAAGCAGAACGCCGCGTTTTGGTACTCGCTAATCCAGGACATGGTTTAGAAAAAATGCAAGCTAGTTCAACCATTTATCTGGGTATGCAATTACTGCTCCCGGGGGAATGGGCACCGGCACACCGGCACACGCCAAACGCCGTTCGAATGATTGTCGAGGGTGAGGGAGCTTACACCACTGTCGATGGCGAAAAATGCCCGATGAACCGTGGTGATTTGATTTTAACCCCAACCGGCCTCTGGCACGAACATGGTCACGATGGCGATAAACCTGTCATCTGGCTCGATGTACTTGATCTGCCGATGGTGTATTACATGGAAGCGTCATACGTTACCGAAGGTAGTGCGCAAACCGTATCCGCTAATGCTGCCGAGCATGCCTATCAGGTTGGCGGTGTCGTACCGGCACCCGTATTTACTCGTACCGGCCAGCCCTTCCCGATGCTACGCTATCCATGGATTAATGTACGTAAAACACTTGAAGCATTAGCGGCAAACCAGCCGGAAATTGAGGCCGTTCAGGTAGCCTATGTCAACCCAGAAACAGGTGCCGATTGTCAAAAAATTCTAGGGTTTTCAGCGTTAATGTTGCGTCCTAGCGAGCGTTTAACACTACCAGCACGTTCTTCTGCCATGGTATTTCACCAGATAGAGGGCTCTGCAGATATCAGCCTGGAAGGCCATCAGTTCCGCCTGATCAACGCAGATACCTGCTGTATCCCTGGTTATACCCAAGTAACGCTGAGCAATCGCTCTGCTGACCTACCCGCTTTTATTTTTATCGCTGACGACGCTCCGCTGCAAAAAAAGCTCGGCGTTTACGAAGTCCGCACCTAAGTCTGCACATAACCGCCAAAAGAGAAAAAAATGTCTGATATTACCTATTTATGGAATCCGTCACCGGTTTATTCACTACCGGTACATGGCAGCGATGCACGCTATCCGATCAAGCGTATCTTCTGCGTTGGCCGTAATTATCACGCCCATGCCGTTGAAATGGGGCGTCCAGTTGACAAAGCGACAGCAAAACCGTTTTACTTCATCAAGTCACCGTCGACGCTGGTTGAATCTGGTGCTACGGTCCCCTACCCAACCGGCACGGCGAACTATCACTACGAAATGGAATTGGTCGTCGCCATTGGCGCGTCGGGCTTTCGGCTTACCGAAGCCACTGCTTCCCACCTGATCTACGGTTACGCCGCGGGTCTGGATATGACCCGTCGGGACTTACAACTAGTTGCAAGAGAACAAGGTCGTCCTTGGGATCTGGGCAAAGATTTTGAGAAGTCAGCCATTTGTAGCGAAATCGTCCCGATTGGTGATCTTGGCGTGTTGACCAGTGGTGCGATTAACCTTCAGGTCAATGGCGAAACCGGACAAACCAGCGATCTGAGCCAACTGATTTGGAACATTCCTGAGCTAATTGCAGATCTGTCCCAGTTCTATCACCTGGAACCAGGTGACTTAATTTATACGGGTACACCAGAAGGTGTCGGCGCAGTCAAATCAGGCGACAAAATTACCGGCCATATAGACAACGTCGGTGATATTGCACTAACCATCGGCCAGCCAGAATAACAATAAATTCCAATAAATTTCAATAATGAGCGGAACACAATTTCGCTAAAAAGTAATCTATTACATTATTAACAGGAGACAAAATGACTCAACAACTTCCCGTGATCGTTGCCGGTGGCGGCATTGGTGGCCTTGCTGTTGCCTTGGCGCTGGTACGCCAAGGTTTTTCAGTTAAAGTACTGGAACAATCTCCAGAAATCGGGGAAATTGGTGCCGGCATCCAGCTTGGACCCAATGCTTTCCACGCCTTCGATGCTCTAGGGATCGGCGAAAAAGCACGCAGTCGAGCTGTCTACACAGATGAAATGGTGATGCATGATGCGCTGGATGGCTCCCTGATCGGACGCATTCCAACTGGGGAGGCTTTTCGTCAGAAATTCGGAAATCCCTACGCGGTAATCCATCGTGTTGATGTCCATCGTTCTCTGCTGGAAGGTGCTCAGGAAACCGGCCATGTCGAATTCCTGACCTCTACCCGCGTTGCCCGCATTGAACAAGACGCCGACAGTGTGACAGTCTATGATCAGCACGGTAATGCCCACCGCGGCGTGGCGCTCATCGGTGCTGACGGTGTCAAATCGGTAGTACGTGAGCAATTCGTAGGCGATCCGGCGCGCGTCACAGGCCATGTGGTTTATCGCGCTGTGATCGACAAAAAAGATTTTCCGACTGACTTACAGTGGAATGCTGCCAGCATCTGGGTTGGCCCGAACTGTCACTTGGTACATTACCCTCTACGTGGTGGTGAACAATACAACGTGGTTGTGACCTTCCACAGTCGTAAACAGGAGGAATGGGGGGTTACCGAAGGTAGCGCAGAGGAAGTGCAGAGCTACTTCCAAGGTATCTGTCCGCAAGCCCGTCAGCTGATCGAGCTGCCAAAAAACTGGAAGCGCTGGGCTACCGCTGACCGCGATCCGATCGGGCAATGGAGCTTCGGTCGCGTCACGTTGCTAGGCGATGCCGCCCATCCAACAACCCAATACCTCGCACAAGGTGCCTGCATGGCGATGGAAGACGGTGTAACTCTTGGCGAAGCACTGCGCGTCAACAATAACGATTTCATCAAAGCCTTTGATCTGTACCAACGTTCACGTGTTTCCCGTACTGCTCGTATTGTGCTGTCATCACGCGAGATGGGACGCATTTACCATGCCAAAGGGGTTGAGCGCCTAGTACGCAATGATCTGTGGAAAGGTCGTACTCCAGAGCGCTTCTACGATGCGATGGAATGGCTATACGGCTGGAATGTCGGCAACTGCCTGACGACAGACTAACGCGGAAGACGATAATGCAACTATACAATTTCTTTCGAAGTGGCACGTCCCATCGTTTGCGCATCGCGCTTAACCTGAAGGCACTCGACTACGACTATATTGCCGTCGATCTGCGTACCGAAGAACATCTCGGGGCCGCATTCAGGACGCTCAATCCGCAGGGTCTCGTACCAGCATTGGTTTTTGATGATTTGGTCCTTACCCAGTCGCCAGCCATCATGGAATGGCTGGAAGAACGCTATCCGACACCGCCCCTGCTCCCCAAAAACCCAGAGGATCGGGCGAAGGTTCGGGCACTGGCAGCACTTGTTAGTTGCGACATCCATCCGATCAACAATCGACGGATTCTGGAGTACCTACGTACGACTCTGGGGTGCGATGACGCTGCCGTATTGGCTTGGTGTGCCACCTGGATCAATGCGGGCTTCGACGCACTCGAAACCTTGCTTGCAGCCGATAAGCAACGCGGTAATTTTTGCTTCGGCAATACCCCAACGCTGGCCGATGCCTGCCTCATACCGCAAGTGGAAAGTGCTCGGCGTTTTCAGATTGATATGACGCCGTTCCCAAACATCGTGAACATTGACAATACTTGCGCCGAACTGGAAGCCTTTCAACGTGCTGCACCTGCAGTCCAGACTGACGCTCGCTAACGCGACTTTCGCTATCACCCTAGACGTATCCATGATGCCCTTTTGCTGACATCAGCAAAAGAGTCTTGTCATATCTGGGTATGCACAACAAAGTAACCTGACGCAGATCAGGAAAATAAGTAAGTGCTCGCACTCAAAAAATATGGAGATAAAAATGAATAAACTTACCAATAATTTCATGATCGACGTACAAGAATTCATCGATACGCACAAATTATCCTGGCCGCAAATACTAATATTGTTATTTTGCTTTCTGATCGTTGCAGTCGATGGGTTCGATACTGCTGCTATTGGCTTTATTGCGCCTGCGATGCGCGAAGAATGGCATCTGAGTCCAGCTGCATTGGCACCGGTATTCGGTGCGGGGCTGTTTGGGCTATCAATAGGTGCACTGATTTTTGGGCCGCTGGCAGATAAATACGGACGTAAAACTATTCTCATGTTTTGCGTTGGTTTTTTTGGCCTTACAAGCTTGGCATCAGCATATTCAGATTCATTTGGCATGCTCATTGCATTGCGTTTCCTGACCGGGCTTGGCTTAGGTGGTGCCATGCCCAATTCGGTGACACTCAGTTCTGAATACGCCCCATCAAAACATCGTTCCGTTCTGGTCACGACTATGTTCTGCGGCTTCACATTTGGTTCCGCACTTGGCGGCATCGGTGGTGCCCACCTAGTAGGCGCTTTTGGTTGGCGCTCGGTACTTATTACTGGCGGCATATTGCCATTAGCACTATTACCCCTGCTGGCATTATATCTTCCGGAATCCGCACGTTACCTGGTCATGCGCGGGACACATTTCAATCAGGTACGCCGTATCCTGCAACGTATCGCCCCAGAAGAAGATCTGAGTCAAGCGCAATTCACTGCGCCTGAAAAGGCAAAACAGGGTTTTCCTGTTGCCCGTCTATTTGATCCGGCAGTGCGTCGTGGCACCTTGTTTCTCTGGTTAACTTTTTTCATGAGTTTGTTGGTGATTTATTTATTGTCTAGCTGGCTACCAACGTTGATTAAAAGTTCTGGCATATCACTCAAAGATGCGTCACTCATCACGGCAATGTTTCAGGTCGGCGGTACCATTGGCGCCATCGTACTGGGTAATATGATGGATCACCATGGCCCACACCGTGTTTTGGGCATTACTTACCTATTAGCCGGTGTATTTACCGCCGCTATTGGAACTTCAACAACACATATAACACTATTAATCGCAATGGTCTTTGGCGCCGGATTCTGTGTCTCGGGTGCTCAAGTTGGTGCAAATGCATTTGCTGCAGGATTTTATCCGACAGCGAGCAGAGCAACCGGTGTCAGTTGGGCATCTGGCATAGGACGTATTGGGTCGATTTTTGGCTCAATGGCGGGTGGGTTTATGTTATCGCTCGGCTGGGGCTTACCACTGATCTTCGCGCTCGTCGCCATTCCGGCAGTCATCGCCGGTATCAGTATGTTGGTATCACTCAAATTCCCCCATACGGGGAAATAAATACCAGCATAAGAAATGGTGCTGCTGTTCAGAGTGCGACTAACGACTCTGGCTGCAACGCCTGAATGCTGGGGCACTAAGTAATGCAGTAAATCACGTAAAAACCATAATTTATTAACAAAACTGGAGACAATAATGAAAAACAACATGTGGATTCGCAAAGGATTAATGGTGGCATTTGTAGCTATTAATAGCGGCACAGCTTTCGCGACCGAAGGTGGCGGGTCAATTTATCCGAATGGGGGTGAAAACTATCTTGTGAGTGATATGCCGCCGCCGGGCGTACATGTTCTTGAATATTTATCGGGTTATAACGCGAACAGGTTAAACGATAACAATGGCAATCAAGTCCCAATTAATTTTAATCTGAATGTAACGGCGGCAGCAACCCGCCTGATCTGGGTGACGGATCAAACGGTATTCGGAGGCCAACTCGCCTTTCACGCAATCGCTCCCTTGGTCAATGTGGGCGTCAGCGTGAACGGTGCAGGACAAACCAAAAGTGGTCTGGGTGACATGACTTTCGGTCCAGGCCTAGGCTATCATATTTCAGAAAATCTACACTACATTGTTGCTGTGGACATCAATGCCCCGACAGGGGAGTATAACAAGAACGACATGATCAACCTGGGTCGCAATTATTGGAATGCAGAGCCACTCACGGCTGTTACCTATACACAACCGAATGGCATCAACGCCGACTTAAAGGTGATGTATGATTTCAATGGCCGTAATAATGCGACGGACTACCGATCGGGGCAGGAGTTGCACGCTGACTATGCGCTTGGTTGGGGCTTTAGCCAACATCTTGTTGCCGGCATCGGTGGTTATATCTACCAGCAGATGACGAATGACACTTCCGGCGGAACGACTGTGCAGAATAATCTTGGCAGAACAATGGCCATCGGACCTTCATTGAAATACGACAACGGCAAAGGGTGGTTCGTCACATTAAAGTATGAGAAAGAATTTGATGTAGTCAATCGTCCAGAGGGGAGCGGATGGTGGGTCAAAATGAAAATCCCGATGTAATCGGAAGAAACTAGCCTGGTTGACGGCAACGGCTACGCATTCCTTGCTGGCCAAGGGATGTCCTAAAAAAATAATTCATAACTATCACAAACTCGATGTGCGACATGTTCAATCGTGCAGGCATTGACTATCAATTAGCATATCACCACAATTATTATTTTGATGATATGGTTGATTATCAGTTGACTACATTTTTGATTAGATATTAAATATACGGTATGGGGTTTACCACGGCTTCGCGCCTATCATTGCCCCGATATAGACAGTACAAAATCTGTGCGTAAGTAAGTGAATAAGTGAACTGGAGCGTTATCTGCGCATATTTTTTCGCAATAGAAGCCCTACCACACACAAGGAGCAAGATTATGAGCGAGTCTACTACAGGAAACACAAGCGAAACAGGTGCAAATTCATTCCTCAATAAACGGCGACACGATGCAACGCCATTGCTGTTTAAGCAACTTGATCCTCTGAGCATTGTGGATGGTGTGCTCACGAACACTGGCTATCTGGCACACGACTTTGTTGTTGCAGGTGAGATTCGAGAAACCTGCCCCGAGTGTAAGACAACGCACTTAAAATTAGTGCTATTGCAAGTTGGAGTAATAAAAGCACATTTGGTTTGCACAACATGTACGCGGTGTTTTGACGTATTTTATCCGGATGGAAGTTCTGCGTTGGAAATCCCGAATTTTTATTGACACATAGTTTGCAATAAACTTCACTTGCCAGACAAGGTCGTAACAAAAAGCCGCGCTTTCCAACATTGCCCAACCTTGTCCAACCTTGTCTAGTCTAGCCTTGTCTAGCCCAACACACCACATTAACGCCCCAGTTCTCCGGCGCTTTTCCCGCCAATACCAAAGTGTTCTTTCGGCATTTCCGTCAGGATTACGCGCACAGTTTCCGGTTTTGCACCGATGGATTCATGCATCGCCAGCGTGACTTTTTCAATCAGCA
>Ga0302155_10001045_pt1 | contig 20436 bp, 20 predicted proteins | sample I_Bog_N3_1_FD_193508 | JGI IMG/M metagenome (GOLD analysis project Ga0302155, IMG submission 193508) | Peat permafrost microbial communities from Stordalen Mire near Abisko, Sweden - I_Bog_N3_1 | ecosystem: Environmental > Terrestrial > Soil > Wetlands > Peat | place: Sweden: Abisko, Stordalen...
TTGTTGTTCGAGACGCAGGAACAGCGCGCCGATGGGCAGGATCATGGCGACGTAGATTCCGATCACCACCAAATAGATCAGTGTCGTATCGAAGGTGGACGTGACCAGATTGCGGGCAAAAAACATAATCTCCGGTGCCGCAATGGCAGAGGCAATCGAGGTGTCTTTGATCAGTTGCGCCGCATAGTTGCCGATCGGCCCCAAGGTGTTGCGCAAGACTTGCGGCAACATGATGTAACGCCAGTTCTGGTAAGGTGTCATGCCGATGGCCAGCGCCGCTTCGCTTTGCCCCACATGCAGCGAACGAAAACCGCAGCGAAACACATCGGCCAGCACCGCGCTGCCTATCATGCCCAATCCCACAATGGCCGCCGTCAAGGCACCCAGCTTGATGCCAATCACCGGCAAGCCGAAATACAAAATGAACACATGCGCCAATGCCGGCACATTGCGCAGCCATTCAATCACGGCAGCCATGAGCCATTGCCACAGACGCGCACGTACAAATGTAGCTGCCGTACCCAACAGCAAGCCACCGGTGAGTGCGATCATCAAGGCGCCCACGGCAATCTGCAATGCCGTCCAGGCACCTGAGAGCAATAACGGCAGCATGTGCAGCAGACGACTGGAAAGATCAACTGTCATCGCAGCGCTCCCGACTCACATTCAGCGCTTTTTTCCAACTGGCCGAGGAAAGTACGGGTGCGCTCATGCTGCGGATTGTCGATCACTTGCTGCGGCGTTCCCTGCTCGACGATCTTGCCGCCATCCATGAAAATCACGCGGTCGGCCACCTCGCGCGCAAACTTGATTTCATGCGTCACCAGAATCATTGAGCGGTCTTCCTGCGCCAATGCCTTGATCACATTCAGCACTTCGCCTACCAGCTCAGGGTCCAGCGCTGAGGTCGGTTCATCGAACAGAATCACTTGCGGTTGCTGCGCCAAGGCACGGGCAATCGCCACCCGTTGCTGCTGACCACCGGAGAGGCGCTCCGGATAAGCCTCGGCCTTATGTCGCATCTGTACTTTTTCGAGCATGGCGTCGGCCAGTGCATAGGCCTGTTCGCGCCCCATGCCGCCTACCTTCATGGGACCGATGGCGACGTTGTCACGCACACTCAGATGTGGCCATAGGTAGAACAGTTGGAATACCATGGCGATTTGCTGACGCTGCGGCGCCAGCTCGGTATCGTTCATGCGCTGCAAGGAAGCATCGCGTAGCGTCTTTTCACCGATGAGGTGATCGTCAAGATAGATATGCCCGGCGCTGGGTACCTCAAGATAGTTGATACAGCGCAGACAAGTGGACTTGCCCGAGCCGCTAGGACCGATGATGGCGATGGTCTCGCGACGGCTCAGATCGAAAGAAATCCCCTTGAGAATTTCTATATTCCCGTATTGCTTGTGCAGGTCGTGGACCCGCAGGAGTGGCATGTTCATGATGATGGCGCTAGGTGAATGGTTGCCCGCATCCGGCCGGTCTCCGCGGTCCGGATGCGTATCGTTGATATTGTTATGCGCGCAATGACAACATTTACTGGCAGCTTGGCAGCGACCAATCTGCAGGACGATCAACACCGGCACGGAAGTTTTTGCCATCCGGCTTGTACCAGACTTCTTGCGTCAGACCGTAGCGCGCCCCTATTTTTTTCAAATCACAGCTCTTCCACAGTGTGGCGATTTCACTGTTGACGACCTTGAGCAATTCGGGATTGTCCTTGTTGATGCCAAAGACCACTTGGCCCAGACCGGTCAACAAGGGGTAATCAGGATTGTTGTCGCTAAAGGCGTTGAAGTGCAGCTTCCATTGCGGATTGCGTGAAATGGCATATTGCATCACCGGCGGATCGCCAATCACGGCATCGATACGTCCTGACATCAGATCGCGCACGGCGGCATCCGAGGTGTCGTACAACGACAATTGCAGGCCGGCGATCTTGCGCAGCTCAGGGATGAAGGAGAAGCCAGTGATGGTGCCCACCTTCTTGTTTTCCAGATCGGCCAGATGTGACCAGTTGGTCGCAGCAGTTTGCGTAATGCCGTTCTTGAAATACATGATGGGGTCGGTCAGCAGCATGATCTTGGAACGTTGCTCGGTCCAGCCCATGGTGCCGCCCATGATGTCAACCCGCTTGGCTTGTACCGAGGCAATGGTGCCGGACCAGTCCATCAGGGCCGGGCGAATCTTTAATTTGAGCGCGTCGGCACCACGCTGCAACACTTCACCGTCGAAGCCGATCATCTTGCCATCCTGATAGCCGGTGCCCGGCATATCACCACTGAATGCCACCGCCAGCGTTCCCGCATCGACCGTCTTGAGCGCCTCGGCTTGCGCCGCTGTCGTACTCAACATCATGACTGCACCGCTCAGCAGTGAAACGACGAAGCCACTTCCGAATTTGATCTGCATACCACCCTCCCGATAAATTTGACCGCATGGACCCTTCCATGACAGGAGTCACTTTATGTCAGCAAGGCAGCGGTAGAATTGCATCGAATTGCAGAAAAATAGAACGTTTAGGACATTCGTGTTTTCGACGAAAAATCTCTCTTTGCGCTGCAGCATGCGACTTTCGGCATGCGGTGCAGCAAGGTACTGCGAAATTTTTGGGAATTATTCGGACGCGCTCACTGCGGTGCGCAGCTTGGCTGGTGGCACGCCATAGACCTGCTTGAAGCCGCGAATGAAATGCGAGGCATCGGCAAAGCCGCACTCATAGGCGATGGTGGTGATGGCTTTGTCGCTGGAGAGCAGCAGCCAACGCGCATAGCGCAAACGCATCAGGCGATAGAACTCTTGCGGCGCAATGCCCAGTTCATCCTGAAACTTGCGGGCGAGCTGCCGCACACTCAGGCCGACCAGTTCTGCCAGCATGGCGATCGTGAGCGGCGCTTCGAAGTTGGCCTCCATCAACACGATGCAGTGACGAATGCTGACATCATCAACCGTCAGATAACCCAAGGCCTTGCGGCGCTCGATAAAAGCTGTGCCGCCGTGGCGACTGACCGTCATCTGATGAATCACCTTGGAAGCGCGATCGGCACCGCAGTGTTGCTGAATCAGTTGCGACGCCAGCTCAATGACCGACACGCCACCGGCACAGGTAATGCGATTGCCATCGATCAGATAGTCGCTGTTGGCAATCACGCGCAGTGCCGGGAACAGGCGCCTGTAATCGTCAAAATGGAAGGCGTGCACACAGGCCACACGGTCATCAAGCAAGCCGGCTTGCGCCAGAATAAAACTGCCGGTGCACATGCCGATCAAGGGCACACCTGCATCGGCTGCCTGCTGCAGATATTGCCAATAACGTGGATCGACCTGGTCCATATGCGAGAGCAGACCGCCGATGACGACTAGGTAGTCAAATTGCTCGGGTGCTGTCAGCGGCGCCTGCACCGTCACCGGAATGCCACAACTGGCAGGCACCTGCTCATGCTCCTTGCCGACGATTTTCCACGAGCAGCGCAAGGGCCGACTTTGATCACCGACATCGGCGGCGTGACGCAGGGCATCGCAAAAACCGGCCAGCGACAGCAAGGGAAAACGCGGCCAGAGTAAAAAACCGATGGAGAGCTCGGTGCCGTGATCCGGCTTGCGCGATTTGGTGGCGGGCCGTACTGCAGGAGCGCGATCAAGACGATCGATGATGTCCTTGCCGGAGGAGGCAGGTGCGGGGGCGTAAGGGTCGTCCTTGACGGGCATGGTGAAAATACGATCAATGAAGATGGGAGCGTTTCAGCTACGGCAGCTAAGTGTAGCGGTTTTCATGTGTAAGGCCATGCTTCACCGTGAACACAATTCCGGCAAGGAATTGACGTTGCCGTGTCGCAAGCGTATTCTCGGCGCGTTCCAGAGAAAAATGGAACCGAGTTTTGCAGCTCGTGTGATCTAGATGGACGACCACCGCCCAGGCGGTTTTTACGTCCAGGCCATGTTATGCCCCTATGGGCGGCGATGGCAGGGAGGCTTCGGCCTGCCGGAATCCTAGATCCCCGGTCTGCAAACCTTGTCATTTGCCGCCCTCCCCGTTTTGCAGCGAGGAATGCGCTTCAACACTTTTCTAGGAGGCTTATATGCCAGGTATTGACTCGTCCGACACTTCCCCCGAAGCACTCTTCAAACCATTTTCCTGGCACTCAGGAAACCCGCAATCACGCGCCGATAATCTAGCAGAGCTGAGCAAAGATATCGGCTCAGGCATCGCCACCGTCTTGCAGCTGCTGGAGTTTGATGCGCTCGAAAGTGAGCAAGAACGGCCCTTGTTCAATGAGCAGCAACGTGGTGTGCTGTTGCGCTTCACGACGGCCACGGCAAGCTTGTTGTCACAGGTCGCTGAGCGGGATATTGATCAGCGCAATCGGAAAGCACTGTAAAGCTGCTGTCTTCACGACTACATTGGCCCTTGAGCCGCTTAGGCGTACTACCGTTGCGACCATCGGTCACTGTCCTTTGAATATATTCTTGGACCGTGGATATCTACACAAATTTATTTACAGTCCCCAGCTTGACGGTTTTCGTTAAGCCTCTTATAAATGTCACTCCTATTCCAACTTAATTCAATAAGAGGTAAAAATGGCACCAAACCAATTCTCAGTTCCGGCTAATTCCCTCTTCGCTTTCGAACTCAATCTCGCCTCATTTTCAAACTTCTCAGTACTTACATTCAATGAGGATGGTTCGAATCCTCCTGTCACTGTCAGCGTCGCATTCGATGGCGGCAGCTTTAATCCCATCACCGTCACCAGCACAGCAACACCGATCGACATCCCGAGCGGCACGAAAGCCCTCACCATATCGCCCAACGACGGCAACCCAGCTGGCTCGACCTTTTCACTGTTCTTCCAATCGAATTAAGCAACAGGGCGCTGGGAAGCACAAATAGATGTCGGTCCGGATCTCGCCGTCATCCGGCAATTCGGCCCGACGCCGCTGGTATCGGCCATGCGTGTCTTCGTGCATAGAAAATTGGTCGATGGCATTATCTCCGATAACAGGCTGAGCTAGGAGTAGGGATGTGTGTGCGGTGTCGGCAGTGCCACGACCAGCAGACACCGATCATCATAGCGTCCCATAAACATTGTTCTGACGCTTACCTGGCAAGCGGCGGTGTGGCGAGGTATCTGCCCTTCTCCGGCAAGGCAACACGCTGGTCGACGCCGCCAACCGACAAGACGATATAAGTGGGATGAATTTCGCTGATGTGAACACCATTCTCTACGTCGACACCAACCCGCAATGCGCGCGCCGGTTTGCCGTCGGCGCTAACAATGGCAACACTATCAGCATCGTTGTCCGCTGCCAGCACACCCATGAGCTGGTAATTTCCGCTATTCGCCATTGTCTGTGAGGCGCTGCCGAATACCTCCGCCGCCAGCGACAGATTGATCTGCGGTGCCGCTGCAGCTGGCTGGACCGCGCGCTGCTTAGGTACCAGCCATTGCATGCTCCAATAGGTCAACGAAGCGCAGAGCGCCATGAACAACAGCAAGCTGCTCAATCCTGCAAGACGTTTTGCATCGATTCTCATGTGGTGTCCTTACCTGTCCGGTTAATGTACCAGTTGGTTAATTTCAATAATCGGCATCAATACCGCTAGTACGATCAACAGCACCACAATACCCATGGCCAAAATCAAGGCTGGTTCGAGCAGGCCGGCGATGGTCATGGCACGTCGTTCCAGATCTTGCTGTTGCGCCTTGGCGGCACGTTCCAGCATCGCGGTCAGCTCACCGGTGGCTTCGCCGGCACGGATCATGTGAATCAACATGGGGGGGAAATAGTGATGTGCCGCTAGCGCATGCGCCAGACCGACGCCTTCGCGTACGCTAGCAGCGGCAGTGTCAACCTGATGGCGCATGGCAAGATTGGAAAGTGTGTCGCGGCTGGTTTGCAAGGCACGCAAAATCGGCACTCCCGAGCCGGTCGTGATTGCCAGTGTGCTGGCAAAGCGCGCAGTATTCAAACTGCGCTCGATCTTGCCATATAGGGGCGCGCGTAACAGCCAGGTATGCCATCGCAACCGGGTAGCCGGGTTTTTTAATGCGTGACGCCATCCGTAGAGCAAGCCACCGACAGTCGTGAGCACAATCCAGCCGTAGTAGCGCACGAAGTTCGATACCCCCAGCATCATCACGGTCAATAGCGGCAATTTCTGCTTGGTGCTGGCAAATACCGACACAATTTGCGGCACCACATACGTCAATAGAAAAATGACGATTACAAAGGCCACCACGGTAACGATGGCGGGATAGGTAAATGCCAGTTTGATTTTCTGCACCAAGGCATTTCTGTGTTCGATGTAATCTGCCAGTTTCGAGAGTACTCCCGACAACTGACCGATCTGTTCGCCGGAAGCAACCAGGGCGCGATATATGTCGGAAAAATCCTGCGGGTGGCTAGCCAGTGCCGCAGAGAGCGCCGTGCCTCCAGTCACGTCAGAGCGTACCGAGGCAATGACATCGCGCAGGTAGTTGCGCTCAGCCTGTTCCTGTAAGGCAGTCAATGCCTGCTCCAGCGGTAGGCCGGCTTCCAGCAGGCTGGCCAGCTGACGCGTGAACAAGGCCAGTTCAACGGTCGACAAGCGCTCGCCAAAACGCCAATTCCATTGCGTTGCGCCGAATTCGGTATCCTCGCGCACACCAACGATCTGCTCGACCTGAATCGGCAGCCATCCCTGTTCACGCAAATCCGCCCGGGCTGCGCGTGCATTGTCAGCGTTGAGCACGCCTTTTCTTGATTTTCCTGCACTGTCGACGGCTTTATAGCGAAATGCTGGCACGGATTCCTCTTTTTAATGAACGCACGTCATTCCTTCGTCACGCGCAGCAACTCGGCCTGCGTGGTCACTCCGTCGGCCAGCCAGCGTTCGCCATCCTGGCGCATGGTCAGCATGCCGTCGCGCTGTGCCATCGCCGCAATATCTGCTTCGGAGGCACGTGCATGGATGAGGGCATGAATTTCGTCGGTGGATTGCAACAATTCGTAGACGCCCAAGCGGCCCTGATAGCCGGTATGTCCGCACTGATCGCAACCGCTCGCATGCCACAATTTTCCATCATGACGTCGGCAATGCAGACACAGCTTGCGTACCAGGCGTTGCGCGACCACTCCCAGTAGCGAGGATGACAAGAGAAACGGTTCTATCCCCATATCCAGCAAGCGTGTGACTGCCGCTGCAGCATCGTTGGTATGCAAGGTCGCCAATACCAGATGGCCTGTGAGCGAAGCCTGCACTGCAATTTGCGCGGTTTCCAGATCGCGGATTTCCCCGATCATGATCACGTCAGGGTCTTGACGCAAGATGGCGCGCAGGGCTTTGGCAAACGACATATCGATACGTGCATTAACCTGTGTTTGCCCCACGCCTGGCAATTCGTACTCGATCGGGTCTTCCACGGTCAGGATATTGCTGCTCGTCGTATTCAAGCGCGATAGCGCGGCATACAGTGTCGTGGTTTTACCAGAGCCGGTGGGGCCGGTGACCAGGACGATGCCATGTGGCTGGGCAATGAGCTGGTCAAATTGCGACAGCACCGCCGTACTCATGCCGAGCCGCTCCAGATCCAGGCGTCCGCTTTCTTTGTCCAGCAGACGCAATACCGCGCGCTCACCGTGCGCGGTCGGCAAGGTCGATACCCGCACATCCACTGGCTTGCCGGCCACGCGCAAGGTAATCCGCCCGTCTTGCGGCAAACGCTTTTCTGCAATGTCCAGTTGCGACATGATCTTGATGCGTGAAATCAGGGAGGCGTGCACTGCCTTTCTCGGCTTGACCACATCGCGCAGGCTGCCATCGATACGAAAGCGTACCACCGAAATTTGCTCGAACGGCTCGATATGGATATCCGAGGCGCCTTCGCGCAAGGCTTGCGTGAGCAGCGCGTTAATCATGCGAATGACTGGCGCATCATCGGAGGACGCCAGCAAATCCTCGATCGCGGGAAGATCCTGCATCAACTTTCCCAAATCGAAATCGGCCTCGAATTCATCGACCACTTGCGCCGCGTTGCCGCCTGAACCTGCATAGGCGGCAGCAATCGCCACCTCCAGTTCGGCGCCTGGCATCGACTGCAGTTTGACCGGGCCAAAACGGCGTGAGACTTCGGCAATCGCGCTGCGCTGGGTCTGATCGCATATCCACAATTGCACAACATGGCTGGTGCCATTGGCATCGTCGTTACGCTGCGCCAGTAATAAAGACTTGCGTGCGAAGGCATAAGGCAGCAGACGTGCGCTGGCGATGGCAGACTCGCTCATGGTTTGGTTGCACTTGGTAATCCTGGCAACTGCGGCACATTACCGGCTGCGCCTTGCAACTTACCGCGCAAATCGATGAACGGACCGCCATCTTCCAGCTTTGGCACCACGGCTGAGCCGAAATCGGTCAACGTACTCGGAGGTGGTTGTACCGCAGTCTGCACCTTGCGCATGTAATCGTAGCGGTCTGCTGCGATGTTGGCGCTTTGATCCTTATCCCAAATAATTGTCGGGCGCAGGAAAATCATCAGATTGGTTTTGGTGCGGGAGCCGGACTGATATTTGAATAAATTACCAATGTAAGGAAGGTCTCCCAGAAACGGAACCTTTTGTACATTGTTCTCGTTGTCATCACCGATGAGTCCTCCCAGTGCAATGATCTCGCCATCGTCAATGAGTACATTAGTATCGAGGGAGCGCTTGGAGGTGGTTGGTCCGTTTTGATTGGCGGCCGTGCTTGGCACGACCGCAGACACTTCCTGGGAAATTTCCAGGCGGACGGTGCCGCCCTCAGAGATATGAGGTTTGATTCTCAAGGCAGTGCCGACATCCTTGCGATCGATCGTGGTGAATGGGTTCGTGGTAGTGCCGCCAGTAGTGGCATAGGAACCAGTGACAAAAGGCACATTCTGGCCGACCACGATTTTTGCTTCTTCATTATCGAGCGTGACCAAATTCGGCATGGACAGGACATTGCCACCAGTGGTCGAGTTGAGCGCACTGGCCAAGGCACCCATGCCGATTTTTCCGGCGATCTGTCGAAATATGCCCAGTTGCATACCACCGCCAAAGGTCGGCGTGGTGGTGGATGTACTCGACGCCGAGCTAACGGCAGTGTTGAGCAGGTTGCCGCTGGTGATGCCAGTATTGGTACCGGTAAATCCAGTGCCGCCGCCGATCCGGTAGGAACTGCTCGAATCGCCACTCAGACCGAGCCACTGCACCCCGATTTCACTTGCTGCCGTGTCGGTGACTTCAACGATCAAGGCTTCCACGTAGACCTGGGCGCGTCGGGTATCGAGTTGATCGATGACACTGCGCAGATTACGGTACACCGGCTCGCTGGCGGTGATGATGAGCGTATTGGTGGTTTCATCGGCTTGAATAAATCCACCCGCACCACCGCCCGATGCCGACGTGCTGCTGTCAGATGTTGTCGATGACGAAATCGGCGTGCTTTGCAAGCCGCCGCTGCCACTTTGCAGCATGCCCGTGCCGGTAGCCGCACCGATCACAGAATGACTGCCCGCCTGCGAGGAAGTGTCGAGCGAGACCACGGCGCGCAGGGTTTTGGCCAGTTTGACTGCATCGGTATTTTTCAAATACACCACATGGATATTGCCTGGCAACACTGTCGGTTGATCCAGTTTGGCGATCAGCGATTTTGCCAGATTGGCGCGCGCCACCGATGGAGCTCGAATGATGACCGAGTTGGTGCGCGGGTCGGCCATGATGCTCATGTGTCCGCCATCGGCACCTGCCTGCGCGGTCGTGCCGGTGTCGAACATTTTGTTGACGATACTGGCGATATCGCTGGCGATCGCATAATGGATCGCTACGACATCCATATTGCTCACACTCGGGACATCCAGCACGGAAATCATCTTGCCGATCCGGCTCAGGTTATCGGCATAATCGGTCACCACCAGCGTGTTATTGCCGGGATTGACGTTGATCGTATTGTTCGATGAAATCAATGGCCGCAACACTGGCAGCAGGTTGACTGCCGACTCATAATTGAGCGAAAAAATGCGCGTAGCGATCTGGTCGCCGCTGGCCTCGGCATTTTCGGTTGCGCTGATCTGCAGTTTAGCATCGACTTCCGGCACCACTTTGACATAGCCATCGGCGCGCACCAGGGCGAAGCCTTGCAGGCGCAAACTGGAGGCCAACAGGTCATAGGTCTGACGCTTGTTCAGATTTTTTTCCGATACCAGCGTGATGCTGCCTTTGACGCGCGGGTCGATGATGAAGGTCGTGTTGGTGTACTGACCCACCGCACGGATCACCGATTCAATATCGGCGCCGACAAAATTGAGTGCGGCCTGACCTGGCTGGCTATTGCTGGTTTCGGCCGCAAAGAGCAGGGAGGGAAAAGCCAGGGACGCAGCACCGGATAATACGATTGCAGCGACGGCGATATTTTTAGAAAAATGATTATTCACTATGTAATCTCAAGTTCGATAACTGTTTTGCCGTTGTTTTGTTGACGGCGTTGCCCCAGCAAGTTCAGTAGATTTGCCAGATTTTCTTCTTGTCCTTGCGCCGCCTGAGCGCTGCCGGAAAATCGCAAATGGCCATTGATCAGTTGGCCGTGACCATCGAGCAACAGCGATCCGCTGCTGGTGGTGAGGGAGACATCGGCTTGCTGATGATGCCAGGCGAAGGTCATCCTGTAGTTGCCCAATGGATCAATAGCCGACAGGCGCGATGACATCTGTAATAAATCCAGTGTCATCAGGCCGTTGATATGGATGCCATTGTCTTGTCGGGACAACTGTAAATTGTCCCAGCCAAGCAACATGTCGCCATTGGGTTGCAGCGTATTGAGCGGTGCTCCCAAAGCCGCCAGGCGAGCGGCCGGCAAGGCAATTGCACCGTGCTCCAGTTGCCACTGCCACCAGTTGCCGCTCAGATGCAGCGGCTGCAACAAGGCCTGTGGATTGCGCAGCGACAGCACGACCTGGCCCAGTAATAGCCTGGGCGAGAGTTGCCAGGAAAACCTTCCCGGCAACAGGGGCGTGATGGCATCGCTGGCACTGGCGGCAGCGCCAATAAAAGCGGAGCCTTGCCATAGACTGCCTTGGGCATCGCCGAGCGAAATGCGCCCGCCAAATTGCGTCTCCACCAGTGGTGCCAGCCAGGACGCCGGAAAACACGCCAACACTGTCAGCAATGCGCTGAGCAGGCCGGCGCTCAACCAGAGCAGCAGTACACGTATCGTATGGACCGGTTGCATGCTTATTGGCCTCTTGTCTGGCGCAGCGTGATCGTGGCATCGATCAATCCTGGCTTGGATGTGGCAGTGAATTTGGCGTCACTGACGTGCAGGCTCGCTGTTTTCTGCATGTCTTGCAAAAATATGAGCAGGCCGGACATGTCGGCCGCTACGAGTTCGAGTTTGGCGCTATCGCCGGCAATGATGATGCTCTTGCTATGCAGGTTGCTGCGCGTGAGTGCCAACTCGATATCACTTTGTGTCAATGGTGTGGCCGCTGTCTCGGGCTTCTTGCTCAAGGTCCCGGCCTGCAGTAGCAATTGTTGCAACGTAACTGACTGCCGACGCGCCAAAGGCAAGCTGTTCTGCAGGCGCTCGCGGCCAGTCATTGCCGGACTGATCAACAGCGAGAAGATCAAGGTCAACATGACAAAGCCGGCCGCACCGGTGAGCATGAATTGCTCACGTCGATTGCGCTGCTGCCAAAAATTCATCGCCAAGTTCTTCCATTGCGTTTGCCATTGCTGCATCTTGCTCACTTTTCATCTCCGCTCAATGTGATCTGCCACTGTCCGGCAGATGTCTGCGACAGCCTCAATCCATGGCCGGCCAGAGCCTTTGCCAATGGTGCACTGAGCGCGTCGCTGTCATTGCGGTTCGCCAACTGCACGGACAGGCTGCGGTCATGGTATTGCATCGACGCCACCGACGCCTTGCCGATTTGGGCCCCCACGCTATTCCAGGCAGCCCGAAATTGCGCCGCCAGCACAATAAAATCATCCGGTGCGAGTTGCCCGTCGGCTGCCTGTGACAGTGCAATCTTTTGGCGGGCTTGTGCAATGGGATCGATCACCACCGTTTCTCGTGGATAGGCACTGCGATACGCTTTGAACATCGATGAGGTGAGCTGTGCCGACTCACTGCGCAATTGCCACCAGTCCAGATTCAATGCCGCCACATTCAACAGCAGCACGGCACTTGCCCACAGCAGCGGCTGACGCCACGCGCGCCACGGTATGCCCTGGCCGGATGCCGCCACACTCAGTCCCGAGATCAGGTCAATGGGGCAGGTGACGGCCTCTGTCATGGTCTGCGTCCAGTCCTGGGGCCGGAGCGTGATATCGGATGCACGCTCCTTTAATAGGGTGGCATAGTGTTTGATTTCCGTTGCAGGTAGGTAGAGATGGATGGCGCCGTCAGGCAGTAAGGCACGCAACACCGATAAGGTTTCCTGTGCGGTGCTCTGGCCATTGCCCGGCAATATCGACAGGCCAAGACCAGCCTGTTCCGATAAGCGTATGCTCAGATCGTTCTGGGTGTCATGGCAATAAAGTGCGGCTGACGCAAGCTTGTTCTGCAACGGCAAACAAAGTTGCGAAGGCAATGCGCGCAATGAACGTGCGCCCATGCTCAGCAAGGCTTTAGCGAGCAACGCCAACCAATCCCGCTGCATGACCGCAATCATCCGCATGCCGGCATGCAGGGGGCCTGCCACGATCACGCAATCGAGCGGATCGACGATCAAATGCTCCTCGACCAGATGGGGCAGCGCAGCTTTCAGTTTGGCCGCCGACAATGGCGGCACAGCCAACTGCAGCAGCGTGACATCGCTGGCGGCAAGCAGCAGGACAACTTGCTGCGCCTGCGCCACCAGCGGGGCAAGATCTGCCAACGGCTGAGAGCCTTCCTGAGCAATGCGCCCCTTATCGGACATCAGGGCAAATGTACATTGCGGTGCCAAGCCGTCGGCAGCGTGATCGGCAGCCAACCTTGGTGGCAAATGGATAAATAATATAGTCATGGTTTTCAGAGAATTAAGATGCTCGACTCCAGAGCACCTTGGTGTTGGTGCCTTCGCCGCTGCCGCTGCGCTGGATCAGAGACCATGATCCGAGGGCTGCACGGCCCATCCGTACGTCGCCTTTCACCAGAAAATAACTGGTACTGACCGAGAAGGAGGCGAGCGTCACCAGTGCAGGCTTGATCGCGTTCACTTGTTTCTGAAAGTCGGCCAGACTGGTGTAGTAATGTTGCTCGCGGTAACTGATCAAGGATGCCACCTGGGCGCTCGACAGCGTGTCCAGTTGCGCTGCCAGCACTTCTAGCGGTGCAGTGTTGACGTTGATGGCCGTCGCCTGCGGCAGTACCACCATAAAATCCTTCACGCCATCGATGAATGCCGGACCCACGCCGGGCACGGCAAGCAGGTCTTCGATGTGTTCCAGCGGCAAGCTGGTTGCAGTCGTTCCAGTCTGTTGCGTGGCGACTGCTTGTGCAATCGGTTGCGCCAGGGCCGCATCGAGACCCAGGCTGGTCAGCAAGCGTGAAAAGTTGTGCAGCGCGGCAGGGTCAATGGCCCCCCCATTGACCAGGTTGGTCAGGTTGTAGCGCGATTGGGCGTCAACGATGTGGCCCGATAATATCGCGGCATTGGCATCCTGGTCGCCACTGCCATCGTCGACATATTGATCGAGTCGGGTGTCCGCCAGCGGGGTGGCCCAGGGTTCGGAGAGGTAATCAACGGTGGATTGCTTGCCATCTTCGCGCAGGATCAAACTGGCCCAATCCAGGGCGCCGCGCAGTATCCATTCCTTTTGCAATTGCAGACGCTGATTTTCTATCGAGCGCACCTGCACCTGTTGCTGCCAGAACAAACTGGCGACAATGGTGATGGCCAGTGTCGCCAGCAATAAGGCGGTAATGACGGCCACGCCGCGTTGCCGCTGCAAGGAGGCATGGCGCGGCCTGTTTGAAGCGGCGATTATTCTCATGTGCCGCCCAGCAAGAAGACCTTGATCACGCTGCCTGCAGTTTGCTGTGCCACCTGCAGCGAAACTTCCAGGCCGCTCCATCTGGGCACGTTTTTGGCCAAGGGTGTGGCGTCGACATTGTCGCCGATGTTGCTCCATCCGTTTGCACCGCTGGCCCAGAGTCGCATGTGCATGCTATTGAGATGGGATTGCAAGAGCACTGCCTGACTGGCTTGCGTATCATCGCCGTCGTTTGACAAGGTGCTTTTCCAGAGTCCGTCGAATTCGGTCAGATTGCGGGTTTGCGGCGACTCCCAGCGGGTCAGAATACCATCGCGCAAATGGTAGTCGACCACCTCCAGACGCGTCGGCTGGTTGTCGACAAATACCGTGCGGGCCAGCACCAGCCGATCATTCTGCACAAACAGCGGCGGTCTGTTGCCGAGCACCCTGGCCGATGCCAGTTGCAGGCAGTCGCTCTGCATTTGGGCGAAAGTCAGTTGCATGCCACGCGTTTGTTCCAACTCGGCATTTAAGGCCACACGTGCCCTAATGATGCCGTCCAGTCCGCGCCAGCCGAGCAACGCCACGATCGCCAGTATGCTGATGGCGACCAATAATTCGATCAGGGTAAAGCCCTTGATCGCAGAGGGAAAGCCTGAAGTTCGCATGGGCTTAGCTTGCATGCGGCACCACCTGCACTAGCTTGATGATTTGCTGTTGTGGCGTGCGACTGTCGACCACGCTCACCTCGACCCTGCGGAAATACGGATTAGGCGTCGACACGACGTGCTCATTGCATTGCAATGGCAATGCCGCCTGGGGGCAGGCAAAGCTGCTATCGCCAATGTCCGGCCATTGCGCTGACAGGCGGATCTGCATCAACTGGTTTTCGGCAGACCAGGTCGCCATCATGGCGCTGCGCAGACCATCGCTATTTTGCGTCAGACTGCCGACCGCGCGCAAACTGGCTCCCAGCGCGGTGCCCACGATGACCAGGGCGACCAGCACTTCGAGCAAGGTGAATCCTTGTGCCGCAGGCGGGCGCGGCACGGGCCGGGATGGCGGCGTCATGGTGTCTGCTCCACCACAAAATGCCCGATGCCGTCAGCACGGATCGCAGCACTGGCGTCACCGACCGACAGCGTCAACAGAAAAGGTTTATCGACCGGCTCGCGGCCAAATACGATGCGCAATACGGCTGCATCCCCACTGTCGCTGATCTGGGCCGGGACAATGGACGCATGCACCGGCGTGTGCTGAAACGTGCGCAGATGCAGCATATCGTCGTGCAATGGTTGCCAGCCATGATTGTCCTGCGCCAGAAACTGATATTGTTCGGGGCCGGCTTCAAATGCGACCGGGCGATTGCGTAGAATCGCTTCATCGCGTCCCAGTTGCAGCAACAAGGCAATCCGCTGCGCTTCCTTTTGTATTGCCTGACCATTGCTTTGCACGATATTCAAGGACACTAGGCCAATGGTCATGGCCGCAATGACCATCACCAGCAGCAATTCCAGCAAGGTAAAGCCGCCTTGCACTACGGCAGGCAGCGTCGGACCGGCTTGCTGCGTGAACGGCGCGAAGCGATGCAGATTGGTCAAGGCAATCACAGATCCCAGGAACCAATAGTGGCGTTTTTACCTTCGCCGCCGGGCTGACCATTCGCGCCATACGAGAAAATATCGATTTCGCCCTTGATGCCAGGCGACAAATATTGATACGGATTGCCCCAGGGATCTTTCGGCAGCTTGTCGATGTAACCGCCGGTTTTCCAGCCATCCGTAGCCGGACCGGTGGTCGGTTTGACGATTAGGGCTTGCAACCCTTGTTCTGTGGTGGGATAGCGTTGGTTGTCCAGTTTGTAAAGCTTGAGTGCCGACATCAACGTGGAAATATCGGCGCGTGCCGCCATCACGCGGGCGTCATCGGTGCGGCTGATCAATTTGGGGACAACCAGTGCTGCCAGAATGCCGATGATGACCACCACCACCATCAGTTCTATCAGTGTAAAACCACGTTGCATCGCTGTGCCAAGCGCATGCATGCGCGGCAGCGTTGCGTCCTGCTTCCTCATTTTATATTTCCCTCAATATTATTTTTGACATTGCTCGTCAGAATATGAAATTACCTTGCAAAAAGCATCTTATTTTGCCGTGCAGCTGCTTGTCGTGGCGCATCGTTGACTGCCATCATGATGGCCACTAATGCAAAAAACCCTACAAGCGCAATGCGCTCGTAGGGAGTTGTATTGCCAGGCCGCAGCCCGCTGAAACGAAAGCAGCGGCACTTTCCGATGGTTATTGAACGGCTGCTACGTAGTCGTAGTTCCAGATGTTGTAGAACAGCGTGCCGTTCATGTTCCAGTACAGTTCAGTGTTGCGGTTGTTACCCGCCGCAAGAGCCGCAAACGAGCAAGCAGGTGAGCATTGTTGCACGCCACTTTGGGACAGACCTGACGTCACTGTTTCCACGTACTGTCCGGAAGACACATAGCTGCCCGGACCCGGCCACCAACCGTCCACTTCGGAACCGGATGCCGGTGAGGTCTGAATCTGCACGCCAGCTACCAATGGTGCCAGGTTCTGATTGTTGACCAGGTTCGACCAATCCACGCTCACCGAGCTCTGCGCAGCGGCAAGCGATCCGCCAGGCGTGAGGAAGTTGCTGATGTAGTCGCTGCCCAGTGTTTGCCAAGTAACACTGGCGGCAGCAGCCGACGTCAGCACGGACGACGAGTTGATCACAATCACGGGGTTGCCGATCTGCGTGCCGGTGGTGTCGTAGAACTTCACCGTATAGACACTATAGGGCGCCACAGTCATGAGGTCGGTTGATGCTGTGTAATGGCCACGCTCCGTGGCTGTTGGTACAAAAGTGCTGTTGCTCGAAGTCAGCGCCTGCCAGGACCAGCGATAGAGCGTGGTGTTGGCGCCCGTCGTGGTGCCGCCAGTCGGTGCGGTGGTCAGGATGCTATTGGTCAGCGATAGCGAGGTGCTGCCTACTGCGCTGCGTGGTTCCAGCCACACTGTGCCATTAGCTAGGCCATTGAGGCCAGGTCCGGTGACCGATGCCGACTTCAGTGTCGATGGATTGACTGAACTTCCAGCATTGTTGGGAACACTAATGTTGAGCCCGGCTTCATAGCGGTTGTAAGTAGCATCATCGTTGCCGCCGTTGGTGGAAGGAACGGTATTGAGATATTGGCGCCGCATCAGGAACGTCGAAATGCTGACGTTGTACTGTTGTTGATTGCCGATAATGTCCCAATTACCGTTGCTCTGTTGCTGCACGACAGTCAAGGCGAAACTCGGCACGCCAGTGGGGCTGGTGTAGAGAATGCGGACCAGCGCACTTGGCAATGTCACATTGGTATTCGGGAAATTGCCAGCGGTATAGGTGTTGAGGGTATGCACGCCTGTGATGACCGAACCGGCTGTTGCAATGCCGGAATGCTCAGTCTGGAAGCTGGTGCTGCCGTTTTCAAGGTAACTTGCATCAATGGCCGATGTGCACGCCGAATTAGTGCCGCCCAGGCACTGGGACAATTGCGATAACAGCGTTGCCAGATAGTTGGCCTGTACGGTCGGCGTTGCCAGTGGCGTGCCGACGGCGGCGCTGGAGTTGAGGCTGATCATGGTGCCGGAGTTGCCAACACTGGACAATTGCATCCCGCCTGCCGCCGTAGTCGTCACAGCGACCGCATCAATGACGGCATCTGCACCGGTTTGATTTGGCGTGAAAGCGGTGCCGATAGGATCGAATGAAGCGCTGGCAATGCCGTTGGCGGTGAGAATGCTGCTCAATGCCGTATTGAGCTTGGTCACGGAGGCGCTCACTGTGGCAGGTGTTACCAGCGTGGAGAGCACACTCGGTGTGGCCAGATCAAGCGGATTGCCATCGGTGGTCAGTTGCGCAGCAATCGCCGTGGTCAGCGTGGTCACATTGGCGACTACCGCAGCACTGGTGCCAGTCGTGATGCTGGCTTCGACCGAATACATCGGCGCATTGACGCCGTTCGGATCGGTCGCGGTGATAAACAGCGGCGCGGTGAGGCCGGTGAGCGAGATGGAATAAGTGCCGGTCGAATCACTCGTCGTAGTGACGTTATTGCCATTCGCATCAATGACCAGCACGTTTGCACCCGACAGTGCATCACCCACGGCAACGGTGCCGGTCAGTGTGCTCGGTGTTGTCGATGTATTGGTCGTGCTGCCGCTTGATCCGCCACCACCACAGCCGGCGAGCAGAGCGAAAGTCAAGGAGGCGGCAACCGTCAAGGCTGCACCTGCTTTGCTCCGATGACGATTTATTCTTGTTTGATTCATGGATTCTCTCAAGTTAAAAAAGACGGTAGTGCCATAGTTGGCGACGTGCGGGTAATCATTGTTCGATTGCCTAAAAAAGCAGGATGTCAAATCAGCACGCGACAGGCAGTATTACAGCGCTTTGTCTTGCTTCTCACCGCATCCAATACCTTGCAGGCTAATCCTGGCTGCTCTTCGGCTGCCATCGCAAAGCGGACGTTCATTGCTCGACCGCAATTGCGAGCGCAGATTTTAATTCATGTTTTTTTGGCCGTGAAGGAACTTAATTCAAAATAATTAATTGTTGTAAATTTTTAACAGGTCAATTGTTAAGCCAACGATCTGTTTGATTGAGAGGGGTTTTCTTTGTGAAGCCATAAGTTCATATCTTCACATTAAATTTGGTTAAATATAGGTTAAATATTGATTTTATGTGAATTGCTGAAAATATAATTCCGGGTAGTATGTAACGATTTGTATCGCGCATATTTGATTCTGAAAGTAGCTAAATTATTGTTTTTTTGCATTTCTGGATGCAAGTTCGCCTGATTTTCCTATCTTCCAGGGCGCGATTTGGAATGCGAGCACGTTTATGCCACACGGTGCATCCGGGTGAACTGAGTCATGCAGTCGGGTCGTTCAATAAACGGTTTTAATGCTTGTCTGGCAAGGCACGCGACAACGCATAACCCATGAATGAGGGCGTATGCGTTCCCGTATCCCGCGTGGATTCGAGGCGGTTAGAGGTGTTGTGATGTAAGGATGCGCGTCGATCAGCGTTCTACAATCGGAATCTGTTCGAACTTAGAAGGATTATCGCTTTGCGTATAGCGAGCAATGAAAGCTTTGCTGTCGCTGACTGGGAGTGTTACCCACACCACATGGCCCGAGCCGGGAGCGATTCGAATGGCTTCGCCGGCGAGATTCCGCATTTCCTGCAAGACCACGTCCTGATTGCCGGCGGGCTCGATGATTTCGAGTTTGTCACCGACCGCGAAGCGATTCTTGACATCGATTTTGACGCGTCCCAGGCTGGCATCGATTGCCAGCTCCTCGCCGACATAGATGCTTCTGCCGGACAAGGAAAATCCGCGCAGGTAAAGTTGATATTCCTTGCCGTGGTGGCGCTGATAAAAGCCATCGGTATAGCCGCGATTGAGCAGTCCTTCAAGACGGCCCAACAAGGCCGGATTGAAAGGGCGGCCATGCGCCGCATCATCAATGGCGGCGCGGTAGGACTGACAGGTACATGCCACATAGTAAGGAGATTTGGTGCGACCTTCGATCTTGAACGATTCAATGCCCATCGCAGTGAGTTTTTCAACATGCTCAATGGCGCGCAAATCTTTGGAATTCATAATGTAAGTGCCATGCATATCTTCTTCGATGGGCATCTGACCGTTCGGACGTTGGCCTTCTTCGAGCAGATAGATGTCGCCGCTGGCATCCTCCTGCGCGGGATGGACTTTGTAGTCCCATCGACAGGGGTTGGTACAGGTTTGCTCCTCGTCCGCGACTAGGCGACGATTGCGCCCTCTGCTTTCGGGCGGTCGACAGATCATAGCGATCGGATTGTCCGTGTGAATGCCCCATTCCTTTCTCGCCACATTAATCACATGTGAAATAAGCGATATATCTCTGTTTGTTGTGGCACTTGAGACCTTCTTTAGACGACCGTCCCTCCTCTCAGCCATCAAACGGCTTGATAGCGCGGACACTTTCATTTTGGAAATAGGATCTCGAAGAAGTGAGCTGAGCCGGTAGTATTCAGACTGCATCTCTTTCTTATGAGCAGAGACTTCGCGCATGTAGCGCTCAATCAAGTCGCCAAAAATATTTTTTTCGCCTCGGTACGATCAATGAAGAATCCACGCTCCATTTCCGACTCGATGATCGCAGCCCAGGCACGCGCATCGGATTTTAGGTTGAAAGTTCGAGAACATGTGGGATAGCCGGTTCTGCGAACCTGTGCTTTCCAATATTTTCCACGCTGACGAATTGTTGCCACGATCACTCCGTTGCCATTAAGTATGGCAATTTTGTGGCAAATGATCTGACTCACGTTAGGCCAAATATCGGGGGAGAAAGATTTTTTGGCCCCAAAAACGACAAAAGCCAGCACAAGGCTGGCTTTTTCAATTCTGGTGGGAAGTGGCAGTTTCGAACTGCCGACCCCTGC